>WOR8_10002316_pt1 | contig 22692 bp, 15 predicted proteins | sample DeeMarSeWOR38_10_FD_19890 | JGI IMG/M metagenome (IMG submission 19890) | reverse complement strand
ACCTCTCTGGCGACCGGAGATTGGGACAACGATGGAGACCTGGATCTGGCGGTGGCCAATTCGATCGCCGGCGCCGGCGAGGTTGCCATCCTGCAAAACGACGGCACCGGTGTTTTTACTGATATAGCTGCAGTCACCGGTATGACAGGCACCAGCGCAGTGGTCGCCGGTGACTGGGACGGCGACGGGGATCTCGACCTTGCGGTGGCCAATTCAACCGCCGGCGCCGGTGAGGTTGCCATCCTGCAAAATGACGGCAGCAGTAATTTTTCAGTCGATAATACGGTCGGGTCCCAGACGGGTGCCAGCGGTCTGGTTGCCGGGGATTGGGATGGCAACAACACCCTCGATCTTGCAGTTGCCAACAGCGGAGGGAATAACGTCACCGCATTGATCAACGCTCCCTAAAATTGCCTCCGGAAGACAGCATCAGCTTTTAGTCATTTTCCCTGATTCTTGCCACCTCACCACCGCACCGGCTGCATTTGCCCATGAGCACGAGCATGCCGGAGTCCACCTTGGCGGTGATATCGGTGATCCCGGACATCCCCCCGCAGCGGGTGCACCAGACCGTGTTGAGAATCTTGAGCTGCGTGTCGCCGGGTATGGCCCGCCAGATATTTTTGGCCCTGGGCGTAAACGTATCCCCATTTATAAGTATGCCGGAAGTGCCTTGATCTTCGCGACGGACAAAACTTTTGCACACCTCGCAGTGATAGAGGTCTGTCCGGATCACGTTTCTGTTGCCATCAGGTGCCGTGATCACCTTTGAGCAGCGTGTCATCTTCACCTCCCTTCTGGTGTTGCAGAGGGTGCAGAATTCTGTTTTTATGATGGTGGGCATGGCTTCTAGTCTGGCGATCGATTGGCATTGAATGTCCACTTGGCGGATTCCTTGCCCATTTTAAACAGTTGCCCCAAAATCGTATCGTAGGCAGAATCCAGCTCATTGCAAACCTCATCTTTCAGATAGCCGCACTTACGGGCAAATTCGACCCACACCTGGGATGCACAGGCCAGGCTTTCGGTGTCATTCAGCCGGGCGGTAAAGGCCGCCCGGTCGATGCGTTTGCGCCAGGCTTCGCCGATGGTCGAGCATACCGACCGCGAAGTGCGTCGCAGCTGGTCGGTCAGGGAATACTTTTCTTCTGCCGGGAAGGTCTTGGTAAGTTCAAATATTTTCATGGCCGCTTCCATGGCATTTTTGTATACATAGAGATCTTTGTAGCTTTTGATTTTTTCTTTCATAGCGGATCGTTCTCCTTTTTTTAGAAACCATTTTCAATGGGATACGCCTCGCCTATCCATAAATCCCCGACTGTGGTTTGGCGGGTTGCTGTCGGCAGACTGATGCGGCCCGTGACCCGCCAGCAGGCAGGCTTACTCGCCCTGCAAGACCCGACAAGCGAGCGGGCACGAGCACGCAGATTACGCCGATTCGGATCGGCTGTTGCGGATCACTTCTTTTTGGGTTTGGGCTCCTCAACGACGATGATCTCCTGGTTGGCCTCGAATGTTTTTTGCCCAATTCCGGATACCTGCATTAAATCTTCCGGCAATTTAAACGGGCCGTTTTTTTCACGATAGGCTACGATCTTGGCGGCATGACTCGGCCCGATGCCTTTGAGCCGGGCAAGTTCTTCGGCTGTAGCCGTATTAATGTTAATTTTCTGGACCTCAGCCGCGGTAACGCTCGACCTCCTTTCCCTTTCAGCTGTCCACGCCATCGGCGTGGGGTTGTGCTGCCTTTATGCAGATTCGACCTTCTGGCATGATGAAATTAAATCTGCGACAGACAGCTGTTGCACACTGTCAATTAAAACTTCCCAACGACACAAATTTTTGCTAAGCATTATAATTGTAGGTGATTCGATCGACCTCTCTTCTAACTTCCACAAGCAGATAAGATTGCTTTACCGTTCATAAGGCATCAAATTTATATTGTCAATAAAAATTTGCATTGAAAGCAAAATTTATTTGCAATTTTTAGCATATGATACCGAAGGACATGTTGATTCAACGAGGCCAACCGTGGCATATAGGCCTGAATTACTAAGAATTAAGATATGTTATATTCAGATACGGAAAAGATCATTAATCGGGCAACTGGCAACTTATTTAGGCATATCCAGGCAAAATATTGGTGCGGCCCGGAAGCGGAAGGATGTTCCCACAGGATGGATTTATAAGGTTGCGGAGTTGACCGGTTGCTCCATGGATTGGCTCAGCTTCGGCAAGGGGCCTGAAAAGCGGGTGGAATATGCCGGCGAAAGTTCCCAATCGGCCGGTCGGGTGGCCAGCCCGGAATCGCCCTATGGTTTTCAGGATGATCCGGAAACCCGATCCGCTGCTGATTCGTATCAGGATGCCGACGGCGCTGGTTTTGGTGCTGCCGTTGAGATGCTGGCGCGGATTTACAACTCCGGAGACAATCTATTGATCGATGCCGTCAATACCAACATCAGGGCCATTTGTGAAACCATTGCAAGCCGGCAGCGTGAGAGGCGTTCGGCAAAAGAATTGGAAGATTTAAAACAACGTCTGGATACCCTCGAAAAAAAGACCACTTGAAACCATTTCTAAGCCAGCGAACGGCCTAGCGCCTCCTCCACCGACTTTTTGAACTCGTCGGAAATATCGATTGCAATCATTTCCTCGGATATCCCCGCCTCGTCGGCAATTTCTTTGGCAGTCACGAGCACCTCGAGGATTTCAGCATCGGATACCCGGTCCGGCGACCGGAGATTCTGCTTGCCGTCTTCGCCGGGATCGCTGATCGGATCAAGGATCTGTTCGATCACGGACCAGTCGATGCGGCCATCGGACAAGCCCCGGGCCAACCGGTTGAGATGCAGGCCGGCGGCCGTTTTCTCATCCTGGCTCAAACCCGACGATGCGACATAGCTTTGTTCGAACTGAACGACCAGCCCGATCGGCAGGGCCGGGCATGACCCCATGGCTTCCAGAACCCGGCCCAGCTCGGCCATTGTGATTTCTTCGGCCAGGTAGCCTTCCTTGAGCCGGATGATAATCTGGGTGACGTCAGCCTTTTCCTGCTCGGGGATGTCCGAGTTGTTGATGATGGCGTTCATGCCGGCCGTGACGCCATGGGCGATCCAGACGTTATAATGATTAACCGCATAAACCCCGATTGCCACCAAAATTAACAAGAAAACGATGACCCCGACCAAAAGAGCGGTGGCAATGCCGGTCTGGCTGTCCAGGTCTACAAGACCATTGTTTTCAGGTTTCAATTTTGGGTTCCGAAAATTCATAGGTATTCCTCAATTAATTTGCCAGTGCTTTACCGATATGATAGCCCTGTATATATTATCGTATTGTTTTTCAATTAATTAAGGGAAATTTCAGGCATGAATACGGATGGAAAACATCTTGCCGAATTAATCCGGCCCCATTCACTGGCTGCCACAGCCGAAGCCCTGCGCAGCGGCCGTTTGGATCCGGTCGATTATGTTGAAGATATGTGTTCCCGCGTGGCCAAAATCGATAGCACTGTGGAAGCCATGCTGCCCGAGAAGGACCGCCTTGGCCGCCTGCGCAAGGAAGCCGGCGAACTGCGTGAAAAATTTCCGGATCCGGACAAGCGGCCGCCACTCTATGGCCTGCTGGTGGCCGTCAAGGATATCTTCCACGTGTCCGGGTTTGTGACCCGGGCCGGGACCGAGGTGCCCCCCGAGCTTTTTGCCGGTCCCGAGGCCGAGATGGTCGTCCTGCTGAGGAAGACCGGGGCCCTGATCCTGGGTAAATCCGTAACCACCGAGTTTGCCTATTTCGAAGCCGGTCCGACGCGCAATCCCCATAACCCGGGCCATACCCCCGGCGGGTCGAGCAGCGGCAGCGCGGCAGCCGTTGCGGCCGGATACTGCGCCCTGGCATTGGGCACGCAAACCATCGGGTCGGTGACACGGCCGGCGGCCTTTTGCGGGATCGTGGGGTTCAAGCCGACCCTTGATCGACTGCCCACCGCCGGACTGGTCTATTTTTCGCGCACCATTGACCACGTGGGCCTCTTCACCCAGGATGTTGACGGGATGGCCCTGGCGGCCGCCGCGCTCTGCCGGGATTGGCAGGCGGAATTCGTGCGCGGGGTGCTGCCGGCCCTGGGCGTGCCGGTCGGGCCTTACCTGGAGCAGGCCGACCCCGAGGCCCTGGCCGTCTTTGAGAAACAGGCGCAACACCTGGCGGATAATGGATGCAGGGTCGAACGGATACCGGTACTGGCTGATATCGAGGAACTCAATCACCTGCATCGGCGGATGGTTTTCGCCGAGTTTGCCCGGGAGCATGCCCGCATCTACGATCGGCACGCTGACCTTTACCGGCCGCGCACGGCCGAAATTATCGAGATCGGTCAAACGGTCGACGGAGATGAGTTGGCCGCGGCACGTTCCAACTGTACCAGACTGCGCCGGGAGCTCGAGGAGCGGATGGCCGCGGCGAACGTCGATCTGTGGGTCTGCCCGGCAGCCTGCGGTCCGGCCCCGGCCGGTATCCATGCCACCGGCGACCCCAACATGAGCCTGCCCTGGACCCATGCCGGCATGCCCGTGGTCAACCTGCCCGCCGGACATTCAGAAAACCGGCTGCCGCTCTCCCTGCAGTTCATTGCCCCCTTTGGCGCCGACGAAGCCCTGCTATCCTGGGCTCAAGTATTAAGCCGATCATTTTAAGCGCCCAAATAAAAGCCGTTTTATGGGACAATTTTTACCACCCATGCGCTGCGCTCATTGGAGGCGCAAAGAGCGCAGAGATGATTGGTCTTTTGCTTTCCGTATAGAGGACGGTATGCAAAAAAAGCATGCCCCAAATTTTCAATTGACGATATCAAGAGATAATGATTATTATCATCGCTTCTGATTTTCGAATATTTAGATACAGGAGATATACATGCTTGCCGGACCCTATCAATCTTTGGTTGACCGCCTGTCTGTCGATATTCCGCCGTCCCGGTTAATAACAGATTCCCTGCGAACCCTGGCATACGGCACCGATGCCAGTTTCTATCGCCTGACACCCAACGTTATCGTCAAGGTAGAAGACGAGAGCGAAACCCTGGCGGTTTTAACGGCTTGCCGCGAACTTAAGATTCCGGTTACCTTTCGCGCTTCGGGCACCAGCCTGTCCGGTCAGGCACTGAGCGATTCGGTGCTGATGGTCTTGGGTCCCGAGGGGTGGCGCGATTACCACCTCAATGAGGACCAGAGCGAAATAACCCTGGGGGCTGCAGTCCTCGGTGCCGAGGCCAACGGCTACCTGGCCCCTTACGGCAAAAAGATCGGACCGGACCCGGCCTCCATCAACTCGGCTAAAATCGCCGGCATCGTATCCAACAACGCCTGCGGCATGGCCAGCGGAATTACGGGCAACAGCATGGGGACGGTCCTGGGCATGCGCATCATTTTGGCCGACGGTACCGTCCTGGATACCCGGGATGAAGCCAGCCGGAATGCCTTTCTTGCCGGGCGCAAGGACATCGTCGACGGGGTCACCGCCATGGCCCGGCGCCTCAAGCAGGATCCCGATACCGTTGACCGCATCCGGCGCAAATATCAGATAAAAAACACCACCGGATACAGCGTCAGCGCTTTGATCAATTTTGATGATCCCATTGACATCATCCAGCATTTGATGATCGGATCCGAAGGCACCCTGGGCTTTATCTCCGAGGTCACTTTCCGCACCCTGGAAGTGCCCGCCTACAAGGCCACCGGACTGATGCTGTTTCCGGATATCGCCCGGGCCTGCGAGGCCGTGGTGCTCTTAAAGGATTGCCGCGTCAGTGCCGCCGAGCTCATGGACCGGGTGTCGCTGCGCTCGGTGGAGAACAAACCCGGCATGCCGCCCTACATTAAATCCCTGGACGATACGGTGACGGCCCTGCTGGTCGAAACCGCGGCCGATGACACGGCCACCTTGCAGCAGCAGGTGGATGAGATCAATGCCAGGTTTGCCGACTTTCCCATGGTCCGGGATTTTGAGTTTTCCACCGATCCGGAGCAGGCCGCGGCCCTGTGGAGCATCCGTTCGGGGCTGTTTCCGTCGGTCTGCCATGCGCGCCAGACGGGCACCACGGTGATTATCGAAGACATTGCCGTACCCATCGAGCGCCTGCGCGACTGCCTGCTGGAGCTGCAGGATATGTTTGCACGCTATGCTTACGAAGACACGATCATCTGGGGTCACGTCTTCGATGGCAACGTGCATTTCGTGCTGACGCCGGATTTGTCGGATCCGGGTGAAATTGACAAATACAAAGCCTTCATGCAGGAGCTGGCCGACATGGTGGTGGACAAATACGACGGCTCCTTAAAGGCCGAGCACGGTACCGGCCGCAACATGGCCCCCTTCGTGAAGCGGGAATGGGGGGATTTCATCCATGGTGTCATGCGGGACACCAAGACCCTTTTTGATCCCGACCACATGCTCAACCCGGGGGTGATCATCAACGCCGATCCCGAAGCCCACGCCAAAAATATCAAACCCATGCCCCGGGCCCACAAACTGGTGGACACCTGCACCGAGTGCGGGTTCTGTGAGCGCAGCTGCATGTCCCACGAATTGACCCTGTCGGCCCGCCAGCGGATCGTTATCTACCGCGAAATGAAGCGCCTGGCGGTTAGCGGCGAAGACCCGTCGCGGCTGGTGGAACTGCAGAAAGAGTACCTGTATTACGGGAACCAGACCTGCGCCACGGACGGGCTGTGTGCGCTGACCTGCCCGGTGGAAATCGACACCGGCAAGCTCATCAAGGTCCTGCGCCAACATCAATTGTCCCCGGTTGCCCGGCAGATAGGGATCCAGGTGGCCAGGCGGATGGGCACTGTTACGGCCCTGACCCGCTTCGGCCTCGGTGTGCTCGACAAAGCCCACCGTTTACTGGGAACCCCATGGATGGCGGCTGTCGCTAACGGCCTGCGCAATCTCACCGGAAAGCGTCTGCCCCAGTGGACGCCGGCCATGCCCACCGCGGCGGATCGGGTGACGCCTCCGACCAACCAACGGCCAGGGGCGGACCGGGTGGTTTATTTCCCCTCCTGCATCAACCGTTCCATGGGATCAACCGGTGGTGAGGGCCTGGATGCGCTACCCCGCACCACCGCATCCCTGCTGGAAAAAGCCGGGTATGCCATCAGCTACCCGGACCGCATGGATCAGTTATGCTGCGGCATGCCCTTTGCGAGCAAAGGATTGCGTGAGGCCGCCGATGCCAAGGCCGCCGAGCTTGGCGATGCCCTGCTCGGCGTATCCGACAACGGCCGCGTCCCGATTCTGTGTGATATGAGTCCCTGCCTGTATCATATGAAAGAAACCCTGGATGACCGTCTGCAGCTGTTCGAGCCCATCCAGTTTACCCTGACCTACCTGGCACCGCGTCTGGCCTTTGATAAGATCGCCGGACCGATTGCCATTCACACGGTCTGCAGCGCCAAGAAGTTGGGACTGGAAGCCGATTTTCTGCGGCTGGCCGAGATGTGCGCCGAAAAGGTGGTGACGCCCGAGGTGATCTGCTGCGGGTTTGCCGGGGACCGGGGATTTACGGTGCCCGAATTGAACGCTTTTGGATTGCGGCGGTTAAAAAAACAACTTCCCCCGGACGTCAGCAACGGTTATTCCACCAGTCGCACCTGTGAAATCGGCTTGACGACGCACAGCGGCATCGACTACCGCTCCATTCTGTACCTGGTGGATCAGTGCACCCGTCCCAGGAGCTGATGAAAGCCAATTCTATCGCTAAGTATCGCATGAGCCCTTCTGAGGTCCTCCCTGTCCCCCTTTTTCAAACTAGAGCGGGACGCCGTGCCCGCCTTTAAGTTCAGTTATATCCTATTTTGGGGTCGGCACTGCGGCCGACCCTACTGTCAATGAGCTGCGCCATCATGCTTGACACCCACCCGGTCTTGTCATATCCTTGGATCGAATAAGAACTTCTCTACCTATTTCATGATCACCTTTAATTATAGGCATATAATTGGGGAGGTTATCATGTTATCCCGTCCCAACATCCTGGGCATTGATGTCGGCTCCGTCTCGGTCTCGGCGGTGACCTTGAGTCCAGGCAAGCAAATCCTTCAAAGCGCCTATGAATTTCACCACGGCAAACCAGCGGATAAACTCAGAGAAATTCTGGACAACTTCGATCTTGCAACCGTTGGCGGTATTGCTTCGACGGCTTCGAGCCCTTCCATTTTAAAGCATGCCACCCGCTACGATAATCAGGTCGCGGTGGTGTCGGCGGTCCGCCATTGGCACCCCGGAGCCGGATCGGTCCTGGTGGTGGGGGGCGAAAAATTCGGCCTGATCCGCCTGGACGGCCACGGTAACTACCTGGGCTACAAATCCAACACGAGCTGTGCCGCGGGCACCGGCAGTTTTTTGGATCAGCAGGCCCGCCGGCTGAATCTGAGCGGTCCGGCCGAACTCAGTCAAACGGCCTGCAGCAATCAGGGGGCCATCCCCAAAATCGCTTCCCGCTGTGCGGTTTTTGCCAAAACCGATCTGGTCCACGCCCAGCAGGAAGGCTACACGCTGCCGGAAATCTGTGATGGTCTCTGCCAGGGGCTGGCCCGCAATATCGTCGATACCCTGTTTAGCGGGGAAGATTTCCTTGCCCCGGTTATCTTCACCGGCGGCGTTTCACTGAACACAGCCGTCGTCAACCATCTCCAGACACTTATCGGCAAACAGATTGTGGCCGGGGATACGGTGTTGTACACCGCCACGGGAGCCGCCTTAAGCCTGCTTGAAGAAGGTGGATCGTCGTCCATGCCCCGGATTCATTCAGCCGACGATATTCTTGCCACCGAAAAAAACCAGCTGAATTATGCCCACGACCCCCTTGAATTGGTGCTTTCAGATTATCCTGAATTTGACGGCGTTGAATCCTATGAATTCGATCCCGGAGATGCGAAGGTCTTATTTCCGGTGGAGGTGGATATCTATGCGGACCTGACAGGTGCGTCCACGGCGGCGGTTTATCTGGGAGTCGACGTGGGCTCCACCAGCACCAAGGCCGTGCTGATCGACCCGGACAAGACGGTCCTGGCCGGCTTTTATACCCGCACGGCCGGCAAACCGGTGACGGCGGTGCAGTCGATTCTGGCTGCCATCGGGGACACTGCCCTGTCGAAGCGGATTGAACCCGACATCATCGGTGTCGGTACCACCGGGGCCGGGCGCAAATTCATCGGCAAACTCATCGGGGCGGATATCGCCGTCGATGAAATTACCACTCACGCCCGGGCGGCGGTCGAGATCGATCCCGCCGTGGACACGATTATCGAAATCGGGGGCCAGGATTCCAAATTTACCACCCTGAAAAACGGCAGCGTCACCTTTGCGGTGATGAACAATGTGTGTGCGGCCGGCACCGGGAGCTTTATCGAAGAACAGGCCCAGAAACTGGGCTGCCCCCTGCCGGACTATGCCAAGCGAGCCGCCCTGCGCCGCTCCCCCATGGCCAGCGATCGCTGTACGGTTTTCATGGAACGGGATCTCAATCATTGCCTCAATGAGGGGTATCCGGTGGATGATCTGCTGGCTGCGGTTCTGCACTCGGTGTGTGAGAACTATCTGGCCAAGGTGGCGGATGAAAAAAGCATCGGTGAGGTCGTTTTTTTCCAGGGGGCCACCGCCAAAAACAAAGCGTTGGTCGCGGCATTTGAAAAACGGCTGGCAAAGCCCGTCCGGGTTTCCCGCTACTGTCACCTGACCGGCGCACTGGGTGCCGCCTTGATCCTTGCCGATCAGGCGGTAACCGCTACGACTTTTAGAGGGTTGGATCTTTACAGGCGCGAGATTCCGCTGCGTTCCGAGATTTGTGAGCTGTGCACCAATCATTGCAAGCTGACCGTCGCCGGGCTGGACGGCAGTGAGGTGGCCTACGGCTTTTTATGCGGCCGGGATTATGACACCAAGCAATTTGTAAATAACAATCGGGCCGGGTTCGATCTTCTGAAAGCGCGTGCCGGGGTTTATGCTTGCCCAACCGCAGAAGACGTTGAAGAAGATTATGTCATCGGGATCCCGGCCGCCCTGTATTTGTTGGAGGAGCTGCCCTTCTGGCAGTCTTTTTTCAATGCCCTGGGAATTAAAACCGTCACCAGCAGTAATTGCCGGACAGCACTCAAAGACGGCAAGCGTCTGGCCGGTGCTGAATTCTGCGCACCCATGGCGGCTTTGCACGGTCATGTCGGATACCTGCTGGATCGCTGCGATTTTGTCTTTCTGCCGTTTTACCTCGACAAAAAGGGCCGGGAAAAAGGACCCCGCCGGCAGTACTGTTACTACACTCAATTTGCCCCGGGCCTGTCCTCATTTATCGATGGGGTGGATCGTAAAAAATTTTTGATGCCCGTGGTGGATTATCTCTACAGCAGCTTCCATACCAAGGCCCAGCTCTACCAAATGCTCAGAAGTATCAGCGATCAGCGGATCAGTTATTTTGATGTGTCGGCGGCCTATGATCGGGCCCGTGAATTTATGAACAGCGGCCTTTCCGACTGGCAGGATGTATACCAGGCGCACACCGCGCAGTCCGATGACCTGCACGTCGTTCTCCTGGGCCGACCGTACACCGTTCTCACGGCCGCCATGCACAAGGGCATACCGAACATCCTGGCCGCGCTGGGCACCAAAACGTTTTTTCAGGACATGCTGTCCTACAGCCGGCAGGATGTAAAGCCGATCGAACCGCTGCTCAACGAGCTCCACTGGCATTATGCGGCCAAAATTCTGGAGGCGGCCGAGGTGACCGCCCAAACCCCCGGTGCGTATCCGATCCTGATGACCGCCTTCAGATGCGCGCCGGACTCTTTTGTCATCGATTATTTCAAACAGATTATGGAAGCTCACGGCAAGCCTTATTTGATATTGCAGCTGGACGAGCATGATTCCACGGGCGGTTACGAGACCCGCATCGAATCCGCCCTGGGCTCGTTTCGGAATCATTTTGCGGCCCGCAAATCCGGTCCGCCTGACATCGAATACGGCACCCTGCTGCCGTCCCCCTGCCGGGACCTGACCGGCAAGACGGTCATCATTCCCAACTGGGATCCCATCAGCTGTCCCCTGGTGGTTGCCAGCCTCCGACGGGCGGGAATCGATGCGGACTGTCTGGTGGAAACACCGGACCGTATCCAGCGCAGCATGCGACATAACAGCGGTCAATGCATTCCGCTGAACATCGTCGCCCAGGAGTTCATTGACCACGTTGAAGAAAACGGGCTGGATCCGTCCCGAACGGTTTTCTGGTTTGCCGAGGGGGAAATCGCCTGCAACCTCAAAATGATTCCCCATCACATCAAATGCATTCTAAATTCATACGGCAACGGGATGGAGCAGGCCGAGGTATATGTGGGGCCGATGTCAATGATGGACATTTCCATCACCTTGCCGGTCAACATTTATTTTGCCTATATGTTCGGCGGAATGCTCCGTAAAATGGGCTGCCGGATAAGGCCCTATGAACGCTTTCGAGGGGAAACCGACCGCGTGATCGCCACCGCCGTGGAAATCCTGGCGGATGCCTTTGTGGGGAAGCGTTCCCGGGAGGCGGCGGTTGCCGAGGTTGTATCCCGGTTCGAACAGATCGAAACCGTCGCAGACCATGATGCCCAACCACGGCCCAAGGTGGCCATCTTCGGCGACCTCTATGCCCGGGACAATCCCGTGTTCAACCAGGACCTGATTCATTTTATCGAGGCCAACGGCGGGGAGGTGCTCACGACACCCTACAGTGATTATTTAAAAATGATCTCCTGGCCCTATTTCAGAAAGTGGCTGATCGAAGGGCATTATTTGAGTGTCCTGTCCTCCAAGGCCCTGATGACGACCTTGAAAATGAAGGAGAAAACCTATTATAAATATTTTGAGCGCATATTAAACGAGCCGGAGCCGGAGTTTGAGGAATCCGCCCGAGACATCCTGGCCCATTACAACCTGCGCCTCGAAAACACGGGCGAATCGATGGATAATCTTTTGAAAATCCACTACATCAAAAAGCACCATCCGGATGTGGCCCTGTTTGTCCAGACCAACCCGGCCTTTTGCTGTCCCGCTCTGGTCACCGAGGCCATGGCCGCTCAAATCGAGCAGAACACCGGTGTTCCCATCGTTTCCATCACCTACGACGGTACCGGGGGCAATAAAAATCAGGCCATTATCCCCTATCTCAAGTTTCCGCGCCGGACTTACCGGCAGCGGAGAACTGGTGATTTGCGAATGATCCGGTGATAAATTTAAAGTCTCCTGTCGGGGATGAGATCGGGCCGCAGGATGAACATCCGTACCCCGGCCAGGGCAACGACCATGGCGGCAGTGTAAAAGGCCGGGGCCAGCCCGATGGTTTCAACGATAAACCCGAGGCAAACCGGGCTTAACAGGCCCGCGACCATTATGACGGTGAGACGCAGGCCCATGGAAAGGCCGGAGTGGTTGGGGTCCGTCAAATCGGCCATCATCACCATCGACATGGGCTGGGTCAGGCCGAATCCCAACCCGAATATCGCTATCAGGATGGCGAAGCCGGTTGTCGACGCGGTAGATGGTATCAGCCCGACTGCCAGCATAATGGCCAGCATGGCACTAACAAGGATGTGGGTGCGGCTAAAGGTATCCATCAGCCGTCCGAATACGAGCCGGATGGTTGTCGACGTGACGGAAAAAATGGCGATCAAAACGCCCACGGTCAATTCGGTCAAACCCTCAGCGCGGAGCAGGACCGGAAGAAATGACGCCCGCAGATTGGCGGCAAAAACGATCGCAAACGTAAAAATCAGAATCATCAACACCTTCGGATCCCAGAGCAGCGAACCTGCCTGCCGGGCGTCCTGTATCGGACTGTATGAGATCTGCGTCGGATTGGATTCTCTGGTCTTCTTAAGCCCCACCAAAATGAGTCCGGCACTCGACAGCACCAAAACCACCCAGAAGGCCGACTGGTAATCGAAGTAATCCACCAGGAGTCCGCCCAGGATGGGTCCCACGCTTTGCCCGGCTGAAGCGCCGATACTGAGCCAGCCGAAGCCGGTCTCACGCCGGTGGGCATCCGGCAAGCGGGAGATATAGGCTTGACTGGCGACCACATGCAGCAAAAACGCAATGCCGCCAATCAGCTGGGCCGTGACCAAGCCGGCAACCGTGTCGGTTTGCAGCAAAATGAGCGCATTGACGATATTGCACAGGACGCCAAAGAGCAGCAGCCTTTTGACGCCGAACCGGTCCACCAATCCGCCCAGAGGTATCGACAGAAATACGGCTACCAGACTGAAGGCGCCGACAATGAATCCGATGGTCGTTGCGCCGGCGCCAAGCCTTGTGGCCAGCAGGGGCATGAACGGGAAAATAATGCCGTGGCGGGTGAAATGGAAACTATAAGCGATTAGTATCAGCCACATATTTATCCTTAATTATAGGGCAATGGATTTTTCCCCGGTTTCCAGATAGGGGCAATGCGCATAAGGGCACGGCCTAAGCCCTCACCGTTATCCTGATATTGGTGACCGAGACATCCCTCATAGCCCAGCGTTATTATCTTTGCAAGCCTGCTTTTATTCAGCGCGCCATAGAAGCCCCACATCAGGGAATTGTGATGTGGTGCCCGTCGCCTGGCCCCGCTGCTGCTTGCAGTGATAATGGTGCCGCTGATCCTGTTTTTTGTTGCTCTGGTCATTACAACTATGGTAATGCGGGGGCCGGTGAGTCCTCCCATTTAATGATGCATACTTGCCAGCCAATCGCAAGAATTGGGCCTGCTGTCTTTGCCACACACCTATCATTCAGCAATAAGGAAAATTAGAATGGGTATCGAGAAAATAGGAAAACCTGGATTTCGTTATCGAACCGATTTCAAGCGTCCCGGTTCAGATTTGATTGATGCGTATAAGGTCCTTATGGATCAGACCGGCTGTCTGACCGGCAATGTGGGGGACTGCCTGGGCAGGATGGCCGCCATGGATTCGCGGATCAAGGGACTATCGCAAGGGATGAAAGTCGTGGGGCCGGCCTTGACCGTTAAGGTCCCACCCAGTGATAATTTAATGATTCATAAAGCCCTGACCCTGGTAAAACCCGGTGACGTCTTGGTGATTGACGGCGGCGGCGATCACGCCTGGGCCTTGCTGGGTTTTTTGATGGTATCCACCGCGATCAAACTGGGGCTGGCCGGCATGGTCGTAGACGGCTGCATTCGGGATGCGGCCGAGATCAGAGCATCCGGGTTCCCCGTGTTTGCAGCCGGCATTAATCCCAACGGTCCCATGAAAAATGGCCCGGGTGAAATCAATTTTCCGATCCAGTGCGGGGGACAGCTCATACATCCCGGTGATATGATCGTCGCCGATGATGACGGGGTGGTGGTGGTGCCCCAGGCGCATGCGGCCGGCACGGTCGATAAGGTTAAAGCGGTCATCGTCGGAGAAGAAAAAAGACTGGCTGAGATTATAGACGGTGTGACCTCCTTTCCGGGCCTGGATGAGATGTTGAAGCAGAAGGGGTTGGGGTAGTTTTGAATTTTTAATTCAAAACTAAAACGCCGGGTTTACCCGGCGTTAGCCAGGCAGGCGTGGAAGGCTGCCAGACCGCTGCCCGGCTTTTTCACCACTCCCAGCTCGAAAAGGATGAGTTCCAAGGCTGCGACGATCAGCAAGGCTTCGCGGGTGGTGATCATGCCCAGATGTCCGATCCGCAGGGCTGTCTCTTTAAAATCACCCAGGCCGGAGGCGATCAAAAGGCCGTATTTTTCTCTGGCCATCTGCCGGATGGCAGCCGGTGCGACGCCCTCCGGTGCCTGGACCAGGGTGACGCTATGGGAGCGGACGACATCACCCCGGGGCAACAGGGTCAGCCCCATGGCCTGCGCGCTGTGTTGAATGGCGGTAGCAAGGATCCGGTGGCGCCGGTAAACATTGGGCAGACCTTCTTCGAAAAGCATTTCCAGCGCCTCGTTGACGGATGCAACCAGAGAAACCGGTGTCGATCCGGGGGTTTCACGTTTTTCATCATAGAATTTTTTAATATTTTTGAAGTCGACATAATAGCCGGGTTTGGCAGTCTTCTCGGCCGCAGCCCAGGCCCTTTGGCTGACAGCGACAAAACTGATGCCGGTCGGCGACATGAGTCCTTTCTGGGAGGCGGTAATGGCGGCATCGACCTTCCAGTCATCGAACTTGAACTCGATGGCCCCCAGTGAGCTGATGCAATCGACCACCAGCAGGCGGTCATGGCGTCGGACGATATCTCCGATTTCAGCAACGGAGTTGATCACCGCGGTTGACGTGTCGGAATGGATGACGGTTACGCCCTTTATGCTCGGGTCCTGGCCGAGTACGGTATCTATTTGATCGGTTATCACCGGACCCAGCCAATCGGTGAATATCTTCTGGACTTCCAGGTCACAGGCCTCGGCAATTTCGGCATACATGTGGCCGAATAACCCATTGCAGATGCACAATAGCTTTTCGCCCGGAGAAAACAAATTGCGCAGCGCGCCCTCCATGGAGCCCCTGCCGGTGGTGTGCACCAGCAGCACATCACTGGTGGTGCCGAACAAACGCTTCATTTTCTCGACCACGTTTTCCAAAAGGGCATGAAACTCGGGGGTGCGGTGATGGATCATCGGGCGGCTGCCGGCCGCCAGAGCCCTGGGTGACACGCTCACCGGGCCGGGTGTAAACAGCAGTGGATTGCCGGATGGTTTCATTGATTTTTCTCCCCAAATACGTAAAATTATCGGATGCCAGCAGGTTGACAACTTGTATATAAGTCTTTATAAAAACACAACCTCAATTACCCCTGAAGATGAATCCGCAATCTCTATTTCAAGGAGAATATATGAAAAACATACTGATGAGTAAAGGTGCCACAACCCTGGTAGAAGTTTGCGCCGGCGTTAAACGCGGTGAAAATGTTTTAATCGTGACGGATTTTATGATGATGACGATCGCCGAGGCCGTGGCGGCGGCAGCTTACCGTGCCGGAGCAGAGGTCTCGATCGGAACGATTTTGCCGCGCAGCGGTCACGGCCAGGAACCGCCGCCGCCCATTGCAGCCGCAATGAAAAACGCCGATGTCATCTTCACCCCGGTCACCTATTCCATCACCCACACCCGGGCTGTAAAAGAAGCCTGCGAGGCCGGCAGTCGGATTATCGCCCTGACGGATTACCGCGAACACATGCTCATCAAGGGAGGCCTGGAGGCCGATTTTTACGAAACCAAGGACATGTGCATCAAATTTGCCGAAGCCTTTGAGAAGAGCAGTGGAGCGGTGCTGACCAGTACGGGCGGCACCCGTTTGACGATGCGCAAAGAGGGGCGTCCGGGCAATGCCCTGTATTGCATTGTCGAACCGGGTCAGATGTCGCCGGCACCCAACGTCGAGGCTAATTTTTCGCCGATCGAAGGCAGCGCCGAAGGGATCATTGTCGCCGACGCCAGCATCCCCTACCTCGATATCGGTGTTCTGACGGAACCGGTAACCGCCACCGTGGAAAAAGGCATGATCACCGCTATCCAGGGTGGTCACCAGGCCAAATTACTGGCGGACGATCTCGCCAGCCGCAACGATCCCCAGGTCTACAACGTGGCCGAACTGGGCGTGGGGCTCAACCCGAAGTGCATTATGCAGGGCATCATGCTCGAAGACGAGGGCGTTTACGGCAGCGTGCATATCGGTATCGGCACCAACATTACCCTGGGAGGCCACGTCAAGGCTGCTATCCATTACGACCTGCTGATGTATGAGGCTACCATCGAACTGGACGGCAACGTCATTCTGAAAAAAGGAAAGGTGGTGATCTAAAGTCGGATCATGGGAGAAGATCAGTTTGGCAGGTAGGAGCTCAGAAACCTTACCGAATTGCCCCCCATCACCTTCGCAATCTGGCTGTCGGAGAAACCATCATCCATCATTTCTTGGGTTAAAACGGCCAGTTCGGAGGTGTCAAACGCGGTCGTGGTCGAGCCGTCAAAATCCGAACCCAGGGCAACGTGATCTTCGCCAACCAGAGCGATGGCATAGCGCAGTGTTTTGACGATTCTCTCCGGGCGGATATCGCAAACCGCGCCCTTCCAGTAACCGATACAGATAAGGCCGCCTCTGGCGGCAATCCGCTGCATCTGTTCATCGCTAAGATTGCGTTTGCTCCGGCAGGCGCCATGCACACCGGTGTGGGAAACAACCACCGGGCGCTCGGCAATTTCCAGCACATCATCGACCACTTCCGGTGCGGAATGCGCGACATCGATGATAATCTCGTGCCTTTCCAGCTGGCGCACCACCTGCCGGCCGAATTCGTTTAATCCGTCGTGGCTGATGCCGTGCAGGGAGCCGCCGAGTTCGTTGTCAAAAAAATGATGCAGGCTGATCATGCGATAGCCGGCATCGTAAAGCCCTTGTACATTTTCCAGTTTGCCTTCCAGGCAATGGCAGCCTTCGATTCCCAAAAGTCCGAGAACTAATTTATCGGATCCGTTTGAATTCGTTTTTGAACGCATCTGGAGTGCGGTGATGAAATCATTTTGCGTCCGAATAATTTTTAGGCGCTCCGGGGCCTGGGAAGCAAAACTGTGCAGACGGCGGGATTGATGAAGGGCACGCTCGTAAAGACTTGACCAGGTGGCCGGTGGCCATAATTGGGCGATTGCCAGTGATGTAATCCGGTCCGAGTCAGCGCTGTTGGATTCATAGTTCTGCCCCTTGGGGGATTTGGTGACCACGGTAAACATCTGTATGGCGATATTGCCTTCGGCGAGCCGGGGAATATCCATGTGACCGTAATCGGCGCGTTTCAGAAGGTTGCGGTTCCAGAGCAAAGAATCGCTGTGCCAGTCCATGATAATCAGTCCGTCATGTTTTTTCCGGGCGCCTGGGCTGATTTCATAGGGCAGGTGCGCCACGACTTTATTCATGGATTTTTCGATCATTCCCGGCCCGACAATTAAAAATACGCCGACGCCCGTTAAAGCGACGAGCAGCACTATGATTACCGCTATTTTAAGTTTCCTCACAAAGCCCCCTGTTTTATTTAAATCCGTTCATAAGTTTGTGCAGAACGCTGAAATCAATTAATGTTTGAGCCTTGTTCGAATAACTGACGCTAATAACCATTAACGAATAACCAATAAGCTCCCCTGAGCGTTCAAGGCTCAAGGGGAATCAGGTCCAGTCCGGGGCCAGCCGGCCCTGGACGTCCCGACGGTAGGGCATCCATACCAATCCGAAAAATTCCAGGGTCATATCGCTGCTTTTGGGTTTGACAAGGACTTCCTGGATATCTTCGTTTTCAGGATCAAATGCGGCCTCGATCCGTGCGATATCTTCCTGCAGTCTTTGATCGAGTTCTTCAAGCTGAATCCGTGTGGACTCGAGGACCTCCTCGGCGCGCTTGACATCCATGGACTCTTTGCGGATGCGGCTGGCCGAGCGCATGGCGGTGCCGACCCGGCCGGCGGTTCCAATACTGACGGCTTTGCGCCCCATAAATGCGCCCAGAATGGCGGTGCCGAACGAAATGGCCGTTTGCACCTTGCTGGACTGGGATTGCTCCTTTTCCCGCATGACACGCTGTTCGGCGCGCATCATTCGGTCGTTAAGGGTATTGAATTTGGCGCTGTATTTGCGGCGCAGTTTTTCGACCTCCAGATCCCGGCTTTCCCGGGCGGCCTGGGACAGGCGCGCCATAAAGTCCCCTCTGGATGCCTGGGGCTCGCTGGAGATTTTAAAGCGGCTTGAGCGGAACAGATGCAGGGGTCTGTTCTGGCGCACCCAGCGCAGCAGATCCTTGTTCCATTTGGCATATGCGTTGGTTTTGTGGGCGGCCGCCGGCAGCTCTGCAAAACTGGCACCGGTCAGGGGTTCGGTTTCCAGATCGGCAGGCTCCAGCGGAATTTCCCGGGCGGCGTCCCAATCCATTGCGACCGGGCCCTCCTCGAACATGGACGCCAGCGAGACCTTCTCGGATGCCGAAACTTTATATTTGGCGCTGGAGTAGTGCACATCAATCCAGCCGGCCAGGGCGGGGAAATATTCCAGCCCCTGGCCGGCACCTGAGGCCGGCAGATAATAGACATTGATTCCCGGCGGCAGCACCGGAGCCTTGCTGGCCGGCGCTGGGGCCGGTGCGGCCGGTTTTGCCGGGGCCGTGGGTGCAGCCGCAGCGGCAGGGGAGGCGACCGTCGCCGGGGTTTGGGTGGCGGATCTGTCCATCTTCAGGGTTTTAATCTGTTCGCGGGTCATGGGACCGCGCAGGTAGGATAAGACCCAGCGGGTCTGAAAGACGACGGGTGCGTTTTCATGAACATTGTTTAGCAGAAAAACGCGCTGGCCAAGGCCGGCCAGGACTTCTTCCATCCTGCTTCTGTTAAATCCGGTTCCGGCAGCCGCCCCTTCCAACCCTTCTATCACCCTGGCTTTGTCGCGGTCGGTTTGCAGTCGTCCGATGAACCAGGTTCCCGTGTTGGACAGACCCTTGTAATCCAGATCCACCGGATTCTGGGTGGACAACACCACCCCTAAACCGAACGCGCGGGCCTGTTTCAGGAGGGTGAGCAGCGGCGCCTTGGAGGGCGGGTTTTTCACCGGAGGGAAATAGCCGAAGATCTCATCCATGTACACCAGGGCCCTTAAGCTGGTGGTTCCGGGCTGAGAGCGCATCCAGGCCAAGATTTCATTCAGGAGCACGGAAACGAAAAACATCCGCTCTGTATCGGAAAGATGGCTGATGGAAAAAATGGAGGCCCGGGGGCGTCCCTGTTCGGTGTACATCAGGTGATTGATGTTGATGGGCTCGCCTTCCAGCCAGGCTTCGAACCCCGGTGCGGCCAGCAGGTTGTTCAAGCGCATGGCCAGTTGAAAACGATCGTTGGGCGGGTAAAAGGCTTCAAGGTCCATGATGCCGATGCGCGCGAAAGGTGGTGACTGAATGGCGTGGATCATCCCCGCCAGGTCCAGTGCCTTGCCCGCCGCCCAGGATGATTCGATGATATTTGACAGCAGGATATGCTCGCGACTGGTGATGGGATCGGCTTCAATGCCCAGCAGGGCTAATAGAGCCGTGACCGTACTTTGAATGCGGTCGCGCAGCAGATCTTTTTCAGCCATAATATCAGCCGTGGGAGGGGCAAAACTCCGCAGCACGCTCACCGGGGTCCCGGCATTGCTGCCCGGAGTGTAGACGGCAAAATCGGCACTGGCCTTCAGCCGGGCGATGCGCTCGGGCTCCTGGTCCCAGCCGGCCAGACCTTTGCGCCACAGGTCGGCTTGTTTGGCGGCGAACTGGTCGGGTGTCAGACCGGCATTCAGCGCATCCTGCTCGTTGATCCAGGGCCGAAAATCGCCGGGCTGCAGCTGTGGGAAGGTGAGCAGCAAATTGGGAAGATCACCTTTGGGATCGATGGCGATGACCGGTATGTTGTCGATCAGTGCTTCTTCTAACAGGGAGATGCCCAGGCCGGTCTTGCCGCTGCCGGTCATGCCGATGATTACGGCATGGGTGTTGAGATCTTTGGAATCATACAGCATCAGTTCGTCTTTTAGCTGTTGTGCCGCCATGTCAAATGACTTGCCGAGATAGAAGGCGCCGAGTTTTTCGTATGCTTTCATTTGTCAACCTCCGGTCTATCATTGATCACGAAGCGCTCAATGAGAAGTTATTCGGTATTTGTTATCGGTTAATGGACAAGGCCGGGCAATAATGCAGCTACATAATGCTTTCAACCCAATAACGAATAACCAATAACCATTGACACCCGGCGTTGCCGGGATCATTTGGAAGTGAAATAGTTGTCCCAGATATGGTCCAGCTGGCGCCTGGCGTCAAGACGTTCCAGTTTTTTCAAGGCGTCATCGATTTCAAAATCAATCTTGCAGTTCCACCTGGCTTCAAACCATTTTTCAATGAGATCGTCAAGTGTCTCTTTTTCCGTGGGCTGATTTTCCATCAGCAGGAAGAAGTAGGCCAGGATTGCTTCTTTGACCTCTTCTTCTTCAGCGGCATCTATCAAATGGTAGAACACGCCGGCATTGTTATCCTGGTTTTTGAAATAAAGATTGTCGGAAAGGGCTTTCATAAACTTAATTTTTCGGTTTTTAAACTTGCTGATTTGTCGTTTTTGATTCAGCTGGGTTTCTTCCTTGCTCAATCCCAACCAGAACGCAACCACCGATGCCATCAAAATCAGGGTTGCGCCGAGTTTGGTCACGATGACGACAATACCGCTGACAGCGGCCGGGACGCCGATAATCAGTTTGTCGATGGTTTTCATTCGCACCTTGCTGTTGGGGAACAGCATTTCGAGGTCTGCTTTGGGAACGTTTTTAAAAAGCTTGATAATCGTGGATCCGGGCAGAAAATTCAAGCTGCGGCGGTTGCTTTCGTCGAAGTATGGCTGCTCCTTGAATTTTATATACACCGCCACCCGGTCATAGTTGGTGAACCTGAAGCGTTTTTTCCTGAGGCCGTATAGTGTTACCAGGGTCTCTTGTTTGACGGATTCGCCGCGGCGGAAGAAGATAACGTCATCGAAGTCATTAAAATCAACTTCCAGCCGAATCTTAAACAACGATTCTTCGGTCAGGGCCTGTTCCAGATCTTCGGCGGTTATCTGTTCGAAGTTGGCGGCATTCAGCACAGTCGTTAATTCGGTGACCAGCTCTTTATGCAGCTGACGCTTTTGTTCGGACGTGTATTGGGTTAGCAAGCGTGTGTCGGCATCCGGGTTAAAGGGTGCGTAGCAGTTTTTGAGGGTTTCGAGGTTGCGGTGATACTCGAAGTGGAAGAGCGCTTCCAGAATGCGAAAGAACTCTCGAAATTCATCCGCTTCTCCCGGCGTCCATCCGGACGCTTCGCAGCACATGGCAACTATATCTGCTTTGCGAAAGGGAATGAATCTGCTGCGGTTGGGATCATCTGTCATCGGATTATCCAATCATTCAATCAAATGAAACCATATCTTATCTATCTTCAGGGGCAACCGGCTGCCAGTGAAAAATGTGTTCCTATTCAATATTGAACAAGGGGAAGATTTGTAAAGAAGAAATTCATAATTTTTAAGTCAGCAAGAACAATAGTCCCTGTTATTTAAAATCAGGTTATAGCGATGAGGTGAACCCAGAGAAAAGAATATCGTGAAAAAAAATTGAAAAAGGTGGGAGCAATTCGCGGCTTTTAGATGAATTTCAGCCCCAGCCCGTAATTGTAAACCGATCCTTCCTCATCGGTGAGGCCCTTGCACCATTTTATGATTGAGTCATAGCTTTCAGGCGCATTTGCGGACAGCGGTTGATCCAAATTTACTTTGACTTTTGTTCCCGGCGGTAATGATGTTGATGTTTCAAGGCACATGCCCTTATGGCTGAAGTTCTTGAGCTGGGCGTAAAAGAGGTCGCTGGTTGACGAAACCTGGATGCTGACGGTGGCTTTTGTCCGAAAACGCTTTATTTTTCGATAATCAGTGCCGAATATGCTTTCAAGAGACTCTTCTTCAAGCATTGAGTCCGTTCTCTCGATAAGCACGCCTTTGTTGGTTTCGGGCAGGCTTTGGGACTTAACCTGTTTATCCTGCTGGGGGTTGCAAATGGGGCAACCTCTGCCCCTTATCCGGGCTTTGAAAGTCGCCTGCCACTTGTGCCCTGCGCGACATAGCCACCATACAGCGCCAGGAGCATCGGTCGTCC
>WOR8_10004966_pt1 | contig 22728 bp, 25 predicted proteins | sample DeeMarSeWOR38_10_FD_19890 | JGI IMG/M metagenome (IMG submission 19890) | reverse complement strand
TTCACACAAGTTTTGTCCATCGGTGCCTTTCAAGTTTTCCGAGAACACTCCACAACTGTCACAGTATCCAGAGAGGGGTGTTTCTTCATCTTCGGTTTGCTCCGCATTCACAGCATCTTCAAGACGCGTTTTTTCCTGAATTATCTCTATGAGCTCTGGCATAACACTCAGAACGTCTCTGCTTGAAATCACACCCACAAGATTGCTTTTGTAAATCACTCCAAGGCGCCTAATGTCCAAGCGGCTCATTTTCCTAGCAGCTTCGCTTATAGTTGCTTCGGGCTGAATCGTGACTAAAGGAGCTGTCATAATTTCCTTCGCTCTTGTTAAGATTATTACACAACCTAAATCGTTTTTGTCCATAAGAGTAGCAACCTTGTTTGAAGTAGCATCTTCATCCAACGTTACCACTGGACTACTCATTATATCTTTGACGAGCATTTTTGCACTTAGTCCAATGTCAGACATCGCTTTCAGACTCCAAAACAGCTTCTGTCGAGCCTTGGTTTCCAATTGTGAAAGTAGTAATCGCACATTTAAGAGTTGCTAACTCATATCACAAAAAAATGTCGACGGATGCAGCATGCAAGTTTTATTAATATGTGGAAAAAATGCAATACCTAAGAATGATTCGAAAGCTACCTTTGCTTATGTCTTGCATTCACGAGCAGATATATAAAGCAGTTATTTTACTATTTGCGTATAGTAGACCTAGAGGTCAAAAGTAATGCCATTTAAACGTAAGAGTCGAGGAAGATCAAAAGGAAGCAAAGGAAGCAGTGGCCAAGTACAATGCATTAGTTGTGGGCAGATGGTGCCGCGTGACAAGGCTAAGAAGTCTACACGCAGAGTGTCTTTTGTAGAGCCCCAATTAGCTAAGGAGCTAAGACAGAAAGGAACGTACATGTCTTCGTGGGTAGATACGAAGTATTATTGTATTTCGTGCGCGGTACATCGAGGAATAGTGAAAGTTAGAGCCGAAAACGAAAGACGATCACGATATAGAAGAAGACGTTAATTTTCTGGCGAATTACTTTTTTTCTTTAATGTAGAGTAAACATGTATAACTCTTTGTAGAACTGTAAAGTTTGAGAGAATTGCTAACAGAATTATGCCATAGTTTAAGGCTTCAATCCAGAACACCGCCGCAATGCTAGCTACTCCCAAAATAAGCATACGTTCAGCTCTTTCAGCTATGCCTATTGATTCCATTTTTATATCTGCTGCTTCGGCTCTTGCTCGGCTGTAACTCACCATCACCGAACCCACCAAAGAAGCTAATCCCCAAATCGGACTGCATAGTCCGCCTACTATCAATCCTGCATAAACAGCAGCATCAGCATATCTATCTAAAAGAGAATCCAGAAAGCCTCCAAATATGCTTGTTTGTTGATAGATTCTAGCAATAACACCATCAAGCACGTCACAGAATCCTGATGCGAAAAACAGAATCGTGGCTAGAATAATCCACAAAGGTTGACTTTGAGACACTGCAAAGGTGAAAGCTGAAAGCATTGCCAAAATCAATCCTATTAGGCTTACAATGTTCGGAGTTAATCCAATTTTGTGCGCAGCTTTGGCTTCTAAAGTCAATATGTTTTGAACTCTTTTCTTCAATTTGCTTAGCAACTTTAGATCTCTATTTGGTATGTTAGAGCGTATTATTTAAGCTGGACTCCAATATGGTTTACGTCTCAACCAAGCAAATAGATTCTTCACAAGAAGGTTTGGCATTTGATGTGAAGCCACGTATAGCGCGGGGCTTTGATTGTTTGTTGTCTTTTTTTAGCGGATCGTATCCCGTAAGCGTATTTATAAGTAAGATGCATTTTATGTAGAACAGTAACGTTCCGTCGCAGACAAAAATCCATAGACGGCAACGTTACACGTAAGAAACAACAAAAAGGAGTGAAGAAAATGACTGATAACGCGGATGTTGTCTTCGTCGGAAATAAACCCCCAATGAGTTATGTGCTGGCAATAATAACAAGTTTCTCCTCAGGTAGCTCAAAGGAAATAACCTTGAAAGCTCGTGGTCAAGCAATAACTACAGCAGTTGACGTAGCCGAAATAGCCAGAAATCGATTTATCACAGACTTGAAAGTGAAAAATATAGCTATCGGAACGGTAGAGATGCCGCCAAGAGAAGGCCAAAACAAATCCAGAATGGTTTCGACTATGGAAATCACGATGAGCAAAGAGTAAACAGTGGAAACGAGCGAAGCAATTAATATCAACATTTCAAACTTTCTTTTATTTTTTAATGCTCCGAATATTTCTAATACAAAGGTTTTTGAAAGCTCTCCCAATCACAAGATTAATAGCCTAAGTAAATTCAAAATAGAGTTAGCTCCGTGAGAAAAATGTTAGATATTAAACTTATCCGCGAAAATCCTGAGTTAGTAAGAAATAATCTCATGAAACGAGGGGCTCCTGAAAACGGCGAAATGCTAGAAGCATTAATTGATTTGGACAAAAAATGGCGGCAGAAATTGACAAAATTGAACGACCTCCGCCATAAAAGAAAAATATTAACTGCTGAAATTGGAAAACTGAAGAAGGCGAAGAAAGAAACTGGTAAGAAAGTTGAAGAAGCAAGAATTCTTGATTCTGAAATTAAGTGTATTAATGCAGAAGTAGTTGAGATAGAAGAAAAAACGACCTCTTATCTTATGCGTATTCCCAATTTGTTACATGATACTGTTCCAGTTGGCGAGGATGAAAACGACAACGTTCTGGTTAGAAGTTGGGGTGTCGTACCGAAGTTTTGTTTTCCAATTAAGAATCACATAGATCTAGGCTTAGATTTAGATATAATTGACATAGAAAGAGCCGGAAAAGTCACAGGTTCAAGATTCTTCTACTTGAAGAGGGAAGGCGTGCTCTTGGATATGGCTCTAATGAGTTTTGCATTGGAGGAAATTGTGAAGAAAAACTATTTGCCTGTAGAGCCTCCGTACCTAATGAGACGAGAGCCATATGAAGGCGTAACGTCGCTGAGCGATTTCGAAGATGTATTGTATAAAATCGATAACGAAGACCTGTATCTCATAGCAACTTCAGAGCATCCAATGGCTGCAATGTTTATGAATGAGGTCTTGAAAGAGGAGGATTTACCTCTTAAACTTGCAGGCATAAGCACATGTTTTAGAAAAGAGGCTGGTGCCCACGGTAGAGATACTCGTGGTATGTTTCGAACTCATCAATTTAACAAGATAGAACAGTTTGTTTTTTGCAAACCAGAGGAATCCTGGGATCTACATGAAGAGCTGCTCCGTAATGCGGAGGAACTTCTTCAGAAGCTTAATTTGCCTTATCGCGTGGTTAACGTTTGCACGGGAGATATTGGAACCGTGGCATCTAAGAAATATGATATTGAAGTTTGGATGCCTGCTCAAAATGCATATAGAGAAGTTATATCATGCAGCAACTGTACAGACTACCAAGCAAGAAGGTTGGGCATTCGTTATAGGGAAAAGGAAGGCGCACCACCAAAAGGATTTTTACATACATTGAATTCAACTGCTATTGCTACAGGCAGAACAATTGTTGCAATACTAGAAAACTTGCAACAAGAAGATGGCACTGTTGTTATTCCTAAAGTCTTGAGAAAGTACATGCATGATATTGAGAAGATAAACTTGAAACGGTAAACCTTTTAATATCGCTTTGAGATTGTTGATGGCACGTTCGGAGGATAAACTTGTCTTCGAAGTCTAAACGTTTACGCGATAAATGGCGAGGGAAAACTTGGTATTTAGTAGTGGCGCCACCGTTCTTTGGGAACGTGGAGTTAGGCTCGTTACCAGCAGAAAAACCAGATCAATTGATCGGAAGGGTAGTCGAAGCAACACTCTACGATATCACCAGCGACTTTTCGCATCAATACTTAAAGATGTTTTTCCAGATAAGCGAACTTGATGGAAAAACCGCTCATACTTTATTCAAGGGTCATGAATATTCCCGAGATTATTTGCGAAGTTTGGTGAGGAGAAGGACAACAAAGGTTGACGGTCTCTTCAATATAATTACTAAAGATGGGTACAAACTGAGGGTGGCAGTTTCAGCTTTAACGCTTTCACGGATAAAAACATCTCAAGAAAAACTCATTCGTGACATGATGGCAAAAACTGTTTACGAAAAATCAGCGTTATTAACACTTGATCAATTTGTTCAAGAAATGGTCCTTGGAAAAATTGCTTCAGATGTTTACAATAAAGCAAAGAAAGTGTCACCTCTCAGACATGTTGGCATAAGAAAATCCAAGTTGGTAGCTCAACCTTCTGAGATACCACTGCAAGAAGTGCAACCAGCTCAATAGAGTAGTGATTTTTTTCCGATCCGTATTTCTCGTTTTCTCATGGTTTTTGTGTTTACTAAGGCGAAATATCTTTAGATATATGTAATGTTGTCTAGAAAGCAGGGGAGTTATTGTTTTGAAGCGAGCAGGTGTTCATGAAAAAGGGGCGTTTTCTGTTTCAGACTTAATAAATAACGTCAGAAGGAGCAACAACTGTGAAAAGACAGGCGCGATGGCGCTTTTCATTGGTGTAACTCGTGGTGAGACTATAGAAGGAAAAAAAGTCAAGAAGCTCAAGCTGGAAGCGTATGAGGAAAAAGCGAATGAAGTTATTTGCTCGGAGAATTCGAAGTTGGAGAAGATCTAGTATACGTTTTGGTAGCTGGTTCCCACAGAACAGACGTTTTTCCAGTATTGCGAGAAGCTGTGGAGCGATATAAAAATGAAACGCCTGTATTTAAAAAAGAATATATTATTGACGCTAAAGGCTCAGCAAGCGAATATTGGGTGTCAGAGAAAGGATAAAGGCAGAATAAAGAAGCCCAAAATTGAAGCTAAAGTCGCGAACGCGATAGCAAAAAGAATCGAATAGGATTGTCCTAACGAAGATTGTGCTGGAAACCTGAAGTGGGATTTATTCTGAGCTGATTTTCTAAATAGAAATGGTAGTGCTCTATAGACTATTAGTGGAGGCTAAATAAACAGGAACCCGAAGTATTTGACATAATTGAAGTTAATAAGGAAGGGTTATATGTTGTCTATCCTCAAATAATATAAACGGAGGTTTTATCCGTGGAACGAAGAAGCTATAATTGGTTTGAAAAACGCCGGAAAACAAAAGGTTTAGAACTGGCTCACGACCAGATAACCAAAGCTTTTGACACAGTAACATTACTTCATAAGGCAACTAAAAGCTTTTCAGAAGGAAATTTGTTAGAAGCAAAAAAGTATATTGAAAACCTTTATGAGGCTGAAGAAGAGGTTGACAAATTACGAACTGATGTCTTCATGGAACTTTCCAAAGGTATTGCTCTAGTATCTGATTATCGCGAAGACCTTTTGCACGTAGTGAAAAGATTAGACACCTTAGCGGATCACACGAAAGATGCGGCAAGGTGTCTGGAAATGCTTGCAGAAACAAAAATCCCAAAGGAACTATGCGAAAAAACAGTATTCATGACTTCAAAACTTGTGGAAACAGCTCAAACATTGCGCATTAGTATCGAAAAAATTTCGGCTAATCCAGATGAAGCAATAGAACAAGCAAAGAAAGTTGGAGAAATCGAACATATCCTTGATGAAGAGTACCTCAGAGCAAAAAGCCTATTTGTGAAGTATGGAACAGAACTTAACTGTGGGGCCATGGTGATCTTCGACGACTTAATCGAATTCATTGAACATGCTGCAGATATGTGTGCGGATACAGCAGATTATATCCTTGTGCTATCAAGCAGAGAATAAACTCAAAACTTCCAGAACATGCTGTCCGTTTCTTTTTTGCTATCTTTAGGGTTTACAACAGACTTTATCCAATTTATTCTAACTAATTGCAATACTTAGGGAAAGTCATCTATTTGGGAAGCAAACCAGGGTTTCTTGCTTTTAAGATTGCTCATTCTGCTTGTAGTGGAGTTGTTGCTTCTTTGTCCGAAACCTTAATTGATTACCGTTTTATTTGCGTGGCTTAGGTTGTATTCGAGTTGAAGTTCGGGACGTATGTATATAAACCGCAAAAAGCCGCAGGTTTTGATTTTCACGTTTTGCGTGTTAAATTGGAAACTGGTGATAGGATCGCCCCAGTTCAAGACATGTATAGCAACATCGCCGTTTTCGCCGATAACTCGGTCACGCGAGCTCATCCTGACTGGATTTCACAATCGCCTCTTGGTCCAGCACAAATGGGAAACAGCAACTTTAACATTTATTGGAATGTTGTGTGTGCCACGCAACCCGACCATCGGGCTGAACAACTTGATTATATAGAGGAAGTTGATCGTGCCTCTCTAGGCGTGTGGTTGAATAGCCAATATTTTGCTGACCATAGTCACTGCACATGCCCCCGCTGTAAGGAACGCTGGAAGAAAAGCGGACTCGGTTGGCTTGAATGGCGCAGAAAAGAAGTCACTGACTACATTAGCCAAGTCAGAGAACGTGTGAAAAAGGAATTGATTATGTGTATACAGCCTGATCCAATAACCGCATATGAGCGTTACGGCGTTGATTTTAATGATCTTGCCAAGTACGCTGACGCCTTCAATGTTGTAATGTTCAGTAAGAACTACGCAACACCTTGGTACTGGGAGATGCTGGCTCGCGGGTTTAAGAAACTTCTCAGGAAGCCTATATACATAAGCCTATACGTTTTCGGTCCAGGCGATACAGCAAAAGATGTACCATCAGCATCCGAGCTTCTAACTGTTAGCGTTCGATGCGCGCGAACAGGCATCGATGGAATTCTCTACCTATCAAATGGCGCGAGCCAAATCCAGGACTTCCAGAAAGCAGCTGTTGACAAGGTTGAGCTTCGCAGTCGTTTGAAAAGCTATGGTGGTAAACCTGTCCAAGAAATTCTGGACTTAGTAAAAAGCTGGGAAAAAATTGTAGGGTAAGTTTACACCGTTCACTGCAAGGATTTTTTAAGTGTTAACAGGTAGGACATAACATCTTCGATTTTTGGTTCAGAAATCTTCAGGGCAAGCTGAATTGTAGGTTTGGGCTTAGAACCTGAAGACTGCAACGTTTCTAAGGCATTGCTTATATTTATTAGGAGCGAATCCCAGGTTATCTTCGCTTTTTTTCCTTCCAGAGTATACAAAGTGAGAACATGAGTGCTGATTTTGTTTAACGTTTCTCTAAATCCTTGGAGTGTATTAATAATTTGCGAGCTTTCATTATTTCCTGCAAGATACTCTTTAAGGGTTAAGTACTGTTTTTCTAAGGTTTCGATTTCACCGTAAAGTTTAGTTTTTATTATTTCATCTGTTCCGTCTCGCATAACCTGTCAACTCTCCTTCTAGGTCCAACACAGAAATACATAAGACTTTATTCTTAAAACTGTATTTCGTTTTTTTAAATCATAGTCTTGTCTCTTTAGGATTTAGAGTTGCATCTTGGACAAAATTAGGGCTAGGTTGGCACCTTCAATGGTAAATTTTAAACTATGAGTGAAGTAAATCCATTCCTAAGAGGAAATGGGCAAAGGAAAATTACTTAATGTAAGCGGGCCCGCTGGGATTTGAACCCAGGATCTCCGGCTCCGCAGGCCAGTGTCATAATCCGTCAGCACGGAAAAACTCCAATGATACTGGATTTACCCGTTGTACTAGACTACGGGCCCGCATACGAAGACTACAACAAAAGAATAATAAAAACCTTACAACACATGGCTGCAGAAGGTAGAAAAAGAGCAACATAAAATTCGCAGGTTGAACAAGGCTATTGCGGTCTAGTTTTTGAAATGTTTGGTTGTTTAGCTAATGGTCTAGTTAGTTTCTATCAAGTAACTGAAGACAAAAACGATTTGTGAAAGAGTTTTTATCGCATTGAACGTTTACTCGTCTAAAACTCTTCGCAACGCTGCTACAACGTTTTGTTTACCCATCGCAAAAATGTACGGTCCTAGTCTCGGTCCTTGTGGAGCACCCATCAATATTGAGTATAAAATCTTGAAAAAGGTCTTGGGTTTTAAGCCGTTGGTTTTAGCTATGTCAAAAATTGCGTTCTGTATTTCATCAGGATCTGATGCGGTTTCTAAAGCTTTGACTAATGCTGTAACCGCAGTCTTTTCTAATTCAGTGAGGTTTACGGGTGTTTCTCTAATCTCCTCGAAGTCCCGAACCCAATTGAGTGTGTATTCAATCCGTCTCGCTAGATCAGAGTTGACTTCCTGGTTCTTTTGCAGGTAATGGTAGCTCTGAAGCTTTTCCTTGAGAAACTCGGTTACGCGGTCTTTAGGTGCCATTTTAACCAAGAACGCCAGTAGGTTATAAGGTACGTGAATACTTGGTTCAGCAGGTGGTTTCATGACCCAGCAGTATTTGTATAAGCCTTTGAGTTTGAAACTGTCTTTTTTAGCTACCTGTTTTTTGCCAAAGTAGATATCTTCAAGCTCATCAAGCTCATTCATGTAAGAAGGAATATCAGACACGCTAAGGGTTCTTGTTCCGACAAATCTCTTCAGCATCAACAGCAACAGCGATTGTGGAGAACCGTATCGGAACCAAACCTGGGGCGTAAACACGTTTCCAGCAGATTTGGAAATTTTCTTTCCGCCTTTGTCCAGAAACATTTCATATCTTGCATGCAAAGGTGGTTCAAAAAAGAGAACTTCACGACAAATACGGTCGTTGATCTTCACAGAGTCTGCGATGTCCTTACCGTAAGCTTCAAATCTTATGTCTAAAGCTTTCCAGCGGGCAGCAAACTCGCTCTTCCAAGTTAGTTTACCCTCGCCTTTAGTTATGTCGGCTTCGCCTTCATGTCCGCAACCTGTGATGGGGACGCCACGGATTTCCAAGCCTTCACACTTGTAAAGAACTTTGTCGGTTTCTGGTTCAAATTTATAAGCCTTTGTAGTGTAGATGCGCCCACAATGACTGCAAACTGGAAAGAAGGGCAAAACTTCAGTATAACGGTCTTGACCAACTTCTTCCTTAACAATTTCTCCTATCTTCTTGGCATTCAACAATATTGTTCGGATTTCATCCAACAACAACCCTTTCTCGTAAACCTCTTTCGCAGAATAATAGCTATATTGAATACCGCATTCTTCTAAAGAATCAAGCAGAAGTGAACTCATGTGCTTGCCGTAACTTTCGTGGCAGCCAAACGGGTCCGGAATATCAGAAACAGGAAAGCCAAGATATTTCTTCAGTGACGCAGGCAGTCCAACGGGAACCTTCCGAAGACCATCCTTATCATCACAAAAAGCGACAAGTTCAGAGTTAAAATCCATTTCCTTCAGAGCCAACGTAACAGCGTAAGAACGGGCTGCGTCACCGAGGCTACCTATATGAGGAAAACCAGAAGCCCCTAATCCCATCTCAGTCCGAACGTTCTCCAAGCTTCTACCCAGCTTCCGCTCTCGGTTAATTACCTTCCTAGCCATCTTATCGTACCAAGTTCCATGACCGATTATTTTTTCACCCATGAATCTTCATTCTCTGCAACAATGTCTGCACGGTGAACTAAAAAAACGTTTAGAAAAGAAGGCGATCATTTTTCACGCCTTTAATCCACCGTCATTCTCAAACCAGCAAAAACGAGCCTAGGAAATCTTTTGACCGCATTCAGAACAGAACTTTGAACCTGCAGGAATTGATTTGTTGCATTTGGGGCAGTTGATTGCTCCTTCCGAAGGAGGCGTGAGGTGTTTTCCGCATTCAGGACAGAACTTCGATGTCGCTGGAACCTTAGAGGCGCATTTTGGACAAATCACCAATGCTGCCGCTGGAGCTTGAGCAGGACCAGTGGGCGTCATAATTTGCGGTATTAGTACCATACCTGTTCCTAAGGCTGCTCCGCCTCCACCAGATTTTCCAAGGGATTCAGCAGCGCTTTTCATGGTTTCCATACGTAAAACCTCGTCTGCCGATGTTTTTCCTGTTTTTAGCCAGAACAATCGTTCGCGGTACTCTGGTGTAGTGTCTATTCCTTCGAACCGCAGGTCAGTAAGTTCGATGCCTAACCGTTTGAAATAGTCTGTTATTGAGTTCTTCACGATTATTGAAGTTTCATCTAACCTTGTGAAAACAGTGACTAAGTCATAATGTGAAAGCTCATCAATAATTTTCTCGTTCAAAAAGCCGCGCAGAAAATTGTTAACGTCTCCTGTTGTGTAGGCGTTTTGTCCACCGGTAACTTCATTAACAAATAGTTGTGCGTTTTCTACCTTGAACCAAAAAGCTCCATGCACCTTTAGTGGGGCTAACTCGGTTGTCTGGGCGCTAGTTCCGTACTTGCCAGAAAAGACTTTTGTAGAGATGAATATTACAGCTGCTTTGAAGGGTTTTTCACCGTATCCTGCTATGCGAGAAAGCAAGCCAGTTATCAAAGGCAAATTAAGCGTGGTAAGGAAGTGCCGACCCGGACCAAAAACGTCATATGCTTTACCGTCTCTGAAGAACACAGCCATCTCATATTCGTGTACTATGAGCTGCGTACCCCATGTGATTTCCTCGTTAGGGTATCTCCAGACTATTTCTTCAGAACTCGCGTTCTTCCATTCTATAACTTGCGGCATTTTCATGTAACTCCTAATATTACTTCGGTTCGCTTTTCAAAAATCTCCTCGAAATCTTCTATCTTGCTAGCAATATTTAGCACTCTTTCTTTCAGGTTTCGGGTTTCACCTTTGGTTACTTCAGCTTTGAAAGCATCAATATCTGCAGCTAAGCTTTTAGCTTCATCGACGAGTCTGTTATCAAAGTCTATCATTCTGTCAAGGTTTTCTTCTTCGACTTTTACGATATCAAAAAAACCTGAGTATCCATAGGAGGCGTGGTTAACTTTTTCAGTTATGCGGTCTGTTCTAGCTACGAGGCGGTCCATTTCAGTTAAGACATCAAAGTATCGTCGATCCGATAATTTCTGAAAGACTATTTGTAGATCGTCTTTTAATTCAGTAAGTTTCATGTAAAGATGGTTACGAATAAGCTTGTCAGACTCGCGACGCAATTCTTTCTCTTTGTATCCTCGAAAACCAGGAATCGCCGCAACTATGCGCTCACTAAGGCGCATTTGTTTTTTTGCTTCAGCATAAACATCTTTCTTCTGACTCAATTTCATTTTTCTCCCTAATAAGCTCTAAATCGATTATAAGCAATTTAGCTTTAAAGGTTTCTAAATCACTCTAAAACTCCGAAGAGGGTATGTCACCCTTGAGAGCCATTCCTGCCGCTCCATCGAGTATCAGCTGATAGGTTTTGCCTTTATACTCGTACTTCACGAACCATAAAGGCGCATGTAGATAAACCGCTTGCTTCACGTTAATCTCGGTATATATCTCGATAATTTTGTCTACATCCTGCTGAAGCAGGTAACGGTGGTGGGCCTCAATTTGTTGTTTGGCAAGATCAAAAGCTTCTTCCCTTCTGATTTCGCTATTTAAAACCTTAGCAAAACCCTCAATTTTCCTGAAGTCATAAGGAATCTTGCCTGCTATAGGAATGTCATATTCTCTTGTTGGGAAACCTGATGCCTCCCTCGCTAGCACAAGCCAATTGTATTCTTTCTGGATTTTTCCATCCTTAACTATAGGCGGTGATATACGCTCAAATACGCCTTTGTAACTGGTTTTTGCCTCAATAGAAATTACCCAGAAAGGCAAATAAATCAAGTTTTTCTCTAGAATTCTGGATTTTCTAGCAAGATCATCTGGTTTCATGAAGCCGGATCGCATCCAACTATTGATTAACTCGTCCGCCTTATCCGAATCGTATTTGTTCAGTAGTAGTGAATGCTCAAACTTGAAGGGCGTACCTGTTTCGATTACTGTAGTGAATCCGCAATACTTGCAAGTGGCTATTAGTTCGCCAGGTTTGAACTCTACTGGTGCGCCACAGTGTGAACAACTGATGTGCTGAGCCAATGCCATTGTTTATGCCTTCAGTTTTTCCCTATTGAGTATTTCTCTAGCTACTACTACGCCTGAAGCTGAAGACTGAATTAAGCCTCTGGTTACACCGGCGCCGTCTCCTATGGTGAACATGTTCTGGATTTTGCTTTCAAGAGAATTGTTCAGTTTAAGGTGCGAAGAGTAGAATTTCACTTCTATGCCATAAAGAAGTGTGTCTCTTGAGTGGATTCCAGGTGCTATCACATCTAGGGCTTGAAGCATCTCTCTTATGTCTGACAAGTAGCGGTAAGGCAACACGAAGCTCAAATCTCCTGGCGTAGCATTCTTCAGTGTTGGTTCCACCACACTTCGAGCTAGACGTTCAGGTGTTGATCGTCGTCCAGAAACTAAATCACCAAGACGCTGGATCATTACGCCTCCACTCAATAGGTTCGAAAGTCTAGCAACGTACTTTCCATAGGCTATGGGTTCCCTGAAAGGCTCAGTGAAAGAGGTGCTGACAAGAATAGCGAAATTCGTGTTTTCGGTTTTTCTTTCAGCATAACTCTGTCCATTAACAGTTAATACTCCATCATAGGATTCAGTGGTAACTTCACCATAAGGCGAAACACAGAAAGTACGAACTTGATCATCGAAAAGCCGTGAATAATAAACAAGCTTCGGTTCGTAAAGAGCCATGGTTAGCTCTTCCATAACAGACGCGAGAACTTCAACTCTCACACCAACGTCAACCGGGTTATTAACAGTTTTCAAACCGAGCATTTGCGCTTCCGTTTGGAGCCATTCTGCACCGCTTCTGCCAGGTGCGATTATTACATATTTGCCCATTATCTTCTCGCCATTCGCAGTTTCAACGCCTTTTATTGTATGGTTTTTGGCTATGAGCCCCTTAACGTCCGTTTTTGGTTGAAAGGTAATCTTGCTGTTTAATTCTCGACGCATCATCCGCAAGGTTTCGGCGCATTTTTCAGTCCCCATGTGGCGAATTTCCTGACGAATCAGTTTTAATCCTGCAAGAGACGCATTACGGTCAATTTCGTCTACTTTTTCCTGATCTTCCCCGTAAACTTGCTCGCTAGCGCCAAATTTCAAGTAGACACTATCAACGTATTCCATAAGCGCTTTTAGTTCCTTTTGAGAAACATACTGATTTAGCCAACCGCCTATTTCAGTAGACAAGGTAAGTTTTCCGTCGCTATAAGCCCCAGCCCCGCCCCAGCCTGAGAGCACTGAACATGGTTCGCAATGTTTGCATTCGAATCCTCGGCTTGATGGACATTTGCGTTGGTCAATGTCTGGACCTCTATCAAGTATTAGGACGCTAAGGTTTTCCTTTTTTGTTAGCTCCAAAGCTGAGAATATCCCCGCTGGACCTGCGCCGACTATTATTACGTCGTATTTCAAAGGGTACTTTTCCCCCAGAACCCAAAGTTAGATGTAATAACTGGAATATATTTGTTAGTGAGTTTTCGGACAAGAAGGATGATAGGATAACCAATATTATACGCTCTATTTTTTTCATTACTATAAGCAGCTCAATGCATAACTTTTCAGAAAACGAAAATAGAAAAAAGTAGTCTATTAGTGCTTAGTTTAGTCTTTTATGGCCTCAATAAGACTCATGACGTTCCATAATTTTACCCGCGAGTAAGGCGGCATGTTCGGGTCTTGAAGTATATCGTCCAAAAGTGAAATGGCGTTCGAAGCCCGCACTGCAGGCGTGAACTCTGGACTCTGTAGGGCATCCATTGCCTCTTTTGCTGCACGTCTAATATTTCTCGGTGTAGTACTGTCTTCAGAGACTTGACCAAGCACCATTAGAGCTTGTTGTATTTTCTCTTCATACTCCTTAGCTTTCTTCTTACGCACCATAATGTCCACCTATGCAATGTCGCAGTTATCAAGTTATATAAGCTTTAAGACGTATTTATTTTGGGGTTCTGAAATGGAGAGAAAAACTGAGGATAAACCCATTAAACGTATGGCTGACCTGCTAAGGCAAGGCGCTACTTTGACTGATCTATCATGTCCTGCTTGTTCTTCGCCACTCTTCAGGTTAAAAGGCGGGATGTTATGGTGTGGAAAATGCGAAAAGAAGGTAGTGGTAATGAAAGAGGGAGAAGAACCGCAAGAAGCAAGTAACGCAACGTATAAAAAACTAGAGGAGACGCTCCTGACAAAGGTGCAAGGGATACAAGACAAGATACAAAGCACTGATGATGTTAAAGAACTACAAAAACTTAGTATAACGCTATCAGAACTTCTAAACAACCTTGAAAAGGTTAGAAAAATGAAAAAAGCCTGAGCAGGAACCCTGAGAGATGCTAGGGCTTTATGAGAATTTCCCGGTTAATATCCATAGAATTGAAACCTTTACAACCTATCTTTCAAAAAAAAGGTTCCAACAAAGACTCATGCAAGTTCTCTATGACATAAACCGCAGAAAATTCAGTTTTGAAGAAATAGCTTATCCAACAGTCCCAGAGTGCACCATAATCTTCGAAGCGGGCTTAGCTGATGCTGAGAGCTTCAATTACATAGACGAAGACGAAACACGCAAAGTTTTCACCGTCTTGAAGAAGGCTCCTTTTCTGACAATGGATTTTTTCTGCGCTTTCCGTTACTACAAAGGAACAACGGAAATAAAAACGCCGTTGAAGTTCGACTACTACTTGTTACGTATTATCTTCGGCAGAAACAGTTTGGAAATGCAGGTTTTTCATGAACGAGGACCAAGATACATTTCACCAGAGGACATAGTCACGTTCTTAGCAAAAGAAATAAACAAAAACGCAACAAGGAAAACCCTGAAAAAATTAAAAAAGGAACCTCAGTAAAACGTGTTTAAAAATTTCGTTACAACTTCATAAACTTCTTTTGCAACCTCTTTTTCGGACTTGTCACCATCAATTCTGATTAATCTTCCATCTTCTACGAATTTGAGGTATATCTCACGCACCTTTTTTTGTGTCTCAAGATTTTCCATCACTGATTTCTTAGGCTTTAGTCGACTCATCACGGTTTCAGGATTCACATCTATGAAAACCGCGAGATCTGGTTGAATAGCATGGTCATTGATTTTTTCTATCCATTCTATACTGAGACCTGCGGCGCCTTGATAAGCCAAAGAGGAGTAGACATAACGATCAGAAATCACAAGGAACCCCTTATCTAAAAAAGGAAAAATCTCACTTTCGAGGTGTTCGATACGGTCTGCTGCGAAGAGCAACGCTTCAAGAACTACTGAGAAGCGTTTTTCACCGTAGAGGTAGTTTTCTCTGATGTAAGTGCCAATTTTCCCCCGGCTAGGCTCTGCGGTATAGACAGCGTTGTGGTTTTTCTTCAATCTTTTTACGAGCAGCTTTGCTTGAGTAGATTTTCCGCAGCCATCTAAACCTTCAATGCAAATAAAAGCGCCTCTATTCTTCAACTTTATACACCTTGTGCTGGCTTAGCGTTACACATTATAGGGAGACTCATAAATATAACTTGCAAACTTCGGGGGTGTTTAGGAATTCCGAAGGTATATTGGGGCGAAATTAAGGATCCAGTGCATGGTTATGTGTATATTAGCAAAGCAGAGAAAGACATTATAGATTCGTATCCTATGCAAAGGCTCCGGAGGCTACGGCAACTAGCTGGTTCAGAGTATGTTTATCCTGGTGCAAATCATACCAGATTTGAACACTGTGTCGGCGTCATGTACTTGGCTGACAAGGCTGTCGAGAGCCCACATCTTTCTCAGCGAGTCAATGATGAAGAGTTGGACATGATCAGGATTGCAGGGCTGCTTCACGATATTGGTCATGGTCCGTTTTCACATATTTTTGAACAATTGTTGATCAAGGATCTTGAGAAGACTCATGAGGATATGACGTCTTGGATAATTGAGAAAGGCGAGTTAAGGGATATTATAACTGAGATGGGGTACAGGCCTGAAGAAGTGGGAAAACTTGCAGTTGGAAAGCTCCACAGTCCAGGTAAAGCCTTCCTAGACCAGATTATAAGTAGCGCTGTGGATGTGGACAAACAGGATTTCATTGTAAGGGATACTTTTCACACAGGTGCTCATTACGGGTTTGTTGACGTTTTTAGATTAATCCACGCCTTGGACGTTTTTGGCGAGGACTTGGCGGTGGATCTGGGTGCGCTTTCAGCGCTGGAAGCTTTCATGATAGCCCGAATTGAATCTTTCAAGAGCATCTATTTTCACCGCGTTGGCAGGGCAGCTCAGATAATGCTGGCTATGGCTATGGAGAGAGCAGATAAAGAGCTTGGTTTGACAACCTTCATGACGCCTGAAGAGTATTTGGCAATGGATGATTACACTGTTTGGTCCGCACTGAAGAAGTGTGAGCTATCTAAGGGGATAATTAACGATTTGGAGAGACGGAGAATGTTGAAGTGTGCGTATGAGCGAACTTTCTACGAGATGGATACTATGGTTTCGAACATTTTTGGACGCGCTGCCTTCCGGGAACAGATCAAGAGGGAAATTGCGAAGGAGGCAGGAGTAGACACCGAAGCTGTGATTATCGATGTGCCAACCGTGCCTTCTGTACCCTATCACCACTCGGTTCTCATGGAAGCTATGGAGGTACCCGTATTCAGAAAAAGTCAAGCAGGAAAGAAAACGTCATATCGCCTGAGCGACGTCTCAAAGATAATTGAGAACCTGAAAGGATTTATCAACATACTCCGCGTCTATACCAACGCTGCCGAACGTGAAAAAGTAGAATGGGCAACAACGAAAATTTTTGGCAGAATACCAACAAGTGCAAAGATATCCTATTGAAAAAGCTACATACACGGCGATTGAAGGGCAAGGTTTATTCGAGTGAAACCACATTTGCATGATGCTTCTGTAAAAAGCGCTCCGGTAGTATAGTCCGGTCAAGTATTCCGGCCTTTCGAGCCGAAGACCCGGGTCCGAATCCCGGCCGGAGCACCAATCATTCATGTTTCTTAGGAAAAATAATAGTTGCTCAGTCTATTCTGTTTCATATGCTCCAGATCCATACTTGCATATTTAGAACCCAATATAGGCTAAATGGCAAAAAAAGAAGATTGGAGTATTATACACTCAAAATGCATATAACCAAGACGGTCAATAAACTCAGAAATAACAAGGTGATATTATAACAAAAAATATTCACTTCGCTTACAAACGACTCTTAGATCTAACCAAAGACCTTATCATATTATCATCTGCTCAAAGTACTTTAAACTGGGACATGGAAACCATGATGCCCCCAAAAGCAGTGGAACAACGTAGCGAGCAACTTGCACTTTTAAGCCGCATCATCCATAAAATGAGCACAACGCCAGAAATTGGGAAACTCCTAAACAGTATCCTCACAAACCCGCAACTCGACACGCTTAGCGAATTGGAAAAACGTAACGTCCACCTCATCAAGAAAAACTACGATGAACAAACCGCCCTACCAGAAAAGCTTGTTACCGAAACTGCCAAACAACAAGCCATAACTGTAAACACTTGGAAAAAAGCAAAAAAAGCAAAGAAGTTCACAAAACAAGTTCACAAAACTCAAGCCAGAACTGGAAAAACTCCTATCACTAAACAAACAAGCAGCCCAAATCCTAATGCAGGTGAAAGAAACAGCCACGCCATACGATGCACTTCTAGACATTTATGAATCCAAAATGACGGCCAAATCAATCACAATAACATTCAACAAACTCCAAAAAGGACTCAAAGCTCTACTAGAGAAAATACGGAATAGCCACAACCATCCTGATACAAGTACACTTCAAACACGAATACCAGTAGCAAAGCAACGTAAAATCGCGCAGGCGCTCACGCAGACACTCGGCTACGATACCGCTTCACCCAAAGCAGGTGGAAGAATCGACGAAACAGAGCATCCTTTCACTCACGGATATTACGATGATGTGCGTATAACCACCCATTATCACCTAAACAACTATGGAATCCATGAGTCCCAATCACGCTTATACGAAAACATAATCGGTCGCTCCAAAGAATTCTGGACGTATATGCTACCGAAACTCAAGCAAATTACTGCACCCGCACTTGCCGATGTGAATTTAAGCTCATTTGTACACGCTATCAACAAGGTTGAACCGTCAAAAATTCGCATTGAAGCCGACGAAGTGACGTACAACCTACACATAATAATACGGTTCCAAATCGAAAAAGAACTATTCGCAGACAAAATACGAGTATCTGAACTGCCTGAAATTTGGAACCAAAAATATGAAGAACAAATGAGCGTGAAGATCCAAGATGATTCTGAAGGAGTAATGCAAGACACGCATTGGCCAAGCGGCTATTATGGCTACTTCCCAACCTACGCGCTAGGCAATATCTACAGCGGACAGCTGCTCGCAAAACTGGCAAATGACATGCGAGACTGGCGTAGCCAACTTATGCAAGGTAACTTGGAAGATATAAGGGTGTGGCTTACTAAAAACGTCCAGAGCCAGGGCAACTTGTATGACCCTGCGGAACTTATGAGAAGAATTACTGGAAAAGAGTTGAACGCTGAACCCTATTTGAAATATCTAAATGAAAAGTACAGTGGACTCTACGAATTTTGAACTTTCTTTTTCCTTTGCCCACTCACGGTAAATATAGAGAATGAGAAAAACTAGAATTCCTCCGAAGATAAAGCAAACTCCAATCCATCCAACTACAGCATCGAACACGTTGGCGCCATAAAGAAAAAGTGCTAAACCTAGTATTATCAATAATAAGCATATCCAATCAGATCGAGACATTAAATCACTTTCATGCTTTGAATGTAACATTCAGTAAAAGCTGAAATATAAAGAATTAGCAAACAAGAAAATCACTAGTCAGTTCATTTACAATTGCAGCGAACAATTTAATTAAAAGCTGTTAAGCACAAAACGACAAATGACTTAGATTTTTGCAGATTTGTCACAGAAGTAATGAAAATCGCTAAAAAATTCCGACACTCTTATATATACGAAAGTACACTCAGAGCTTAGAGGCAACAACAAATGTCGGGTATAGATACAAAGAAACCTGAAACACGAGAGGAACTTGTTAGAATTATTGCAGAAGGAGCTAAAAAATCCGTCAAATCCAAAAGTCTATCAAAACGCATAAGTATAAAACCGACAATATCAGGAACAGCAAAAGCATTGAACATCCATAGGGATACACTCTACACTTGGCTAAAAGAGTTCAATGTCGGTTTTAGAGAAGTTGTAGAAAATTTGCCGACAAATAATTCAGATGATGTGGAATTCGCAGGAAAGACTTACTTGATTGGAGAATCTCTCGTCGGAGAAGGAAACGAAGTTGCACATGTAGATCTACTAGTAGGGGACAAAACCGGGCCTGTTGGCAAAGCTTTTGCAAATGGGTTATCAAATCTTTCGTCTGGACATACTCCTTTACTAGCCGTAATTCGGCCAAATCTTCCACCTAAGCCACACACGCTCCTCGTTCCAAAGGTTACTGTGAAGAATATGGAGGACACTGGCAAGATCTTTGGACCTGCGCAAGCTGCAGTTGCGAAGGCTGTAGCGGATTCTGTTGAAGAAGGAATTATACCTGCTGATAAGGTGGATGATTGGGTAATTATATGCAGCGTGTTTATTCATCCACAAGCAAGCGATTATCGCCGCATATACCAGTACAACTACGGTGCAACGAAGATGGCGTTACAAAGGGCTTTAAAGAAGTACCCATCCCTCGAGAAAATTAACTACGACAAGGATAGGGCTAAACACCCAATTATGGGTTTCAAGGTTCCACGCTTATGGAGACCACCTTACCTACAAATCTCGCTTGACGCACCATCGCTTGAAGGCGCTAAGAAAGTCATATCTCAACTTCCAGGAAGCGACAGACTAATCATTGAAGTAGGCACGCCACTTATCAAACGTTATGGAACCAGAGTGATAACCGATTTGAGAGAAGTAGCTAAAGAAGCGTTCATGGTAGCAGATCTTAAAACACTTGATGTTGGAAAAGTGGAAGCAGACATAGCCTACGAAGATACAGCAGACGCGGTTGTCGCTGCAGGGTTAGCACCAACTGAAACACTAAACGCATTTGTGCATGAAGCAAAACGACTCGGAATCTACGCAGTCGTAGATATGCTAAACGTCGAAGATGTCATTGAAAAAATGAAATCACTCAAGCAATTGCCAGATATAGTCATACTACATCGAGGAATAGACCAAGAAAGCGGAAGAGCTTATGGACTAGAACGCATTCAAATGATACGCAAAGCTTTCTCAAGTGAAAAATTCCTTATTGCTGTTGCAGGTGGCATAGTCCCAGAAACAGCGAAAGAGGCTTTAGAAAAAGGTGCAGATATACTAATCGTTGGGAGATACGTCACCCAGTCAAAAGACATTGAACGCGCAGCAAGAGACTTTCTGGAACTGACACCAAGCATGCGAGAAGACATCGACCTATTCAGAGTACACACAGAATAATCGTGTGAACTCCCCCCATTCCATTCTTTTTGCTATTTTGAACTGAATAGTTCAACATTAAAAGCGGATGCAAGAAAAATGCTGACAGAACAAGCCAAAATTCTTGGCTACGAAGAAGAGTAGGCACTAAATTCTCATAAATCCTTAATAGAGAGATGCCCAATCTCATACTCCGCTGGAGTTGGTCAGCATTGGCTAAATTCAAGGTAATAGTATCAGATCCTGAAGCTGGAACCTCAAGAATAGTTGAACTTGAAGAATCACGTGCAGCCCCCTTCATTGGAAAGAAAATCGGAGAAGCAGTGGATGGCGCGGTAGTGGATTTGCCAGCTTATAAACTGAAGATAACAGGTGGTTCAGATAGGGATGGTGTGCCCATAAGACCAAATGTTCACGGCGGAGCCCGCCGAAACGTTGTGTTGAGTGGTGGAGTTGGCTTTCATCCTGAAGGGAAAGGGGAAAGGAGACGAAAGAAAGTTCGAGGAAACGTGATAACCGATGAAATCGTTCAAATAAATACGAAAATTATCGAAAAACCAAAAAAACCTGCAAAGAGCAAAATAAAACAAGCTACCCCAAACGCATAATTTTTTTGTTGCTTAAGACTTATTAAGTTCCATAATTTAATCCTTCACTAATTCATGAATATTTGGATAAGAAGAGAATGAGCAAGAAAAGCAAAGCACTTCCAAAACAACCAGAAGTCAATATTGGAACTATAGGGCATGTTGACCATGGAAAGACGACGCTGGTGCAGTCACTAACTGGTGTTTGGGCGTCGCGTCATAGCGAAGAACTGAAGAGAGGCATAACAATAAGACTAGGCTATGCTGACATGGCAATATACAAATGCCCTAAATGCAAAAAACATGAAAATTATACAGTAAAACCTTTATGTCCTAAATGCGGGACAAAATCAGAGTTTTTGCGGGCAATAAGCTTTGTCGATGCTCCAGGACATGAAGCCTTAATGGCGACAATGCTTTCAGGAGCAGCGGTAATGGATGGAGCGATACTTGTTATAGCTGCAGATGAACCGTGTCCTCAACCCCAGACTCGAGAACACCTTGCCGCAGCAGAAGTTATTGGTATTAGGAATATTATCATCGTTCAAAACAAGATTGATATTGTAGAGGAGAAAAGAGCGCGTGAAAGCTATGTAGAGATAAAGAGCTTCGTAAAAGGAACAGTAGCAGAGAACGCGCCGATAATCCCAGTTTCAGCACAGCATGAAATAAATATTGATATTCTTCTTAATGCGATAGAAGAGATAATCCCCACGCCTGAAAGGGATGAAATGAAACCCCCACTAATGTATATTATTCGTTCTTTTGATGTCAACAAGCCTGGAACTCCGATTGAGGGATTAGATGGAGGAATAATCGGAGGAACTATAGCTCAGGGCAAGTTTGCAGTCGGAGATGAGATAGAGATTAGACCTGGAATAGGTCTTGATAGAGAAGGCAAAACCATCTATAACCCGCTGATTACCGAGATAGTAAGTTTACACGCAGGCGAAAAAAGCATAAAACAGGCGACATGCGGAGGGCTAGTTGGCGTGGGAACTCTATTAGACCCTTCTTATTCAAAGGCAGATGGATTAAACGGAAATATTGCTGGAAAAACGGGATTACTTCCACCAACATTATCAGAACTGACTTTGGAAACACATGTTTTAGAGAGGGCTGTGGGAACAAAAGATTTGCTGAAAGTTGAAAGAATTAATCCAGGCGAATTATTGCTACTTCACGTGGGTGCTGCCGTGAATCTCGGCAAAGTTCTTTCAATAAAGAAAAACGTTATGAAAATTAAATTGACAAGACCAATCTGCGCCCAACCCAACTCAAGAGTAGCCATAAGCAGAAAGATAACTGCTCGTTGGAGGCTTATAGGATACGGAATAATGATGGAAGAGCAAACTTAGTTGATATTTATTTGAAAGAGCCTAGTGACCTATGAGCTTTTAACAATTTATGTGCTCTTTTCAGCACGTCTTTAGCGTTTCTGAAAGTGAGTTTTTCAAGAGCATCCTGATATTTCAACCAGGTAAACCCCACATGTTCAAAAGACAACTTAACCTGTTCCGTCTGGGTTTCAATTAGAAAGAAAATTACTTTCTTACGGACTGTTGTACCTTGTCTTCTGTAGAAATACTCAATTTTTTCCTTGAAACCATCCACAAATTGGGCATTAACTATACCTGTTTCTTCTTGAAGTTCTCTGATAACAGTGTCTTTCTCGCTTTCATTTGGCTCAACATTGCCTTTAACAAAATCCCAATGACCAGCACAATAACGAAGAAGAAGATATTTTATCTCACTGCTTCTTATGAATACTACGGCACCGCAGGATTTCTCATTGAACAACAGTCTTTCACCAAACCAACTTTTTT
>WOR8_10001638_pt1 | contig 22739 bp, 15 predicted proteins | sample DeeMarSeWOR38_10_FD_19890 | JGI IMG/M metagenome (IMG submission 19890) | reverse complement strand
CCACCAACAGGACCTGATGATGATCGGTGGAGATTCACGAGTGGGGCTGGGATGTTTAATATCTTTGGAAGCCCGATCGTGGCCAACTGCAAATTCACTGGGAACGTGGCGGGATACTGTGGCGGTGGGATGTTCAACTACGATTGTAGCCTGACCTTGACCAACTGCAAGTTCAGCGAGAACTATCAATGAGAACCGTGCCGGTGGTAATGGTGGTGGGATTTGCAATGATTGGTGGAGCACGCTTATACTAACCGGTTGCACTTTCATTAGGAATTCGTCAGATATGAACGGTGGTGGGATGATGGGAGGCGCCACCACGTTGACCAATTGCGCCTTCATCGCCAACGAGGCTCAGGCGGCTGGTGGAATGTGGTCCGACCTCTCAACTCTGACTAACTGTACCTTCATCACGAACAAGGCAGGGTATTGGGGGGGAGGGATGTGGTCCGGGTTGGATAACGTATCTAATTGCACGTTCAGCGGCAATTCGGCGAGAATCTCTGGTGGTGCGATATTTATATTTTGTAGCGAACTTAACCTTACCAAATGCACATTAACCGACAACTCAGCACCAAAAGGAAATGCCTTGGCTTCCGATGAATTCCATGGGGATGCAAGCAATGTTGAGATAACGAACTGCATCTTTTGGGGCAGTGACAATGAAATATGGAATGATACCGGCTTGTCAACGTCAATTGCAATCTCTTACAGCGACATTCAGGGCGGCCAGACCGACATTTATGATCCGTGTGAAGTCGTCATCTGGGGTGAAGGGAATATCGATGTAGATCCGGATTTTGTGCGGGAGGGGTACTGGACTGAGCCGAGTCCTCGCTCGCCGGATTCCCCTGTTTGGATTGAGGGTGACTATCATCTGAAATCCGAGACGGGGCGGTGGGATCCTGTCAGCGAGAGCTGGGTTATGGATAATGTCACGAGTCCCTGTATCGATGCAGGCGATCCGAATAGCCCGGTTGGGGATGAGCCTGATCCTAATGGCGGCAGAATCAATATGGGCGCCTATGGCGGCACGACCGAAGCCAGCAAGTCGCCCGCTTTCTCATGGTTTTTTGAGACAACGCAGGGGCCGGTCCTTGCTAAAGGGCTTGGAATTGTGCTGCCGCATGAGCATATCTTTACCGACCTTCGCGGACCGACAACTCCCGGTTATGGCCAGGCGGATGATACAGATGTTGTGCGTGTCATGGCGCCGCTGCTTTCCGATGCTCATGACAAAGGTGTAGGTGTTTTAATCGAATGCAGCAGTATCGGCGTTGGGCGGAACGTTGAAATTATTGCTCAGGTCGCCGAGGCTTCGGGATTGCCCGTGGTGGTGCCGACCGGTGTTTACGGCAGGGCGAATTTTGCGCCGCCGGAACACCAGAACATGACCGAAGATGAATTGACCACGCTTTTTATCAGCGAGATTCGGGACGGTATCGATGGCACATCAATTAAAGCCGGCTTTATCAAAATATCGACCGACGAAGACCCGATGAATGCTCTGGTAGAAAGAATTCTTCGAGCGGCCGGTCGTGCTGCGAGCGAAACCGGTGCCGCCATAGCCAGCCATACACCGACAGGAAGCAACGCCGTCCGGCAGGTCGATATTCTCGAAGCCATCGACCCGGCGATAAGATTCATCTGGGTGCATGCCCAGAACGAGAGCAATCGAAATATTCACGTTCAGTTGGCCGCCCGCGGGGCGTATATTGAATTCGATTCTTTAGGCTGGAGTCCTGGACAGGATTCGACGTATATTGCCGCCATTCAAAACCTGCTGACCGCCGGCTATGGTGACCGCATCCTGCTCTCACACGATGCCGGATGGTACCAGCCCGGCTCGGCTAACGGCGGAACGCAGAAGCCCTTTACCTACCTGATTGATACTTTTATACCGAAGCTAAGGGATGCCGGAGTGGATGATGCGACCATTCGTATGATTACACAGACGAATCCAGTCCGTGCATTCGGCTTTAAGACAGACAATTGATATGTCTCACATCCCCAGCACAGTGAGCTGGTCGATCATCCGCTGATAGATGCCTACGGTCATGTAGATGCAGAGAATTGTGACGACGATAACGATTACGGTGATAATTGCTCTTGTTGAGATTTTGTATAGGGGATTAATCCAGACCAGCGGCAGTGCCATCGGCCCCAGGCACAGCAGCGCAAGAACAACAGTCCCGGTGGCGAAGTACCATTTTTTCGGCCTGGGTTTTGTTACCTGCCGGTCTCTTCCATCCAGAAACTCACCGCAGTACCGGCACTTGATTGCCTCGATCTGAATCTGCTCGGCACAAAAGGGGCATTTCTTCATGTGGGCCGTATCTTTGGTTGTGGGATTGTTTTCTTGCTGCATTGTCTGTTCAGTACTTTCGTATGTTGTTTCCATAATAATAGTTATCGGTTCTTTAGTAGAACGGCTTTAGCATCAAAAATACATACGTTCGGCACAGGCTATTGGTTTTGGCCGATACAGTATAGATTTTTTTCCGAGCGGAGGAAAATATTACCCTGCGAAACAGCCGGGCTGGCTTTGCATGTCTCATTTAGCTCATTCTCTGCGAAGACTTTGAATTCGGTTCCCTCTTGTATCACTGTTGTTGTACCTTTTTCCGAGAGGAAATATATTTTGCCGTCCGCCCAGACCGGTGAGGCCGAGTATCTGTCGCCCAGCCTTTCTCGCCAGATTACTTCACCGGTTGCTGCTTTGAGGCACTTTGCCACGCCTGCCTCCGTAACCAAATATAAATACGGCTTGACGTAGAGCATCGATGGTATCTTCGGGACATCGTCCGGGGACTCCCATGCTATGTGCGTTTCGGTAACATCGCCTTTACCACCCGCGCGGACTACGCGGATTGCCGATGCTCCGAAACCGGATGCAGTAAAAATCAGGCCCTCGCCAACGACGACAGATGGCACTACTCCTTCGCCGGGGCTCGATACCGTCCAGATTCTTTCGCCGGTGGCAAGGTCAAAACCCTGAATGGCGTCACCGGCGGAACTGATAAGCTGGTCTTTGCCGTCTGAACTGAGGATTTGCGGGCTGACGTGAGCGATTCGCGACATTCCTCGCTTTCCTTCCCAGCGAACCTTTCCCGTATTTTTATCGAGAGCGAGAATTACGGCCTTGTCCCAGGGTTTCTGCCAGCCGAGTTTCGGATCAGGGCCGGAGCTGCTCGGATCGAAAGCGACAATAAGAAGGTCTTTGTACAGGATGGGCGAAACGCCCAATCCATGCTCGCTGAAATATTCGAAGTCGCGGTACATCCAAACGGTATCGCCTTCGGTCGAGACCGCTGCGATGCTGCCGTCGAAGGCCACGATGTAGACGTTTTTGCCGTCGGTGACCGGCGTGGACGAGGCGTACGAATTTAGCCCTTGCTTGTGTCCCGGTTTTTGCCGGAGTATTTCTTTGTCCCAGAGGATGGCTCCGGTCTTACGATCAAGGCACAGCAGACGGTACGATGCGCCCTCTTCAGTCGCGGTGGTCACGAAGACGTGATCGTCGAAGACAATCGGGCTCGACCAGCCATCGCCGGGTATGGGTGTTTTCCAGACTATATTAGAAGATTCACTCCACTGTGTGGGCAGGCCCTTTTCGTTCGAGATTCCCTGCCTTGTCGGCCCCCGAAAACCCGGCCAGTTCTCCGCCGTTGATGTTTGAAGTCCAACGGCGGAAAATACCGTTAACCAGCACAGCATCAAAACAGCCGTTCGATTTATAACTCTCATTTGTCCGGAATACCTCCAAAATCTGTTCAGCCAATAAACTGCTAAAGTTTTCAATACCGCTTTATGCTACTGATTCTTCCTGTAAAGTGCAATATATTTGTGTCTTATAGGTTATATAAAAGACCAATTGTCGATTGTAAAATTAATGCAGTGTTGTTACGATATTGTTTATCGTATATCCCGCCAATAAGGGCTTTAATACAGGAGCAGTGAAAATGACAAAGACAAACAAACCAATATCAAGACGTCAGATGATGAAAAGGTCGCTGGCAACGGCGACAATGCTGGCTTCGACATCGACTATGAAAGCAGTGACAAAGGTAAAGAAATCTCCGATCCGACTGGGAGGACCAGTATTCGAAAAATACCAGGATCCCGCCGGCTGGATTGCAGCGGTGAAGAAGCTCGGCTACAGCGCTGCCTATTGTCCAGTCGGTGCTGATGCTTCGGATGATATTGTCAAGGCGTATGAACAAGCGGCCAAAGAAGCGAATATTATCATTGCTGAGGTTGGGGCATGGAGCAATCCGATCAGTCCGGATGAAAAAATGCAGAAAGAAGCCCAGCAGAAATGCCGGCAGCAGTTGCAGCTGGCCGACCGCATTGATGCGCGGTGCTGTGTCAATATTAGCGGTTCGCGCAGTGAACGCTGGGAAGGGCCTTCACCTGATAACCTAACGGAAGAGACCTTCGATATGATTGTCGAAACCACGAGGGCAATTATCGATGATGTCAAACCGACTCGCACCTACTTTACATTGGAAATGATGCCGTGGTCTTATCCGGATTCGGTTGATTCTTATGTGCAATTAATAAAGGCGATAGACAGGAAGCGTTTCGCTGTTCATCTCGATCCGGTTAACATTGTGTGCAGTCCTCAACGCTATTTCAGGAACGACCGACTGATTAAGGAATGCTTCAAGAAACTCGGTCCGCAAATTAAAAGCTGTCACGGCAAAGACATCCTGTTGGATACGAAACTCACGACACATCTCGACGAGGTTCGTCCCGGACTTGGCGGATTGGATTACGTTACTTTCCTAAAGGAATTGAGCAATTGGCCCGATGTTCCACTGATGTTGGAACACCTGCCGAACGCCGAGGAATATCGTCTTGCCGCCGAATACGTACGGAGTGTTGGTAAAAAAGCAGGAGTGTCTTTTGCTAAACGAAGCGATTACTATGCAAATCAATAAACTACGAATTTTTTCGATTATTGCGTGTCTAAATCTTTTGTTGAACGGCGTTCAAATCTCAGCCGGGCGCGAAGGTCGTGCTGTGCCTGTTGAACATCCCCGGCTGCTCGGTTCGCGCGAGTACTTGCAGTCTTTAGCCGCAAGCCGACCGGATGCTTACAAGCGAATGGTTTCTGTAGCACGCGAGCAAAAGGCTGACGACCATGCAAAAATGATATCGATGTCGCTGGTTTGTGCTATAGAGAACAACGAGGCTCTCGGAAGAGATGCCGTGCAGTTGGCGATGAAATATATCACCGGGCCGATACGGCAGGGACATGTTACCTTTGCTCACGACCTGGCGCGATGTGCGATTGTTTATGATTTATGTCACGAATACTGGACGCAGGAGCAGCGAGTGCAATTTCACGAGTATGTCAACGCCACTGTCGATTCGAACATTCGCTCCGAGACCCATGTCTTTCACAACGGCTGGTACGGCTACAAACACTGGGGTATCGGCCTGGCTTGTTACGCTACTTATTATGAAAATGACCGCGCGCCTGCGATTCTGGATGGGCTTGAAGAAGACTGGCTCACGCGTGCTGCTCCAGCGCTCGAGTTGGCCGGCGACGGAGGTGGTTGGGCCGAGGGTTACTATATCAATTACTGGCTTTACGAATGGCTTTTTTTCTGCGAGGTCGCTCGGCGCTGCGAAGGTATCGACCACTATGCTGAGGCGCCAAAGTTCTTCGAGAATCGTGCTATAGCCTGTATGTTCGAGGCTTATCCGGGTATTAGCACATATAGCTCTCGAAGAGCGATTCCCATGGGCGACGGTGGGGGGCGAGTATTTGGCGGAGACCGTGACAAGACCCTTTCGTCAAGACGCATTCTCGTAAGTCAATTTGCTGACGATCCGGACCATCAGGTGGTACACACTTTCAATGAGCAGACGCCGCGTTCGAGCGTGGGCATTTATGCTTATAAGGATTTTCTGTGGCGCGATACGACCATTAAAGCGGGCAATTTAACAGGTTTTAAGCTATCCTATATTAGTCCCGGACCCGGATACGTCTATGCTCGCAGTTCCTGGGAGGACGATGCTACGTATTTCTTTTTTAAGTGTGGCGACCGTTTCACCGCTCATCAGCATCTGGATGTGGGGCATTTCCTTATTTACAAACACGAGGAACTTGCAGGCGACGGGGGCCACTATGATTCGTTCGGATCGAACCATGATGTAAACTATCACCTGCGCACAATCGCACACAGCACAATTTTGGTTTATGACCCGGCAGAGAAATGGCTCGGAATCCGCGCCGGCAATGTTACCGGCAACGACGGCGGCCAGTCGCACAACTGGCCTCACCACAACGGGGCAGTCACCGATCCTGCCCAGTGGCACGAAGGGCGGGAATTATACGATATCGCGGATATTATTGCCTTTGAAGATCAGGGGAGCTATTTATACGTTGCCAGTGACTGCACACGGGCCTATTCCAGCAACAAAATGGATTCTTTCACAAGGCAGATTGTGTATCTGAGGCCGAATACATTTGTCATTTTCGACAGGGTTTGTTCTAAAGATGCCGGTTTTAAAAAAACATGGCTATTGCAGACGATGAAAATTCCGGAGCAGACAAAAAACCATCTGGTCATTACCAATGGCGAAGGCCGTCTGTTTGTCCAGATGTTGTTGCCGGAACAACCGCAGATCAAGCTCAAATCAGGCCCGGAACTCTATAATTACGGCGGGCATGACTATCCGCCCTCGCGGGATACCGGTCCTGCTCCCGAATGCCGGATTGAAATTTCGCCATCCGAACCAGCAATATGCGATTATTTCCTGCACGTTCTAACTGCTACCAGTAGCGATGTTACTTCTGTGGAGCAAGCGACACTAATTCGTCGAGGCCGGGGCAAAGATATTGCAGTTTCTGTAGGCTCGGCAACAATTAAATTCAACCTGCCGGGCGTCGGAGGCAGTATCGAACAATCAGGTCAACAAAGACAATTCACCGATACAATTGATATTAGACCTTAAAGAAGATTTTGTACCGGTACAGGCAGTATTGACAATAATTCACAAACACCACCCAAGTAACAAGTTAATTTTAAAAAGTCGCCGGGAAAAACAACATGAATGTAAGAAAGCTGGAGAAGGGCTAATGTGTTTATTTAAATCTTCAAAATCTACTTCTTGATGTTCTTATAATCTTCCCATATTGGATGTGTCCTCGTTATCTGTTCATAAAGTTCCGGCCTTCTCTGCTGAAAGTTCCTGCTGTTCTTGCGGGCAATGCGAAGTCGTCTCAGATCAAATTCTGCAGTAATATATTTCTCTCCTTTTTGCCGGCAGACTGCATTAATTTTATTCGGGTATTGTGCGAGCATCGTCCCGGCCCCATAGTCCTGATTGGTACATATCATTGAGACAAGGTTTTGTTCCATAAAGGTCCTGACGTAATAATCCTGGATACTGCCTCCCCTGCCGTTAATCCAGACGATGATTTCTGCGCCTTTTAGAGAAAGAACGCTGTAGGTTTCTGGAAAATAGCCGTCATAGCAGATAAGGATACCTATCCTGCCAAAATCCAGATCAAATACAGACAGGCTATCGCCTTTCTTCATTATCCATTCAGGATCGTTTTCTATAAACCACTGCATATCTTTACCCGACGGCGGTTTTGAGTAGGCAGGCAGCTCGTCATAAGTATCCACCGCTGCGTGTGTCTTGTAGTATTTGCCGACAATTTCGCCTTCCCGGCCAAACAACAAAGCCGTACTCGAAAACGACTCGTCCTCGAAGACTTCCCAACAGCCAACAATTACATAAATATTATTTTCTGCTGCCGCTTTGGATATTTTCCGGGTCTCCGATCCCGGTACAGAGATTCTGCCAAGATGATATTCAGGGAAAACAACCAGTTGCACACCATCGGCCGCCGCTCTTTCAACATATTTCACAACCGACTCAACAGGATTGCACCCTTCCTTGATTTTAAGCCATTTGTCATAGCCGCCAATTTGAACCGCCGCGACTTTGACCTTGTCAGGCCATTTTGCTACCTTCTCTGGTTTGATCCTTTGCTGCGCGCAGGACAAAGTAAATATGAGAGATACGATTAAGATTATCGTTGACTTTTCTCCAATGTCCATTTCCTTTTTCATGTATAATCTCTATTGCTCCTTAACACTCAATGTTACTTTTAACACCGCTTGCATCCGTCAATCGGAAATCCAAGCAGTTTAATCGCAATACCAATATTGTCAATCCTTACTCATTTTCTTGTTGATAACTTGATTTTTAATACCTATAGGCCTGATTTCCCGGTAGATTTAAGAATCTAGCCTGTATCCATATTCGCTGATGCACTTTTTCGACGGAAAGAGAAATTTTTCTTGACGAGAAAGTGGCTTATCAGGTATAAATATAATATAGATTTATGTAAATATCGGATTTCGCATTGGGCGAGAATTCGAGAAGTCTATACCGTGTTTTTACTTTCTACATGAGGAGGACAATTATGTCTAACAAACTGTTTTATCTAATCTGTTTTGCATTGATACTGGCTATGCCCAGATTTGCCCGAGCCAATCTGCTGGTCAATGGAGACTTCGAGGCTGATTTGGCGCTGGTACCCAATCCCGGCGATACCGATGCCAGCGCTCCTGCCGGCTGGGAGTATGACCGGTATTACGGCTACGATATTGATCCATGGTTAATGAACATTTCGGCTGTCGGTGACGGCAGCGGCGGTGAGGTCGGCGTAGTGTTTGGCACCTGGAACGTCGAAGGCGCGTGGGATCCCGCAATGGCAACGTACCCCGAAACGCCAGTTGAAGCAGGACAGTACATGCTGGAAGTTACGACGGTCTCAACAGGAGGCACAGTTGAGGGATGGTTGGACGTCCAGTTGGGTTGGTTCGAGGATCCGGCAGATCCATGGGCCAACTATGACGAGTATGTCAGGGAGTGGACTGATGTGTCATTGTTTGGTGATGGAGTTTGGACAACCCTTTCATGGGATTTCGAGATCCCGGCCGATGATCCGGGCGTCGGCATGAATTGGTACCTTTGGCTTCGCGGCCAATCCTACGATGATTATGTAATCGTAGGTGATGTCAAGTTAATAGCCGCCGAGCCACCAGTTACGATTCCTGTGGATCCGAACTCGAATATCGCGGCAGCTAATGAAAGCGCCAAAGCAGGCGATACTATCGAATTCGCCGAGGGCACGTATTACCTGACTTCCCAGATCGAAATTAAAGACGGCGTTATATACAAGGGCGCCGGCCCCGGGCTGACTATTATAGATGGCAACGATACAACGCGCGCTTTCGCGGCATTAGGTGACCTGTTCTTTAATGAAGATAGTGAGAACGCCAATGATTCGGGGCCGAAAGGCTGGATTATCGAAGGGATGACCATTCAGAACTGTGTGGCGGACACTAATAACCGCTTCTCTTACACTTCGGCCGCTTATAATCTGAAAGCCAATTTTGCCGAACTCGATGCAGACACCAGCGGAGGTCTCAATCCTGAGGAAGCAGATGGCCAGGTCGGAGGCATAAGACTTGCAGGCGCCGACGGAGAAGAAGGCACTGAGGATGACGATCTGCACCGTTTCGCGCATATCGATACCGACAGCAGCGGCGAGCTTAGTGAGGCTGAGCTGGACGCTCAGCTACTGTTGCAGGAAGATGAATTCGGCGGTCAGAATGGTGACGGCGGCGCAATCACCATCCTAAATCAGTCAGTAGGGACAATTCAAAACTGCGAGTTCATGAACAATCACACGCCTGCTGAAGGCGATGGTGATGACGGGGGCGCAGTCAGCATTAGCGGTCTGTCAATAATTACTATCAGCGATTGTTTGTTTGATGGCAACTATGCTGTTTCTCCGGATTCTGTTGAGGTAGAAGGCTTGGATGGTGACGGCGGTCATATTAAATTGCAGGGTGCTTCTGTATCGGCTATCACACCCGGCACGACATTAATCGCCAATCGTTGTGTCTTCCTGAACGGCAACGCCTCAGATGATGCCGGTGCGATCCAATCGGCAGCGGTTGGTACCGTTGTCCGGCTCGATAGCTGCTGGTTCGAAGGGAACACTTCCTGGGACAACGGTAACGTATGCCAGTTCTCGAACAACGCACAACACGAAGTTACCGTTACTAACTGCATTTTCGTCAACAATGTCACAAAAGCCGATAATTCGCCCGACCGAATGATCGAGACGAATCGTAACAGCAAGTTTATCAACTGTACTTTCGTGGGCAACAATCAGGAAGACCAGGACATTATCTACAACAATGCCAATGTTCAGGACACGGACGGTGACGGCGTAGATGACGAGACGGCAGATGCGACACTGGTCATAAACTGCATTTTCGCCAATAACGTAGTTGGCAATGGCGACGATATCCTCGGTTCACGTGACGACGCCTTTACGATTGTAGCTACGAATTGCCTCTTCTTTGGCAACACGCTTCAAAATGGTAACGATGCTGATAACACGCAGAGGCCGGCAGAAGAGTCAGGCAGCGTTATGGCCGATCCGCTGCTGGATGTCGAGTATGTTCCGGGAGCAGGCTCACCTGCTATCGATGCAGGTATCGATCCGGCCACTGTCGGTGTGACTCTAACGGCCGACTATAATGGAAATGCTCGCCCACAGGGAGCTGCTTTTGACATCGGTGCATTCGAAGTTGGACTTGAACCGCCTGTCGAGTAACAGCAGGCAAGTATATAGAAACAGAAAATAAAGATCTTAATTGAGACGATAAGATAACCGGGGCCTGCATCGATTAATTTAGTGCAGGCCCCGGATTTATACAAAATCAGCAGTTAAAAATTATCCCATATCGGCTTACTACGGCCAGAGCTGCTCATCAAGCCATAGTTCCGCCAATGCAGCAAAGTCCTTTAGGTCAATAGCAGCAACAGAATCACCATCATATATGTTGATATCAGGCACAGGCGGCGTCAAAAGCAGATGTATAGGCTGAGTGTATTGCGATGTCTGACCAGCGAGCCACCCAACTTGTCCGTGCGACAGGGCTTTGTTATAGTAGCGAACCTCATCAACGGTGCCGTCAACCCAATATGTCTCGTCAAAGTCAATATATGCTCCGATAGAGAACCTTTCAGGGTAGTTGCCTTCTTCTTCACTGACCCACTGCATAGGACCGCCTACTTCGACGGGCCCGACCGCCAGCGCACCATCAACATAAAAATTGACGTTCGTCCCGTCATAGGTGGCGACAATATTATACCATGTATCTGTCTCGTAGATATTTTCGGTTTCAATATAAACCATCACGTCTTCTTCAGTCTTTATAGACAATCCGAAGTCTCGCCCGTTCTCGCCTTCCCAACCGAAGTTGTACAGGAAGAATCCACACTCGTCATCGCCGGTATCTTCACCATTACCGACCAAGGCGCCGAAATAAGCGAAGTTTTCGAGCCTGGCCCAGCAGGATATGCTAAATGTAGAAGGCATTAGCGCCGATGGATAGCTGCCCGGATCGGTTCCGCTTCTTTCGGCACAAACCACGTAGTCGTCCACGCCATCGAGGCTTATCGCGCCGCCAAAACCGGGCCGGCCGGCGGCCCATGCCGGTCCGTCGACTAACAAGCCGTCATTGCCGTTGTTTGAGCTGTCTTGAGTTATTACGCCGAAACCTTCGTCGAACTTCCAGTGCCCAATCAAATTACCAGTACCAGGATCCATCGGCACGATCTTGTAACTACTAATCAACCAGTTGTTGGTCAATATCTGCAGATCGGCATAGTCAACCTTACAGTCATTGTTTAAGTCACCAGCCGGTTTTCGTAGCGAAGGGACACATCTGGATGGATACAGCCGGATATCGTCAAAGTAAATCACGCCCGAACCGCCCGAGCCGGTGTTTCTTTTGATACCGATGCTAATCTTCGTTACATTCCTGAGGTTCACGCCGGCAAATGATGACAGTTCGATATTCCATTCATGCCAGGACGTTTCCGTTATATCAGCTATATCACCGTCATAAAATACTTCGACGTCGTTAAGCTTCACATACATCTGCTCGGCGGCACCTGCAGTATTATCGGGATCACCGTGGAAGTATAGTGTCAACGCCTTGATACCGGCTTTAATCCAATCCGGGTCAATTCCCAAATCAGAAATATCCGCCTCGGTTTCCGAATACGCTACAGAAGTGTTATTGTAGTATAATGGCATAGACTGTCCGCCTCTGTGAACGATTGTCTCCTCGGCAAAAGGAAATCCATCATGCCCAACCTGCGAGCCATTAGCCGGCTGATCGTCTCCGCCTATCCATGTCAAAAAGATTCTGTTGCTCTCAGGATCATCCGGATTGAGGTCATTGTAGGCCTCAAAATCATCCACGACAAAATATCCAGGCGTCGAAAAGCTCCAAACCTCACCTTCCCAAGTCGCAGGCGTCGCGGTCTCATTTACCTCATCGACTCGCCAGTAATAAGTCATGCCTAATTCAAGCGTTCCGGCATTATAGCTGGTCTCGGATACAGTGCCATCAGGTACAGTACTGCTCATCACGCTCTGCTTGTCAGTGCCGAGGTGCACATTGTGCGTGACTGCTTCTCTCCCCGCTCTAAAGCCAAGAACGACATCCGGCCCCACACCGGTTGCCCCTGAATCCGGGCTGGGATATCTTGCCTGCACAGGTATGTAAAGGAAGTGCACCTCGCTCAGACCGTACTGGTCTAAATCCTTGAAATTGCTGTTAGCGGTAATTTTGACATATCTTGCTGCGGCACCGTTAAAATCGACCGTGGTATTGGCCTCATAATCATCCGAGCCTGTGCCCTGTGCGAATTCAGGCACGCCCTCGAGTACCACCCAGTTTGTGTTGTCGGCTGAGTACTCAATTGTAACATCTTTGAAGCCGAAACCGAGAGCAGACTCGAACTGCATGTTATTATTCCATACGAGCATCTGATATAGCTTGTAAACCTTGTCGAACTCATATTGGATCCATGTTGGCTGCGGGCCCGCCGCGCTGCTCAGCCACATATCCGTTTCTTCTGTCGAGTGCTGGCCGTTGTCGTTAAGACCGGAGCTGTCAATAGTCTTCTCCGGCCCCATATCATCATTCGAGCTGGAAGCCGTAGCAATTATCTTCTCGCCGGCAACAGCATACGCAAAGGGCTCGACGGTAAAACTCCAAACGCTGCCCTGGTCCCATCCAGTAACACTGTTGGCTTCGTCGATGCGCCAGTAATAGGTCGTATGGAAATCCATGGCAAAGGGAAGATTAGCGGTATCAAATTCAGGATTGCTCGTCAGGCCCCTGTCTGCTCCGGTGTCTCCGTTATTAACGTCATCGAAGCTGTCGCTAAGATAAACTTTATGCCCGTTGATCAAGGGCGCGTAATCCCCCCGTGTCCACCTGAGCACGACATCGTAGGCCACATCTGTTTCTTCATCGGGTGGAACAGGATTCGCTGCCAGAGCGTGATTCGTAGGTGGAATCAAAGGTCCGGACATGCTGTAAATAGTCGAAATTTCATCCGCAGCCAAGCTGCGGGCCCAATAAGCGACGTCATCGATGAGGCCGTCAATCCACAATTCGTAACCGGGGTCCAGCCACACTCCGATGGCGAACCGTTCGGGGTAATTGCCACTCGCCGAGCTGATCCACCGTATCGGGCCGCCTACGTTCTCAGGGCCTGCCACGAGCACGTCATCGATATAGATACTCACATTTGCTCCATCGTACGTAGCGGCCAGATGATACCATGTATTCGTCTGGTAGATGTTCGGCGTTTCGACATAACTCATAGCGGTTTCAGTTCGTATTGCCAGGCCAAAGTCCTGCTCGTTTTCGCCGACCCAGCCGAAGTTATACAGGAAGAATCCGCACTCATCTCCGCCGGTATCCATGCCGTTGCCGACGAAACTGCTGAAATACGCAAAATTATCGAGCTTCGTCCAGCAGGATACGGTGAAGGTCTCAGGCATCAGTTCCTCAGGATAGGTACCGGGAGCGGTTCCGTCTCTCTCGGCACAAAGCACGTAATCGTCGGCCCCGTCAAAACTCAGGGCGTTGCCGAACTGACCTGCAGTCCATGCCGGGCCACCAACGAGCACGCCGTCAAATCCATACCCTGCCGGCGACATGTCTGCAGTTGTGAATCCACCACCTTCATCCAGCGGCCAGTAGCCAATCAGACCATCATTAACATCCGCAGATACACCGCCCGGTATGACCAGCATGAACAGAACTATTACAGAAAAAAATGACTTTTTCATTGTAGTAGCCTCCTTCCATGTGAAAGTTCAATAAAAACTCACCCTTTGAAGCCTGTTGCAAAGACAAATACCTCTATCGCCGGTAATGATACCATATTATCAGCATTAAGTAAAGAAGAACTTCTCGAAAAGCCCTGAACTACCAGGATATTAAGTCCTTCGATATGGTAGGGTTGTTCCAGGAGACTTCTACGCGGCGTTACTTATCCACTTCAGCGACCACAAGTCTTCTCTCGAAAGGTCTTTATGTAGTTTTTGCAATAGCGGTCTTTTCCCAGTAAAGCTTCCGATGTTTTGATAACGTCCATTAGTTCATGGTCGAGCGGATCGATGATAGCTGAATCCAGGCCAGACGCCATGGCCATTACCAGAAAAGTCCTGTTAAGCCCAGCCCGCTGGGGCAAACCGAAAGAGACATTACTCAAACCACACGTGGTATTGATTTGCGGAAATTCCTGCTTTACCCTGCGTATTACACTCAAGGTAATCGAGCCGGAATCATTCTGCACGCTAATCGGCTGCAGCAGTGGATCCAGATATATGCGGCTCTGTTCGACGCCCCGGGTACACAAGGCATCAATCAGCCTTCCTGCAACCCCAAAACGCTCTTCGGCCGTGTCGGCAATTCCTTCATCGCCCATGGCCAACGCAAGGACAGATGCGTTGTGTTCAAATATCAACGGCAGCACTTTCTCGAACCGGGCTTTCTCCATGGTGATAGAGTTAATTATAGCAGTGCCGTTTCGGTGCAGTTTCAATCCGACGTTCAGTGCTTTGGGGCTGGCGCTGTCGATGGCCAGAGGGACCTGGACAACTTCCTGGACGACCTGGACCAGCCACTCCATCAGCTCTGCCTCTTCAGAAGGAAACGCCCCCGTATTAACGTCGAGATATTCCGCTCCGGCATCGACCTGGTCAATCGCCAGTTTCTTCAGGAACGCCTCGTCTCTGGCGGCGATAGCCTGCTTTACCTTTTTCCGCGTCGAATTAATCTTTTCGCCGATGACTAACATGCTATTACCAGCTAAAACTTAATGCCGTAACCTTTAAGTTCGTCGATTACCTGGTCGTATAGTTTCCGCAGCTCATCATCCGGTTTCATGGTCTGAAGGTCGTAGCACTGATACAAATCTCTGCCCTTCGGCGGATCCTTTATGTGATCCAGGTATTTCTTCTGGAGTTTCTTAATGATGGAATTTGCCTCCTTGCGTGTGATGCCCACGTTTGCGTGACCGAATTCGCAGGTGAATTCACTATCGATAGGCAGTGCCTGGTTGGTTCCCACGCCCTTGTTGGGATGGACATCTTCAATGCCGATGCCGGATGCCTGAATCGCCAGCAGGTATGCTGCGGCCTCGTAGAAATATTGCTTCGTGGCGGGGCCTACTGAGGTATATCCCAAAGCATAATAAGGCGCCCCGATGTTGCGGGCAAAGGCTTGGCTGCTTGTGCTGATAAGGAAAATCATGCCGGGAGTGGTGGAACATACCGGCATCATTTGAATCGGATAGGTCAAATGGTAAGTGGCCCTTACGACCAGAATGCCGTGGAATGCATAGGCAAGAGTGAGCACTGCGGCACCTTCCGGCCCACCGGCATACCCGCCCAGCATAGGCCCGGCTTCCTGGCCGATGTTAGCACCCCAACTGCTCAGGTAGGCAACCTGGTTGAGTGAGTCGAAGTTTATCTTTAGCTCGGCGTGCGGGGCTACTATCCATCCGTCGGATTTGCGTGCCCCGAATTCCGGATTGCTGGCTGCTATGGTCCCAATCCCGGACGCACAGGACGGATGCAGGTCGATAATTGCCATTCCGGGCCTGCCCGCTCTGCGAAGCCCATCCCTGGCGATGCGCATCATATTGATCGCGGCAAGAATTTCCATAGGCGAGCCCATCGACGCACGCAACTTTCCTACTGTGGTTAACGATGGGATACTTAAGGTCTTTGCCTTTGTGATTCTTCCATAGCTCTCAACCATCTTCAATGCCACATCTTCGGTGGTATTAGTGCCCGAGCCGACATGGCAGTGAGGCAGCTTATCATCGTCTGGTTTCCGTCCGTGCCATTCAACCCGGTCCGGCCCCTCACCGAAATAGACAACTTTGGGGCACTCACAGACAGCCTGCTTAATCTCTTCCCTGGTGAACTGAATCACTCTTTCGGTGTCGGTGCAATATGTCCCGACTTTGGAGTAAAGTTCCAGCCCTGCCTGATAAACCCGGTCGGCAAGGCCGTCATCCGCCGGACAGGGATTTTCAGGATCAAACTTGATTTTATATTTTTTTACTACTTCTCGCACGGCAGGAATGAAAAGTTTCAGGTCGTATTCCTTTACGGACATCATCGGACCTGTAGTGGCGCGTTCCAGAACTTCCAGAAAGCTGATCATTTTATTCATGCTCCTTTCTTTTTGGCAATCAACCTTTTTGCTTCCTCGACAGCATCGAAGGCCAGTTCACCATAGCCATCCGCGCCGATCTCGTCGGCCCATTCCTGGGTGACTACCCCGCCACCAACCATTACGAGGTACTTCTCACGCAGGCCCCTGCTTTCGAGCAAATCGATAATGTCTTTTTGATAGGGAACAGTGGTTGACATAATCGCTGAGGCTGCGATTATATCCGCTCCGACTTCCTCGGCCTTGGCAGCAAATTTTGAAGCGGGCGCATCATAACCGATGTCGTAAACATCAAAACCGGCGGTGGTAAGCAAATTTGCGAGAATGTTTTTTCCAATCTCATGAATATCCGTTTGCACAGTACCAATCACTACGGTGCCCTGTTTCTCAACGCTGGCGCCTGCTGCCAGGAGTTTTGGGTTGATGACTTTCATCGCCTCTTCCCACGCTTCAGCGGCCATCAGAAGCTCCGGTAAATAGGCTTCGCCCCGGCTGAATCTGTTGCCGATTTCTGTCATTCCCGGCATCATGGCCTCGTCCACAATTCTCAGAGGGTCCGTCGTATCAATGACGCCCTGCACTAATTGCACAAGCCGTTCGCTATCACCCTCAATGACCGCCTGAGTGAGTTTTTTGAAAAGTGCTTGTTCTTCCATTTCCAGGTCTCTCCTAAACTAATCTGTGTGCTTAAACCTTTCATAACTTTGATGATTGCTAAGGGCACTTTATATTATTGCCGGGAATCTTCGATCTGAAGAAAATCTATCAGCGTAATTGTTATAGCTGGAAGTCTTATTTATGTCAAATTTGATGTTGGAAGACATATATTACTTTTTTAATCCTGAGAAGTTGTCTTGTACGGGGTGATTCTATACGGACATCTTTGCTGCCTGCAGTTTCTGCAGTCGCCAACTTTGATCTCCTTGAAATCGCGGCTCTTGCTTAAAAGGGATATAAAGGAAAGGGACTTTTCAGGTACCATCAGACAGCCATCCGTCAGTTCAATTCCTAAAGTATCCGGGAAATGAGCAAAAATGTCTCTTTGGGCCGTAATATTCCATTCGCAATATCCTGGTGCATATCTTCGACTAATCTTCCAGCCTAAATTTGTAAAGTGCCGACGAATTTTATGTTCCACAAAATCTGCCGTCTTTTCGGCAGCAATTGTCCCCGCTGCATCAGCAATCAATCCCCTTATTGATTCGTTATTCTCTAACATTTTCTTTGCCCTGAGTTCAACTGAGGGGCCTATTGTCGCAAGTGCCAGGACAATTCTTTCTGCACGAGTAAACAACTCAAAATCTCGCCGCTGCGATTGATCCAGCACGAAATATGCTCCTCTCGACTCAATCAATCGCAAAACCCTGGCCGTTTCCTGCTCGATTCTTTTACGAAGTTGGCCAGAAACATCATCAGCATGAGAATACCCCAATTGCCTGATAACTTCCACAGGATCGATCTTAATATTAATTTGATCAAATACAGAGAAACTTTCTTTCATCAAATCGTTCCCATCATCGGCTCAACCGTCACTTAATGTTTAAGGTCAAAAGGTCTTCCAGGTCAATAGTATATTACAAAATCACAACCATTTGAACACGGTTCCGGTTAATACCGGGATTTGTCTCCTTTTGAAGGTTGCCTTTATGTCTTCCGGCTGATAGTATGCTTGCTATGTTCGTCAGTATCTAACGGCATGGAATAAATTTGAGATCCCCGGCAGCAACGGTCTGGGGAGCATTATGAAAACAGATGGGACCTATAGAAATGAACGCGAAATACAATGGATTACGAATCAGATACTTCTCCGATGACCAGGTTAAAAAGATACACACCAATGCCATTGAGCTTCTCGAAATCCATGGATTTATGGTCGAACACCGCGGCGCCCTTGAAATGCTCGCGGACAGCGGCGCCCAAGTCGACTTTGAAAAACAGATTGTCAAAGTCAAACCAGACCTGATTGAGAAGTGTATGAAATCGACTGTGAGTCGAATCGTCCTCGGAGCAAGGGATCCATCCAAAGCCGTCTTCATGGAAGCCTATATGCAGTTGCCGGTCTGCAGAAACGGCGGCGGAGTCGATAAGATTATCGATGCCGAAACAGGTCAGTTCCGGCAAATGCTCCTTTCCGACATCATCGAGTTGTATCGTGCTTTGGATGCGCTCGACTTCATTGACGTGGTTTCGCCGCTTTATCCGCAGGATGTGCCTGAGAAAACCAGAGACCTGATCGTACTCGAAACACTGTTTCAGAACACTTCCAAACACGTTAACATCCGTACCTTCAGCAGGGAAAACCTCGATATCCTGATAAGAATGGGTGAAATCGTTGCCGGCGGCCGGCAGGCTTTTAAGGAAAGACCTGTTTTCAGCCTGTTCGATTCTCCCTTGAGCCCGTTGAAGTTTCCTGAACTGACCGTTGATGTTTTTATTGCCGCCGGGGAGTACGGCATTCCCCTTTATGTGGCAAATTTGCCGATTGCCGGTGCCACCGGGCCTTTCCCGCTGGCCGGCATGGTGCAGTTACTTCACGCCGAACTTCTGGCGAGTGTGGTCATCTGCCAGACAGCAAATCCGGGCGCGCCTCTGATCTTACATCCTCTTGCCATGACAATGGATTGGCAGACAGGTATGGGTTTGAGCGCCTCGATTGAATCGACTATGATTACTGCCGGGAGCATTCAGGTTACCAACGAAATTTTCAACGTGCCGGTCGATGCACACGGGCCCTGGTCGGACACCTATATAGCTGATTCCCAGTCAGCCGTCGAAAGAACGTTCCAGACATTGCTTCCTGCTCTCTGCGGTGCAGCCAGTATTGCCGGCTTCGGAGACGTTCAGCAGGGCATGGCCTTTTGTCCTGTCCAGCTCGGTATCGATGAGGAACTCGTCGGCTTTACTTTTAAAGCGTTAGAAGGGATACCCGTTGACGATGACAGGCTCTGCGCGGATGCGATCAAGCGTGTCGGTTTCGGCGGCAACTTCATGACCGACGAGACCACAATAAAGTATCTCAGAACCGATTATTATGAACCAAAGATTCTAAACAGGCTGTCCCGTGAAGAATGGGTCAAGGCAGGCTCCAAAGATATTAACGCCCGCGCCAAAGAGAGTATAAGCCGGCTGATGAAAGAACACCAACCTGAACCTTTGGATGTTGGAGTAAAAAAAGAACTGAGAACTCTGGTCAAACACATGGGGTAGGAAATGTTGCTCTGCATTCCCACTACGCCCGGACGGCAATGACTTGCAGATGTAGTAACAACACCTCCCTCCCATGAGTCTTGAAGACATGTATTGGATAATTAACGAATAGTAGATGGGAACAAAGAAACATAGAAGAATTACCTTTTGGCTTGAACGTGCTCCGACATATGTCTTCGTCACTTACGCTATTTTCACGGCTTTCATAGCCTACTTTTGCATGTATGCCTTTCGCAAACCCTTTGCTGCTGCTCAGTTTGAAGGACTGAGTATCGGATTTCTGCAAAATGTCACTTTGGGAGGTATTGATTTCGGCAGCATACAGCTAAAAACCGCCCTGGTCATAAGTCAGATTGTCGGGTACACCCTTTCAAAATTTATCGGGATTAAATTCTGCTCTGAAATCACCTGGCAAAAAAGAGCCTTTACGTTGATCGGCTTAATTCTGCTGGCAGAATTCTCACTGCTGATTTTCGCCATAGTACCAGCCGATTATAAGATCTTTGCCATATTTCTGAACGGACTACCGCTGGGAATGGTCTGGGGGCTCGTTGTGGGATATTTGGAGGGCAGAAGAACTTCTGAACTTCTGCTGGCCGGTCTTAGCTGTTCATTCATTGTTTCCAGCGGTGTGGTCAAAGACATCGGTCGCTTTCTGATGAGCGATTACAGTGTTTCGGAATCCTGGATGCCGGCAGCAACCGGAATCATGTTCTTTCCGGCCTTCGTCGCAGCAGTATGGTTACTCAATCAATTGCCTCGCCCCTCCAAAGAGGACATTGTGGCTCGCGTCGAGCGCCAACCCATGTACCATCAAGAGCGATCCGCGTTTGTCCATCGTTTCGTATTCGGTTTGTTGCTGCTTTTTGTAGCTTATTTTTTCCTGACTGCCTATCGTGACTTCCGAGACAACTATGGCATTGAACTTCTCACCGAGCTTGGGCATGGTCAAGATAAAACAATCTTCTCTAAAACCGAAATGCCGGTCGCTTTTGGGGTGATGTTCTCTCTGGCACTTTTGAACACGGTTAAGGACAACCGTAAGGGTTTGTTTGCCACGTTCGGGCTCATGCTATTTGGTATAGTTGTCATGGGTGCTGCAACTTTGCTGTTTGATATGAATATCATCAGCGGCCTGACCTGGATGATTATGATAGGACTCGGGGCCTACCTGACTTACGTTCCGTTCGGTTCTGTTCTGTTTGACCGCCTGATTGCTTCGACAAGAGCCGTGGGAACCGCCGTCTTTGCCATATACGTCGCTGATGCACTTGGTTATACTGGTTCTGTTGGTGTCCAGCTTTACAAGGACTTATTTGCCGGCGGTGAATCGAAGCTTGAATTCTTTAGAAGATATACCTACTTCATGTTCGCAGTGGGAATTGTTTGTTTGACAGTTAGTTGTCTTTATTTTCTTTCCATACGCAGATCCGTCCAATCTAAAACGCCTCATTCTCAATCGTAATTAACACTACCACCGGATTGCGGAAAACGGAATACCTCTAATGTAAATACCATTAGGACCAAGTGTAATATACCTGCGAGATGCTCTCTCATACTAATTGTACATGATCAATGCGCTTATTCGTGTCATCTCGAGCCCGTTCGGCTTCGCTCAGAGTAAATTCCGCGAAGCGGAGTCGAGACACGAAACATAGTAGAGAGCCCCGAAGATAAATCTGGATTCTGACTATACTTGCTTAACTTTCGCAGCCAGATCTCTCCACTTCGTGCCGCTCCGTGGCCTTCCGGTCGAGATGACAAAGGCGCAGATTTTAACCACAATTGGTATCAGTGATCATCTCCGAACTTTGTCATCCACTCAGGCCAATGGGAGTAACGTTTCGTCCATGGTCCATTTGTGTCAAAGTTCTTGTGCCACTTCAATTTCCACAAGCCCTTGAGCTCTATCTTGCGGGCTGAACCATCGAGAAAAACGGCGTTTATACCTCCATTATGCCGGTCCATACAATATAGCCTCATAGCATTGACACCCCAATCGCCCCAGCCGTTATTCCACTCATATGGCGGAGGTTCGAAATCGAGCGGCTCATCGGTATCGAGCGGATAGCCGTCAACGTAAATACTATCCAGAAACAACGGCACTTCGCTGGCGCCTTTTGTATCGATCTTTCGCCAGGCATTTTCTGTCGGAAATCCCCAATAAGTATTCACTCCCGGCGGCGGACAGGAACACCATTCATTGACGCCATAACTGCCCGTATCAAAATCAGCCCACCAGTCGGAGTCGCCACCGGGATCGAAGGGACCCCATGCAGCGAACGTGCCGCCGTGGCTTCTGTTCTCCATTTCACGGACAATTTTTGTGGATGGGCACATCCGTATCTTCTTGTTCTGGTAGTATTGCAACGTTGCAACAATCCAGTAGGCGTCCTGAGCAGAAAGATTTCCGCCGGCTACACTTTGTGGCAACTTGCCTTCGTTGTCGTCTGCGTACAATCGAAAGATAACCCCCCACTGTTTGACGTTCGATTGGCAAATTGTTGCTTTAGTCTGTTCTCTGACCCGCTGAAGGGCCGGCATCAAAATAGCCATTAATATCGCGATAATCGCAATTACCACCAACAGCTCTATTAAAGTAAATGCTTCCCGCTTAACCATAATTTCATACCCGCCTTTATGGATTCACAAAGACCGGAGTGTCCACATCCATAGCCTGCAGCAAACATGTTCAACTCAAATTTGATGCCGGAAACAAGAGGCGACCCAGATGTATAGTCGATCGGTCAACAACATCTTTCACCACCAACCGCTTTACGGCTCTAAACTTCAATTCATATTACCACTTGATAGAAAATCCGTCAAGGCCTATTTTACTCCTGATGACCCATTTCTTACAAGGATTCAGTTGTAAGGCACGAATTGAGAGTTAATTGCGTCATCTTCTTGAGTGTTGTTGATCGT
>WOR8_10003467_pt1 | contig 22762 bp, 21 predicted proteins | sample DeeMarSeWOR38_10_FD_19890 | JGI IMG/M metagenome (IMG submission 19890) | reverse complement strand
CCCGCGGGAAGCGGGAAATCGGAGGCACGATGGCGACACCGAGGAAAAAAGGGAAAAAGAAGGTTCGCAAGAACGTCCCGGTGGGAGTGGCCCACATCAAGGCGACGTTCAACAACACCATGATCACGATAACCGACCTGGACGGGAACGCCCTTGCCTGGTGCAGCGCGGGGTCCAAGGGATTCAAGGGATCCCGGAAGAGCACCCCCTTCGCGGCGACCATCGCCGCCGAGGAAGTCGCGAAGAAGGCGATGGAATGCGGCGTCAATTCCCTGACGGTGTATATCAAGGGACCCGGATCGGGGCGGGAGGCGGCCCTTCGGACGTTGCAGGCAGCGGGACTCAAGATCAATTACATCCGCGATGTGACGCCCATCCCTCACAACGGTTGCCGCCCTCCGAAACGACGCAGGGTGTGAGCGACGTAAAAAGGAGTTACAGGAGGAAATTCTTTGGCCAGGTATCGTGAAGCGGTTTGCCGTCTTTGCCGGCGCGAAGGGATGGAGTTGTACCTGAAGGGGGACCGTTGCTTTACCGAGAAGTGCGCCATCAAGCGCAGGGGATACCCCCCGGGGCAGCACGGGCAGCGCCGGATGAAAAAACATAGCGATTACGGAGTGCAGCTTCGGGAGAAGCAGAAAGCAAGGAGAATCTACGGTCTCCTGGAAAAACAGTTCCGGAACTACTTCGAAAAAGCGGACCGGATGAAAGGGAAGACCGGCGACAATCTGCTGATTCTTCTCGAAAGGAGGCTCGACAACGTCGTGTACAAACTCGGCTTTGCCGTAACACGCCGCGAGAGCAGACAGTTGGTTCGCCACGGCCACTTTCTCGTGAAGGGACGGAGGGTCAACATCCCCTCCTTCCTCGTCAGGCCAGGCGATGTCGTCGAGTTGCGGGAAAAAAGCAGGAAGATTCCGTCGGTCAATGACGCCCTTGACGCCGTGGTCCGCAAAGGCATTCCTCCCTGGCTCGAACTGGACAGGGAACAATTCCGCGGGACCGTCAAGACGGTTCCCTCCCGGGCAGACATCACGGAACCGATCCAGGAACAGTTGATTGTGGAACTTTACTCGAAGTAGATCCTCCGGTCAGGAGAAGGGGGTAGCATGTTTCAGCGAAACTGGAAACAACTGATCAAACCGCGCCGCATCGACGTTGCTACGGACACGGCCACGGGATTCTATGGCAAGTTCACGGCAGAACCTCTCGAACGGGGGTTCGGCACCACGCTCGGGAACGCCATCCGAAGGGTCCTGCTTTCCTCGTTGCAGGGATCCGCGATCACATCGGTCCGCATCGAGGGCGTGCAGCACGAGTATTCCACGATGATCGGCGTCGTCGAGGATGTAACAGACATCATCCTGAATCTCAAGGAAATCCGGCTCCGGATGCACTCGCCCGAACCGCGGTTGATTTCCCTCGAGGCGAGAGGGCCGACGCGCGTGAGCGCCGCGAACATCAAGACCGACCCGATGGTGGAGATCCTGAACAAGGACCACCACATCGCGGAATTGTCCGAAAACGCCACCCTGAAGATGGAAATGACCGTACGCATGGGAAAGGGATACGTGCCCGCAGAGCGGAATCTCGAGGAGGGCGCCCCGATCGGAACCATCCCGATCGATGCCATCTTCTCCCCCGTGAAGAAGGTGAATTTCACGGTCACGAACGCTCGCGTGGGGCAGCAGACGGACTTCGACCGCCTGACCCTGGAAGTATGGACCGACGGAGCCATTCTCCCGGCGGACTCTGTTGCGTATGCGTCGAAGATCCTGAAGGACCAGCTCACGGTCTTCATCAACTTCGACGAGGAAGTGGAGATGCCGGATGAAATCGCGGTCCTCGAAGAGGGAGCGGTCAACGAAAATCTGTACAAGCCGGTGGAAGAACTCGAGCTCTCGGTAAGAGCCTACAACTGTCTGAAAAACGCGGATATCAAATATATCGGGGAGCTGGTGCAAAAGACGGAACAGGAGATGCTCAAGACCAAGAATTTCGGCAAGAAGAGCCTCAACGAGATCAAGGACGTCTTGCACGAGATGGGTCTTTTCCTCGGGATGTCGGTGGAAGGGTTCACACCGGAAAGGTTTGCCCCCCCCCGACAAGAAGACTGACCATACCACGATACGCGAGGAAGACGTATGCGGCATGCCATTGCCCACAGGAAACTGGGTCGGACACCAGGCCATCGGAAGGCCCTGCTGCGCAATATGATGAACGCGCTTGTGCGGTCGGAAAGAATCGAGACCACGATCGCAAAAGCGAAAGAGGTCCGAAGACTGGCCGACAAACTGATCACGCTGGGGAAAAAGGACACCACGCACGCGAGAAGGCGCGCGTTCTCAATGCTGAGTGACAAGAAGAACACGCAGAAGATCTTTGCCACACTCGCATCCCGGTTTGCCGGCCGTGAAGGCGGGTACACCCGGATTGTAAGAACGGGGTACCGCGCCGGGGACGGATCCGAGCTGGCGATTCTCGAGTACCTGCCCGCGGAAGAGAAGCCGGTGAAGGCAAAAAAGGGGAAAAAGAAAAAAAAGACCGAAACGGCGAAAACGGGAGCCAGAGCAACGGAAACCGCGAAACCTCCGCGGGCCGCCAAAAAAGGAGCAGCCAGGAAACCTCCGACGCCTCGCGGGAAGAAGGAACGGCCCGAAGGGGAGGCGACAAAACCGTCGAGATCCCGGAGGAAGAAGGAAGAACCCGGGTAACGATTCGTACGATCCGGACCCGGGGAAGGGGAAATTCTCATGAAGCGGCCCAGAGGGGCCGCTTTTTTTTCTTCCGGAAGATATTCCATTGACGGGTAACCGAAGTACCTATATTATGATAACGATTTTCAAATTCATTATGGAGTCGTCCCCTCCCCCTTGGATTCCCTCCTGAAGCGAATCAACCTGGAAATTGCGGCAATCGGCGGGAAAAGAAGCAGAAGCCGGGCACAGGTGATCGAAGTATTCTTCCGGACGGGGACTCATGCGACCGTGGAGGATCTTACCCATGCCGTCCGAAAACGGAACCGATCTGTCGGATACGCGACAGTCTACCGGACCATGAAACTTCTGGCAAAGCTTGGGTATGCCATCGAGCTCGATTTCGGCGACGGGCTCAAGAGGTACGAAAGCAATCTCGAGTCGCACCACGACCACCTGGTATGCCAGGAATGCGGTCTGGTATCCGAATTCCAGGAACCGCGGATCGAATCCCTCCAGGAACAGGTGGCGAAACAACACGGGTTCCTGCCGACGATGCATCGTCTCGACATCTACGGACTTTGCCGGCAATGCGCACTTGCGGGAAAGAAGGAAAACTGACGAATGACGGGACTTCCTGGCGCCACCGCAAAAGGGGCGGGAGCGGTGATCCTGGTCGGAAACCCCAACGTGGGGAAAAGCGTGGTCTTCGGCTATTTCACCGGCAGGTATGTAACCGTTTCCAATTACCCGGGGACCACGGTGGAGGTGTCACGGGGGAAAGCCAGGGAACGCGGAAAATCCGTGGAGGTCATCGATACACCCGGGGTGTATTCGCTTCTGCCCATGTCCGAGGACGAGCGGGTGACGCGCGATATCCTGATGTGCGAGTCGGACGCCCGCGTGCTGCACGTGTGCGACGCCAAGAACATGCGGCGGTCCCTCATGCTGACGATCCAGCTGGCGGAGATGGGCGTGCCCCTGATCCTGGCCGTCAACATGGCGGACGAAGCTCGGAACCGGGGGGTCATGCCGAACCTGGGAGGTCTGGAAAGCCGATTCGGTGTCCCGGCTGTTCCTACGGTTGCCGTTCGAAAGAAGGGTGTCGACCGACTCATGCCGCTCCTGGAACATGCGACCTCTTCTCATCTGCGTCTCGATTACGGGGAGTCGATCGAGCGGGCCATCTCCCGGATGGAACAACTGTTGCCCGATACGACCCCGATCGGCAAACGGGCCCTCGCCTTGATGCTTCTCTGCGGAGACGACTCCCTGACCCCTTGGCTCGCGGAGAACGTAATAGGGGAGAATATCCGGAACATGAATGCTGTGCGGAACCGGGTCGTGGAGGAAAACGGGGAGGACATCTCCTACCGGGTGAACAAGTCCCGGCTCGTCTGGATCGATACTCTCCTCTCCGAACTGGGAGAGGAGGCATCCGAATCCCGGGGGAAGGATTGGGCGAATCTGTTCGGGAAGTACGCGATGGATCCTCTTTTCGGCATCCCGATCCTTCTCTTTGTCCTGTTCCTGGCATACGAGTTCGTGGGAGTCATCGGGGCCGGATATCTGGTGGACCTCCTGGAGGGGGGGGTGTTCGGAAAAGGGATCGTCCCGGCCGCCGCGTGGATTGTGGAGAGAACGATCCCCTCGGAATTTCTCCGGGACATGCTCGTGGGTCCCTACGGGATCATTTCCATGGCGCTGTCCTATGCAATCGCCATCGTGCTGCCGATCGTGGGGACCTTTTTTCTGGGGTTCGGGATCCTGGAAGATTCGGGCTATCTGCCCCGTCTCGCCGTCATGGTGGACCGGATCTTCAAGAAAATCGGATGCAACGGGAAGGCAGTGCTCCCGATGATTCTGGGCCTGGGCTGCGACACCATGGCCACGCTTACGACCCGGATCCTGGAGACCCGGAAAGAGCGCCTCATCGTGACGCTTCTTCTTGCCCTGGGCGTGCCGTGCTCCGCCCAGCTCGGCGTGATTCTCGGGATGCTCTCGGACATCGGTCCCGTCGCCACAGTGGCGTGGGGGGGGATCATCGTCGGGGTGATCCTTCTGGTCGGATATCTCGCATCCAAGGTCATCCCGGGGGATCCTTCCGACTTCATCCTCGAGATCCCGCCGATCCGGATGCCTCAGATGTCCAACCTGGCGATCAAGACGATGGCCCGCATCGAGTGGTACCTCCGGGAAGCCGTCCCTCTCTTCGTGATCGGAACCCTTATCCTCTTCGTCGCGGACCGCATGGGATGGCTCCTGTGGATGCAAAAGGCCGCCGAGCCGATCGTCGTGGGAGCATTGAACCTCCCCCCCAAAACCACAGAGGCCTTCCTGATCGGGTTCCTCCGGAGGGACTACGGCGCCGCCGGGCTTTTCGATATGGCACGCGCGGGGCTTCTGACCAATCTCCAGGTCGTTGTGAGCCTCGTTACGATCACGCTGTTCATCCCCTGTCTTGCGAACTTTCTGGTCATTATCAAGGAGCAGGGGGGAAAGGTGGCGGCGGGGATCGCCGTGTTCATCTTTCCGTTCGCCGTATTCGTCGGGGCTGCCGTCAACTTCGCATCCCGGATCCTCGGCGTCCGTTTTTAGAAAGGGGAGTTGGTTTCTTGATTCTCCGGTGCCCTCTTTGCCAGTATAAGATCGACACCAACGACCGGGGGTGCCATACGGGGTGCCCGATGGGAAAATCGTGCTCTCTCGTGTGCTGCCCCCGCTGCCATTATTCGTTCCCCGTGCCCGAGTCGAAGGTGGTGAATTTCGTTCGATCCCTTTTCTCGAAAGGATCCCGGCGATGAACGAATACGGACAGGACGAAATTCTCGAGCTGGTGTGGACACTCCGGGAGGAAGGAAGTTCCACGCGCACCCAGATTCTCCGGAGGACGGAAGAGGACCAGCCGGAGAGACTTCTGGAAGAGCTTGCCGCCGCAGGCCTGCTGGAAGCATCGGGGGACAAGATATCGCTCACCCCACGCGGGGAGGAACGCGCACGCGTGATCATACGAAGACACCGTCTGGCGGAGGTGCTGCTCAACAATCTTTTCGACCTCGACAACAGCCAGGTGGAGAGCACTGCATGCAAGTTCGAGCACATCCTCACGAAAACCGTGACGGAAAGCGTGTGCACCTTTCTGGGGCACCCGCCCGTCTGCCCTCACGGAAGGCCGATTCCCCGGGGGGAGTGCTGCGACAAGATCCGAACGGAGATCAAACCGCTCGTAACCCGCCTGTCGGATGGCGTCCTGAGCGAGGAAGTCCGGATCGTGTTCATCACCCCGAAATCCCGAAAGCGCCTCGAGAAGCTGAGCTCTCTTGGAATCGTTCCCGGCAGCCGGATCCGTCTCCTTCAGAAGTATCCCTCGTTTGTTCTGGAAATCGGCGAGACTACCGTTGCCGTCGACAAGGACATCACGGATGAGATCTACGTCAAGAAAGCGTAAATATCTTGCCCTCTTTCTGGCCGTAATGTTCTTCCGAAGCGCTGTGGGGACGCCTCCCGCACTGGCCGGATCTCTCCCTGAACCCTGTATCCTGCTGAAGGTGTCCGACTCCTCGATCTCCCACGCCATGGCGAAAAACAGGCTGAATGCCTTGCAACTCCTGTTGGGAAAGGGTCTTCACGTCCAATGGGTTTCGCCGGGAGCGACCGGCGAAGCCGGACAAGAGGCGGAGGACCTCTTTCCCCTTGCCGACGAGAAGGGGCTCGAGACGATCTCGGCACATCTGGGGGAAGCGCTTCGTCACATGGACAGGATGGAAACGGAAGCGGCGGCGGGGAGACTTTCCGATGCGGAAACCCTCGCCCGGTCCTTCCGCCTTGGCGAGACCACGAAGCCGTATCTCGCAGAGGTGTTCCTCCGGAGGGGTATCCTGTTCCTGTGGGATGGAGAAGCAGGGAAAGCGGAGGAAATGCTCGCGCGTTCCCGGCAGCTCCGACCGGAATTCGTTCCGGACCCTGCGATGTTTTCCCCTCCCTTCCTCGAGGCCTGGAAGCGCTCCGGTGAGCGGCCGCCCCCGCAAGCGGAACTTCTCGTTACCTCCCTGCCTCCGGGTGCGAAGGTCTACCGGAATGGCGAGGAGGCAGGATCGACGCCGGGACGCGTCCGCGTTCCCGGATCGGGCCCCGTCCGGATCCAGGTCCACGCGGCAGGATACCTGCCCAGCGAAAGGATCGGCCAGTGGCTTCCCGGCGATTCCGAAACGCTCGATTTCCCCCTTGTGAGGGACAGGAACGCCGCTCTTGCAGAGACCCTTTCCTCCTCCCCTGACGGGAAGGAGGCGGGGCCCCTGCTTTCCCGGATGCTTGCGGAAACCGGTGCAAGAAGGGTGGCACTGCTTCTGCTCGAGCGGGTTCGGGAGAGCCCGGTGTTGCGCGTGCTCTCCCAGGCACAGGGCGAGGATGTCCCGGTCTTGCTGGGGACGGTCGAGTGGCCCGAGGGAGAGGAAGCCGACGAGCAAGTCGCAGCATCCACCCTCGAGATGCTGAAAGACGCCGGCTGGCCGGCACAATCCGGCACGGACATGGCAAAATCCCCATGGTACCATCAATGGTGGGTCTGGGTGCTGATCGGAGTCGCCACCGTGGGGATCGCGACCGGCATCGGGGGAAGCGGGGGGGGAGGAGATTCCGGAAGCTCCACGGGGACCATCGGGGTGAATTTCTAGCCAAAGGGAAGGGTGCACCTTGCGGATTCCGGGGAGAAGCAGCGGTGCCCATCCGGACAATCCCCGGAACCCTAGGGCTACCAACACATGACACCATTGACGGACGGAGCTTCGATAGGAGTCATCGGAGCCGGTCCGGCAGGAACATTTTTCGCCCTCCATCTCCAGCGAATGTTGAAGGAAACAGGACGATCCGTCCGCATTACCCTGTTTGACCGGAAGACGTTCGATGATTCGGGGCCCTCGGGGTGCAACATGTGCGCCGGGGCCATCGGCAGGGGAATGGTGCAGAAGCTCCGGGGGATCGGATTGCCGCTGGACGAAAAGGTCATCCAGCGGATCGTGGACGGATACGAGATTCACGGAAGGGACGTCTCGGTGAACGTCGTGAACCCCGAGCACGGAACGATCTACACCGTGTTCCGTGGCGGAGGGCCGGTCCCTTCCCCGGGAGGGATAAAAAGCTTTGATCAGTTCCTGCTCGACGCGACGCTCCGCCGGGGCGCGGAGTTTCTCCATGAGCGCGTGGAAAGCGCACAGCGAACCCGCGGCGGTTTTCGCGTGGGGACTGCCGAGGGGCAATCCCGGGATTACGATTTTCTCGTGGGAGCATTCGGCGTGAACAGCGTGATGACGAAGATATTGGTGCCCGGGTACGTCCCCCCGCGTACGTGGCACACGGTGCAAGCCGAGTTGCCGGCCGACAACGAATTCATCAAGGACCGGCTGAGCAACCGGATCCATATCGTCCCTGCCCAGGGGAAGGCGATCCGCTTTCTCGCGATCACCCCGAAAGACAATTTCCTCACGCTCACGGGAATCGGAGAATACGTGCGGATCAGGGATCTGGAACGCGAGCGGACGGAAAACCCCATCCTGCGGGGATTGCTTCCGCCCGCAGCGAAAGTCCTGTGCCATTGTCATCCGAAAGTGCCGGTCGGCACCGCCAGAAGTCCCTTCTCGGAGCGCGTCGCCATCGTGGGGGACGCATTCATCTCGAGATACCTGAAAAACGGGATCGAATCCTCCTTTGATACTTCCCGCATCCTGGCGGATGCAGTGGTCCGGTTCGGCGTATCGGAACATATGCTGAGGAATCACTTCTATCGAACGTGTATCGGGCAATTCCGCTATGATAACTTCTGGGGGAAGGCTCTCTTCGGACTATACGAGGTGGTTCTCAGGAAGGGACGCTTCTCGGACGCCTTCCTGAAGGGTGTGGTCGCCGACTCGGCCGGGAAACAGGGAACCCAGGCCCATATCCTGTGGTCGGTGTTCGCCGGGGATGCGCCCTACCGGGAAATTGCCCGGGAGGCTTTTGCTCCCCGGTCCGTATACGAATTATCCAAAAATATCCTTTTCGGGTGAAGCAGAATGGATCACGAGCAGAAACACTGGTTGAAAAAACGATGGCCGATCGTGGTCGTCGGCGGATTGGCCCTGCTGGCCTTTCTCTACTCCGTGTTCGGGGGGGTCGGCGTCTTCAGCACCCTCAATCTGAAGGGAAAGGAGAAGCAGCTCATCGCCGAGAACGCCAATCTCCGGGAAGAGAATGCGAAGCTCCGGGAGGAGGTGGAACAACTGCGCTCCAACCCGTCGTACATCGAGGAGATCGCCCGCAGGGAGCTCGGACTCATGGGAAAGAAGGAAATCGTCATACCACTCGACCGGAAAAAGGATGAGGTTACCCATCCCGCCCCCAGCGGCGGCGCGGGCCGCCCGTAAATATTTCCTTCCCGCCCTCGCGTTCCTTCACCTTTCGTCACTCCACGTCCTCCCCCTGAGGAATTGGACGACGGGTTGGGTGGCATCGGCGTTCGTCGCTTCGGGGCTCCTTCTTTTCCGCGACCTCGCAACCTCCCGGAGGAAACACCGTATTCCCGACGTGCTCTCCCACGCGGCATGGGGCGCGGCAGGACTTCTGGAACTTCATGCCCTGCTTCCCTCGGTTGCGTCATCCCGAATCGTGCCCGCCGTTCTCTTTCCCGCGTTCTCCTTTCTTCTCCCCGCATTCCCCGCCGGGGTGTATGCCTTTGTTTCGCTCGCCTCGATGTGCCGGTCTCCATCTCTCGGGTTTGCGGGAACAGGAACGTCCGCCTCCATCGCTTTGATGGCGGCGCTGGGAACGACAGCAGGGCGGATTGTCCAAAACAGGCTGACGGCGCAAACCGCGGGGCTGTTTTTCCGGGAACCGGCCGCACAGGCCTGCTCGCTCGTTTTCCCTCGGGAAAAACCAGGGGAATCGGGTGCAGAGGCCTCAGACGGGGAACCGGTGAGGGACGACCTTCTCACAAGGCGGGAGGAAGAACTCGGGGAGGGAATCCAAAGGGTACTCGAGGGAATTTTTCCGATCGCAGGGGCCGACCGGATCCTGTATGTAACCCACTCCCATCTCCAGGGGACCCCGCTGGTGGCCCGGCACGTTACCCCCTCCGGAGAGGATGCGTGGCACGGTCAGGAGATACCGGAAAGCTACGTGCCCCTCCGGGAAGCGATGATCTTCCGCCGGGGGTTTTTCGCCGAGAGGGAAGAAGCCGCCCGGTGGGGACTTCCACGGGCAGGCGGTCATGAGGAGCCGTCCGGGATTGCCGCCGTACCCGTCCTGTCCGACGGGATCGAGGAGGGGGCGATCCTCGCGTTCCGGTTCGGAGAGGGGAGATGGGCGGAACCGGTCGTGCAGGTGCTGGAGATGGGCGCATTTTTCATCGCGAGAGAGATCGCCGAGACACGCCGGAGGTACAGGAGCGAGCGGTTTTTCGAAAGGCAAATCGGCTTCAACCGTCTGGCCAGGACGATCGCAGAGGCAGCGGAAAAGAGTGCGGGGGAGGGGGTCGAGAGCGCATCGCCACGGCGCAAGGTGTACAAAACGGCTGCGGAGCAGATCCGGCTTCAGCTCCGTGCAGACAGGGTCTTGCTGGTGGAGGCGGATGAGCGGAACATGCGGGGACGAGTGGCATGGGAGACGGTCGGCCGGGGAGAAGACGAAGCACTTCCCGGGGAGCATGATGAAGACACCTGGGTGGGGCTTGCCGGAACCTATGGCGAGTGGGTCCTGAAGAACAACATACACCGGATTTTCTCCGGCATCCGGACGTCCCCCGTGAAGCACCCCGTCCTTCCCGGGGAATGGGCCCGGGAGGACGAGGAGGCTTACCTCCTGGTCCCTGTCGAAGGGGCAGGGGGGTTCCGCGGGATTCTCGTCTGCGCTTCCCGCGACCCGGAATGCAGCTACCACAAACGGGACGCGGAGATGGTCAAGGAGATCCTCACCCTCATGCGCATGGGGATATCCCACGCGCTTCACATCGAGACCTTGGAAGAGCGGGCCACAAGCGACGGTCTGACGAAACTCCTGAACCAAAGGACGTTCCTGCAGAGGCTGTCGATCGTCCTGGCAAGGATCGACCGCAGGCATTCCTGCGCCGTGATCATGGCCGACATCGATCATTTCAAGCGCGTGAACGACACCTACGGACACCAGGCGGGGGACGAAGTACTCCGGAATGTTGCGAAAATCATCAAGAAAACGATTCGGAAAGCGGACATGGCGGCGAGATACGGGGGGGAGGAATTTGTGTTGTACCTTGATCATGCAGACGAGACGGAAGCGATCCGGGCGGCAGAACGTCTGCGGCTCATCATCGAACAGACGAGGCTCGAAATCGGCGGCAGGGAGGTTGTGGTTACCGCCTCCCTGGGCATTGCATGCTACCCGTCCGACGGGAAGGAATTACGGGAACTTCTGGGACATGCCGACGAAGCCCTGTATCGATCGAAGCAGGAGGGGAGAAACCGCACGACCGTATACCGGAGGCCGGTCTAGCATTCGTACATTCGATGCCATTTATTGACACGGCATTTCCCCCTGTGATATTTCAAGGAGAAACCAGAACCGTGGGAGGGGGAGTCGATGAAGCGCACCGGGACGGTGAAATGGTTCAACGAAACGAAGGGATACGGGTTCATCGAACAGGAGGGGGAAAACGACGTTTTCGTCCATTACACGGCAATCCGGATGACCGGCTACCGGACGCTCAGAGAAGGTCAGTCGGTCCAGTACACGGTGATGGAAACCCCGAAAGGACTTCAGGCAGCGGAGGTGGTCTGCATGCAGTAAACGCGCGTCATGAACCATTTTGGAAAATCGTCGACGGGCCCCGCCAAACGGCGGGGCTTTATTTTTTTGAACTTTGGGGAGAGGCGTTAAAGCCGGTTGTGGAGGGTAGCACCCTTCCGAACCGGCGCGGAAAGAGTGTTAACCGTTGACTTCCCTCTCTGCTGGCTATAACGTATTACCTTTAAAGTCATTTTTCCGTTTTCGGGGAGTCTTTTGGACGTCCGCAGGATTACCGAATCCATCGTTCATTCAGGAATAAAACGGAAATTGGAAGAGTGGGGGATTCCGGGGGGAATCCCCGTTTCGGTGGAGATTCCGAGACAAGAGGAGCACGGGGATTTCTCCACAAACGCCCCGTTGCAGCTGTCAGGCCCCCTGAAGAGGAAGCCGAGAGATATCGCGCCGGAGCTCCTGGATTCCATTCGGCGGGAAGACAGGGAAGGATGGTTTCGGGATCTCACCATCGCCGGGCCGGGGTTTATCAATATCGTGTTGTCCGACGACGCCTGGCGGAAGGTCTTGGCCGGCGCCCTTGAAGAAGGGGATCATTTCGGCGCCGGTGAGCAAAAAGAAGGGGATTGGGTGCTCCTCGAATTCGTCTCGGCAAATCCCACAGGGCCTCTCCATGTGGGGCACGGCCGGGGGGCGGTCGTGGGAGATGCGCTGGCCCGAATTCTTGCCTTTAGCGGGTGCCGGGTGACAACCGAATATTACGTGAACGATGTCGGAAACCAGATCGACAGCCTCGGCAAGTCCCTCTATGCCAGGTATCTGCAGCTGTGCGGGCGGGAGGCAGGCCTCCCGAAGGACGGGTATCAAGGAAATTACCTGCTCGAACTTGCCCGGGAGTTTCGCGCCGAGGTAGGAGACCGGTACCTGTCGGTGAACGAAGCGGAAGCCTTCCCGGTCTTCCGGAAAGTGGCGTGCGAGAGGATACTGGACGGCATCCGGAAAGATCTCGAGGCATTCCGCGTGAAATTCGACCGCTGGGTCCGGGAAGAGGATCTGCACAAAAGCGGGGCCGTTGCGGACGTCGTGAGGGAGCTGTCCGATCGCGGACAACTGTACGAGTCCGGTGGAGCGGTGTACTTCAAGAGCGAATCCCATGGCGATGAAAAGGATCGCGTTCTGGTGCGCGCCGACGGACGGATGACCTACTTCGCCTCCGACCTCGCGTACCACCGGGGGAAGTTCCGGGGGGGATTCACGAAAGCAATCGACATATGGGGCGCCGACCACCACGGGTACGCCCCACGCCTCTCCGCAGCACTTCGTGGACTCGGGGAGAACGAGAACCGGCTCGAAATCCTTCTCGTGCAGTTCGTAACGCTTATCCGGGAAGGAAAGGCAGCCCAGATGTCTACCCGTTCCGGAGAGTTTACAACATTACGTGAAGTAATGGATGAAGTCGGGGTCGACGCCGCCCGCTATTTCTACCTGCTTCGCAGCTTCCACTCCCACCTCGATTTCGACCTCACCCTGGCAAAGACGAAGTCGAGCGAAAACCCCGTCTATTACGTTCAGTACGTACACGCAAGAATCTGCAGCATCTTCCGTGAAGCAGGAGACCGGGGGGTCGTTCTGTCGGATTCCCCCCCCTTGTCCGTGTTATCCTTGCCGGACGAAGTGAAGCTGATGAAGAGAGTCGCACGATTTCCCGATGTCGTTTCCGAATCCGCGCGAACCCGGGAACCGCACCGGATCCCCTTCTATCTGCTGGACCTGGCCCGCGAATTCCATGCGTTCTACCACAACCATCGGTTCCTTGACGAAACTACCGAGCGCACCCAGGCAAGGCTGGCCCTCGCAGCGGCGGTACGGAACGTCGTTTCCACCGGCCTCTCCCTGATCGGTGTATCGGCACCGGAGAGAATGTGAGATACCTATACAACAAAAAACGAGGCTTCCGCAGTAGCGAAGGGGAGAGATTCCCGTTCGCCTTCTTCGTGGTCGGAGCGGTCGTATTGCTCGCCGTGGCATTCGTACTCGGCCTCCAGGTCGGACGAATCGTCGAAAAGCATGCAGAGCAGAGAAGGCAAGAAGCGAGCAAATTCGGGGGGCCGATCGTAATCGGGAAGGAAACCGGGTCGCAGATCGGCAAGGATCTCGAGGTGTTTTCCGAGGATGCGGGAAAGGTTGATCCCGTGACTCCCCCCAGCGCCGATGAACATCTGAATAAAACGGAAAAGAGCCTCACGTTCCGCGAAACCTTGGCGAAGAAAGAGCCCGAGCCCATTCTCCTCGATAAGCCGACTCCCGTGACAAAGACGCCGGAGCGCCCCGCCGCATCCAGCCCCCCGCCGACGGGAACCTTCATGGTGCAGGTGGCCGCCTTCCGCAATCGGGAAAACGCGGAAGGATTACGGAAACGTCTGCAGAAAGACGGGTTCCGGGCAGTCGTGGAACAGAGAGGCGTGTACCACAAGGTCGTCGTCGGGCCGTTTCCGGACGAGGATGCGGCGAACAGAACGATCCGGAAACTGAAAACGGAATGGAAAGTGGATCCTATCCTGGTCCGGAGATGAAACCTCGATGATGACGCACCCGACACGGGATGTCTTTCTCGCCCAGGCAAGCCCCGGATCGGTCATACCCGTCTGGCGGGAGTTCCATGCGGACCTGGAAACACCCGTATCGGCATACCTGAAAATCGCTTCCCGCTTCCCCGATGACCACTTCCTGCTGGAAAGCGTCGAAGGGGGGGAGAAGTGGGCACGCTACTCCTTCATCGGCTTCGACCCCTACATCCGGGTCCGCGTCGACCGGACCACCGTCACCACAACCCGGGGAAGGGAAACCGAAGTGCGCGAGGGGGCGGGAGACCCGATGGAAGAATTAGAGGGAATCCTTAAGAATATCAAATATATGACGTCGGATGGGCTTCCGAGACTCTCGGGGGGCGCCGTGGGGTTCATCGGGTATGACTACGTCCGGAACATCGAAAAGATTCCGGACACCCACCCCGATGAGGGGACCCCCGACGCGCTGTTCCTGTTCCCCTCCCGTCTTGTGATATTCGACAACGTGAAGCATACGATACGGATCGTGGTGCACGGACAGATCGGGGGCGACGGACCCGAAGTCGAAGAATACCACAGGTGCATCACCGCCATCGACGAAGTAAAGGAGGTTCTCCAGGGGCCACTCCTCTGGACCGACGTACCCGAAGGGCAGGAAAACGGGCCGCCGCCCGCATTCGAGATTCCAAAGCAGGACTTTCTGGAGGCAGTCCGTAAAGCGAAGAACTACATCCGGGACGGGGAGATCATCCAGGCGGTTCTGTCCAACCGTTCGCGTGTCCGTACGCGACGCTCCCCCTCGGAGGTGTACCGGGTACTCCGGTCGCAGAACCCTTCCCCGTATATGTTTCTGCTGAAATCCGGAGACCTCGCCCTGGTGGGGTCTTCTCCGGAGATTCTGGTCAGGCTGGAAGGGGATCTCGTGCAGCTGAGACCGATCGCCGGAACGCGGCCCCGGGGTGCGACGCCCGAGGATGACCGGCGTCTGGAAGCGGAACTGCTTTCCGACCCGAAAGAGCTCGCCGAACACGTGATGCTCGTGGATCTCGGGCGGAACGACGTCGGCCGGATCTCCGAATGGGGCACAGTCAAGGTAGACGAGCAGATGGTCGTGGAGAAATATTCGCACGTGATGCACATCGTGTCCAACGTCATCGGAAGGCTCCGGAAGGGGATGACGGCCTTCGACGTCCTGCGCGCCGCATTCCCCGCCGGGACGGTGACGGGGGCGCCGAAAGTCCGCGCGATGGAGATCATCGAGGAACTGGAACCGTTCCGGCGGGGAGTCTACGCGGGGAGGGGAGCATGGATTTCTGCATCACCATCCGCACGATCGTGATGAGAGGCGACGAGGCGATGATCCAGGCGGGCGCAGGAATCGTCGCCGATTCGGACCCCGAGAAGGAATGGGAGGAGATCCGAAGCAAAGCCCGGATCCTCTTCCGGGCGGTGGGGGCAAGGGAGGCTCCGGGAAAGGGATGATGATCGTCGTAATCGATAACTACGATTCGTTCACCTACAACCTCGTCCAGTATCTTTCCGAGCTGGGGGCCGATGTCCGGGTGTACCGGAACGACGCGGTCTCCGTGACAGAACTCGGAGAACAACGTCCCGACGGCATCGTCATCTCCCCCGGCCCCGGCGGTCCCGGGAGCGCGGGCATTTCCTGCGACGTGATCCGCGCGTTCTCGGGCCGGATCCCCATCCTGGGAGTGTGTCTCGGGCATCAGTGCGTCGGGGAGGCCTTCGGCGGGAAGGTCGTGCATGCACGGTCCCTCATGCACGGGAAGACGTCGCGGATCCGGCACAACGGGAGGGGGATCTTCTCCCTGATCGAAAACCCGATGACGGCGACGCGGTATCACTCGCTCGCCTTGGAACGGGAGTCCCTGCCGCCGATCCTCGAAGTGTGCGCCGAATCGGAGGAAGGAGAGGTGATGGGAATCCGACACGTCTCCCGACCCGTCTTCGGGGTCCAGTTCCACCCCGAGTCCATCCTGACGCAATACGGCATGAGGATCCTCGAGAACTTCCTCTCTCTCGTCGACCCGCGGCAGACGGTTCTCCGTTGCTTCAGCAGCATGCGCGAAGCGATCTCCCAGGTGGCATCGGGGAAGGACCTGACCAGGGACGAGATGCAGGACGCCATGAGGATGATCATGGAAGGAGAGGCATCGCCCGCGCAGATCTCCTCGTTCCTGTCCTGCCTGGCGATGAAAGGGGAGACGATCACGGAAATCGCGGCCGCCGTCGAGGTGATGCGGCAGAAGGCGGCACGAATCACTGCTCCGGCACATGAGCCCCTTCTCGACACATGTGGAACGGGGGGCGACCGGTCCGGAACCTTCAACATCTCGACGACGGTGGCCTTCGTGGCCGCGGGCGCGGGAATACGCGTTGCCAAGCACGGAAACCGGTCGGTCACCAGCCGGTCCGGAAGCGCCGATGTCCTCGAGAGCCTGGGGATGGACCTCGAAGCGTCGTTTGCCGATGTCCAGAGGGCGCTGGACAAGGTCGGTATCACCTTCATGTTCGCGCCGAAGTTTCATGCGGCCATGAAATATGCGATCGGCCCGCGTCGCGAAATCGGAATCCGTACGATTTTCAACATTCTGGGACCCTTGAGCAATCCTGCGGGCGCGACCTGCCAGGTCGTCGGCGTATACAGCGAGGAACTGGGAGACACCTATTCCCGGGTAATGGCGGAACTCGGAAACCGTCGGTCCTTCGTCGTCCACGGTACCGACGGCCTGGATGAGGTCACGCTTTCCGCCCCGACGATCGTGTGGGAGGTTCGGAACGGCAGGGTGAAGCGATACCTGTTCGATCCCGGGTCGGCGGGATTCGAATACGCCTCCCCCGAGGAAATCCGGGGAGGGGATGCCGCCACGAACGCGCGTATACTCAAGGAGGTTCTCTCCGGCAAACCCGGTCCCGCCCGGGAGGCGGTGCTCGTCAACGCCGCATTCGCCATCGTTGCGGCGGGAAAAGCGGAAGAGGTGCGTGATGGAGCCGCGTTGGCTGCCCGGTCGATCGACTCGGGCGAAGCGATGAACCGGCTCCGGGAGTTTCTCCAGGTCCTGGGAACCGGGGGAGCGATATGATTTCGAAGGGGCAGCACCACCTCCGCGCGATCGCCTCCGCCGTCCGGGAGGACCTGGGCAGGAGAAGGGGGGGCGCACCGTTCTCGGATATCGCGGCTCGCGCGCGGGCAAACCGTCGGCGCCGGGATATTCGCGATTTTCTGAAAGGGGGGCCGGGCATCATCGCGGAGATCAAGAGAGCGTCCCCGTCCCGGGGTTGGATCCGGAAGGACCTCGATGCCGCGGAAACCGCAAGGGCCTATTCGGCGGCAGGCGCATGCGCAGTGTCGGTGCTGACCGAGAGCCGTTTCTTCGGGGGAACGTTGCAGGACCTCCAGGAGGCGAGCGCGGCGTGCGGAGATCTCCCCGTTCTCCGGAAAGATTTCGTGCTGGACGAATACATGGTGGCAGAATCCCGCGCGTACGGCGCCGACCTCGTGCTTCTGATCGTCGGCCTGCTCGGAGAGAGGACGGGGGAGATGATGCGTCTGGCCGCAGAATACGGCCTGGAAGCTCTTGTGGAAGTTCATGATGAGAAAGAGATGGAAGTGGCCTCCGGATGCGGGGCAACGATCGTCGGCATCAACAACCGGGACCTCTCGTCGCTACAGGTCGACCTGGGGACGGCGGCCCGGCTTCTTCCCCGCGCTCCGTCCGGGGCCGTCAAGGTCGTCGAAAGCGGTATTTCCTCTCACGAGGACGTGAGGAGATACCACGATATGGGTGCGGACGCTTTCCTGGTGGGAGAGGCGATCGTCCGTTCCCCGGACGCGGCAGAGGCGATCCGCAAGCTCAGGATTGGCGTGTACAATAAAGACCAGGAAAAGGAGCGGATGGAATGGAAACCAAGATCGTCCTGAAGGACTCCGAAATTCCGAAGACGTGGTACAACATCATGGCGGACATGCCCAACCCTCCCGAAGCGGTTCTTCACCCGGGAACCGGCAAGCCGATCGGCCCGGACGACCTCGCCCCCCTGTTCCCGATGGCTCTCATCGAACAGGAGGTGTCGACCCAGCGCTTCATCCCGATCCCCGACGAAGTCCGAAAGATTTATGCTCTCTGGCGGCCATCGCCCATGTACCGCGCAAAACGGCTCGAAGAGTCGATCGGAACGCGTTCACGGATCTATTACAAATACGAGGGAGTCAGCCCCGCGGGGAGCCACAAACCGAACACCTCCATCCCGCAGGCCTATTACAACAAGATGGCCGGAAGAAAGCGCATCGCCACCGAGACGGGAGCGGGGCAGTGGGGGTCGGCCCTTGCCCTCGGAGCCAGCTTCTTCGGCCTTGAGTCCAAGGTCTACATGGTGAAGGTCAGCTACCATCAGAAGCCGTATCGGCGGATGCTGATGGAGGTATTCGGGGCGAAGGTCGTACCGTCACCGAGCGAGGACACGCAGTGCGGCAGGCAGATCCTGGCAACCGACCCGGACTCGCCGGGGTCGCTCGGGATCGCGATCAGCGAGGCGGTAGAGGATGCCGCCACGCGGGAGGACACGAGCTACTCGCTGGGCTCGGTGCTGAACCACGTTGTGCTCCACCAGACCGTGGTCGGCCTGGAGTGCGTCGAGCAGATGAAGATCGCCAATGATTACCCGGACGTGGTGATCGGTTGCTGCGGCGGCGGGAGCAACATGGCCGGGATCAGTTTTCCGTTTCTCCGCGACAAGATCGCGGGAACCAAAAACCCGCGCGTGATCGCCGTGGAACCGGCCTCCTGCCCGACCCTGACCAAGGGAGTGTACGCCTATGACTTCGGCGACACGGCACGCCTGACACCGCTCATGAAAATGTACACGCTCGGTCACGATTTCATCCCGGCGGGGATCCACGCGGGTGGGCTTCGCTACCACGGAGATTCGCCCCTGGTCAGCCAGCTCTGCCACGAAGGACTCATCGAGGCGCAGGCCTATCATCAGACGGGGGTGTTCCAGAGCGCGCTGGTCTTCGCGCGGTCGGAGGGGATCCTGCCCGCGCCCGAATCGTCGCACGCCATCCATTCGGCGATCGTCGAGGCGAAAAGGGCGGACGAGGAAGGAAAGGAGAAGGCGATCCTGTTCAACCTGAGCGGCCACGGGTTTTTCGACCTGTCGGCCTACGACGATTTCCTGGCGGGCAAGCTCGTTGATCACGAGCACCCGGAAACCAAGATCCGGGAGGCACTCTCCCACTTGCCGAAGGTGGGAGCCTAAGGAGGCGGATGTTCCGGATCAAGGTGTGCGGGGTCACCTCCCCCGAGGACGCCGTCCTGGCGGTCGAGGCAGGGGCGGACGCGGTGGGGATCAATTTCTTTCGCGGATCGCCCCGGTTCGTGCCCCCCTCCCTGGCGCCGCCGATCGTGGAGGCGTTGGGGAAAAGGGCAACCGCGGTAGCCGTTTTCGTCAACGAGGGCCCGGAGACGATTGCGGCGGTTTGCGGGGATCTGGAGATCGGGGTCGTACAGATGTCGGGACACGAACCGGCGGATAGCCTCGCGAGGGTCCGGTATCCGGTGATCAAGGCCGTCCATCTGGAACCCGGCGCCGGCCTCGAATCGTTTCGGGACTACCCGTGCGCGGCATTCCTTCTCGACGCGGCGGTCCCCGGAAAATACGGCGGCACCGGTCACTCCCTCGACTGGGAGGCCCTCGGGAGAATGATAGGGGGTCCGCTCATCCGTGGCGGGGATGACGGATTGGCCGGTCCGGGCAGGCCATGGATGCTTGCCGGGGGACTGACACCGGGGAACGTGGCGGAGGCTATCCGGTCGGCTCGTCCTTTCGGAGTGGACGTGGCGTCGGGCGTCGAGGCGAGGCCCGGAAAGAAGGACCCGGGAAAAATGAAGGAGTTCGTGGACCGTGCAAGGGAGGGGTTCGGAATTGCCGGAATCGGCGGGTAAACGGGGACCGGACCGGGCTGGGCACTTCGGCCCTTTCGGGGGCCGGTACGTCGCGGAAACCCTGATGACCGCGCTCATCGATCTGGAAAAAGCATACCGGGAGGCGGTCGGGGACAGACGATTCCGGGAGACACTCGAAGCCTTGCTCCGTGAGTACGCCGGTCGCCCCACCCCCCTCTACTTCGCGCAACGCCTCACCGCAAAGGGGAAGGGAGCGAAAATATTCCTCAAGCGGGAGGATCTCGCCTTCACGGGGTCCCACAAGATCAACAACACGCTCGGGCAAGGGCTTCTGGCAGCACGAATGGGGAAGCGCAGGATGATCGCCGAGACCGGGGCGGGCCAGCACGGCGTCGCCACCGCAACGGTGTGCGCGATGATGGGCATATCCTGCGCGGTCTACATGGGGGAGGAAGATATCCGTCGACAGGAAATGAACGTCATTCGAATGCGGCTTCTCGGGGCGGAGGTTCGTCCGGTACTCTCCGGCAGCAGGACCCTGAAAGACGCCATGAACGAAGCGCTGCGGGACTGGGTCACGAATGTCCGGACCACCCACTACCTCATCGGGTCCACGGCGGGGCCCCACCCCTACCCGATGATGGTCCGGGATTTCCAGTCCGTCATCGGAAAAGAGTGCATCCGGCAATATCGGAAAAGAGAGCGTGGCCTTCCTTCGGCAGTAGTGGCCTGCGTGGGGGGAGGGAGCAACGCCATGGGGATCTTCACCCCTTTCCTCGGAAAGAAAACCGTGAAACTCGTGGGGGTGGAAGCGGGGGGATTGGGGCTGGCGACGGGAAGCCACGGCGCACCCCTTTGCCGGGGCCGCGTGGGCGTCCTGCACGGGAGCAAATCGTTCGTGCTCCAGGACGAAGACGGCCAGATTCGCGAAGCACACTCGATTTCGGCGGGGCTGGACTATCCGGGCGTGGGCCCCGAGCATGCCTTCCTCAAAGCCACCGGAAGGGCTAGCTACGTCGCGGTCACAGACCAGGAGGCGCTGCAGGGGTTCGACCTGCTCGCGCGAACCGAAGGGATCCTTCCCGCCCTCGAATCCTCCCATGCGGTCGCATACGGCTTTCGCCTCGCGCGGAAGATGCGGAAGAGCGAGTCGATAATCATCAACCTTTCCGGAAGGGGAGACAAGGATATCGCCATCGTGGCGGATGCGAAGGGGGCCGACCGTGTCCCGCATTGAGGGGACGTTCACCCGCCTCGGGAACACCGGGGAGAAAGGGCTGGTGGTCTATCTCACCGCCGGAGACCCCAACCCGCGCGACTTCCTTTCCTATCTTCAAGGAGCGGCCGATGGGGGAGCGGATGTCCTGGAAGTGGGAATCCCGTTTTCCGACCCGATGGCGGACGGGCCGACGATCCAGGCGGCGTGCCGGCGCTCCCTCGCCGGAGGGATGACGACGGAACGCGCACTCTCCCTAGTGTCGTCTTTCCGGAAGATCCACGACACTCCGGTCGTGATGTTCGGGTACTATAACCCTTTCCTTCAATACGGCGTCCGGGATTTCTGCCGGGATGCCCGTTCCGCCGGCGCGGACGGCGTCCTGGTGGTGGACCTTCCTCCGGAGGAAGCGGGAGAGATGGCGCCCGAGGCAGACAGATCCGGCCTGGACTGGGTCGCCCTCGTGTCCCCGACCAGCGACGGGGAACGGATTCGACGGGCAGCCTCCATCGGGTCAGGCTTCCTGTATCTGATTTCGGTAACCGGGATCACGGGAGTCCGGAAATCGCTTCCTCCCCGACTTCTCGGGTGGACGCGGGAGGTGAAGGCGCAGACCAGACTTCCCGTCGCGGTCGGTTTCGGGATATCCCATCCCGCGATGGCCTGCGCTGCGACATCCCACGCCGACGCTGCCGTTGTGGGGAGCGCCTGCGTCAAGATCGTGGAGCGGTTTGGGACTGCGCGGAAGGGGCCGGTTGCCCTCCGACGGTTCGTGCGTTCCCTTAAAAAGGCGATGAGGTGAAGATGCCATGGCGATACGACTGTTCCGGAGAAAGGACGAAGGGGAGAAACGGATCAAGACTCCCGAGGGGATGTGGATCAAGTGCGCTGCCTGCCTCGAGATCATCTACAAACCCGAGGTCGAGCGGAACCTCAACGTCTGCCCGAAGTGCAACTACCATTTCCGGATCCCCGCGCTGGAGAGAATCCGCTCTGTCGTCGATGAGGGGACCTTCCAGGAATTCGGGGAGGATCTCGAATCCGTCGACATGCTCGGCTTCACGGACACGAAGAAATACCCCGACCGCCTCAAGGAATCGAAGAAGAAGACCGGGCGCAAGGAGGCGGTGATCACGGGAACCGCCCGGATCAACGGGATCGATATCGTCCTCGCCGTGCTGGATTTCGAGTTTCTCGGCGGGTCGATGGGATGCGTGGTGGGGGAGAAGATCGCCATGGCCGGGGAACATGCCCTGGAACGGAAATCCCCGCTGATCATCTTCAGCGCTTCCGGGGGGGCGAGAATGCAGGAGGGGACCCTGTCCCTGATGCAGATGGCGAAAACCAGCGCCGCACTGGCAAGGCTGTCCGACGCGAATGTTCCCTTCATCAGCGTGATGACCGACCCCACGACGGGGGGCGTCGCAGCGAGTTTCGCCATGCTGGGAGACGTCATCATATCGGAGCCCGGCGCCCTCATCGGGTTCGCCGGTCCCCGCGTGATCGAGCAGACGATCAAGCAGAAGCTTCCGGAGGGATTCCAGCGAGCCGAGTTCCTCCTGGAACACGGGATGGTGGATATGATCGTCGAGCGGACAAAGCTCAAACCCACGC
>WOR8_10005321_pt1 | contig 22771 bp, 25 predicted proteins | sample DeeMarSeWOR38_10_FD_19890 | JGI IMG/M metagenome (IMG submission 19890) | reverse complement strand
TCGGGAGAGATGTTCTGATTCTAATTGGAGGGCTTTTTATAGCTGCGAAAACAAAATTTGTTCTCCCATCTGATAAATATGGAAAAGCAACTGTCGTAGCAATTGGCATAGTGCTTCTAATGATGCTAATTAACGTTGATCGGGATACAATTTATTTTCTGCTGGTTTTTTATCTTAGCTTTGCATTAATAATAATATCTTTTTTTAATTACATTTATAAAGCTATTACGCTAATAAATAAAAAGTAGTATGAAGCTGTTAAACAACTTAGATATCCGAAAACTGAAAAGTGGATTGAGTAAAACGAGGAACAAATTATTCAGGTCAATCACTGAAATAGTTACTGGTAAAGCCTTAATTGAAGAAAAAACATTACTACAATTAGAAGAGATTTTAATTTCAGCAGATGTTGGTTATCAGCTTGTCGAACATATAATGGATAATTTCAGAACTAAATTAAAAAGTGAAAAAGACCGCTCTGAAATAAACGTAATCAAAACTCTCAAAGAAGAATTAACAAGTGTTTTTGATCCTGGATCAACAGAGAAAGAAATTTCTGATAATATAAATGTGACACCGTATGTCATTTTAATTGTCGGCGTAAATGGAGCAGGGAAGACCACAACAATCGGAAAATTGGCATATAACTTCAAACAAAACGGTTCAAAAGTAATAGTTGGTGCCGCTGATACATTCAGAGCAGCCGCCGGTGAGCAATTGGATATATGGGCTGAAAGAGCCGGTGCTGAAATAATTCAGAAAAAATCAGGTGCTGATCCCTCTTCAGTAGCATTTGAAACAGTTCAAAAAGCATTAAATGAAAAATACGATGTAGCTTTGATTGATACAGCCGGTCGATTACACAGCAAAACTAATTTAATGAATGAACTAAATAAGATAAAAAGGGCAATTAATAAAGTGCTCCCCGGTGCTCCCCACGACACTTATTTAATTCTCGATGCTTCTGTTGGGCAAAATGCAGTAATTCAAGCTAAGGAATTTGCTAAAGTGACAGATATAAGTGGTTTAATAATAACCAAATTAGATGGGACAGCTAAAGGAGGAACTATATTTCAAATTTACAATGACCAGCAAATTCCCATTAAATATATTGGTGTTGGTGAGAAAATCAACGATTTACAAATATTTGACCCTGAAGCTTTTATTGACGCAATATTTGATAACAACATTTAGAGATTAAGAATGTTTATGCGGAAACCACGGCATAGAATTTTCGATTATACGCCTAGATTTTATGATCCTGACAAAGACGAAAAAGAACGACGTAAGAGAAGATTAGGATTTCAAAGGCAGCGTAAAATAAGCAAGCACAAGCGTATAAGTTTACATAATATACATTATCGGACAAATATAATTATGAGCTTCTGAACCTTTCGATGTTCTCATCCTTTCCGAACAGGACAAGTTTATCATTCTCCCTAAGACTATAATGCGGATCAGAAGCGATGATATTTTCTTTTTCGGAAGTATCTTCAAAGAGTTCTTTCGGTTGCTTAATCATTAATACTTCTAGTCCAAAATTATTTCTCAGCTTCAATTCCGAGAGGCTTTTCCCAATGTGCTCCTGTGCAACGGGAATTTCGGCGATTGAATAACCCGCTGCAACTGTTGAAGGGGTTGATTCCTGAATTGATTTAAGTTCCTTTGAAAGTCCATCAGCGAGATTTACTTTCAGACTTTCTCTGTTATAAATTGTAAGAACTTCCTGTCGTGTAATTGAACCAAGAATATGGTAACCATCTGTGGTATCTATAACAGGAATTTGATCTACATTCCATTTGCTGAATAATCTTAAAACATAGTCAAGATCATCATCCATTTTAACAGAAATTATCTGTGGTTTTGCTATATCACCAGCAATTATAATTTCTTTAACCGAATCGTAATCCGTTATTATGGGTCTGAGTTCGGTTTCGGTTATTATTCCGGAAATCTTTTTTTCATTATTGATAATATAAAATGTATCACTCGGACTCTTAATCATTTTCGCAATAAGCTGAGGTAGCGGCATAGTTTCCGGTATAAGTTCAATCTTTTCTAATCGTATCTCATTAACTCTGACAGATTGAAGCAGGTTTATTTCTTTACCTTCAGAAATTTGATATCCTTGCTCTTCTAAATGTTTTACGTGCACTGATCTTTTCAGTACTACCCTTGTAAAGGTTGTACTTATAATTACTGCCAGCATCAGTGGTAAAATGAATGTATAATCCTGCGTCATTTCAAATATTATCATAATGGCCGTAATTGGTATTGTGTTGACCCCGCCAAGCATTGCGCCCATACCAACCAGTACAAAAGTTGTAGGATCCAGGTTTAAATTCCAGAAGTAATTAACCGCAATTGTGAATAAGTAACCTAAGCAGGCTCCCATGAAAAGTGAAGGTGCAAATATACCCCCAAAGCCACCTGATGAAAGTATGAGCGGAACGAGAAGGAATTTTAGGAGAAATAAAATCAGTACAACTTTCCAGATATGTTCTCCGGCTAAAATGTGATTTATACCTATGTATCCTATACCAAAAATATCTTTAAAGTAGAATCCGCTTAATCCCACAATTAATCCGATAGTCATCATCAGAACCCATCTCGGAACACCGGATTTTAATATTTTTTTCTTAAAGATATAATCGATAAAACCTGAATACCTGATAAATAATATTGCAGCTAAACCAACTATAATTCCCAGCAGTGCATAAAGATAGAGATAGTGATATCCAACGATTTCGGGAGATGCAAATTGAAAAACCGACTCATTCCCAAGCAATATTCTGGAGATAGCACTTGCCGTTACTGAAGCTAAAATCAATGCGGAAAAAGTTGGAGTGTGAAAATCATTTAACAGCACGATTTCAAGCGCAAAAAATACTCCCCCGAGTGGAGTATTAAATATTGCAGCAATTGCAGCACCCGCTCCCGCTGCAGTAAATATTCTCCTTCTCGAATCAGAAAGTCCGACTAAGTTGCCGAGTTTACTTGCTACTCCTCCGCCAAGTTGAGCGGCAGGACCCTCCGGTCCTACAGTTCCACCGGATCCAATACAGATTACCGGGGCAAAGAAATGAAATAATGTAGTTCTCAGTGGTATGTATCCGCCCCTTATTGCCACGGCTTTTATAACTTCAGCCACTCCCCTTTTTTCGGAGATCTGTGGTGCGGAGAGTATCATTATGCTCTGGATTAACATTCCTATCGCAGGTATAACAACTACGACAGCAGCCCCCAGGAAGTATAATCCTTCAGCAGTTTGTTCAAAGAAAAGGACGTTAAAGAATTCTATTGAGTTGTGAAACAGAACCGCTGCCAAACCGGTAACTGCGCCGATAATGACAGCAAAAACACTGAAGATTGTATAATCCGGAAAAGGAACTTTTGCTAACTGCGCCTGAAGAAATTCCCTGAACGCTTTAGCACGATTTAAACTTTTAATCAGATAGTTAGTTTGTTCCTTTTTCAAGCTTTTTTTAACTATTTATTATATTTAAAGAAGCCTTCTCCGGTTTTTCTCCCCAATTTATTGGCAGCAACCATTTTTTTAAGCAACGGACAGGGTCTGTACTTTGAATCGTTAAATCCTGTATACAGGACTTCCATTATTGCCAGGCAGACATCTAGTCCTATAAAATCAGCAAGTGTTAACGGACCCATTGGATGATTCATGCCAAGTTTCATTACAGTATCGATATCCTCAGCAGAAGCGACACCTTCCATTAAAGTAAAAACCGCCTCGTTTATCATTGGCATTAAAACTCTGTTCGAAATAAATCCCGGGTAATCAAATACTTCAACGGGAACTTTATCTAATTTTATTGTTAATGCTTTTATGATCTTAAAAGTCTCATCACTGGTCGAATAACCTCTTATTATTTCCACAAGCTTCATCATGGGTACAGGATTCATAAAGTGCATTCCAATAAATTTGTCCGGTCGTGAAGCAGTGGAAAGCTCAGTTATTGAAATTGAAGAAGTATTTGAAGCAAATATTGAATCAGCTTTAATTATCGGGTTTAACTTATTAAATATATCAAGCTTAACCTGTTTATTCTCAAAAACTGCTTCAATAACTAAATCGCTATCCTTAGGTGTATTTTCAACTCCGGATATTTGAGAAATTCTTTTAAGAATTTGCTCTTTATCCGCTTCCGTTATAATTTCTTTTTTAATCTGTCTGTCAAGATTTTTTGTAATTGTGGCAAATGACCGATTTAATAGCTCCTCATTTAGATCAACAAGACTTACATTAAAACCTTTCATTGCGAATACGTGGGCAATGCCGTTACCCATTGTGCCACCACCAATTACCGCAATTTTTTTAATTTCCATTATAACCCCTTTCTTTTAGCTGTAATTTTTAACAATTAATGCAGAAGCCTCTCCCCCACCGATACAGAGTGAAGCCAATCCATATTTTGATTTTCTTTTTTTCATTTCATGAATTAAAGTGACTAATATTCTTGCACCACTTGCTCCGATCGGATGACCCAGTGCAACAGCGCCACCGTTTACATTTACTTTATCAGGATCCAGATTCAAAAGTTTATTATTAGCAAGCGAAACAACAGCAAAAGCTTCATTGATTTCAAAAAGGTCAATTTCATCAAGTTTCACACCTGATTTTGCTAATACCTTTTTAATTGCATCAGCCGGTGCAGTAGTAAATTCAATAGGCGCTTTAGCTGCGGATGATTGTGCTACAATTTCAACCAATGGAGTTAATCCTAATTCTTTAGCTTTATCTTCACTCATCACAAGCAATGCAGCGGCACCATCGTTAATACTTGAAGCATTAGCAGCTGTTACAACTCCATCTTTATCAAACACAGGTCTGAGTTTTGGAATTTTATCAAAATTGACTTTACCCGGTTCTTCATCCTCTTTAACAATTACCTCTTCCCTGCCGACTCTTGCTTTTACTTCAATAATTTCATCAGTAAATCTCCCTGATTTTTGAGCATCGAGTGCTTTTTTATATGAATTAATAGCAAATTCATCCAACTCTTCTCTTTTAAAGTTAAAATCTTTAGCACACGATTCTGCACAATTACCCATATGAACATTGTTATATACATCCCATAATCCATCACTAACCATGGAATCAAATACCTGTCCGTGACCAAGGCGATATCCGTTCCTGGCTTTATCTAGCAGATAAGGTGTATTGCTCATACTTTCCTGTCCCCCAGCAATAATTATTTCTGCATTACCGGTTTCAATAGCTTGTTGTGCGAGCATAACAGCTTTAAGACCGCTTCCACAGACTTTATTTATTGTCATACATTCTGTTTTTTCAGGCAATCCGGCGAATATTGCAGCTTGCCTGGCAGGTGCCTGTCCCATTCCTGCGGTTAAAACATTTCCCATAATAACTTCATCAACCTTTTCAGGTGCTAACTTTGTATCTTCCAAAACGCTCTTAATAGCCAGACTTCCGAGCTGGCTTGCTGAAAAAGAAGAGAGGGAACCTCCGAATGCTCCAATAGGGGTTCTTTTTGCAGATGTGATAACAACTTTTTTCATTTTACCCTCAGAATAATTTTAAAATCGTAAGTAAAATTAAGAATTTAAATAATAATAAGCAGAATTTATTTGTATTACTAACCCTTAGATGTTACGGAAGAAAGTTCAAAAATAAGATTTGCTGATAAAAGATTCGGATTGATATTTTTATCCGTCAAGGAAGCTAAATTATCCAGTTTTATTGAAATGTTATTTAAGTCCGCTTCAGGAAATTTTGAATTGAATTTTTCAAGGGTTTCACGGTAATCATTAAAGAAGAATTGCTTTAGATTATATCTATGCTTAAGCAAATCATTAAGCCAGGTAATCATCATTTTAACAACTATTGGATAGTTTTGAATTATCTGATCACCAAGAACATTATTCAGCTCATCGAAAGCTGAATTAAATTTTCTTCCAAATGCATACCTTAAAACAGATATAGTTTTCTCTTTCAGTTTTAAAACATCCATGGTTATAAGCTGCAATGCTGTTTGGATCGATCCGTTTGAAAAAGGGGTAACGGCTTGAATTATATTCTTATCGACATTAAAAAATTTTTTCAAAATCTCAGCAAGATCCGCTTCACCCAAAGGATCAAAATTTATTCTCCAGCATCGAGAAATAATTGTATGTCTTAACTTTGAGACCTGTGATGTGCATAATATAAAAATTACATTTTCCGGCGGTTCTTCAAGATTTTTTAACAGTGCATTTTGAGCTTCTTCATTCATAAGATGTGCATCGCTTATAACAATAAAACGATGTGCAATTTCACTATAATCGAGCGAGAGAAACTTTTTAATATCTCTTATGCTGCTTATTTTTATATTGTTTGCTTTTGGAAGAGATACTTTGTGATACGGATTTTTAATTTTCAGGAGTAGCTGTTCTCTTAATAAATCTAATTCGTCCGAAGTAAGTTTTTCTATTGGTGATGTGGAACCAGTTTCACCCTTACCTCTTGGCAGAGGAATAATATATTTAATGTAAGGTTCTGAAAGCTGTTCAATCTGTTTTACAATCTTTTCACTATTCACACTATCATCAAGAGAAGCAACATTCTGGGCAAATTTTAATGCCATAATATCTTTCCCTGATCCACCCATTCCAGAAAATAAAAGTGCATGTGGTATTTTATTTGAACTCAGAAAAGCGTTGAGGATTGATTTTACTTTTTGCTGTCCCGGAATTTCATCCAAGAAATCTTTCATAGTCCGGGGATAAGATATATGCCTTTAAAACTCATCTTCATTATAAAAGAAGTCTTCATCGGACGGATAATCAGGCCAGATATCTTCAATTGTTTCATATGGTTCGTCTGAATCTTCGAGTTCCTTTAAGTTCTCGATTACCTCATAAGGAGCACCTATTCTATCAGCGTACTCAATTAATTCTTCTTTCGTAGCCGGCCACGGAGCGTCATCCAGAAAAGCGGCTAGTTCAACAGTCCATATCATCAGATTTACTCCGTACTAGAGATTAATTTATTTTTATTTGTAAAGTGATTGAAAAGATTTATATCATCGAAGAAAAAATCAACAGGATTCAGCTTTTTTCCGTAATGATGAACTTCATAGTGCAGGTGGGGTCCGGACGAAAGCCCAGAGTTTCCGGACTTAGCTATTTGCTGACCTCTCTTAACAGTTTGACCTTTTTTTACTAAAGCTTTTGAAAGATGAGCATAAATTGTCTTATAACCGAAACCATGATCAAGCTCTACTACAAGCCCATAACCGCTATTTCTCCCGACAGAAACCACTTTTGCATTTCCAGGTGCAAATACAGGTGTGCCGTAATCATTATTTATATCAAGTCCACTATGAAACTTTACTACGCCTAAAATGGGATGTTTACGCATTCCAAAGCCACCAATTGAATAAACACCTTTCGTAGGTTTTATAGCGGGTATACATTCAAATAAACTTTTATTCAATTCTAATTGATGTTCAATCTGGTTAAGCTGATCCTTTTCAAATTCAAATTTTCTAATCATTTCGTCAACAAGCTTTAATGAATTATCAACTTCAAAATCAGAATTAAGTATATCATTAAAATAAAATTCCTCGCTGCCACCAATTCCCAGTAGTCTCTCATCGGAAGAAATAGGTTTAAGATTAGTAATAGTTCTAAGTTCAGAATTTAATTCTGCAAGACTATCAATTCCTGAACGAAGGTTCTGATATGAAGCTGTAATTTCTCTTAACTTACTTTTCAATTCATCATTTTCCTGCTTAAGTGCAGCATTAGTGAGGTTCGAATCGAAATATCTTCCAATAAAGAAATATGCAATGATGAATAAAGAAGTCAATACAAATGAACTGCCGACTAAAACAGCTAACGCCTTTGATTTAAAATTCTTTATTTCAATGAATTTTAGGCTGGACTTTGAAAAGTAGAAATATTTTTTCATATTACAACGCCGCAAAATTACGCAAATACAGTTATTGAGTCAAGCTACTCAAAATCGTGCTCAAAGTAGTCGGTTGCCCTCTGAGTATCCGTTTTTTTGACCTTTATACGCTCAGAAAGCCGATTTTGGAAGATTTTTGCAGCATCGTATCCATAATGCTTGGAAAGATAATTTAGTGCAATTACTTCGGAAATTACTGTAATATTCTTTCCCGGTAAAATTGGAAGCTTAATATAGGGTATTTCTACCTCCGAGATAACCACTGTGCTTTCATCCAATCCAGTCCTGGTGTAGTGCGCGGACTCATTCCATATTTCCAATTCCACAATAATTTCAAGCCTTTTTTGATACCTTATAGCCCTTATTCCAAAAATTCTTTCCACATCAATAATTCCTAATCCTCTGATTTCCATGCAGTGTTTGGTAATTTCTGTACCGGCGCCAATCAAAATACCCTCCCCTTTTTTAGTCAGAATAATAACATCATCAGCAACCAATCTGTGTCCCCTTTCAACTAAATCGAGTGCAACCTCACTTTTTCCAATTCCTGATTTTCCTACAAAACAAATTCCCACCCCATATACATCTACAAACGAACCGTGCAGGGTTATTCGCTGTGAAAACTGATCATCAAGAAAATCACTCATCAAATAAATAAGCTTGGTCGTTGAATGCGGGGAATTAAATAAGGGTACTCTAAATTCATAAGCAAGTTTTAAAAGTGCAGGCGGCGGTTTGATATCGTTTGTCAGTATTATGCAGGGAATATCAAATTTGAATATTGTTTCTAAAGATTTTTTTTGTTCTTTCTCCGAAAGTTGTGTCAGGTACCATATTTCAGTATTTCCAAAAACCTGTACCCGCTTATAAGAAAATAGATCAACAAATCCTGCTAAAGCAAGGCCCGGACGGTGCAGATTATGATCTGAAATTTTTTTGTCCAGATCTGCATTTTCTGAAAGCAACTGAAGCTTACCAATATTTTTCGCTTGTTTGTAAAAAAAATCAACTGTAATGAATTCTTTTCTGGATACCGATTTATTATCTATCTCAATCATTTCCCTCTTGCAGTTCGTTTTGATTTTAGAGTTTTAAGCTGTTTAATTAATTTTTCTACTGTAGCACTAACAGATTTTTCAAAATCATCTGATTTTTGAGTTGCGAAAAATGTTCTGCCAGGAATATGTACGGTTATCTCAGCAATTTTAACACTATCTCTTGAATTTTGATAACTCAGAACAATATCAACATTGCGAGCTGTAATCTTTGTATTCATTATATACTCCCGTTTTTAAGATTTCGGATGTGATTTTTTATATGCTTCTTTAAGTCTTTCTATGCTAACGTGAGTGTAAATTTGTGTTGTGCTTAAATTTTCGTGTCCCAATATTTCTTTAACTGCACGTAGATCTGCTCCGCGGTCTAACATATGTGTAGCAGAACTGTGGCGTAAAATATGGGGACTTTTCTTCTTTATATCAGTTACTTTGCCTAAATATTTATTTACTATTCTGTAAACAAATTTCGGATACAATTTTTTACCATTTTTTAAGGTAATTAAGGGAGACTTCATATTTTTGCGTGGATTAAAATTTAAATATGCTTCAATAATTTCTATCGATTTATCTCCGATTGGTACAATTCTCACTTTAGAACCTTTACCAAAAACTCTCAATGTACCCCGCTTAAAATCCAAATCACCTACTTTTAATTCACAAAGTTCCGAAACTCGCAGAGAGCATCCGTACAGTAATTCAAAAATCGCAATAACTAAAAAAGGATCATCTTCTGATTCATTTGCAAGTTCATAAATTTTTAATATGTTTTCCGGAGAAGTAATCTCAGGTAACTTTTTTGAAGTCTTAGGATTTTTTATCAATGATATCGGATTATGATTAATTAATTCTTCTTTATATGCATATTTGAAGAAACTCCTCAGCGCAGAAAGTTTCCTGGTTATGGAGACTTTTTCAATTTTTTCTTCACTTAAAGTCATTAAATAGTTTTTGAGTACTCTCTCGTTTATACTATTTATTTCCTTTTTATTTATTTTTGAGCAGAATTTAGAAAATTCATAAAGATCGGAACGGTAGGATCTGATTGTATTCTTGGAATACCGCTTGATATTTTCGATGTAATCAATGAAACTATCAATTATCGTTTCTATTTTCATACTAGATATAACTTACTACTTCTGTCAAATTTTTGCTGGTTTGCACTGAACGGAGCTGCCGGAAGTTTTAATTGATGACCCAAAAGATCGCCATTGGATTTTGAAATCATATAAAATGCCAGCCGTTGTTGAATTTAAAAACAAAATCCTTCACAAATCAATCAAAACCTGATTAATCATAAATCGAGTTATCTACTCGCTAATAAAGTAAATTTATTTTTATAAAGCAACCTTTTTTCCATACTCTTCATTAAAATTTTTTCTTTGGGCTTCTTATCATTATAGCCCAAAAGGTGTAGAACACCATGAATTACCAATCTGGTCAGTTCGGATGAGTGACTAACTTTATATTTTTTAGCATTTAATAAGGAATCTTCTATAGATATTAAAATTTCCCCATCTAATTCATTCTTACCGGAATAGTTAAAAGTGATTATATCTGTTCGAAATTTGTGCCTTAGGTATTTATTATTTACTTCCAGCAAATCATCAGAACTGATGAAATTTATAAATAAAGATGATATTTTAAAGTTCAGTTCTTTTTTAAGCGAAGCAACCAGCGAGTGAACCCCTCTCTTGTTTATTGAAAGATCAACCGAAAAAACTTGCAGATTTTTAACCAAAGACCGACAGTATTAAATTAGTTTATTTTGTTACTATTTTATTATTTAAATCATCTAAAGAATTTTGAGTAATAATACTGTATTCTCTATATCTGATCGCGCTTGCTTCGAATTCTTCAATTTCTTTTTTAGTTAAATCGCGGATAACTTTTGCCGGAACACCCGCAACAAGCTTTCCGGCTGGTACTACAAAGTCCTGTTTAACGAGTGCACCAGCTGCAACCATTGCATTTGATTCTATTATTGCACCATCTAAAACAACGGCACCAATTCCTATAAAACAGAGATCGTTTAGTGTACAACCGTGCAATACAACGGCATGACCAATGGTTACATTATTTCCAATATTCAAGGGGTATTTTCCATTTGTAACATGCAGCATCGAACAATCCTGGATATTTGTACCTTCACCAATTTTTATATAGTGGACATCTCCTCTGATGACACTGTTATACCAAACGCTGGAATCTTTCCCTATTTCAACATTCCCAATAATTTTAACACCAGGTGCAAGAAAAACGTTCTCAGCGATATCCGGGTAATAATTTAAATAGGGATATAAATATGCTTCCTTTTTCAATTGATAAATTTTGGGGGATTCCAATTTTTTTTATCCCATTTAATAAGTTCTAAAGTTACGCTTCCAATTATCACGTTCATTTTTGCTTTTATGGGTACCGAGTGAATATCGTTACTGAACCATCCTTCAAAATCTCCTGTAAGTCCATATACACTCACAAAATCAGTCCTTCCATCAATCTTCAAACAATTAATTTCATAATCAATATCATCAATTTCTACAGATTCAGAATCGCTATAGAAATTAATTTCAGTTTTTTCCTCTTTTTCATTTACGAAACAAGGTATAAGAAAAGTAGTATCCAAGCCAACAAATTTTCTGGCATAAAACAGAATCGATAAGCCATCTTGAAATTTTCTATTCACGGATGCAGTCGAATCGAATTTTATTTTTTCGCTGTTGTAATCGCCCTTCGTGATTTTGATTAGTGAATCACTTTTAAATATATACTTTACAAAATTGGTATCTTCATCAAACATCAAACCCAAAAATTTAACAGGATAAAAATTAGTATCAATATAGCTGTGATATTCTTGATGAAGGTCTACAAATGGTAAACCTTCGTAAGAATCCATGTATGCAATAGTTTCTACAACTTCTTTCCCCTCAATTACAGTAGATGCTTTCACATGAAACTTTACTTCACCAAGATTTAGAAAAGCATACTTAACAACATAGACCAGCTCCTCACCTATACTCAGTGAGAACTCAGTTTTTTTGTTGTGAGTATCTCTGGTTGACTGTGCTGCAGCAGGATACAGATTTAATAATCCCGAAATAAAAAATATAAGTAACAATATCTGCAAAAAGATTTTCACTTGAGGTTTGCAAGCTCTTTTGCTTCATCAAATAAATTTAATGCGTTATGTAACTGGGTATCTACTTTTAAAATAACAGTATACCAGCCTTCGTTTTTCCAATAATTTCGTGCAATCTGAGCCTTTAGTCTTGTAGCAATATAGTCCTTATCTGCAATATAATCTTCTTCAATAGTTACAACATCTTTGGATTCTGCAAGGTGAATAAAATTATTCAATTCAGCATCATCAAGATAAAATTCATCATTAAATTTCTTCAGATCATTACCGTAAAGATTTGTCAATTCATTTCCATTTTTCTCAATGTAGTTAAGCGTGAATTGATAAAAAATATTATTCCGCAAAAGTTCTCGAGTGTAATTGGACACCATTTCTGCTTTGAAGATAAAATCAGGAGTAATACCGCCTCCTCCGTACACTGTTCTGCCACCCTCAGTTTTAAATAAAGGTTTGGTGCTGTCTTTTTCAACTTGATGATCTGTATTATCTCCTTCTTCAAGCGAATCCATAATTTCAGAATAGTATTCTTCGGGATTTTTTTTGCCTTTGTATTCACGCTGTATTAGTCTGCCGGATGGTGTGTAGTATTCTGAAATTGTCAATCTGATTGCTGAATTATCCGATAGAGTAAATTGTCTTTGTACTAGTCCTTTACCAAAAGAAGTTTCTCCAACAATTAATCCACGATCCCAATCCTGAACAGCACCTGATACGATTTCACTGGCACTTGCACTACCGTGATTTATCAGGATAATCAGAGGCATTTTTTCGTAAGCTGAAGGCAGAGAAGCAAAATATTCTTCGTTTGTATCTTCTCTCCTACCTTTAGTATATACTATTTTCTTTTTATCATCGATAAACAAATCTGCGATATCGACAGCCTGACTTAAATATCCCCCGGGATTTCCTCTTAAATCCAGCACTAATTGCTTCATTCCGTTTTGTTTCAATACTTTCAATGCAGTAGTTAATTCATCGTAAGTTGTTTCAGAAAATCTTGATACACTCACATAGCCCGTTTCATCGTCCAGCATAAGTTTTACATCAACTGAATAAATAGGAATTTTATCACGGGTTATCTCGTAGTCAATAAGTTCGTTTACACCTGTTCTATGAATGGATATTTTTACCTTAGTGCCGGCTTCTCCTCTAAGCTTTTGCCGTACTTCTTCATTAGTAATTCCAATGCAGCTTTCTCCTTCAATCTTTAAAATTCTGTCACCCGGTAAAATTCCCAAGGCTTCACTGGGACCGCCCGTAATTGGTGATACGACAGTTAAAGTATCATTGACGACCTGGAATTCTATACCGATTCCTTCAAAATCGCCACGGAAGGATTCTTCAATTGAGGTAAAATCATTTGCAGAAATATAAAACGAATGAGGATCGAGTTCGTCCATAATCCCTTTAATTGCTGATTCAACCAGTTTTGGAGTATCTACCTCTTCCACATAATACTTCTCTGTATAGGATAAGACATCATTTAGCTTCTGAATTCCGTCTCTTAGATTATCACCTGAAAATATCTTTTCAATTTGAATACCAACGACTATTCCAACAGTGAGTATTATAATTAGTGTTGGTATTTTTAATTTGCTATTCATTTAAACTCCGGAAATTCTGATAAATTTTTTCAACTTTCAGCATAACTACTGCTATTTATTTCACTGTAACAGCCGAAACATTCCGACATTATAAAATAATTTCCTCTACTCTTTTATTTCAGGTTTCATCTGCGGGAAGAAAATTACATCTCTAATTGAAGATTGATTTGTGAACAACATTATCAAACGGTCAATTCCGATTCCCAAACCTGCCATCGGAGGCATTCCATATTCCATAGACCTGATAAAATCTTCATCGACCGGATGTGCTTCTTCATCCCCTGCTTTTTTCTGCTTTACCTGCTCCTCAAATCGTTGTCTTTGATCGATAGGATCATTTAATTCAGAAAATGCGTTACATAGTTCCTTCCCGGCTATATAACCTTCAAATCTCTCAACGACGTTTTCTTTACTGCGATGTTTTTTTGCAAGCGGAGAGAGTATTAAAGGATAATCAACTACAAAAGTAGGTTGAATTAAATCAGGTTCAACTGTTTGGCTGAAAATTTCATCAATCAATTTAGCTTTTCCGGTTAAGTCAGAAGTATCCAAGCCAATATTCTTGGCAAGTGCTTTTAGCTCATCTTCTGTCGAATTAATAACATTTACACCAGTTTTATCCTGTATTGCATTTACATAATCGACTCTTTTCCATGGGCGTTTAAAGTTAATATGATTTCCTTCGACACTAAATTCGGTTTTCCCAAAAACTTTGTCACAAATAGTCTCGAAAATTTCCTCTACAAAATTCATCATCCAGTTGTAATCTTTATATGCAACATAAAGCTCGAGCATAGTAAATTCAGGGTTATGTGATCTATCCATTCCTTCATTTCTAAAATCCTTGGAAATTTCATAAACTCCTTCAAAACCACCTACAATCAGCCTTTTCAAGTAAAGTTCATCTGCGATCCTTAAATACAAATCCACATCGAGAGTATTATGGTGCGTAACAAACGGTTTGGCAGCAGCTCCACCATAAAGCGGCTGAAGAATTGGTGTTTCAACTTCTAAAATACCTTTTTCATCTAAAAAATTTCTTATGGCTGATACAATACGTGATCTTCTGATAAAGACTTCTTTTACATCCGGATTAACAATTAAATCAACGTAACGCTGACGATACCTTAATTCTTTATCGGCAAACTGATCATAAATTATTTTCTCACCCTTTTCATCCTCAACTTCCTTAACAACCGGAAGAGGTCTGAGTGATTTTGAAAGAAGCGTTAATTTTTTTGCATGAACAGAAATTTCACCGGTTTTTGTCTTAAATACATATCCTTCAACACCTACAATATCGCCAATATCCATTAACTTAAATGCATCATAACTTTCACCTATCTCGTCTTTTTTTAGATATATTTGAATCCGGCCTCTAAAATCAAGAATATGAGCAAATGAAGCTTTACCCATTCTTCTGATCGCCATAATTCTTCCGGAAATTTTTACATTTTTATTTTCATATTCCTCATATTTATTTTTTATATCATTTGAGTAGGTATCTACATCAAATGAATATGCATACGGTTCGAAACCTTTCTTCTTAAGCTCTTCCAGTTCTTCGTATCTTCTTTTTATAAGTACATTCAAATCGGTTTGATTGTTTTCCACCATACCTCCGAAAAAATCAGTTTGAATAATATTCTTTAATTATTTGCAGTTCTAGATGTGTCAGCTTTCTATACTTACCTCTAGGAATATCAAGTTTGATACCTGCATAACTAATTCTGTTTAATGATCTTACATTATAGCCTAATTTACCAAACATTCTTTTTACAAATCTGTTTCTCCCCTCCTCACAGCTAACCCTGATAAATTTCTTATCCTTTGGTGATGGAAAAATTATTTTTATAAATTTTCCTTTTTTGCCATCGAGATAAACACCTTTTTGTAATTGTTTCTTATCTTCATATTTTAAATCGTTATCTAAATTAACTTCATACTCACGGGGAATTCTGTTGCCCGGATGAGAGAGTAATTGAGATAAATCTCCGTCATTAGTTAAAAAAAGTAATCCTGTAGTATCATAATCCAAACGTCCGACAGGATATATTTTTTGTTTTATATTTATCAGGTCAATAACGGTCTTTCTGTTTCTATCATCTTTAACCGAAGTAATTACTCCTTTAGGTTTATTTAAAATATAGTATAACTTTTTTTTAGGTTTAATCCTCTCACCATCCAAAGTTACAATATCGGAAGGTTCCACCTTAAAATTCAGATCTAAAATTATTTTGTCGTTAACGGCAACCCTTCCATTTTTCACCAATTCTTCAGATTTTCTCCTGGAAGATATTCCACATTCTGATAAATATCTGTTAATCCTTGTTTTCATCGTCGGATTTATTAATTGATTCTTCAAGTTTTTCTTCAAGGGTTGTCATCATAATTTTTCTTTTCTGCTCTATAAAATCCTCATCCTGCATAATCTCTTCAAGTTCACGAGGTTTCGGTAATTCTGTGATAGTATTTAGACCGAAATATTTAAGAAATTCATCCGTAGTGGCGTATAATAATGGTCTTCCTACAGTTTCAGCTCTTCCCTTAATGGTAATTAAGTTTTTCTCAAGAAGTGTTGTCAGCATATAATCTGAGTTAACACCGCGGATCATTTCTATTTCAGGTTTTGTAACTGGCTGTTTATATGCAATAATAGAGAGTGTTTCAAGCGCTGCCTGGCTCAGTCTTCTTTTTGCCCTTTCGGAAGATAAGTAACCAACATATTTCGCAAATTCTTCAGTTGTTGCATAAACATATCCATTGGCAATTCGTTTAATTTTAAAGGCTATATTCTGCCTGCTATATTTGTCATTTAACTGATCAACTACTTTATCAATTTCCTCTTTATTAATTTCTGAATCTTCGCCATCAATTCCTTTTATTGAAACGATGATTTCGTCCGCAGAAAGTGAATCGTCTGAAGAAAAGATTAGTGCTTCGATAACATTTATATAAGTTTTATCCATATTATATTTTAATTAAAATGAAATCATTTAAATCCCTGGAGGATTTTATTTCCACTTTCCCCATTTTTACCATTTCCAGTAATGCGATAAAGGTAACGATTATTCTGATTTTTTCACGAAGTTCATTCATAAGAATTAAAAAATTTATCTGCGGTTTTTCATCCAGTTTTTGAAGAATAAATTCCATCTGTTCATCGATCGAAACATTTAATCTGTTTATTTGATGCACTGGTTCTTCTTTAATTTGCTCGATTGCATGTTTAAAGTATTTTGCCAGATCATAAACCGACACATTTTTTAAAAGTGTTTCGTATTCATGCGGAGTTTCTTTTTCATCCTCAGAAAAATTTCCTCTATATTTCAATTTACGCTGCATTGATTCAAGAAATGACAGTTCTTCCGCCATTTCTTTGTAGCGTTTATATTGCAAGAGTGCTTTTACCAGTTCATCTCTGGGATCAATCTCTTCACCCTTTTCATCAAATTCCCGCGGGAGCAGCATTCTAACTTTTATATGCATTAGAGTAGAAGCCATTAGAATGAAATCACCTGCAACTTCAAGATCCAACATTTTAATTAAATTAACATATTCCAGAAATTCCTTTGTTATTTTTGCGATTGGAATATCATAAATATCAAGTTCATCCCGCTTTATAAAGAATAACAGCAGATCGAGCGGTCCTTCAAACTGATTTAGTTTAACTTTATACATTTTTAACCAAATCTCATTGCTTCTCTTACACTTTTCATTGTTTCCTGAGCCGCAGTTCTGCCTCTTTTTTCCCCATCATTTAAGATATCGTGAACTTCACTTAAATTATTCTCATAATATATTCTTTTTTCGATGATTGGTTCCAGAAATGAGGATAATTTAGCTGCACAATTCATCTTGCAATCAACACATCCTAATGCTCCCGATCTGCACCCGGATTCAATTTCCGGAATTTCTTCCTTGTTAAATTTTTTGTGATAAGAAAATATTAAACAAATCTCCGGTCTACCTGGATCATTCCTTCTGATTTTTTGCGGATCAGTAACAGCTTTTTTTAATTTTGCTTTTACAACTTCAGGTTCATCGGAAAGTAAAATGGTATTACCCATGGATTTACTCATTTTAGCACTGCCGTCAAGGCCCGGAAGACGTGCAAACTTTGTTAAAAGCGGTTGGGGTTCCGGGAATACATTTCCATATTGATTATTAAACTTTCGTGCTATTTCTCTCGAGATTTCAATATGCGGAACCTGGTCTTCTCCTACGGGCACGGCATCGCCTTTATAAAGTAGTATATCCGCGGCCTGCAATACAGGATAACCGAGATGACCATAAATAATCTGTTCTATGTGCAGCTCACGAGCCTGATCCTTAACAGTCGGATTTCTTTCCAAACGATTCACTGTAACAAGCATACTGAAAATCAGATTAAGTTCGGTGTGCTCTTTTATCTGGGATTGCCTGAACATCGGACTTTTAATCGGATCCAGACCTGACGAAAGCCAATCAATAAGCATTTCAATTGAGTTTTCATAAATACCTTTTGTATCAAGATCAGTAGTCAAAACATGATAATCTGCAATTAAATGGAAGCTCTGATATTTATCCTGAAGCTTAATCCAGTTTTCAAGCGCACCCACATAATGCCCGATATGCAATTTACCGGTAGGGCGCATACCACTAAGTATTCTTTTTTTCGGCATAAATAGAAATGGTTGTTAAATTTTAATCAGTAAAGATAAGAATTAAAGATAAAATATTCTGATTGGAACGAAAAACGTAAATATAATTAGGACAGATACAGATATGGTTTCCACTTTTCGTCAATTCTGCCTACAACGTTTTTTATAAACATAATGTGGCTTGGCTTGAAGGGTTTCAGAGTCAGCTCCATTCCTGCTTCATGCGGTGTTCTGTCGCCCTTCTTGTTATTGCATCTGGTACAAGCGCTAACAAGATTTTCCCATGAATCACCGCCGCCTCGTGCTTTAGGAATCAAATGATCAATAGTCAGAGTTAAATCGCCCCTTCCACAATAAGCGCATTTGTATCCGTCTCTTCGCAAGATATTTTTACGGGTTAAAACAACTTTTTTATAGGGTACTCTCACAAAGTGGCTCAATCGGATAATACTCGGCCATGGGTAAATCTCTCTCATTGATCTCAGGGATTTTCCATCATCATTTAAAACCATTTCAGCTTTTCCAAGGTACATTAATACAACAGCTTTTTTGATGTTGCAAATTGTGAGTGGTTCATAACTCTGGTTTAAAATTAGTACTTTAGCATTAAGCTTGCCGTTTGTCCGTTTCGAAGGTTCGAAATCTTATTCTCCTTTGCTTTTTTTTAGATGACGAAATAAATATACTCTTAAAATTATCCTTAACAATAATATACCGATACTAATAAATAATAAAGGCATAAACCAGTTTTCCGGGACTGATTTGGTAAACATCAGTACAAGAAAAACGAATACTAAAATTATGGAACCGTAATTAAATATATTGTAATATTTTATTAACAATTTTCTGCAAAGAGATTATTTTTAACAACGTAAAAACTTAACCATATCAGATCATTTTTACAATAATAAATAGTTTTCCTTTTTTAGGGTTTGTTTATTTGAGTAATATAAAATTCAGTTGATATTGAATATTATGGCAACACACGTAACATAATTATCTGAATGGCTGATTGAAATCTTTAATTCTTTATTGCTGGAAAGAAAATTTTTTAATTTTCCGGAAGGTTTGACTTTTGGCATTCCCGTAGGTTCATTTTCTATTTCTATGTCTTTCCAGCGTAATCCCTCTTTCCATCCGGAAGCCATTGCCTTATAAACAGCCTCCTTTGCGGCAAAACGTGCAGCGAAATGCTGGTATTTATTGAATTTATTATTACAATAAATTATTTCGTCATCTGTAAAGACCTTATTAAGAAATAATGATCCGTATTCATCGATGCTCTTCTTAACCCGGGCAATTTCAATTATGTCTATTCCTAAACCGACAACCATCTATCATCACGGATTTTAGAACAATTCAAAATCAACTCTAAAACCATCAGTTTTAAGCTGAAACAGAATAAGCTCACTCAGCTCTTTAAGTCTTGCCATAGATTCAGTTAAGTTATAGTATAGAGTATCATCGTATAAAATTTTTCCAAGATTATTATTCCCTTCTTTTGTCTCCAGTACCATCGCATTCAGAACTGTGATGAGGGAATCGGATCTGTAAACCAAAATATTCATTTGATCCAGTGTTTGCTTTATGCTTTCTTTATTGGAATTGATTAATAATTTTGTTTCTTCGGTAATTTCTTTTGTGTTTGCAGATATTTCCTTGAGATTGTCCCTGTTTTCATCCAGAACTTGTGCGAGATTTTCAGAAAGCCGGTTAAAATTATTTAAAGAGGATTTTACATCCGCAACAAATTTTTCGTCACCTACAAAGGAATTAAACCCGGATAAAGCATCAGTAACTTCTTTAAGGATAACATCTAATTTATCCTGCAGTTCACTGAATAATGCAACTACTCCCGCAAGATCTGTCCTGTAAACGCCACGATGAATGACATCTAAAGCCAATGGTTCCTCAGAAAAGCCGGGATTGATTTCAATTTTTCTACCACCCATCAGATCCGTTAACTCAAGTGAAAATGTCGCATCATTCTTCAGTTGAATATCATTGCTCACTTTTATTGTAACGATGACATAAGTTTTGAAGACATAAAAATCGGTAACATTCCCTTTTTTAACCCCATTAACAGTAACGTTATTGCCGATTTCCAGACCGGAAACATTATTAAACATTATTTTCAGTTCAGAATCAGAAGAAGAGATAGAAAAATTTTTGGTCCAACCAAGAATCCAGATGAACAGCAGAACACCAAGAAGAACGGTAAGTCCAACTTTTATTTCAGTCGCTCTTGAGTTTTTCATTTTTAACTTTCAAAAATAAATCTGATAACACTTTCAGTTCATTAGCAGTTATTAGACTGTCATCAAAGGACGAACTAACAGCTTCTGCAAAATCTTCGGCAGTACCGGAGGTAGATAAGAAATCTTCGGCATCTTTAAATTGGATAACAAATTCCTTTACCAATGTGCGAAGTGAGTCTTTTTCAAGAGAATTCTTAACATAATTTAAATCTTTATCCCAGTTTTTTTCAATTTGGTTAATAACTATTTTTTTTCCTTCTTCAAAAAATAACTCAGAAAAATGATTCTGAAAAAAATAAATTGCTGAACCAATAATTATAGTCCCGAAAAATACGGTATATAAGAAACAGTTTTTTTTCATTCTGAAATCTTTTCAATTTCAACTCTTTTAATTCTTTTCTTCAAAATCTCTTTAACGGTTAACCTAAGGTCACCAATTTCGACACTATAATCCTCTTTTGGGATAAAACCGGACTGGTGAAAAATTAATCCTCCAATTGTTTCATAATCCTCACTAATCGGAATTATGTCGTACCCTACTTTTGCATTGAAATCCTCAACAGAAACTTTACCTAAAACTAAAAATTTATTGGTTGATAAAATTTGAATTGAATCCTCCTCTTCATCGTATTCATCCCAGATTTCACCGACTACCTCTTCTATGATATCTTCTAGAGTTATTAAACCTGCAGTTCCGCCGTACTCATCAACGACAATGGCAATATGGGTTTTTTTCTCCTGAAACTCATGCAACATTTCGCTTATTTTTTTTCTCTCAGGTACAAATATTACTTGTCTTACTAATTTTGACGGAGGTTCATTTACTACTGTTTCTTCATTTCCTAGATATGAAAGTAAATCTTATAATATTATCAAGATTTTCTTTAAACACCGGAATTCGGCTATGACCGGATTCTGTAATAACTTTTATCAGCTCTTCAAAACTTGAATCATCCGCAACAGCAATCATATCAACACGCGGAGTCATTACTTCGCCGATTAAAACAGATTTAAATTCAACAAAGCTCGTTATTATATCCTGCTCTTCTTCTTCAATTGTGCCTCGCTCGTGACTTATCTCGGCCAGATCTGCAAGCTCTTTTTCTGTAATTGCTGTTTTTGATTTATCAAGTGTGATCCTTGCTGTAGTAAATCGAATTAATTCTGTTAGACTTTCGGCAATCGGGAAAATGACAATACTAAATAAATAAAGCGGGATTGCTGTAATCTTCATAACTATAATGGGATGCTTCGATGAAAACACTTTCGGAACTAATTCACTGAACAGTAAAATAATCACTGTAAGCAGAATAATTTGAACTGTTAAAATTAAATTAATTGATATATTATGAATAGCGGCGAATTCAATAGCAATTGCTACTGCAACTATAGATGCTGCCACATTTGCAATTGTATTTCCTATAAGAATTACTACAAGCAGTCGCCGGGGAGAATTAATTAAATTAAGCGCATAACGAAAAATGAGTTTTGAAGAACGGAATGCATCTTCAATTTTTTTCTGCTTAAGTGAAAAGAACGCAACTTCAGAACCTGAAAAAAAAGCCGATAAAATTAAAAGACAAGCAAGTATTATTGCTTTTATAGGCCAGTCAATCTCCAAGCTGTAGTAATTCCTCCTAGGTGGTTAAACAAACAATTAAAATGGCAAATCATCATTATCTTCAACAACAGGCGGCTCACCAGCCGATTCACCTGAGCTTTCCTGGTTATCGGAAGAATAATCTGAAGCCGACTCAAGTGGAATTAAACGATCTGATATTACGTCTGTTGAAAATCTTTTATTTCCTTCTTTATCTGTATATTCTCTTTTTCTCAGTCTACCTTCTACATAAAACTTTTTCCCCTTTTTTAAATTCTCTTTAAAATAATCTGAAAGATTAAAGGATGTTACGTTATGCCAGGTTGTTTCGTTAACCCAATCACCGTTTTTTCCTTTGTAGCTGTGAGTTGTTGCCATAGTAAAATTCGTTACGGAAACATTATTTGTTGTAAATCTTGTTTCGGCATCTCTTCCAAGATTTCCTATCAGCATTATTTTATTAAGAGAAAAAGCCATCACTCTCCTCCAAATATTTATTGATTTAGATTTTATTTCAAAATATAGAATAAATAGCTTAAAAA
>WOR8_10001618_pt1 | contig 22783 bp, 19 predicted proteins | sample DeeMarSeWOR38_10_FD_19890 | JGI IMG/M metagenome (IMG submission 19890) | reverse complement strand
TCGAATGCGGACTGCCAGTCCGTCAGATCGATGCGCCTGTCGCCCAGCAGCATCCGGTCGGAACGCGCGATGCCGCGCACGCGCAGGTCGAGATTGAAGCGGTTCTCGAGCCGCGCGTGCTGCTTTTCGATCTGTCGCAACAGTTCGCTGCCGACAGTGCCGGGGCCGATCAGGCCGATCGAGACCGTCTTCGCGGACAGGTAAAAACCCGAGTGCGCTGCCCGCAGCGCGCGGGTCGCCTCGTCGGAGTCGACTACGGCAGAGATATTGCGCTCTGACGAACCCTGCGCGATCGCGCGAACGTTGATGCCCGCCCTGCCCAGCGTGCCGAAGAAGCGCGCTGCAATGCCCGGCGTCCCGGCCATGCCGTCGCCGACCACCGCGACGATGCTTTGCGAATCGGTCACATCGACGCTGTGAATCTGCCCGCTCGCCAGTTCCTCCGCGAATGCGTCGGAAATGACCTGCCTCGCCCGCTCCGCGAGGACCCTCGGGACTGCAATACAGATCGAATGCTCGGAACTCGCCTGGGAGATCAGCGTGACCGACACGCCTGCATTCTTCAGTGACGCAAACAGGCGATCCGCGGTACCCGGAACGCCGATCATTCCCGCACCCTCGAGATTGACCAGGGCCATGTCGCCAATCGCAGTGATGCCCTTGATGCTGTCCGCGAGCGCCGCGTCGGCTGCGATGCGGCTGCCCGGATGCTGCGGGTTGTGGCTGTTGCGAATGAAGACCGGGATGTCGTTGTCGATAACCGGGCCGAGCGTCTGCGGATGAATGACTTTGGCGCCGAAGTAGGCGAGCTCCATGGCTTCGTTGTACGTCAGCTGCTCGATGACGCGTGCCTCGGGCACGCGGTTCGGGTCGGCGCTCATGACCCCGTCGACATCCGTCCAGATACTCAGTTCGCAGGCACTCGAGAGCGCCGCGAAGATAGCGGCCGAGTAGTCGCTGCCGTTGCGGCCGAGTGTCGTCTGCAGGCCTGTCTCGTCGGTCGCGATGAAGCCCGTCATGACGGCGATGCCCGCAAAGTCGGCGGGCACGACGTCCCCGAAATTGCGGCGGGATTGTTCCCAGAGTACCGTGGGACCGAGTTCGGTCTGGTGCACCGTGATGACCTGGCGTGCGTCGATCCAGGTGCCGCCGCGCCCGGGCGCGAGCTTGCCGATCAGCGCAGCGAGCAGGCGCGCCGACCAGATCTCGCCATAGCCCGCCACGACGTCGCGGCTGCGCTGCGGCGCGGACCGAACCAGCGCAATCGCCTTCAGCACGTCGCGAATATCCTCCGCGTCCTGCCCCCAGGCATCGAGTACGCCGACGAGAGCCTCACCGTCGAGCAGCGCTTTCGCCGTCTGTGCGTAACGTTCCCCGATGGCGCTGAGGCCTGCTTCAAAGGCACTGTCGTCGCGCTCGGCCTGGCTGGCCAGGTTGAGAAGCGCGTCCGTCATGCCACCCATCGCGGATACGACCACGCCGATGCGCTCCCCGGGCCGCTCGATCATGAGACCGGCTACGCGGTTGAAACAATCTGCATCGGCGAGGCTGCTGCCCCCGAATTTATGGATTTTCCAGCGATCGTTCGCCAATTGCCCGTGCGCCCTTTACGCAAAACGCTGAATGATAGCGGCAGTTTGTTACGCCGTCGCCTGTTTTATCTGAAACGATAATAGGGAATTGGTGGGGGCACTAGGATTCGAACCTAGGACCAGCGGCTTAAAAGGCCGATGCTCTACCGACTGAGCTATACCCCCATGGAGTACGACGCACGGGCTCGGGTCGCGAGGCCGGGCATCATACCGGAAAGGCGCCAAATGACAAGCGCGGCGCCGCTCAGACGCCCTCCGTGCTCATCCTTTCGAGACGCTGACCGGCGAGTCTTGCTGCCGTGGTCTCCGGGTAATCTGCCCGCACTTTTGACAGGGCGGCTCGCGCCGCATCCCAGCGCTCCAGTTCGTAATTGCAGTAGCCCATCTTGAGCAGGGCGTCCGGCACCTTGCGGGAGCGCGGATGCTCGTCGATCACGGCCTGGAACGAGGACAGCGCCTGCTCGAATTGCTGCGTGACGTAATACGACTCTGCCAGCCAGTACTGCGCGTTGTCGGCAAGCTCGCTGTCCGGGTACGTGACGAGGAACTGCTGGAATGCCAGCGCCGCCGGCTCGTAACGCTGTTCCTTGAGCAGCTCGAATGCTGCCTGGTAGTTGTCGCGGTCCGAGCCACCCGGCACGGGTAACTGTCCCGGCGACAGCGGGCCACCGTCGAGCACGTTGACATTGCCACGTGCCTGCAGCGCGCTTTCGAGGTTCTGGATGCGAGCATCCAGGTCCGCATACAGCTCGCGCTGCCGCTCGTAGGTGGTCGACGCGTTGTAATCGATCTCCTCCGCGGTTCCCTGCAGCTCATCGACCCGCCGCTCGAGGACGCTCAGCTGTTGCGTCATCGTGACCAGGCTCTGGTTCTGCACAACCCGCTCGATAGCCTGCAACCTGCGATCCAGCTCGTCCAGCTTGATCAGCACGGGGTCTTCCGACGGTGGCGTGACCGCGAGGCAACCGGACATCACCAGGGCCGCCGGCACGACTGCAAGGGTACGACTGACTTTCACTTTCTGCTTACCCGTAGTTCTAGTTCGTGTACTTGATCTCGACACGGCGATTCTGCGCCCACGAATCCTCATCGCTGCCCAGCGCGACGGGCCGCTCTTCGCCGAAGCTCACCGTCGCTATCTGCGACGCCGAAGCCCCCTGGATCATGAGCATGCGGCGCACCGACTGCGAACGCCTCTCTCCAAGGCCAATGTTGTATTCGCGCGATCCGCGTTCGTCGGCGTGTCCCTCGAGCCGCACGCGAATGCTCGCATCATTCGCGAGGATCAGCGCATGGCGCGCAACCACATCGGTGAAATCGGCACGCACCTCCGACGAGTCAAAATCGAAGTAAATCACGTTGGTGAGTTCGCCCGCCGTGTAATCGTCGCCCAGCGCCTCGCCGCTGCCCATCGGGTCATCGCCGTATACATCGGTATCAGCGCCCGATCCGGCCGCATCATAGGTGCTATCCGCGGGATCGGGATCGGGCACCGTGTTCGACGCGCAGCCGGCAAGCAGCGCAATCATCAGTGTGGTTACAGCGAGTTTGTAGTTAAGCATCGTATCGTCCTTTGCGAAGTGTATTCCGGCCAGATCGGAATAAATTAAAAACTAGTAGCGGGGAAACGGTGACCAGACCGGCTCCCGCACGTCGCCCTGCCCGGAACTGACCCTCTGACGAATCAACCCGTCAGCGGTCACAGTTTCGAGCACACCGTTGCGCGCCTGCCGCGTGGCATAGATCAGCGTGTCGCTGTTCGGCGCGAAACTCGGGGACTCGTCCTGCTGTCCCGCCGAAACGACGAGCAATTCCTTGCTCCTGACCTCCATCACCGCGATCCGGTAGTTGCCGCGATCCAGGTGCACCATTGCGAGGCGCTTGCCGTCCGGCGACAGCCTCGGCCGGGCATTATAACTCCCCTCGAAGGTCACGCGCTCCGGTGTGCCGCCGGCCGCCGGTACCCGGTAGACCTGCGGCCCGCCGCTGCGATCGGAGGTGAAATAGATGTAGCGGCCGTCCGGCGACCAGCTGCCTTCGGTATCGATGGCGCGGTGCGTGGTAAGGCGCCGCGTCTGCCGCGTCGACAGGTCCAGCACGTGGATGTCCAGGTTGCCGTCGATGCCGCCCAGCGTAAGCACGAGCTGGCGCCCATCCGGAGAGAATGATGGCGCACCGTTGATGCCGGGCTTGTTGGACACCTGGATGCGATTGCCGGTGCGCAGCGTCTGTACCCACACGGACGACCGGTCATTCTCGAACGAAACATAGGCGAGTCGCCTGCTGTCAGGCGACCAGGCGGGCGACATGATCGGGTCCTCGCTCTGCAGGATTACGGTCTCGTTGAAGCCGTCCTGGTCCGCGACGACGAGCCTGTAGGTTCGTCCCTCCTGGCGTTGCTCCGCCGTGACGAACGCCACCTTCGTCGCGAATACACCCTTGATGCCCGTGAGCTTCTCGTAAATCATGTCCGCCGCGCGATGCGCGACGATGCGCATCGTGCCGCGGCTTGCGGGAATGCGATAACCGACGAGCTGCTCGCGGCGAAACACGTCGAATAGCTGAAAACTGACGTCGTACGCATTCTCACCCGTCTGCACGACCCGGCCGACGACGACCGCCTCGGCTTTCACGAAGGACCAGTCGTCGAAATCGAGTTCTGCCCCCGTGGTCGGCTTTTGCAGCATGTTTTCCTCGGGGATAGGCGCAAAACGCCCGCTACGCTGCAGGTCCGCCGCGATAACCTCGGCGATATCGAGCGGCATCTCGGCGCCCTGGCCCGTCCAGCCGAACGGCACCACCGCGACCGGCGTGCGCGCAACACCGCCCTTGGTGATTTCGACCGTGATGTCGCCCAGGGCGTTGCCGCTGAACAGCCACGCCGCGAATCCCAGGATGATTGCTTGTCTATACACGATGAACGTCTACCTCCGTCATTGGCGGGCTATTGTTCAGGTATGAAGCGAAATCGCAAGTTTGGATCGAAAAGTAGCCGATTATCGGGCAAAGGCAATGGCGATGCCTTGTAGACCGCGGCCTCGATCGATCGTTCGGTAGCCGCGTCCCCATTACAACTTACCACGCGCGCCGAAATTACATCCCCCGTAGCGGACTGCCGCACCTGCACGACACAGTCCAGGCCGTCCGGCGCGCTTGCCGGACGTGCCCACATGCGCTGCACCTTCTGCTGCAGCGCAAACTGGTAGGCCGCCATCTCCGTGGAGTTCATGGCCGCCATGCGTTCCGCTTCCTCGTTGACGGCGCTCTGCAACGCGGCCTCCTCGGCCTCGCGACGCTGGCGCTCGTTTTCCGCACGCTGGCGCTCGATTTCCTGCTGCCGCTCGAGTTCCGCCTCGCGGCGCTTGCGCTCCAGTTCGGCCTCCTGCTCGCGCTTGCGCCGGGCCTCTTCCTCGCGCTTGCGCCGCTCGGCTTCTTCGCGCTTACGCTGTTCCTCGGCCTCCTGCTGCCGCCGCAGCTCCTCGAGCCGCTGCTGCTCGATCAACGCATCCTGCTGCCGCTTCGTCTCTTCCGCGGCCAGCCGCGCCGCCTCTTCAGCCGCGGTATCGACCACCGGCGGCGGTTCCTGCTCGACGACCGGCGGCGGCTCCGGTTCCGGCTTTTTCACCACCGGTGGCGGCAGTACCGTGCTGTCGGCCACCAGCGTGCCCTTGATGACGAGCGGCATCGGCGGCGGCTTGCGCGTCGTGAAGTCGAACGCGAGGAACATCGACGCCCCGAGCATGGCGTGCAGCAGCACCGCCATGAACATGGGAATGATGTTGTGGCGATCCTGGATCACGCGTTACTCGGGAATCGGGTAGGTGTCCAGCGGGTCGGTGACGAATCCGATACTTTCAGCGCCGCCCTGCTGCAGGACCACCATCGCACCCACCACGTTGCCGTAAGGCACCGCGCGGTCGGCCTTGACGAGTATCGGCGTTTCCGGGCTGGTGCGCAGTACGATGCCCACACGGCGAATGACTTCCTCGCCCGTCGTCGGTTGGTCCTCGTCGTCGCCGACGTTGATATAAAGATTGCCTTCCTTGTCGACGCTAAGCACCAGGGGTGGCGCGTTCGGCACATCCTCGATCGGCTCCGCCGCGGCTTTCGGCAGGTCTACCTCGATACCCTGCGTCAGCAACGGCGCCGTCACCATGAATATGACCAGCAGGACGAGCATGACGTCGATGTACGGGACGACGTTGATCTCGCCCATCAGCTTGCGTTTTTGCAGTGGCGTCGGCATCCGGGTTACCTCAACTTGGTGCGTGCGTGACGTTGCAGGATGCTCGAGAACTCTTCCATGAAGCCGTCGTAGCGATACTCGAGCCGCACCACCTTATCGGCGTAATGGTTGTAGGCGATCACGGCCGGAATGGCGGCGAACAGTCCCATGGCGGTGGCTATCAGCGCCTCGGCAATCGGCGGCGCCACCGTGGCGAGCGTCGCGGATTGCATGTTGCCGATCTCCATGAAGGCGCTCATGATGCCCCAGACCGTCCCGAACAGGCCGACGTAGGGACTCGTCGAACCGATCGTGGCCAGCGGCGCGAGGCCCTGCTCCAGGCGGTCCACCTCCCGCATTTGCGAAACATGCATCGAGCGGCGGCACTCCTCGACCAGCTTGTCCGGGTTGGTCTGTCCGCCCTGCAGGCCGCGATTGAACTCCCTGAACCCGCTCTCGAAAATACTCGCCATACCGATCGCGCCGCCCTTCTTCCTGGAGGCACTCTGGTACAGCGTATTCAGATCACCACCCGACCAGAACGACGCCTCGAAGTCATCGGAAGCCGCCCGGGTTCGCCGGATCAGCCGGCGCTTCGTGAATATGATCGTCCACGAAACCAGGGACGCGAGAATCAGCAGGATCATTACGATCTTGACCGGGATACTGGCCTGCATCAGCAGGCCGATGACCGATAGGTCGGCTGTCATGATGGTTTTTCCTCGAATAGTGATGCCGGCACACGCTGCGGTTTCAGCGTGTCGGCATCCAGAAACGCGGCGCGAACACCGCCCCGGCAGCAAATCGTGCCGTCCAGGCTGTCGCGGTAAATAATCTGTTCGATGTCGAAAGTAGCGCGGCTCAATCCTGACAGGCTGGCCGTGACGATCAGTTCGTCGTTGAATCTTGCGGGCACGATGAAGTCCAGCTCCGACCGGGTGACGACGAACATGCGGCGATCTTCACTGAGCATCCTCTCCTGGTTGACGCCAAGCGCCCTGAGCCACTCGGTGCGGGCTCGTTCCATGAAACGAAAATAGTTTGCGTAGTACACGACACCCTGCGCATCCGTGTCCTCGTAGTAAACGCGCACCGGCCACTGGAAGGGTTGCGCCGCCGTCACATCCGCCATCGCAGTATCACTCCCGGTCAAAAAGCGGCAGTTCGGGCGGCGCTTCGGAGGCCGGCGGCGTCAGGCCGAAATGCAGGTAGGCGTTCTTCGTCGCAACGCGGCCACGCGCGGTTCGCATCATGAATCCCTGCTGGATCAGGTAGGGTTCCAGTACGTCTTCGATCGTACCGCGCTCCTCGCCAATCGCCGCCGACAGGCTGTCGATGCCCACCGGACCCCCATCGAACTTCTCGATGATCGTTCGCAGCAGGCGCCGGTCCATGGCGTCGAAACCGTGCGGATCGACCTGCAGCATGTCCATCGCGCTGCTTGCCACCGGCCCGGTGACAATACCGTCTGCCTCGACCTCGGCGAAATCGCGCACCCGGCGCAGCAGGCGATTCGCGATGCGCGGAGTGCCCCGCGCCCTGCGGGCGATCTGCCGCGCGCCCTCGTCCTCGATCGGCAGCTGCAGGATGTCGGCCGAGCGCCGCGCAATCGATTCCAGTTCATCCACGGAATAGAACTCGAGCCGCTGTACGATGCCGAAACGATCCCGCAGCGGTGACGTCAGCAAGCCGGCCCGTGTCGTCGCGCCGACCAGCGTGAACGGCTGCAAATCGAGCTTTATCGAGCGCGCCGCCGGTCCTTCGCCGATCATGATGTCCAGCTGAAAGTCTTCCATGGCCGGGTACAGCACCTCTTCAACGACCGGGCTCAGCCGATGAATCTCGTCCACGAACAGCACATCGTTGGGCTCCAGGTTGGTGAGGATCGCGGCGAGGTCGCCGGGGCGCTCGAGCACCGGACCGGAGGTATGCCGCAGGTTCACCTGCATTTCATTCGCGATGATATGCGCGAGCGTCGTCTTGCCGAGCCCGGGCGGCCCGAAGATCAGCACGTGATCCAGGGCTTCGCCGCGCTTGCGTGCGGCTTCTATAAAGATGCCCATCTGTTGCTTGACGCCGGGCTGCCCGACATATTCGTCGAGGAGTTTCGGCCGGATCGCCCGGTCGAACAGCCTGTCCTCGGCCTTCGGCTCACCGCTGGTCAGTCGATCGTGTTCGATACCGGTCATTTGTTAAAGCGCCACCTGTCGCAATGCGAGCCGGATGATATCTTCCGCCGACTTGCCGTCGACGTCGAGTTCGCCAATCAGTTTTTGTACCTCGCGCGGCTTGTAGCCAAGCGAAATAAGTGCGTCCACGGCTTCCGACTTCGCCCCTGCATCCACTTCGACCTTTGTAGCGCCCGTTTGTGCGGATGGTGTGTCAATCCGGTCGCGCATTTCGATGATCAGGCGCTCGGCGGTTTTCTTGCCGATGCCGGGCACCTTGACCAGCGAGGCGGTATCTTCATATTCGACGCAGCGCCGGAAACCGTCGACGCTCATCGACGACAGCACGGCGAGGCCCATCTTCGCGCCGACGCCGCTGATCTTCAGCAGCATCCGGAACAGAGCCCGCTCTTCTTCCGTCGCAAAGCCGAAAAGCGTCTGGGCGTCCTCGCGCACCACCATGTGTGTGAACAGGAACAGTTCGTCGCCGGTTGGCGGCAGTTCCAGGAACGTCGACATCGGGGTCTCGACTTCGTAACCGACGCCGTGACACTCGATGATGATCGATGGCGCCTGCTTGAGCGTCAGCCGGCCACGGAGCGAGGCGATCATCGCTGCAGCGCCCTGGTTTCGCCCATGGCGAGCCTTGCCCGGACACGATGCTGGTGACCGTGGCACAAAGCTGCGGCCAGTGCGTCCGCGGCGTCCAGCGCCGGCGGTGCGTCCAGTTTGAGCAGAGAAACCACCATGTGCTGCACCTGCTCCTTGGTCGCGGCACCCGTGCCGACAATGGCCTGCTTGATCTCGCGCGGCGCATACTCGTAGACCTCCGTGTCGAATCCGAAGGTCGCACACAGCGCGGCCGATCGCGCGTGCCCCAGTTTCAACGCACTGCCGGCGTTCTTGTGCATGAAGACGCTTTCGATAGCCACGACATCGGGGCGATATTGCGCCACGATCTCGCTGACCGCGGTAAAAATCTGCCTGAGACGGTCAGGAAAGCTGCCGTCGGCACTGCTCACTGTGCCGCTGGCCACGTAGGTCGGCTCGTCGCCCGCAAAATCGAGCACGCCGAATCCGGTCTTCCGGGAGCCCGGATCAATGCCGAGGATGCGTCGCGTCTTGGTCAAGTCGATTCTCAGAGCTGCGCAAGCACATCGTCGCTGATGTCCGCGTTGCTGTAGACCTCCTGCACATCGTCGAGATCCTCCAGTGTCTCGAGCAGTTTCACCATCGAGGCGGCATCGTTCAAATCGAGTTCCGAATTCGTCGAGGCCCGCATCGTAAGCTGCGCGGACTCCGGCTCCAGTCCCAGCTCGCGCATTGCATCACGAACCGTCTCGAAGTCTGCGGGCTCGGTCAGCACCTCGATCGATCCCTCGTCGTCGACGACTACGTCCTCGGCGCCGGCCTCGATCGCTGCCTCCATGATGGCGTCTTCGTCGGCATCTTCGGGATACAGCAACTGTCCGACGTGGTTGAACAGGTAATTGACCGAACCGTCGGCGCCCAGGTTGCCGCCGAACTTGGAAAACGCATGGCGAACCTCGGCAACGGTCCGGTTCCTGTTGTCGGTCAGGCAGTCGACCATGACGGCAGTGCCGCCCGGGCCATACCCCTCGTAACGCATTTCCTGGTATTCGGCGCCCTCGAGTTCACCGGCGCCCCGCTTGACGGCCCGCTCGATATTGTCCTTGGGCATACTCTGGGCCTTGGCTTTGTCAATCGCCAGCCGCAGACGCGGGTTTGCGTCCGGATCGCTGCCGCCCATCTTCGCTGCAACCGTAATTTCACGAATCAGTTTCGTGAAGAGTTTCCCGCGCTTTTTATCCTGGGCGCCCTTGCGATGCTGGATGTTCGCCCATTTACTGTGTCCTGCCATACCGTTTCGCTTGCCGTATCCGAGCCCCTGAAAGCCAAAACAGGCCCGGAACCGTTCACCTGCCGGTCCTCTCAGCCTGATACGATTTCATGCCCTATGCCCAAGTTTGAATCCGGCCGGGGCCACGGGGCCGAAATCAGCGCGTATGATAACGGTTATTGCCGGGACAGGCACACTGTGAAGTTCTGCCAAATGGCGGTTACGAAACCTGAAAATCACGACAACGGCGCCGAACAGGCCGATATCGTCGCCGCGGCACGCGATTTCGTGGCCGCGCTGCCGGCGCGACCGGGGCTCGCGACCGCTGTGCATGACGGCCAGGCCATCGCCGCCATCGTCGCCTCGCTCGGGCTGCCGCAGGATGTGGTCGCCGCGGTGCATTTGTACCCTCTCGTCCGAGATGGGTTTGTCGATGATAAAGATTTAGAAAACAGTAAATTAGAATCACTTTCTCAAGTTGTTTGGGGGCTTGTGCGGCTTGGCAGGTTCTCGCTGCCGGCAGACTGGCAGCCCGGCGAAGCGCTGGCGGTGCAGCAGTCCGAGGCCCTGCGCAAGATGCTGCTTGCCGTCGTATCGGACGTAAGGCTCGTCCTGGTCCGGATCGCCGAGCAGCTGCATCGCATGCGCGCGGCCAAGGGAGCGTCGCCTGCCGAAAAGCAGGCGCTATCCACCGAAACCCGCGAAATCTACGCCGCGCTCGCAAATCGCCTCGGCGTCTGGCAGCTCAAGTGGGAACTCGAGGACCTCGCGTTTCGCTACACGCAGCCCGAGACCTATACCGAGATTGCGGCTGCGCTGAAGGAAAAGCGCGAGGAACGCGAGGCCTTCATCGAAGAGGTCAAGCAGATCCTGCGGCGGGAACTGCTGGCTGCCGGCGTGGATGCCGAGGTCACGGGCCGCCCGAAACATATCTACAGCATCTGGCGCAAGATGCAGCGCAAGGACCGCGGCCTCGACAGCCTGTTCGATATTCGCGCGGTACGCATCCTGGTCAACGACGTGAAGGACTGTTACGCGGCGCTCGGCGTGGTGCATAACCTCTGGTCGTACCTGCCGGGCGAATTCGACGACTACATCGCGAACCCGAAAGAAAACGACTACCGCTCCCTGCACACCGCCGTAATCGGCCCGCAGGGCAAGACGCTGGAAGCCCAGATTCGTACCTTCGACATGCACCGGCAGGCGGAACTCGGCGTTGCCGCTCACTGGCGCTACAAGGAAGGTGGCGGTACGCCGGCGGCGTTCGACCAGAAAATCCGCTTCCTGCGGCAGCTGCTCGACCCCGGCAACGACAGCGGTGACCTGCTCGACCAGATCCGGGACGATGTGTTCGAGGACCGGGTGTATGCGGTCAGCCCGAAAGGCGACGTCGTCGAACTGCCCGCGGACGCCACACCGCTCGATTTCGCCTACTACGTGCACACGCAGGTCGGCCATCGCTGCCGAGGTGCCAAGGTCAACGGCCGCATCGTGCCCCTCACCTACAAGGTCCAGAACGGCGACAAGATCGAGATCATCACCGGCAGCCAGGCGCAGCCCAGCCGCGACTGGCTGAGTCCCCGGCTCGGCTATCTTGCTGGCGGCCGCAGCCGCGCGAAGGTACGCAACTGGTTCCGCCAGCAGGACAGGGACCAGCATCTTCGCCAGGGTCGCGAGATCCTGGAGCGGGAACTCGCGCGCCTCAATGTCAGGGATGTCGCGACCGATACCATCGCCGCCCAGCTGAAATTCAACAACACCGATACCTTGTGCGTCGCACTGGGCGCGGGAGACCTTACTCCTGCGGCCGTCGCGACCGCGCTGCAGCAGCTCCGCGGGACCGAGACGGCGCATACGCTGCGGCGTCGGCGCCCGCCGCAGCGCAAGACAGGACAGCCCGAGGGCGTGGCGGTCAGCGGCGTGGGCGATCTCATGTGCAACTTCGCGCGCTGCTGCCGGCCGGTGCCGCCGGAACCGATTTCCGGCTATATCACGCAGGGACGCGGGGTGAGCATCCATCGCCAGGACTGTGGCAACTTCCTCGGTCTCAACCAGCGCCATCCCGAACGCATTATCGAGGTGGACTGGGGCAGCTCGGAGTCCGCGACCTACCCTGCGGACCTGACCCTGCGCGCCTACGACCGCAGCGGCCTGATCCGCGATATCAGTACCGTGCTTGCCGATGAGGGGGCGAACGTCACCGACCTGAATAGCAAGACGGACAAAAAGACCCTGGAAACGGTGATGGAAATCAGCATCGAGATTCGCGATTTGCCGACTCTGAGCACCACCATCGCGCGGCTCGAGCAGCTGCCCAACGTCATCACCGTGCAACGGCGGTCCTGATTTCGGTTACTATTCCGCAGGGGCCAATAACCAGAACAAGAAAGGACGGGGGAATGCAGGAATTCGTCGATCTCATCAATAGCTACGTCTGGAGCCCGGTACTGGTCTATCTTCTGCTGGCGGCGGGCCTCTTCTTTTCTGTACTCACGCGTTTCGTGCAGGTGCGCCTGTTCAAGGAGATGATCAACCTGCTGTTCTCCAGCAAGGAGTCCGACCGGGGCATCTCGTCATTCCAGGCGTTGTCGGTGTCACTGTCGGGTCGCGTCGGTACCGGCAACATCGCCGGCGTCGCCGCGGCTATCGGCTTCGGCGGCCCGGGAGCCGTATTCTGGATGTGGGTGGTTGCGTTCCTCGGCGCAGCAACGGCCTATGTCGAGTCGGCACTCGGCCAGATCTACAAGGAAGAGGATGAGGGGCAGTTTCGTGGCGGCCCAGCGTATTACATCGAGAAGGCCATGGGCCAGAAATGGTACGCATGGATATTCGCCATCTCGACCATATTCGCCGTGGGCCTGCTGCTCCCGACGGTGCAGTCGAACGCCATCGGCAATGCGGCCGATCTCGCCTTCGGCGGTTCCGGCTCACTGGAGACCTCGCTGGGTTCGGTGACCTATACCAAGCTGGTCACCGCTGTCTGCGTGGTCCTGCTTCTTGGCTTCATCATCTTCGGCGGCGTCAAGCGTATCGCGCATTTCACGCAGGTCGTGGTGCCGTTCATGGCCATCGGCTACGTGCTGCTCGCGATCGTCATCATCCTGCTGCACATCGGCGACCTGCCGGGAATCCTGATGCTGATCATCACCGATGCCTTTACGCCGATGGCGGGCGTCGGCGCGGCAATCGGCTGGGGCGTGAAGCGCGGTGTTTACTCGAACGAAGCCGGCCAGGGAACGGGTCCGCACGCTGCCGCGGCCTCCGAGGTCGAACATCCGGCGCAGCAGGGGCTCGTGCAGGCGTTCTCGGTCTATGTCGATACGCTGTTCGTCTGCTCGGCGACGGCCTTCATGATCCTGATAACGAACCAGTACTACGTAACGGGTGTCGAGGCAACGGAGAGTGGCGGCATGCTGTCCAACGACGTGCTCGCTAACAGCCCTGCATTCACCCAGTACGCGCTCGAAAGCGTCGTCGGCGGCTTCGGCAAGACCTTCGTTGCATTCGCGCTGTTCTTCTTCGCGTTCACCACGATCCTCGCCTACTACTACATCGCCGAGACCAACGTCGCCTACATACGCCGCACGATACGTCTACCCGGCGAGATTACCGTCCTCAAGATCATGATGCTCGGCGCTGTCTTCTACGGCACCGTACGCACTGCGGACCTTGCCTGGGCACTCGGCGACATGGGCGTCGGCCTGATGGCCTGGCTGAACATCATCGGCATCCTCATCATCTTCCTGATGAGCAAGCCGGCGCTGAAGACGCTGCGGGACTATGAGGAGCAGATGAAAGCCGGCGTAACGAAATACACCTTCGACCCGAAGAAACTCGGGATCAAGAACGCGGACTTCTGGGAACGCGAGCGCTAGTTCATGTAGTTCAGGGCGCGCTTGTCGACGGCGAGCGCGGCCTCATGAACGGCTTCGGCCAGGCTGGGATGTGCGTGGATCGTCCGCTGGATGTCCTCGGTGCTGGCCGAGAATTCCAGCGCGAGCACGGCCTCCGCGATCAGTTCGCCGGCCATGGGCCCCACGATGTGAACGCCGAGCACTTCGTCGTCGTCTTCGGCCGAAATGATCTTCACCATTCCCGTGGTTTGCTCCATGGCCTTGGCGCGGCCGCTCGCGGCAAACGGGAATGAGCCTTTCTTGTAGGGACGGCCACTCGCCTTGACCTCGGCTTCGGTCTTGCCCACCCAGGCAATCTCGGGCGCGGTGTAAAGCACCGACGGTATGACGTTGTAATTGACCTCTGCAATCTCGCCGGCAATGAGGTCTGCAACCATGACACCCTCTTCCGAACTCTTGTGCGCGAGCATCGGCCCTCGGACGGAATCACCGATCGCGTAAACGCCTTTCACGCGCGTGCGGCATTCTTCGTCCACCACGATGAAGCCACGATCATCGAGCTGGATGCCGGCATCGTCCGCCAGCAGGCCTTCGGTATACGGCTTGCGGCCGACCGCCACGATGAGCTTGTCCACTTCGATGGCGCCAGGCCCGGACTTGTCCTCGTACTCGACCTTGACACCCTTCTTGCCCTTGTTGGCTGCGGTCACCCTGGCACCCAGGCGAATGTCGAGGCCCTGTTTCTTGAAATCCCGCGCCGCGGTGTTTGCCACGTCACGGTCGGCCATGAACAGGAAATCGTCCATGGCTTCGAGAATCGTTACCTCGGAGCCAAGCCGCGACCAGACGCTGCCGAGCTCGAGACCGATGACGCCAGCGCCGATGACGCCGAGGCGTTTCGGCACCGCATCGAGTTCGAGGGCGTCCCAGGAGTCGATGATTGTCTCGCCGTCGAACTTGGCAAACGGCAGCTCGATCGGCACCGACCCGGACGCCAGGATGACGTTCTTCGCCTCCAGGACTTCGACGTCGCCATCCGCGGGCGTGAATTCGACTTTCTTGCCGCCGAGCAGCTTGCCGTGGCCCACAAGGCCTTCCACCTTGTTGGCCTTGAACAGGCCTGCAATGCCGCCCGTCAGCTGGCGTACGATTCCCGCCCGGCGTTTCTGCATGGCGGCGATATCGAGACCGAGCTCCCCGGTCTTGATGCCGTGTTTCTTGAACTCGTGCGCAGCGCGGTGATAGAGCTCCGAGGACTCCAGCATCGCCTTTGACGGTATGCAGCCCGCATTGAGGCATGTGCCACCGAACGCGTGCTTGCCGTCCCTGTTCTTCCATTCATCGATACACGCGACGGTCATTCCGTGCTGCGCGGCCCGAATCGCCGCAATGTAGCCGCCTGGCCCCGCGCCGATAACAACGACATCAAATTTTCTGCTCATCGTTCTGCCTGTTACCTCAAACCTGTAGCAGCAGCCGGCCCGGATCCTCGAGCTGCTGCTTGATCGTGACAAGGAACTGCACCGCCTCGCGCCCGTCGATGATCCTGTGATCGTAAGTCACCGCGAGATACATCATCGGACGAACCTCGATTTCACCGTCGATCACCATCGGCCGCTGCTGGATATTATGCATGCCGAGAATTGCGCTCTGCGGCGGATTCAGTATCGGCGTCGACAACATTGACCCGAAGATTCCGCCGTTGGTGATCGTGAACGTCCCGCCGGTAAGGTCATCCATGCCTATCGTGCCCTCCTGGGCCTTCTTCGCCATCGCAGACAGCTCGGCCTCGAAGCGCGCGAAGCTCATCTGATCGACGTCTCGCAATACCGGCACCATCAGCCCCCGTTCCGTGGAGACGGCGATGCCGATGTCGTAGTAGTTGTGATAGACGATGTCGTTGTCCTCGACCGATGCGTTGACGACCGGGAATTTCTTCAGCCCTTCTACCGCGGCTTTCGCGAAGAACGACATGAAGCCGAGACGTACATCGTGCTTCTTCTCGAAGGCATCCTTGTATCGGCTGCGCAATGCCATGACCTCGGTGAGGTCCACCTCGTTGAACGTCGTGAGCATCGCGGCCGTGTGTTGTGCGTCCACCATGCGCTCGGCAATCCGCGCGCGCAGCCGCGTCATCGGTACGCGCTGCTCGCTGCGTTCCAGCCCGACTACTGCGTGGCCTTCCTCCACAGCCGGCGCATGATCGCCCGGTGTTACATCGCTGCTTTCGTCGGCCTTCAGAAATGCCATGACGTCGGCCTTGGATATGCGGCCATCCTTGCCGCTGCCGCGCACCATCGTCGCATCGAGGTCGTGCTCCTCCAGCAGCCGGCGCACGGCCGGGCTGGTCTTGCCCGCTTTTGCCGCCCGCGGGGACTCGGCAGCCGGTTTCTCGGCAGCGGCGGCCTGCTCGGCTGCCTCTGCCTGCTCCGCGGCCTCGGCGGGCTCTGCAGCCTCTTCCGCGGCCACTTCGCCCTCAGCAAGCACCGCCAGGACGTCGCCGGCCGTAACGGTGGCACCGTCCTCGACCTTGATTTCCTGCAGCACACCGTCGGCGGGTGCCGGAACTTCCAGCACGACCTTGTCAGTCTCGAGGTCGACGAGGTTCTCGTCCCGTCGCACCGATTCGCCGGCTTTCTTGTGCCAGGCAACGAGAGTTGCATCGGTCACGGACTCCGGCAGTGCCGGCACCTTGATTTCAATACTCATTTAGTTTTCCGTTTCGGCTCGCGTGGCTTGGCCGATTTGCTCGCCTTGATTTCGATATCGAGCGCCGCATCGACCAATGCCTTTTGCTGTTGAAGATGAACTTTGAATATCCCTGACGCAGGCGCGGCGGAGGCGTGGCGACCCGCATAATAGAGTTGCTGGTGATCGCGCAGGGGCTCCTGCAGGCGATGCCGGATCTGGTACCAGGCACCCTGGTTCTGCGGCTCCTCCTGGCACCATACGATCTCCTCGACGTGCTCGTATTGCTCGATCAGGGCGGCAAATTCTTCGATCGGGAACGGATAGAGCTGTTCGATGCGAATCAGTGCGACATCGTCGATGCCGTGCACCTGGCGAGACTCGAGCAGGTCGTAGTAGACCTTGCCGCTGCAGAAGACGATGCGACGCGTTGCCGCCGGCTCCATTTGCTCGATCTCGGGAATGATCAGGTTGAAGCGGCCCTCGGACAATGCCGATATCGGGGACACCGACATCTTGTGCCGCAACAGGCTTTTCGGTGTCATTACGATCAGCGGTTTGCGGAACTTGCGCAGCATCTGGCGGCGCAACATGTGAAACATCTGTGCCGGTGTCGACGGCACGCAGACCTGCATGTTGTGTTCTGCGCACAGCTGCAGGAATCGCTCGAGCCTGGCAGACGAGTGCTCCGGCCCCTGCCCTTCGTACCCGTGCGGCAGGAACAGTGTCATGCCGCAGAGGCGTCCCCATTTCGCGTCGCCGGAGCTGATGAACTGGTCGATGACCACCTGCGCGCCGTTTGCGAAGTCGCCGAACTGGCCTTCCCAGATGACCAGGGTGTTAGGTTCGGTCGTGGCGTAGCCGTATTCGAATCCGAGCACCGCCTCTTCGGACAACAATGAATCAATGACGCGAAACGCGTTCGGCCGTTCGACGATGTGCTGCAGGGGCGTGTATTCCTGGTTGTTTACCTGGTTATGAAGCACTGCGTGGCGGTGGAAGAAGGTGCCGCGGCCGCTGTCCTGGCCAACGAGGCGGCAATCGTAGCCATCCTCGATCAATGTCGCGTACGCCATGGTTTCCGCGAAACCCCAGTCCATCGAGATCTCACCCGCCGCCATGCGGCCTCGTTCGTCGACAATGCGCTGCACGCGACCGTGCAGCTTCAGGTCGCCGGGAAGATCCGTGAAATAATTGCTGGCTCTCTCGGCACGCTCCGGGCTGATCGTCGTATCGACGGGTTCGTCCCAGGTTGCATCGAGATACGGCGTCCAGTCGACGGTGAACTCGTTGCCGATCAAGCCCAACGATGCTTTCGGCACCGGCTCGCCGCGATCCAGGCGGTCGCGGTAGTCGTCCTGCAGCTTGCTGACACCGTCCTTGCTGATGAGGTTCTGCTCGACCAGCTTTGCCGCGTACAGGTCGCGCGTCGTGCGGTGGCTGCGTATCGTGCTGTACATGTAAGGCTGCGTCGCCGCAGGCTCGTCCGCTTCGTTGTGGCCGTGCCTGCGATAGCAGACGAGATCGATTACCACGTCCCTCTTGAATTTCTGTCGATACTGCAGCGCGAGCCGGGTGACGACAATCACGGCTTCCGGATCGTCACCGTTGACGTGAAATATGGGCGCCTCGATCATTTTCGCGACGTCACTGCAATAGTCGGTCGAACGCGCGTCGGACGGCCGGCTGGTGGTGAATCCGATCTGGTTGTTCACCACGATATGCACCGTGCCCCCGGTCCTGAAACCGTTGGTCTGCGACAGCTGGAACGTCTCGGTAACGACGCCCTGCCCGGAGAAGGCCGCGTCGCCGTGGATGAGCACCGGCAGGACTTCGACACGTTCGCTGTCGTTGCGGCGTTGCTGACGCGCACGGACCGAACCCTCGACCACCGGATTGACGATCTCGAGATGCGACGGATTGAATGCGAGTGCTATATGCACGTTGCCGCCGGTGGTCTTCATGTCGGCGGAGAAACCCTTGTGATACTTGACGTCACCCGAGCCCCTGAGCTCTTCGAGGTCGTAGTTGCCTTCGAACTCCTCGAACAGCTCCTCCGGTGACTTGCCGAGGATGTTGACGAGCACGTTGATTCGGCCGCGATGCGCCATGCCTATGACGATCTCGTGGATACCTGCTGCACCGCCCTGGTGGATCAGGTCATCCAGCATCGGAATGAGGCTGTCACCCCCTTCCAGCGAGAAGCGCTTCTGGCCCACGTAACGGGTATGCAGGTAGCGTTCGATGCCTTCCGCGCCGTTCAACTGCTCGAGGATGTGCAGGCGCTCCTCATCGCTCAGCGCCGGCGCGACCATGTCATGTTCGAAGTGCTTACGCAGCCAGAGACGCTCGCGGGCACGCGACATATGGGCAAACTCGACCGTTGCCTTGCCGCAGTAGATGGATCTGAGAAGCGCGATGATGTCGCGCAGCTTCATGCGCGCGTTACCCGAGCCCGCGAGTCCGCCCGTGTAAAACTCCGTTTCCATGTCGGCCTCTGTCAAGCCCAGGTAATCGAGCTTGAGGACGCCCGGGAGGCGCCGCTCCATCAGGCCGAGAGGATCGATATCCGCGATCTGGTGCCCGCGCAGGCTGTAGACCTGGATGAGTCGCGCTACCGCGGCCTGCTTTTCGGCCGAAGCCCCGGCCGGCCTGCGGCCGCCCGGCCGCAGCTGACGCGCCCTGCCACCGTCACGTGCGGACTCGAGTAACTCGTTGCGGATGCCGGAATGCGCGACTTCGGTGTGCGGATCGCCCAGCGACTCGAAGTATTCCCGCCAGGCCTTGGGGACCGAGCCCGGGTCATTCAGGTACTGCTCGTACATGGCCTCGACCGCACTGGCATTGCTGCCGAACAGAGGCGTCGATGCGTATTGGTCCTTGAGAGAACTGCCCATGAGAATGGATTATCGGGGCGATCTGCCCCGTGAATACCCGCTTATTTGTTCAGGCTGCCAAAAAGGCTGGCTAGTGTAGCCCAAGCCATGGGCATTGGAAACGATACGATAGTCAAAGCACCGCCAGCAGGTGCACGATCTCGTAGCACACGAGACAGCAGTAGACGCTGAAGAAAAACGTCAGGAAGAGCCCGGTACGGAAGCGGTTCATGAACCGGGACTTGGCGAGAAAGACCAGGATCAGGATACTCGTGCCGGTCATCACGACCTTGCTGATCGCGAAGGCCGTCGTACTCTGGCCCAGCATGGCGTCCATGATCGGGTTCGCCTCGATCATGCCATGCTGCATCAGCGTCAGCGTCAGGAATGCGTCGGCGCAGCTGAGGAGCATGATCCCGACCGCCAGGAAGAACAGCCATGGATGATGCCAGTCGATGAAGATGACGCCGCTGTCCTCGTCGCGGCGCGGAGTATGCCGACGGGAGCGCATGAAGCCGAAGAACACGGTGCGCCAGCTGAACTCGCGCCGCTCGGCAGCCGCTCGCCGGTTCGCCACATCCTTGGTCTCGACTATCGCGTCATCCATATCCACCAGAATCCCGCTTCCTGCTTTGATAACCATACGCCACCGTTCCGCTCAGGGTAACGCAACCGGCTCCCCGTAGGCTAGCCGCCATCCTGCTCGCCGGTCGCCTCGAGAAGGTAGGCGATGACGTCAGCCCTGTCATTCGCGCCCCTCACCCCCGGAAAACTCATCCGGTTGCCCGGCAGGAATCGCGCCGGTTGTGCGAGCCACGCATCCAGCGCCCTCGGCGTCCACACGAAATCCGCCTCCTGCAGGGCTGGCGAGTAACTGTACTTCTCAACCGAACCCGCCGGCTTGCCGAAGAAGCCGTATAGATTGGGGCCGACCATATTCACGCCGCCCTTGCCGATCGTGTGGCAGGCCTTGCACATCTGTGCCAGGCGCTGGCCATTTTCGCGATCTGCGTCGACATACGGCGCCTGCGCCAGGTACTCGGCTGACCGCAGGACCGTCTGCTCGCCGAGCGTCGCTGCCGTCATAGGCGCAGCCGCCCCGTCAGCGCCGGCCGGCGACGTGCCCGAGTCTCCGCCGCAGGCCGCTACAAGACATGCCGATGCAGCGATTGCGACCGCCGTATTTCTAATCACCAGGGGCCAACCCTTCCAATTTGTTCGTAACACGAAACTATAAGGCAATTTGCGTTCCAGCGCTGCACACGCCTGATTTTTGGCTACTTTCCGGATTGCACGCGGTCCCCGTTATCGCAATATGTATAATATTTCGACGCTATTTCCGGTCACATTGGAGCGGTCGCTGCAAACAGGCGATAATTGCGGCCTCGACCGCGACGACGGGCACACGATGAAAGGTTATACGGGAACGCTGCCGAACGGCGAGGCAATCCACTATGTCGACCGCAAACGCTGGCTGTGGTCGCTTTCCGTGCTCTACCCGTTGCAGCCGTTCGCGGGCATTGCGCTGCACGCGGCTACCGGCAACGAGCTGTGGCTGCTGCTGCCGTTTCTTCTCAACTACGCCATTGCGCCGATCCTCGACATGGTTTTCGGCGTGGACACGAACAACCCGCCCGAGCAGGTCGTGATGCAGCTGGAGCGTGACCCGTATTACAGGCGCCTTACCTACATCGTCGTACCGTTGCATTTCCTGACGCTGATCGGCACCGCGTGGTATGCGGGCACGCAGGACCTCAGCGCCTGGGCGTTTCTCGCGCTCGCCGTCGTGGCCGGACTGACCGCGGGACTTGCGATCAACACCGGCCATGAGCTCGGCCACAAGAACTCGAAGCTGGAGAAACTGCTGGCGAAGATCGTGCTCGCGGTTCCGGCTTATGGTCACTTCACCATCGACCACAATCGCGGACACCACAGGGACGTTTCAACGCCCGAGGATGCAGCCAGTTCGCGCATGGGAGAAAGCATTTACAAATTCGCGTCCCGGGAATTCCCGGGCGCTTTGCTGCGCGCCTGGAGCATAGAGAAGGACCGGCTGAACCGCCGCGGCAAGTCCGTCTGGCACCCGAACAACCAGATCCTGCAGTCCTACGCGCTGACGGCGTTGATCTGGCTGGGCCTCATGCTGGCCTTCGGCTGGACCATGCTGCCGTTCCTGCTGGTGCACACCCTGTTCGCGTGGTGGCAGCTGACCAGTGCCAATTACGTCGAGCACTACGGCTTGTTGCGCGCAAAGGACGAAAACGGCAAGTACGAGCGCTGCGAACCCCATCACTCCTGGAACAGCAACCACATCTTCAGCAACCTCGTCCTGTTCCACCTGGAGCGGCACTCGGATCATCACACACATCCGCTGCGGCGCTACCAGTCCCTGCGGCATTTCGAGGACTTGCCGCAGTTGCCGAACGGCTACTTCGGCGTGTACATGCTCGCCTATGTGCCGTGGCTCTGGTTCCGGGTCATGGATAAACGTTTGCTGGCACTGCCACACATCCGCGGCGACCTCGACAGGGTCAACATCGATCCGGATGCGCGCGGCAGGATCTTCCTGCAGTACGGCCGCGACAAGATGACCGAGCCCGTAATCTCGTAACGAACGCAAAACCCGTCGTTTTGCCCGCTTAGTTGCGTTTCGGGCTTAACACCGGGCCGCTAATCTGCGTGGGACTTGAGCCGACGCCAGAACGAATATGCGGCCACCTGCACTTCGCCTACCTTTCCGCCAGTTGCTAGTCATCGTTCTCGCGCTGTTATTTGCGCTGATCGTACAGGCGTGGCTCTCGCGCTTTCTGCACGCGCATGGCTACGAGGCACTGCAAGCCCACTACCTCGCGTATCTCGTCGTGCCGCCGATCCTGCTGCTGATGCTCGCACCCGTCCTGCACGAGCACCGGGACTTCCTGCAGCGGCTTTTCAGCCCGCGTGGTTTCACGCTGAAAATCGCGTTTGCGGCAATCGCGCTCGGGGTAGCTTCGCGACTCGTGTGGTGGGCACAGCTGGCTGCTCGCGTCTCGCTCGGCATCTCCGTGAACGAGGACCCGCAGGCCATCGTCGGTCCCGCCTTTTCCTGGGCCTGCCCGCCGTTTCCCTCGCTGTTGCTCGGCCTGGTCGTAATGGCGGTACTGATCCCGCTCATGGAGGAGACCATCCACCGCGGCTTGTTGCAGTCCGCCTTCGTGCACAAGGGGCCGCTGCCAGCCATACTGCTTTCCGCGGCGGTCTTTACCGTGTTCCACCCGCCGTCGTCCTACTGGTTCGTCTTCCTGATGGGCGTCATGCTGGGCGTGCAGTTCTGGCTGACGCGAACCCTCTGGGCCACGATCCTGACGCATGCGACCTACAACGGCCTCATCCAGTTCGACTGGCGCTGCCTGCAGGGTCAATGGAACCCGCCTCCCGAGAGTCTGCCGCTGATGGTGCCCGGCATCGTCGCTCTTGCTGCGCTCGCGGGCGCATTGCTACTGGTAATCCTGCTCCTCCGGATTCAGCGGGCCGGGGCTC
>WOR8_10002690_pt1 | contig 22784 bp, 18 predicted proteins | sample DeeMarSeWOR38_10_FD_19890 | JGI IMG/M metagenome (IMG submission 19890) | reverse complement strand
TGATCTTGATGGAGTTCTTGTTGGCGCTTACGGTACCATCAGCGCCCAGCCCCCAGAACATAGCACGCACCACGTCACCGGCCTCGACGTCGAATTCAGGATCGTAGTCTAGACTGGTGTGGGACACATCGTCAAGGATGCCAACGGTAAAATGATTCTTAGGCTGAGCCACGGTCATCTCATCGAACACGGCCTTGACCATGGCAGGCGTGAATTCCTTGGATGACAGGCCGTAGCGACCACCAATCACGCGGGGGTAGTCGGCAAAAGGAGCTGTTCCATTGGCAAAGCCTTCGCTGAGCGCCGTCACCACATCCTGGTACAGGGGTTCGCCTATCGCGCCTGGCTCTTTGGTACGGTCCATAGCAGTGATCACCCTGACACTGGGCGGCAACGCCCCCAGGAAATGTTGAACTGAGAAGGGGCGGTACAGGCGAATTTTCAAGAGGCCCACCTTATCGCCCTGGCCTACGAGATAATCTACGGTCGCCTCGGCAGTTTCACAACCAGAGCCCATCAAAACGATCACCCGCTCGGCATCCGGCGCGCCGACATAGTCGAAGAGTCGATACTTGCGGCCTACCACTCCCGCGAACTTGTCCATAGTCTTCTGCACAATGTCTGGGACTGCTGCATAGTAGGGATTTACCGTCTCGCGGGCCTGGAAAAAGACGTCCGGGTTCTGGGCCGTGCCTCGGAGGACGGGCCGATCAGGCGACAAAGCACGCGCGCGATGGGCGCGTACCAGATCACCATCAATCATAGCCCGTATATCGTCGTCTGTAAACTGCTCGACCTTCATCACCTCGCTAGAGGTACGGAAGCCATCAAAGACGTGTAAGAAAGGCACACGTGCCTCCAATGTACTGGCCTGGGCGATCAAGGCCAGGTCCATCACCTCTTGCACCGAGTTGGAGAAGAGCATACCCCAGCCGGTTGATCGGGCTGCCATCACATCGCCGTGGTCGCAGAAAATAGACAGGGCGTGGGTGGCCACGGTGCGGGCAGAGATGTGGAAGACGGTGCTGGTGAGCTCACCGGCAATCTTGAACATATTAGGTATCATCAGCAGCAGGCCCTGGCTGGCGGTGAAGGTGGTGGTTAGGGAGCCTGTCTGCAATGCCCCGTGTACGGCACCGGACGCGCCGCCTTCCGATTGCATCTCCACAACCAGTGGGACTGTGCCCCAGATATTCGTCCTGCCGCGGGCGGTCCAGGCGTCGGCGTGTTCGCCCATAGACGAGGAGGGGGTGATGGGATAGATAGCAATCACCTCATTGGTCTTGTGGGCAACATAGGCAGCAGCTTCATTGCCGTCTATGGTTACCTGACTACGTGTCATTATATTGCCTCCTAAATCAAGAGTCTTTTTGCAAAAGATCCGGTTTTTTGGGGCCAGCAGACAAGCATCATCCACTTTGGGCCAGCAAGCAGTGCAGAATGGATCAGACCAGCCACCCACCATCAGCGACATGTTAATCCCGACCCAGATAAATATTATAGTCCCGGCAGGACGTTTGTCCAAGTGAAGTTTGTCGCTATTGCCTCCGACTTTTGACACCTTTGAATTTTGACGATCAATCTACACGCCGCTACAATACCTAGCCACGCCGAAAACACCGGCTTCGCGACGGTCGACACCCAATAAGTTGGTCTCCTATACACTCTCTCGGAGAAGACTGGTGCGAGATGCCCTTGATTCTGTGGATCAACACTGGTATTCGATTCGCACTACGGCGGATGGTTCAGGCTGATCAGTCTGTACCACCACGCAGCGACGATGAAATCGCCGCCGAAGTAGAGCGCAATTATCGCTGGAATTTCACCGTCAACCTAATCGAAGGCGCCAGCTTCCTCTTCGGGCTCAGCCTTATATCATCCAGCACAATCGTGCCCCTCTTCATCAACAAACTCACGGCCAGCCCGCTAGCGATTGGCCTGGCGGCGGTCATCGCTCAGGGCGGCTGGTTCCTGCCTCAAATATTCACGGCCCACGTGGTGGAACGGCTGCCCCGCAAAAAGCCGGTTGTTGTCAACGCCGGGTTCTTCCTGGAGCGGCTCCCGATTATTCTCCTGGCGGGTGTTGCCTTAATTGCTTCACATTCAGCATCGCTAGCCCTGGGTCTATTCTTGATCAGCTACGCCTGGCATCATCTGGGTGCTGGATTGGTGGCGACGTCTTGGCAAGACATGATTGCTAGCTGCTTCCCAGTGAACCGGCGCGGACGCTTCCTGGGCACTGCAGCGTTTGTAGGTACCGGCGCAGGAGTATTCGGCGCAGTGCTCAGCGCACGCATCCTGGCTGGTTCTGCCTTCCCTACGAATTTCGCTTACGTCTTTGCTCTTGCCGCTGCCGGCATCACCGTAAGCTGGTTCTTCATTGCCCTGACCCGGGAGCCGGAGAAATCAATCACTACACCGCGGAAAAGCAAACGCCAGTTCTGGGCCGGGTTGCCCAAAATTCTGCGTCAAGATCATAATTTCCGTCGCTTCCTGATGGCGCGGCTGACGCTAGCCTTGGGCGGTATGGGGCTGGGCTTCGTCACAGTTGCAGCAGTGCAGCGCTGGGGAGTATCAGACAGCACGGTGGGTGTCTTCACAGCGGCGCTGTTGCTGGGCCAGACGATAGGCAACTTAGGCTCCGGACTCCTGGCTGACCGGTTTGGGCACAAACTCTCCCTGGAGGTAAGCGCATTGGCCTCGTTTCTGGCCTTCACCCTGGCCTGGCTGGCTCCATCAGCAGATTGGTTCTATGTGGCTTTTGCCCTGCTAGGGGTCACCATAGGGGCAGTTATCGTTTCGGGCATTCTGGTGTCTATGGAATTTTGCGAACCCCAGCGGCGGCCGACCTACGCAGGCCTGACAAACACCGGGGTAGGGCTAGTTAGCGTAGCGGCTCCCTTACTGGGCGCCTGGCTGGCAAGCACCGGCTACAACTGGCTCTTCGCGGTCAGCGCCGCAATAAACCTGGTGGCGCTGGGTATGATGCGCTGGCTGGTTCAGGAGCCACGCTGGGTGAGGGTGACAGCCGTGCCGGACGAGGGGTAGGCCGGGTGGGATTCGAACCCACACTCCCGTACGGGAAGGGGATTTTAAGTCCCCTGCGTCTGCCATTCCGCCACCGGCCCCAGAACTGGGTTCATTTTACAACCGATTGGTGCACGAAGCAATTTAATGGAAGTATTTAGGGGGAATAGTTGCAGCAGCTGGGACCTTGCCCCAGCTTGAAAGGAGTTCTACTGTGGACGCGACAATGGAGCACCCACAAACCAAAGAGATCAGACAACACGAAATGCGTGTCGAGGAAATCAAGCGTCGCGCAAAAACCTGGCGATTGATGGACTGCGATGAGTATACCCTGAAGCAGATGCGCAGTGCCTTAACCGAGGAGATGGCAACGCTTGAAAGTCGCCTAACAGAGACAGATGATCGCTTTATGTCTTACGTCGAACACGGGCGGCCTCTAGAAACGGAAGAGACCCTACGGGTTATAGAGCGTTTATCGAGAGAGTGGGAAAGGCTGAATAAGCACCTTAAAGACGTGAACAACGCATTGTTGGAGCGCAACCTGCGTAGCCGTTTGGCTGAGCGACTGGGCAGCGAACAGCGGGTGAACTATCTGGATGGCACGATTTTCATCTTGATTGTTATCGCCTTGGGGCTGATGATGATTGAGTTGCTGTTTCCGCTGCCCCCCGAGACACTTGTCTGGTTCATCACCGTCGACTTCATCATCTGTGTTTTCCTACTCAGCGACTTCTTCTTTCGGCTCAGCCTGTCTGCGGACAAGGGCTGGTATTTCCGACGCTATTGGATTGACCTGGTTTCATCGATCCCTTATTACGGCGTATTACGCATCGGCCGCCTGTTCCGCATCAACCGCTTCCTGAGACTGTTCCGGCTGCTACGCCTTAGCCGGGCACTCCGGGTCCTTCTTTTTGCCTTTCGTGGCCTGGATAAACTGACCAAGACGTTTGAGATGAACCTGCTGAAACGGTCAGTGATGATTGCCCTGATCCTATTGGTCTTCGGCGCGCTCAGCATCAGCGCACTGGAAGGTGTGCAAGAGAGGTCACTTCAGGAAATGGGGGAGAGTCTATGGTGGAGCTTTACCACCGTAGTGACAGGGGGCTTTGCCGATTTGCATAACCCTAACACGCTAAGCGGCCGGGTCGTCACGGCTGGCCTGGTGCTGCTGGGTTTTGTGGTCACGGGTATCTTCACGGCGTCATTGACTTCCGTGCTGGTTGAAGATGATTCCAGCCGCATCGAACAGAACCAGAGCGAGTTGCAGGTGCAACTGGAGGGTGTCCACCAGAAACTCGATTTTCTCTCAGGCGAGACGAATGAGGGCCTAATTGCAATGGAAATGGCAGCACAGTCGCTGTCCAACCAGGTCTCGCGTGAGGGTGTAGCCTCGGCATTGGCTGAGACCATGATGCGAGATTTCGAATGTATGCAAGCGTCAGTGCACCTGTTAGATCGAGACAATCGAGAACTGGTGCGTCTGTTCCAAAGCGGCCTGGAGGATGTGGCACCACCGGAAAAACAGAAGCTTGGCCTGGACTTGATGAGCCGGGTGGTGGCTGGATTGTTACCCGAGCGAGATCTGGCCGACATTGACCTGGAACCGGAGACAGAGTTATGTGTAAACGTCAAAGGGATTGCCATGGCTTGTCCCCTGGTTGCCAGTCAGCGCGTGCTGGGGGCTCTGCATATCGTCTTACCGGACAATCTGGCCCGGTACTACCTGTACAACCGGGCGCCGATGACCCTGGCACATCACGCGGCTATGGCCCTTTACGCCGCCGGGTTGGCAGAACAAGGTAATGTGGTTACCAATTGACGGATGGGTGGGGCCGAATCTCTCAGTTGAAAAGCAGCCGGGGGCCTGGTATACTGTCAATGCATTTCAATCAGCGATGATGGAAGGATACAAATTTCGGTGCATCACTTGGCTGACGGCGCCCGGAGGCTAGGTATCCCGCTGACCGACGACCAACTGGGCATGTTTCAGATATATTACGAGACGCTGATCTCTTGGAACAAGCGGGTTAATTTGACACGCGTCACCAGCTATGAAGCGGTTCAGACGAAGCACTTCCTAGACTCTTTGTCCTGTTTACCGACGATCACGCGTACCTGGGGCCTGCCGGCACGCGAAGCAGGCACAGGCCCACAGGCTATAGACGTGGGGTCAGGCGCAGGCTTTCCGGGACTGGTCCTCAAGATCGCTATGCCAATTTTGCGCCTGACGCTGCTGGAAGCGACAGGCAAAAAGACCGAGTTTCTTCAATTTCTAGTTGACCAGCTGGGACTGCCAGACGTGACAATCATAAACGCCCGCGCAGAGGAACTGGGCCAGGACGACAAGCATCGCGAGCGCTATGACCTAGCGCTGGCCCGGGCATTAGCCCGGATGGCGACACTGGCCGAGTTGACGCTGCCCTTGGTACGGATGGGGGGGCTGGTGGTCGCTCAGAAAGGGGAAGACCCGAGGGCTGAGGTGGAAGCTGCCCAAAAGGCTATCGTCACCTTGGGTGGTCAGGTGCGAGAGATCAGTCGCCTGGCGGTCCCTGGCCTGGACGGCGAACGTCACCTGGTGGTGTTGGGGAAAGTCATTGCCACCCCCACCAGATATCCTCGCCGTCCAGGGATGCCGGCCAAGCGACCGCTCACATAAGAAGAGCCAGGAGAGGGGGTATCAGACAGGTCGCGCTGCCACCACGTCTATGTGGCCTTCCTTTATTTGCAGCAGGTGAGCCTGTGCGCGAAATTCGTCAGTGAAATCGGTCCAATCGGTAGTGGTGAGAACAGCCTGCTCCACGCCATCGACCATGCTCATCACGCGAGCACGACGACTGGCATCTAACTCGCTCATCACGTCGTCAAGGAGGAGAAGGGGTGTCTCGCCGGTCGCCTGGCGCATTAGGTCGACTTCGGCCAATTTGAGCGCCAGGGCTGTGGTGCGCTGCTGACCACGTGAACCATACAATGTCATGTCCACACCATCAACGGTAAAGTGCATATCGTCTCGATGTGGCCCAACCACGGTGACGCCCCGCGCAATCTCCTCTCGCCGGGCCTGGCGCAGGTGTAACTTAAACGCCTCGGCGAACTCTGACGAGGATGGACTTGTCTGCGCCGATGGTAATAACTCTTCCAGCGTCAATGGACGTTGATAGTCAAGCAGGGGACGGTGCTGAGGGTCAAAACTAGGTGCGTAGTGTAGGCGAAACGCCTCGGATCTCTCACCTAACAGCCGATATCGGCTGCGGCCAAGACGGTCTAATTCGGTGACAGCCTCTTGCCGGCTCACGATCAAAGCAGCACCCTGCTCTGCCAGTTGCTCGTCCCAAAAAAGGAGCTGGTCCTCGTACCGCGTGGCTGGCAGTGCGCTCCCACCCCGCTCGGCCAGTTGTTTGAGTAGCGCGTTGCGTTGCGCCAGCAATTTGCTATATTGAGAGAGAGCACGGCAGTAAGCGGGATCGATCTGGCATAGGGTAACATCAAGATAGCGACGGCGCATGCTGGGAGAACCGGTCACCAACTCGATATCTTCTGGCAAGAAGATAACCGCGTTGATTTGGCCGACCACGTCGAGGGCACGCTTTTTGACACCGTTCAGCCGCATCTCCTTGCGGACTGTACCTTTGTCGCCTGGCAAGAGGGTGATGTCAATCTGAAATATGTCACGGGCCCGATGCACGTGCCCCTCCAACCGGGCAAAGGGGAGCGGGTCCCGCTCCATGGCCTGCCAGTTGACCAGCTGGCGCTCAGCACGGGCAAAGGTGGAGCGGGTGGTGGCCAGGTAGTAGATCGCCTCCAACAGGTTGGTCTTACCCTGCGCGTTGTCGCTGCGCAGGAGAATGGGTCCTGGCGGCAGTTCTAACAGCAGCCGGACGTAGTTGCGAAAGTTGGTCAAAGATAGCCGTGTGAGGACCATGGTTCGATTATAGCACGGGGAAAAGGGGCAACAAAATACACACAGTAGCCAGATTCCCCATTACTATTGGCCTGTTGCAAATATATGGAAATTGTTGTATAATTCTTACAGCATAAGGTCACTGTGAAATTTCTACAATGCATCCTGCCAGAGAGAAGATCTGGGAAGATGCGCCAGACTTACAGAGGTGTGCATATGTCTAGCAAAGATCTAGGGCTTCCGCCCAACGTAAAATGGCTCTCCCTGCAAGAAGCGAGCAACATGCTTGGCGTGCATCCTTCAACGCTACGCCAGTGGGCTGACTCAGGCAAGATTCCCACCGTGCGGACACCGGGGGGACATCGCCGGTTCGCCGAAAGCGATGTGCGGGCCTTGCTTGAACCAGAACCGTTGCAGCCGTCAGGCGTTCAGCTGTTAGTGCAGAGCGCCCTGGGGCGCACCCGCCTTGAAGTAAGCGGGGGCAAGTTGAGTGAACAGAGCTGGTACCAACGCTTCGACGAGACGGACAAAGCCGAACATCGCGAGTTAGGGCGCCAACTATTATCGATGGTCATGCAGTACCTGACTCAACCTTCCGATCGCGAAGCAATTCTGGAAGAAGCCCGCTTGCTTGGCCGCTCCTATGGCGAGCACTCGCTGGTCAACAAACTGACTCTCACCGAAGCGGTTCGCGCCTTCCTGTACTTCCATGACTTCCTGACAGATGGCGTCATTCAGATGTCAGACACGATGGGACAGAAGGTAAGCATTGATCTGATCAGCACTTACCAGCAGATCAACGTTTTCATTGACGAAGTAATGCTGGCAATGCTGCAGGTATACGAGGAAAAAATGTAGCTGCGCCTCATCTTGAAGCATCTGTCCCAGATTTTGGGTAGGCTAGGGGGGAATTGCCCCCCAGCCTACGGCATTGTGCGTCCAAGGACTTGGGACTCACTCCATCTTGAAGCATTGAAGCGCAGTTCCTATATCTCTGGAGTTTTCGCAATCTGTTCGATCTGCCCAGGAGATAGATTTGGTGTTCTCCAACCCCGCGTGCATAGGCGCGGGGTTTTTCTCAGGACTTTCTCCCGCCACAACAGTCAACACGTGCCTCACAAGATGCAGCAGGGTGAAACCCATTATTCGGTGATCAGGGCCCGCAGCCGCGCCAGGTTTTCCACATCTTCGTGCATGTCCTTCGACTTGGGCGTCTCCAGCAGCATGGGAGTTTCCTGGAAGCGGGGGTCATTCAGGATATGACGAAAACCGTCCAGGCCCACTTCTCCTTCGCCAATATGCGCATGTCGGTCAATGCGGCTACCCATGTCTTTCTTCGAGTCATTGAAGTGAAAGACCGTCAGCCGATCCAGGCCGATGACCTCGTCGAACTGTTTGAACACTTCGGCATAACCCTCCGGCGTGCGGAAGTCGTAGCCAGCAGCCAGCGTATGACAGGTGTCGTAGCAGACAGTCAGCCGATCCCTGGCTTCAGTCCCTTCAATCATAGCCGCCAGTTGTTCAAAACGGTATCCCAGGTTGGTCCCCTGGCCTGCAGTGGTCTCCAGGGTGATCTTCACCTGCACGTCGGGCAGCCGCTCGTGGGCCAAGTTCAGAGCCTCGGCGATGCGCGCGATGCCTGCATCCTCACCCGATTCCATGTGCGAGCCGGGATGAATGATCAGGTATGGAATGTACAAGACCTCACAACGCTCCAACTCGATGAGAAGCGCGTCGATGGACTTGCGCCACAATGCATCGTCGGGTGTGGCCAAGTTGAGCAAATACGAGGCGTGGGCCACCACAGGCGTGATGCCCGTTTCAGCTTGGCGGCGATGATAGCGCTCGACGGCGTCCTCCTTCAGCGGCGCTGCTCGCCATTGGTTGTTGTTCTTGGTGAAGATTTGCATGGCATCGCAGCCAATCTGCGCGCCCCGATCAAAGGCGGTGTCGACGCCGCCACTGATCGACATGTGTGCTCCCAATCGCATAACTAATCCCACTCCTTTCAGGCTTGTTTCTGTTGACGTATCCGAAAGTTGCCCGAAGTTGGCGTCACGACATCCAGTGGACTCCAGGCGCCGTATTTCTTCAATGCGGACCAGCGGTCACCCGGTGGAATCCCTGCCTGGTAACCACAGGGTCAGCAGCCCGGAAGCTACGAGAGCTAGAGTGGCGCCAAAAAGGAAGGGAGCACTCGGGCCAAAGCCTCCCCAAGCGCCGATTCCTTGCCACAACACGCCGGCGATGAGGCTGGCCGGGAGAACGGCCAAACCGACGGCGGCGTTGTAGACACCGTAAGCCGTGCCTCGCTGATCAGGGTTTACCAAGTCGGCCACCATTGCTTTGGCTGTGCCTTCGGTCATTCCATAGTAGACGCCGTACAATGTGAACAGCACCCACACCTGCCAGACAGTCCCCGCCAGGGCAAACCCCAGATAGATGAAGGCGTAGGCCAACCAACCGCCTGCGATGAGCAGGCGACGCCCTAGGCGGTCCGACAGCGCCCCGGCCGGACCGGAAACGAGTGTATAAACCAGGTTGAAGGTTACCAGCATGCCCATGACCCCCAGCACGCTCAGCCCTCGTTCCTGAGCGCGTAGGATAAGGAACGCATCTGAGAAGTTGCCTAAGGTGAAAAGGATGACGATTAGGAGAAAACTCCTGAAGCGAGCATCAAAGCCTCGCAGCGACAGGCTTGGAGGGCCACGCCCTTGGCGAGTAACCGGCACATCCTGAGCGCCAAGGGCCAGCACTAACACCGCCAGGGCAGCCGGGAGAATACTGATGAGGACCACACTTTGAAAGGTTGTCCGCGTCAGCGATAGAGCTCCCCCTTGGGCCGCCCAGACCACAACCAGCGCGATCATGAGACCGACCAGGGCACCGGCCGTGTCGCCTGCCCGGTGCAAGCCAAAGGCCAGACCCCGGTGTCGCTCATCAATACTGTCAGCCACCAGCGCATCACGAGGCGCAGTGCGTATGCCCTTGCCTACCCGGTCGGCAAAGCGCACACCCAGTACCCAAGCCCAGTTGTTGGCAAAATACAAAAACGGCTTGGCCAGGGTGGACAGCGCGTAGCCAGCCACGGTCAGCCACTTGCGCTGGCCCAAGCGGTCGCTCAGCCAGCCGGAGAAGACTTTGAGCAGACTGGCCGTCGTCTCGGCGATCCCCTCGATGAGGCCAATAACCCCCATCCGCACGCCCAGCACGTTGACCAGGAAGAGAGGGATTAGGTTGATGATCATCTCGCTGGAGATGTCGGTGAGGAAGCTGGTCGCAGTGACCACCCACACATTGCGAGGTACTTGACGCAGAGGAAGGTGCTGATTTTCAGATTGAGCCCCGGCAGACTCCATTATGTGGTCAACCCTGCCCCAACATTTCAACGGCCAGTCGAGCGTAGATTTGGGCGGCGGTGTAGCAGTCGGCCAGACGAATGCACTCGTCAGCAGTGTGGGCCTGGGTCTCTTCACCCGGGCCCACACCCACCGACGGAATACCAGCAACCCCCATCGTGTAGACGCCGTCGGTGGAAAAATCCCACTTGCCTATGATGGGGCGCTCGCCGGTCACCCCTCGCACGGCACGAGCCGTTGACTGCACCAAAGTGTGACTCTCAGGTACTACCCAGGCCGGGTAATGCTCCACGTCACGACAAAGATAGCCGGTGTAGCTGGTATATTCAAACTCGGCCATGCGTACCTTGGCACGCACGTTCTCGCGGGCGATGACTCCCTCCACCTCAGCCAGAGCCTTGGCCTCGGTTTCGCCCAACGTCAGTCGCCGATCGATAATGAAGGTGCAGCTATCGGGAATGACGTTTTTGCTGGCGCCCGTGTTCTCGATATGAGTTACAGCCAGCGTTCCCTTGCCCAGGAAGGGGTCCTCGGTCAGCATATCGGCCAGCAACTCCAGGGAGAATATGATACGGGCTGCACCATAGATGGCGTTCTCGCCCAACTGAGGCATTGAGGCATGGGACGAGCGCCCGCGCACGGTGACGCGTAGCTCCATCCGACCACGATGTCCTCGGGTTACTTGCAGGCCCGTCGGCTCGGCCAGCACGACCCAATCGGGACGCAGGCCCTCCTCTTCAATAAGCACACGCATCGCGTATCCTTCACACGGCTCTTCTTGCACCACACCAACCACGTACAGGTCCCCGGCTAGCTTCAGACCACTGTCCTTGAGGGCCTTAGCGCCGTAGACCAAGCTGGCCAATGGCCCCTTCATATCCGTGGCTCCACGTCCATACAACATGCCGTCTTTTATCTCGGCGCCAAAGGGGTCCTGAGTCCAGGCAGCCGGGTCACCAACGCCAACAGTATCCATGTGGCCATTATACAGCAAGCGAGGACCCATCCCCGGCCCGATGCGCCCAACCACGTTGCCAATGCGATCAACCCACACCTCGTCGAAGCCGACTGCGCGCATCTCGGCCTCCAGGCGCTCGGCAACACCCTGCTCCTGGCACGAGAAACTGGGGATACGCACCAAGTCCTGCAAGAAACACGTCAATGCTTGTTGGTCAGGTGTCGAGAGTTCGAACATAGGGACCGTCCTATATGATCAGTATGCACCATCGCCAAAGAGAATGGTAGGAATAGTGCGTAGGAGAATCTTAAAATCAAGGGCCGGGCTCCACTGCTCAACATAATAGATGTCCAAAAGCGCCATCTCATCAAAGGGAAGCTCACTCCGCCCGCTGACCTGCCACAGGCCGGTGATGCCCGGCGCGATCTCTAAGCGGCGCATATGCCACGGCTGGTACTGAGCGACCTCTTCCGGCAAGGGCGGACGTGGCCCAATAATACTCATGTCACCGCGCAGCACGTTGTAGAACTGAGGCAACTCATCCAGGCTAAAACGCCGTAGCAAGCGACCTACACGCGTGATGCGGGGGTCATCCTTGATCTTGAAAATTGGCCCATTGGCCTCGTTCAGGTCACGCAGAAGTTGTTTCTGTTCGTCGGCACCGATCATCATGGAGCGGAACTTATACAGCGTAAAAGGTTTGCCCCCCTTACCCACCCGGTCCTGGCGGAAGAGCACCGGACCCGGAGAATCGAGCTTGATGGTCAGAGAGATCAACGCTATTAAGGGTGCAGTGAAAACCAGGACCAACAGTGAAAAGAAGACATCTATGCCTCTTTTCACGAGTCGAATGAAGGGACTAATGCGCACCTGCTTGACACCGATTAAAGGGATGCCTGACATTTCGGTAATGGCCATGCGACTGAGGGTCATCTGGAACAGATCAGGCACGATACGCGCCCGGACGTTCTCACGCTCACATTGGGCCATGATGGCCATAATCTTACGGTGGTATTGCCAAGGCAAAGTGATGATGACCTCATCGATGGCCTCGTCCTGGACCAAGACGGCCAGGTTGTCCAGGCTGCCCATTCCCTTGAAACGGCCTATGTCGGTGGTGCCCTTAGCCGGATCGTCATCCACAAAGCCGACGATTTCGTAGCCGAGATCAGGGTGCGCCACCAAAGTGCGCATCACGGTGCGCCCCACCTCGCCCGCGCCAACGATAACGGCCCGGGCCACGCCGATGCCTTGACGCCGCATGTACCTCAGCCAAATGTTCTTTATCATTCGACTGAGACTCAGGAAGACAACAATAAGCGCACCAGCATAAAAGAAAATGAGACGAGAGTAAAAGGTGGGTCGGAAGACAAAGACCAACACGACCATGATCACAATCCCGGTCGTAGTGCCGTTTATGATGGCATATAGTTCGTCGAACCAGGTGGTTCCCTGGCGCAGGCTGTAAAGGCCCTGGCGGCGGTAGGCCAGGATGAGTACAACGGTCAGAATAAGCGCGAAGGGGATATAAACGGAAAAAGGAACAACGAAAGCAGGGTCAACAGCGCGCAGCCATTGTAAGTCGTAGCGAATCCAGTACGCGACGGCGAAGGCTATATTGATGAGGATGGCATCGCTGATCACCAAACCGGCAATCAGCAGCCAGCGGCGCTTGACGCTCGCTAATAGCCTGTCTCGTCTTTGAACGGAAGCTGGAGTTGGTGCGCGTTCTGCCACAGGGGGTATCTCCTGTCAAGGAGCAGGCAGCGACAAGTACTGGGATGCCGGACCATTACAGCGACGCCCTTAAACAGGGTCCTGTTGCTGCCTAACCCTTTTTTCCCAGCGCCCGGTGATAGATGTCGACGGTCTGCTGGGCAGTACGTGCCCAGGTGAAACCAGCGGCGTGAGCCAAACCCTTGGTTATCATCTCCTGACGAAGTGATTCGTTGCTCAACACGCGGCGCATAGCCTCGATTAGTTGGCTCTCGTCGTCGGGCGACACCAACAAGGCAGCATCGCCAGCGACTTCGGGCAACGACGCGACGTGAGTGGTGACAACCGGCGTGCCACTGGCCATTGCCTCCAAAACCGGCAGGCCAAAGCCCTCATAGCGAGATGGATATACGAATAGATCAGCGGCATTATACCACAAGGGCAATTCACGTTGCATCACATAGCCAGGAAAGATGACCTCGCCCGTTAAGCCCAGGCTTTCTACTTCAGCGAAAATCCGATCGTAGTACCAACCCTTACCCCCAGCCACCACCAGTTTGGGGATGCCGGGTTCCATTGTGCGCCACTGACTATAGGCTTGGATCAACTTCCGTATATTCTTGCGCGGCTCGAGCGTACCCAAGTACAGAATAAAATGATCGGGTAAGGCACGCTCCTTTCGAAAAGTGGCCACCTCAGTCACTGGCAGTGGACGGAAACCCTCGTCGACCCCACAGTATGCCACATCCACCCGGTCGTGGGGTACTCCCAGCATCGTCACCACGTCACGCCTGGTGCTCTCGGAGATAGCAATTACCCGCCGTGCGCGACGTGCCGACAGTGCGGTGAAGATGCTCAAATACAAGCGATTCCAGGGCCGGAATGCCTCTGGGTAATGGTAAAAGCTCAAGTCGTAAATAGTGACTACAAAGGGACAGGGCGTTATCAGAGGGCCAGCAAAGGCCATGGCGTGTAGCAGATCAACGCCCTGTTGACGCAAGGCCATGGGTTGTATCAGTTGTTCCCAAAGAATGCGTACCACCGGCCTGTGGGTCGGCCAGCGGGTGCGATAGAGCCTGAGTTGCTCGTCCACAAAGCGACGATCACTTAAAAAGACAGTGTAGCGATAACCAGAGTCAATCTGCCCCAAGTTGATTAGTAAATGGTAGATGTATGAATTGATGCCCGCCCCTCTGTAATTGCGGCTAAGTGATAGCAGGTGTGCGTTGAGACCTATGTGGGTCGAAGATGAGGCTTGCGTGTCCACAGCGATATTATACCATAGTTGTCAGACAGGAGCGAAGCCTGCCCGAAAAAGGAGTACGTCGGACGAATATCTCTAATGGGCCGATGTTCCAAGCTGAGGCGACTACTCTCAAGAATGTTCGTTCTCTACTGGAGCGAATCACGGGCTAGTTCCTGGTAAATCTGCACGGTGCGGGCAGCGATCTGCGATTGGGTGAACTGGTCCAAGACACGCTGACGGCCCATTTGCGCTAGATCGAGGCGCAAGTGTGTATCACCCAACAATATCTGGAGTTGCGTGCGCAGGTCAGCCGAGTCCCCTTCGGCGAAAGTCAGACCTGCGTCGCCGATGACCTCAGGGATCGCACCGCAGCGCGCTCCGACGACCACCACTTGACAGGCCATAGCCTCGATGAGCACCCGGCCGAACTGTTCCTTCCAATTGGGACGAGTACGCGAGGGCAGCACCAATACATCAAGCCCGCTGTAGTAATAAGGCATTTGAGTGGATGGAATGGGCAGATCGAAAGAGACACGTGGAAGAATGCCCAGCCACTGGGCCATCTTCTCCAGCCGATCACGTTCCGGTCCGCTACCCAAGATGCGCAACTCCCATGGCCCTTGGAGCTGGGCGACCGCCTCCAGTAGAAGGTCAATGCCCTTCTCCGGCACCAGGCGACCGATGTAGCCGATGACCATCTCGCTCTGCGAGGGGCGACGCGCGCTGCGGCGCAGCAAGACACTCGGTTTGCTGGGGCGCGAGGGTCGGGTGATACGCTGATAAATATCGGGGTCCACACCAAACTGAGGGATCACCTCCACCGGGCCGGTGTAGCCCTTGGCCCGCCACACGTCTGCCCCTTCGGCGTTGCCGGTGAGAAGCGCGTCCGTGTGAGCCAGCACATATGATTCCATCCACCCGAAAGGAGGCGGATAGCGGCGCTGAAGGTTCTGCCAGGTGAAGACGACGGTCCGTGCACCGAGGCGCCGCGCAGACCGCATCGCCCGGAAGGTCGCCAAGTTGTAAGGCTCCTCGTCAATGTGCACCACGTCTGGCTGTACGTCACGCATCACTCCCTTGAGGGTTGGGTAATAATGCAGATGGAAGTGACCGTTAAAAGCGATGGGCTCAATGCGCAGATCGTAGCCACTGGTGTGAACCCGCTCCAGGCGCAGGCTGCCCCGCTCGTCTTGCCATTCGGGAGGGACCACTACCGTCAGTTCGACACCGTCGTGCCGGGCGATTTCCTCCAGCTTCTTCTGGTAGGCCCCTACCACGCAGGCCTTGGAGATCATGAGCACTTTCATAGGCTTTGGGACCGATGCTCCAAATTTGGTTGCATTATATCCAATGCTCAGGCCTCAAGCAAACAGGGCGATAGGAAGATCTTTTCAACTCCTTCATTCCAATTGACATTCCCGCTCCCTTTTGTTATACTATTATCGCACCCGGTGGAGAGGGGATGTCCCCGCTCGCCGTCCAGTATCTGAGGCGACTCGTGTGCTGGATACTGCAGAGGAGGGATGGCAGAGTGGACGATTGCGGCGGTCTTGAAAACCGCTGAGGCCGCAAGGTCTCCGGGGGTTCGAATCCCTCTCCCTCCGCCAAAATAGCTGATGGCACGCAACACTGTTAATAGCCAACCACAACACGGGGAGGTGCCAGAGTGGACGATTGGGGCCGCCTGCTAAGTGGTTGTGGGGTCAAAAGCTCCACCGTGGGTTCGAATCCCACCCTCCCCGCCTAGGAACTCGATCGGCCACCCTCGCGGTGGCCGATTTCCTTTTCCAAAATGGGAGCCCGGCAATGACTTCCCTGAACAGCTTGCCCTTGCACGAGGCGCCACTGGCCTTTCTAGATGTCGAGACCACCGGTCTGCGCCCTGACCTGGGGGACCGGGTGGTTGAGATCGCTGTCGTCCGGGCACAGGGTCCAACGGAGGTTACGCGCTTCGTCTCGCTGGTAAACCCTCAGCGGCGGCTAAACCCAGAAGCAATGCGGGTTAATGGCATAACGCCAGACATGGTGGCCGATGCGCCTGTTTTCTCTGATCTGGTTGATCAGCTACTCCCTCTTATTGACGACGTCGTTCTGGTGTGCCACAATGCGCCTTTTGACATGGGATTCATGGAGACAGAATTACGCAGATCCGGCGCGCCGATGTGGGACGGGGTGGTCCTCGATACGCTGGCCTTCGCGCGGCGGCAGTATTGGTTTCGGCGCAACAGCCTGTCGGCTATTGCGTATCAGTTGAATATTCGCATACCGGGCGCCCATCGCGCGTTGGCCGACGCCCTTACCACGCAAGCCATCTTTCGACGTTTCGCCAGCCGGCTCCGCCAACAGCAACGCCCTTTGGTTGGCGACTGGGTTCGCATGCAAGGCGGGCGAGTGTGGCGCCCCTCATCTCGTTAGGCTTGTCCCCACCCCTCTTGGGAATGCACTCAGAATCCAACTTCTCACCTTGCCCGGAACGCCTCACTCGAAGCATTGCGGGACAAACTCCGAAAAGTATGGCGCTCTAGACAATTTCCTCGTAGTACGGTTAGGGTCCGTCTAGATTTTGGGCAGACCAGAGGGGAATTGGCCCTCTGGTCTGCGGCGCTGTGCGTCCAGAAACTTGGGGCGCCCCCGTACGATTACCGCCGTTTGACAAATTGGGGTATAATAAGCGTAAGAACGGTGACCATAGTTTGGGTGATTGGGTGAGTAATGATGAGGCGTGCACAGCGAGTTCGATGGATAGTCTATCTGATCCTGGTCCTCACCTCCCTCCTGTCTTCAGTTGTCAACGCACAGACAGAAGGGCAGGTGTTGGTGATGGAGGTAACCGGCCCGGTAACGCCAGTTATGCTCAGCTTCATCGAGCGGGGCATTGAGCAGGCGGAGGAGCAGGATGCTGAGGCATTAGTCATCATGCTCAACACACCTGGCGGGGACGTGGAATTGACCCGGCAGATCATCGAAGCCATCGTCAGCTCGGACGTCCCAGTGGCGGTTTACGTTGCGCCGCGCGGCGCATTTGCTGCCTCAGCTGGGACCTTCATCACGCTGGCAGGTCACGTAGCGGCCATGGCACCGACCACCAGCATCGGCGCAGCCAGCCCGGTTAGTGGACAAGGCGAGGAAATACCGGAGACGCTTAGGGACAAACTTGTCAACATCTTGGCCGAGATCGAGGGATTGGCACAACGCCGAGGCGAAGAGGCGGTCGAATGGGCACGCCAGGCGGTCAGTGAAGCCAGGGCGGCTACGGCCGAGGAGGCGTTGGAGTTGGGTGTCATTGATTTCATCGCCAACGACCTCACGGACCTGCTAGAGCAGATGGATGGGTTCAGTGTCACGCTCCACGACAGGCAAGAGGTAACGCTGCAGACCGAGGGTGCGCCGACAGAAGAAGTGCCGATGACGCCCATTGAGCAATTATTGCACACCATCACCAACCCCAACATTGCGTTCATCTTGCTGACCCTGGGCATCAACGGCATTCTCTTTGAGCTGTCCAGTCCGGGGGGCTACCTGGCGGGGGTGGTGGGTGCCATCTGCCTGTTGCTGGCCTTCTACTCGCTTGGGGTGCTGGACGTCAACTACACCGGCCTGCTTTTCATCGCCCTGGCCTTTGTACTGTTCGTGATCGACATCAAAGCGCCAACCCACGGCGTGCTGACTGCGGGCGGCATTGCATCCTTTATCCTGGGGTCGCTTATTCTCTTCAACTCGCCCTTCTACGCCGTTTCACGCAGCCTGGTGATTGGCGTCGGGCTGGCGACGGGGGCCTTCTTCGCCTTTATCGTCGCCAAGGCGGTCCTCATCCAGCGCCGACCGGCGACCACCGGTGCGGAGAGCCTGGTAGGCGCCGTGGCCATCGCTCGCACCGACCTGTCACCGAAAGGCACTGTTCATCTAAAAGGAGAATGGTGGGAGGCTGAAGCTGAGGACGCACCCATCCAGGCCGGTGAGCAGGTACGCGTGGAGTCGGTAGACGGTTTCCAACTGCGCGTGAAACGTAAATCCTAAGCCAATCAATGCACCCTGATGGGGTGAACCTAAAGCAGTTTCTTTGGAGAAATATTTCAACAACTGTTGAAATGAAATGACGGTCGGCTGTTTTTTGTGGGACAAATGTCACTGGTATGCACAAACCACAGGGCGTATACTCCAGAGGTCAGCAAGTTCCTTTTCCCCAAACATTTCAATATATACTGTAATAATAACAAGAGCGAGGTGACCAAATGAGCACTTCTTCAGGAGCCGTCGCAAAACCGACAGCCAGAGGCATCGTCGGTCAATTGTCGCTGCTAGACCGTTTTCTGCCCCTGTGGATCTTCCTGGCTATGGCGGTCGGAGTGGTGCTGGGGGCAGTTGCGCCGGGTATCAAGAACGTGTTTAACGCACTGCGTATTGACACCGTGTCGCTGCCGATCGCCATTGGCCTGCTGTGGATGATGTACCCGGTGCTGGCCAAGGTCAGGTACGAGGAGCTGGGCAAGATTGGCGACGCCAAGCGGCAATTCAGTGTCTCCCTTGTCCTGAACTGGCTTATCGGCCCGGCGGTGATGTTCGCGCTGGCCTGGATCTTTCTGGCCAACGAACCGGGCTTCCGCACCGGTCTGATCATCACCGGCTTGGCTCGCTGCATCGCTATGGTGCTCATCTGGAACATGCTGGCCGGTGGCGACGGCGAGTACTGCGCCGTGCTGGTGGCTCTGAACTCGGTCTTCCAGATCATCATGTACAGCCCGCTGGCCTATTTCTACCTGATGATCGTGCCGAGTTGGCTGGGCTTTGAAGGGACGACGGTGGACGTCACTATGTGGGACATTGCCAAGAGTGTGCTTATCTTCCTGGGCATCCCGCTGGCAGCCGGGATTATCACCCGCTTCTATTTTCTGCGGCGCAAGGGGCGGGAGTGGTATGAGACGGAGTTGATGCCGCGCCTGGGGCCGACAGCCATGATCGGCCTACTTTTCACCATTGTGGTGATGTTCTCCATGCAGGGCGATCGCATCCTGGCCCAGCCGCTGGACGTGCTAAAAGTGGCGGTACCGCTCTTGTTCTACTTTGTGCTGATGTTCTTCCTGTCCTTTGGGCTGGCTTTCGTGTCGAAGTTCGGATACAAAATGTCAGCAACCCAGTCCTTCACGGCTGCCAGCAACAACTTTGAGTTGGCCATTGCCGTGGCGGTGGCCACGTTTGGCATTGCCTCAGATGAAGCATTCGCGACGGTCATCGGCCCGCTGATCGAGGTGCCGGTGCTGATCGGCCTGGTGTACGTGTCGCTGTGGCTAGGCAGGGTACTTTTCGGCCGGCGGCAGGCTGCAGTAGGTGTCGCACATTAGCCATTGAACCTTTTGACAACCCTTGCCAAGTCAGGTTGAAGGAGGAGCAAACGATGTTGACGGTCAAAGTACTGGGCAGTGGCTGCGCTAACTGCCAGAAGCTGGAAGAAACGGCCCGCAATGCGGTCGCCTGGTTAGGTGTTGAAGCCGAGATCGCAAAAGTAACCGGCATTGCCGACATTATGAACTACAACGTGTTGGCTACCCCCGGCCTAGTCATCAACGAAAAACTGGTCTCGTCCGGGCGAGTGCCTTCCGTGGCCGAGATCACCACCTGGTTGACCGATGCGATGATGGCTGAAGAGTCAAGCTGAGACTATGAGACAGGCAGGTGCCATGCACTTGGGCTTTTGGAACGAATGAAGTGCGTTGCACCCTATGAATTGGAGACCGAGGGCAATGACAGAAAAACTATCCATAGGCGGGCAAACGCCAGAAGAGGTGGCGGTCATCCTCAAGGCTCTGGGCGACCCGAACCGCCTGCGTGTCTTCGACCTGCTCATGCAAGGAGATTCGTGCAACTGCGAGTTGAACGAGAAGCTAGGCCTGCCACCCAACTTGCTGTCGCACCATCTGCGCGTTTTGCGCCAGGCAGGGTTGGTGCAAAGCCGCCGCGATGCACTAGACGGTCGCTGGATTTACTATGCCGTAAAGAAGCAAATCGTGGCACGCTGGCGTGCCTGGTTTAGCGCGTTTCTCGACCCGGCCCGGATTGAAGAGCGTGTGGTGCTGTGCGGGCCAGAGGGACAGCAAGTGGCGTTTGATCCGTCACCGATCTCGGCGTAGCATCTGAGCTTTCTTCTTCAACCAACCCAGAAACTTTTGGGAGTTAACATTATGTCGACATCTCCAACAGCCTCGCTGCCAGCTAAACAAGGATGGCAACTGCCGGCGCTGACCGTCGGCGCGGCGGTGCTGTGGATCATCCTGTGGGGCCAATTGCAGAATCTGGCCGACTGGTTGACCTACCAGGTCATTGGGCTGAAGCCCGGCACACATCTGGCCGAGTCGGTGAATTTCTTCCTATATGATGTACCCAAAATCTTGATGCTGCTGACCGCCATGATTTTCATTGTCACCATCATCCGCTCTTTCTTCAGCCCGGAGCGGACGCGTGCTCTGTTGGGCGGCAAACGTGAGGGCATCGGCAACGTGTTGGCTGCTGGGCTGGGGGTGGTAACGCCATTTTGCTCCTGTTCAGCGGTGCCACTTTTCATCGGCTTTGTGGAGACTGGCATTCCTCTGGGCGTGACCTTCTCCTTCCTCATCGCTACACCGGTGGTCAACGAGGTAGCCCTAGCCATGCTCTTCGGCCTCTTCGGATGGCGAATCGCCGGGTTGTACTTGATCTGCGGTCTGTTGATCGCTATCTTGGGCGGGGTAGTTATTGGTCGGCTAAGTCCAGAACGCTACGTGGAAGATTTCGTGTGGCAGATTCAGGTCGGTCAGGGGGGACAGGACACCACCTACAAGCCGACCTGGGACGACCGGCTGCACGACGCGGCGCGCGTTAGTCGCGAGATTGTGGGCAAGGTGTGGCCTTTTGTGGTAGTTGGCATCGCTGTGGGGGCTGGCATCCACGGTTACATGCCCGAGGATTTCCTGGCGGATATCATGGGCCACCAGGCCTGGTGGACGGTGCCCGCGGCAGTGGTGCTAGGTATCCCTCTCTACTCAAACGCGGCGGGAGTGATACCGGTGGTGTATGCGCTTATGGAGAAGGGAGCCGCCCTAGGCACGGTGCTGGCCTTTATGATGTCGGTAGTGGCCCTCAGCCTGCCAGAGATGCTCATCTTGCGCCGGGTACTAAAACCCCAATTGATTGCTGCCTTCATTGGCATCGTAGCCATGGCCATCATCTTCACCGGTTACTTATTCAATCTGGTGATTCGCTAATCGGCGTCGAATTCGTTGTTTGAACGAGCAATGTCCAACACCCGTCCAGTGGAGATGCCGACCAGTAATCATCAGAAAGGTTCGGGAACGACAAGTAAGCTTCACTGTATCTCGATACTGACCAGTCTCTTCACCCACAACTCGGCTGGCTGACCGGGCATGGCCAGGTGCAAGTCACGGCCCCAAAGACCAAAAGCAACCAGACATTCCTCGCACGCTTGAGCGTCGTGCAGAGACATCTCAACGCGATCACCATCTGAGTTGGTGAAGATGACCTGGCTAGTGCCGGGCGCCGGCTCTGCGGCATCCAGGAGATCTTTAAGCAACACCCCCTGCCAGATCAACTCTTCACCATTTGGCTGGATTGCAACCAGTTCCACCAATCCCAGGCCTCGCAAGCGATCGGCATTCCACACGCCACCCGTCGCCACGTTCCCACTGACGACCAAGGTGACATCAGGCTGAGGTGTGGGTACGGTCACTACGCTGCATCCCGCTAGTAGGATGCTGGCGACCAGCCAAACAATACCGCAATGTGCCCATCTCCAGTAAGCACGTTTCATCGCGCACCTCCGCATTTCCACAGGCGCTCATCATCGCGGGCCTCTGGGCACTGCTGGGTATGAATTCTAGAGTGTCTATATAGTCCGATTAATCACCCTTGTCAAGTTCGGAAGTGATCTCGCGACCCGTGCTAAATCAGGAAAAGATTGACATATATGGTATACTGACTTCGAAGGCGGCAGACTGCTTGCGAGAGGCAGTAGTGCGTTGAAGTGATGGACAGGGAAAGCATGGTGCGCAATCAGCTATCTGATGAAACTGGGCAGACCACACAGACATACGATGAGATCGCGGCCAAGTTTGCTGCAAAATTCTGGGAAACCGACCTCTCCGCGCAGCTTGATCGCTTCTGCGCCAACCTGCGACCGGGTGCGCGTGTCGTGGACGTGGGATGTGGGCCGGGCCGCGACTTGCTGAGTCTGGCAGAGCGAGGTTACTGGGCGCTGGGAGTGGACCGGTCGGCAGGAATGTTGCGCGAGGCGCGGGCGCGGGGAGCTGACCTGCTGGTACAGGCTGATACTCGCGCGCTTCCCTTAGCCCGGGGCGCACTGGATGGAGCCTGGGCCTGCGCTTCCTTGCTACATTTGCCCAAAGCCGAGCTCCCAGCCGCGTTGGCTGAGATCCACCGCACATTGGGCCACGGACACATTTGTCTGATCATGAAGCAGGGGGAAGGAGAGAGCTGGCGCGATGACGGCCAGGGACAACGCCGCTTCTTCTCCTATTACCACCCCGCCGAAGTGGAACTGGCGTTGGAAAGGGCCGGGTTTCAGGTGCTCCA
>WOR8_10006955_pt1 | contig 22806 bp, 24 predicted proteins | sample DeeMarSeWOR38_10_FD_19890 | JGI IMG/M metagenome (IMG submission 19890) | reverse complement strand
AGACTGTATTCATAAGGGCGTCCTCGCTAAAGATTGTTTTGTTATGTCTTAACAGCACTTTAGCAGATGCCCTTTCCTTTTTGAAGCTCTAATCGTGAAATTTCCGGGCTAGATATCCCGATAGCAGCCCAACAAATACTGCCGCTAATAAGACCCACAGTGAAACCCCTCTTTTTTCTTTCTTCGAAATATCTTACCTGGTACTGATAGTGAATCTTAGACCAATCAGACCAGTGCAGGACAGTACAAGAGGTGGGCAGCATGGAAAATGCGAGAGGCTAGAGAAACTCAACTAAAACATCGAAGGGAACATTCTGTTTGCTTCGCAAATAATTCCCAAGGCTAACAACAACAAGATCGTGACTATAATTACTAACTGTTTGAATGTAGGATTCAAAACGCACCCTCAAATGGTATTTGAGGGGTAGGCAATTAAAAAAGTGTGCCAAGTGGAGCAATAAAAAGATCTCTTCATTTATTTCAAATAGTTAAGCAGTTTCAGATCCGACAGTGCTGCAGAGTTATTGTGCTGAGAGATGCCAAGAATTGTCAGAGAACAGACCATTTTTGAGCATGTATACCGAAAAGTAGACAGCATGGAGGGGTGGAGAGATTCTCCAGATTACTTTCAGTATAGCTTAGGTTCCCAGTCAGGGCATCGGGCGCAGATCGACTCGGCCTCTCTCTGCAGCAGTACAGTTCTCGTAACTACCAGAGTAAGAGGTATATCACGCAATAACTCTTTCATAGGTTTGCATGCTGGGTAGAGCATGCAATACATAGATTTTCTTAGCTCTGTCATGATGTATCTCAGCTCCAGCGCAAAAGACCCCCATCGACCCTATGCCGATGGGGGCAAGATAAAGGAAGTTTGAAAAGAGTGAGTCACCTTGCTCACCTCAATGATTAACTCATGCAAGCCCGATGCCAAGAAAAAGGGAACCCCCACCGGTCAGTCCAGCAACCAACACCAGTGGGGGCAAAATTCGGCCCAGCAAAGGGCGCACTCCCCGCTGAGCCAGGGGCACCGACAAGAAAGGATTCCTGTCAAGACGGCACTCTATCATGAGAATCGTGGAAACCACAATGAAAAAGTGGAGCCGAAACTCCGACAAAAAACCCCCTGCGAAGGTGGTGTTGGCAGACTGTCTTGAACCCTTCGTGACTAGATGAGGTCCCTGTTGGTCCTTTAGGCGCTTCGGGCTAGCCGATGCGGCACACCGTTCCAAGGAAGGGTCCCCGTTTGTAAGTGTTGATTCAGAAAGGAACTACCAATCATCAAGACCGCAGGGGAACCGAATCATAATAGAGTAGCTTACCCTGATCCTAACTATATTCTCACATATTCTCAGAATAAAGTAGCGATTCAGATTTAGTCAATACGAAGAACCACCATTTTGCCCTGATTGGAAAGATTCAGAATGAGCAAGGGAGAATGCAGATCTTAATTCACACTTTTCCTCCCAGTGAATTTAGCACAAATGCGGCTTCAGGTTCCTTAAGGGCAAAGTGTGTAGTACTTTATCGCCTCCAGGAAGCGTACTACTGCATGTGGGAGACTTGTCTTAAAGAGCAAAGTATGATCTAGAGTATGTAAACTTCAAGCAGAACAGTGCGAGCTTCAGATCATAACGATGTGAGTGACATTGAGCGGCACGGTTTATCACTTCTGCTTGAGCCGTTGGTTAGCTGATGTTCTTGCATAGCGAGAGCTTGCAGTCTTACACAATATCAACATCCTCCCACAAGGCGATCTAATTGTGAAGCTTGACAGCTGTGCCATAAACTAAGAGTTCAGCCGCAGTCCCCACAACACTTGTAGTCATATAGCGAACATTGATTATTGCATCCGCCTCCATCTCTGCAGCCTGGGCGATCATTCTATCAGTGGCTGCTGTCCGAGCCTTTCCCATCATCTCTGTATATTCCGTCAATTCACCCCCAAGAATCAGTCTGACTATTGCGGATAGATCTTTGCCAAGCCAGATGGCAAATACCGTATGGCCCTGGACGAGACCGAGAATCTCAGCGATCTCTCGGCCCGGTAGTGCTGCGGAGCTCATCAGCAGAACTTCGCGATCTGACTCCGCAGGCAGTGCCGTCGTTCTTAAAGTCCTGTCTCTTGTTTGTTCGCGGGCCAATGTTAGAAGCACCACAAGAATACCCCCCAAAAGGCAAAAGACAGCTGTCCTGAGCCACCAGGGCACGATCGGGTCCTCGGAAACGATCATGTACCAGGGCATCCCGACAAACACTGCAGTGAAGAGCCCGAGCAAAAAGGCCAGGGTGCCAACATGTCGAAGTATTTTCATAGCTCCTCCTTAGACCAGTAAAATCCAAAATCTCAGCTAGCTGCCGAGATCAGCGGCCCATCGACAGGCTCAGGGTCCGACTGCAGCGAGTTAGATTGCAATAGCTATTCGCCCACAAACGAGCATTCTGGGGCTAGGATAAAATCGGCTGTCAATGGAACAAAAGCACGGAACCCACCATCATCAATGGCCCCCATGATTCTCAAATTGCCGCCTTTCTTATCGTCCCGCATTGCTTGGAATTCGAGCTGGTATACCACCCCAGAAGATGCCTTTATCTCCTCAGTATCCTTGGTATCTAGAAGATACAGCAAGTCGTCGCACGAACGCTTTCTGTAAGCTTCCAGTTTTTTTAAGATTTCTTTCGCCTCTTTTTTATCCTTTTCTCCCGCAATCTAACGGCTGAGCCAAGCTGCAGGCGGAACAGCTAAGCTGTAAACCTGTCAGCTTCCGTGTCTGGCTAGCTGGCACCACCATAGTTAGAAACCTCGATGAGGTTCCCATCGGGATCACGGAAATAGATCGACATGATTGGCCCCAAAGCCCCTATTCTATCTGCTGGGTCTTCTAAAATCTCGACACCACAAGAACGAATGTGTTCGACAACCTCCGCCAAGGGGGCTTGAGTTATAAAACATAGATCGGCAGAGCCTGGGGTAGGAGACTGTGATTTAGGTTCGAACTCGTTGCCATATTCATGTAGGTTGATTTTCTGACTGCCGAAAGTGAGCGCCTTTCTACCCCCTGCGAAAGTCACTTTGCGCATGCCAAGAACCTTTGTGTAAAACTCACATGTAGCGTTAATATCTCTCACAGTCAGTACAAGATGGTCGAGGCGATCTATCTCCATATAAGTCTCTCTATAACAACACCGGTTAACCAGTATTAGGCATCCCAAACGGAACGGTGAAGGCATCCAAAACTGATGCCTAAATCCTATATAGCTGTAAGTGTGTGAAGGTCAAAAACCATCGTGGTACTAGCTACATATATTCAATTATTTTCTGTCTCCAAGGTATCCAGATAATCAGTCGCAATCTTCCCTACGTCATGCTCGTTTACTACTTCGGCAATGAGTCTTCGGTCTTCTTCCGAGATTTCTACAAAGCAAACACCCATCCCGCGCGGCGTAATTTGGTCATCATATCCGTATTTATTCGACAAAACGACTTCAGCTTTAATCGGTATGTCACGCTCAGGAGAAGTAATGACCAAATCAAAAACCTCTTTAAGGCGTAATGGGTTAGAGCAACAAATATATGCTTGGCGTGTACTAATTTCCTTTGTTACTCCGTCAATCTCCTTACCGCCAGCTTGCGCTGAAACGTACCATTTAACTGAGGCTTTTGGATATTTGGTACCAGATTTTTTGAGCATCTTATGTTTCTCCCAGACTGATTCGTCTTTGGGGGCAAGGGTGCAGGAAATATGCCATAGATTTTGACTGAAAGTGTGAGCGGGCAGTATGAGAGGGGTGGGAAAAGTTACCCCCATCGACCCTCTGCCGATGGGGGTAGGTAAAAAAAGGGTCGGTCCAGCTAGGCTGCGCACTCCCCGCTGGACCAGTGACACTGAACAGGGAAGGCTCCCTGTCTGAAAAGTACCTTAGCACAAGGAATGTGGAAAAGAGAGTCCCTATTTTTTTTATTAGGGGTTGACTCTTCTTTGATAGTCTTACTATCACTACTACCAAAAAAGGGGGTGATAGCGTGGCGAAGAAGAAAGAGGACCAAGACCTGCGAGTGACCAATATCAGAGGCATTCCAGGAGTGTATTACAAGGTTCTTAGAATTGAAGCTGCAAGGCAGGAAATTAGTCTAAACCAGTTAATCGTAAACATCTTAACCAAAGAGGCTAAGCGACTAGAGAAGAAGGGGAGGAGGTGAAATAAATGGGGAGTATTTACAGGAGAAAATGGAAGGGCAAGCACGGTAACATCAGAGAAGGGGAAATCTTGTGAATAAAGTATGATAGGAAAGGCAAGCCCATCAGGGAGTCCACAGGAAGTTCCAAAGACGCCGATGCCAAGAATTGCTGAAGAAACGGGAAGGTGAAATCTCCGCAGGGAAGCTCCCTGGTATCTATTGTGACAGGATAAGGTTTGATGAGTTGACCAAGGACTATCTCACCGACTACAAGGTCAACGGTAAGCGATTTGACAATGCCGAATGATATGTCGAAAAACACCTGAGGCCTTAATTTGGCGGCGTGAGGACGACAGAGATCACCACGGACAGGATCAAGACCTATATTGCAGAGAGGTTAAGTGCAGGTGCAGCGAATGCCACGATCAACCGGGATCTATCAGCACTCAAGCGGATGTTTAATCTGGAGGCACAGCAGACTCCCCCCAAAGGTTGACAAGGTGCCACATATCCCCATGCTGGATGAGAACAATGTCCGGAAGGGATTATTTGAGCATGACGAATTTTAGGTATACGCGATGAGCTAGCGGAGCACCTGAAAGCACCTAAAACTTTTGCTTACAAGATCGGCTAGCGACTCTCCGAGATCTGCGCCCTGACATGGGCTTGGGTGGACTTCAAGCAGGGTATTTTGGGACTGGAGCCGGGAGAGACAAAAAACAAAGAGGGCCGGACGGTTTATCTGGATGGCCAACTGAGAGAAGTTTTTCGAAAACAGTGGAGTCAGCGCAAAAAACTCAAGACCGTACTTCCCTATGTTTTTCAGAGCGAGTTTGGCACCGACAGGGTGAAGAGGTTTGACAAAGCGTGGAGATCTGCTTGCAAAAAAGCAGGGATCGGTGGTAAGACATTCCATGATTTTAGAAGAACTGCTGTCAGAAACATGGTTCGTGCCGGGATCCCGGAGCGTGTCGCCATCATGATATCAGGTCACAAGACTGGGTCGGTGTTTGACCGCTATAAAATTGTGGATGATGCAGACCTGAGATTGGCAGCTCAGAGGCAAGCGAAATATCTTGAAAGCGTTACGGGCACAGTCACGGGCACAGTTCGAAAAATCCTTACCGTAAATCTGCATGCCCCCGTAGCTCAGGCGGATAGAGCACCGGATTCCTAATCCGGGCGTCGCAGGTTCGAGTCCTGCCGGGGGCACCACCTTTGTTTTCAGATTGCGGATTGCAGATTTTAATGTCGAAATCCTAAATCCCATATCCAAAATCTTCCCGATGGGTAGAATAATGTGTGATTTACAGGCGGGACTCAACAATAAGGTTACTGATTACAGAATTGGTTTCGGATCTGTATCCGAAATATATCGTATTCTCGATTTCCAGTAAGTTGTGAACTTTTTGACGTCATTTTTAGATATGAGAAATCTTTTTGCTTCCACGGAGTCAGCAACGGATATAGTTGCCCAGCCAATATGTCTGCTATCGATCTCGAAGTAGGCCGCATAATCGAGGAATAGGTCTGAACAATCCCAGGTTACACTTTCCGATAAAATAGCCGCAGCTATTATTGCGACTTCAGTAAATTGATTTCTATCAAATCCACCCTCTGAAAAATATCTGTTTATCAAGATAGCGAATTTGCCTGGACTCTTGAGCGATCGAACAATTTCTACATAACAACTATGACCATGGTCTTTTAGATACTTTTCAATGTACTTGGCTCCTGGTCCATTGTAGCTCGGCAGTTCCTCCTTGGTTGCCTTGCTGAGGAGAATATGGCTGTCATCGGAAATGTGACTATGTTTCTGTATTATCTCTGCGGCCATTTCTCTATCTGTTTCTGAAGTCTTTGCGGGTTGGGCCTTTTCAACCTTCTCCCCACGTAGAGCCCGCAGGTCAAAATGGATGTGACGGTCACCCATCTCGCTTGGTTTGCATATGACCTCCGAGTCGAAATAGCCTTCTTTTCTTACTTGATAACAGCGGGGTTCCCATGCCTTACCATAGAGTGATCTTTGAAAAGGGGTTACACATTCAGTATCCACAAAATTGGTGCGGTTATACCCCCAGTAAATACCTGCGCCCGGTGGGTTTGAAGTGATGTTTTCTTTGTGGATAGTCCCACAACTTATGACGGCAAATACTGTCAGGACTACAAGAAGCAAGACTTTTCTCATATGCATGAGAGTTACCCTGAAATGGCACAATGTGCGCAGCCACATCTGGCCCACTCTAGCGCGTTTTCGAAGTAGGTCTGCAATCTTAAGGTTAAGTTCATCAGCCCGAGAGACCCTGTGCTGTTTTAAGATTATAAAGACAAGGAAAGAAGTGGCAAGAAAAAAAACCCCACTGAACACGTCGCTAAGGATCAGCGGGGGTTTAGGGCAGAGCCTGCAAATGCACTTTACGTATCTGCCAGAATCTTCTCAAGGCTTTTTTCTGAGGAAGCTTTTGGGTGCCGTCCCAGGAAGAACATGGCCACTAAACAGAGCAGCGGCACAAACAAATGCTTGTTGGGAACGCCACACAGCACTGCGTAGACGGCAAAAATGCCGAGAAAAAGTTGAAAAAGCATAACGGTCAAACGTCTCATAACATATCCTCCTCTATCTACTATTTGAAAAAGAACAATAAGCCGGGTTAAAACCAAATGGAAAAAGCATGCCATATTCACCTAGAATAGTATTTTCTCTGCAATATTAAGTTGTTGGATGGATGTGGACATAAAGTGGGAATTGGAACGCTGCCCAAAGGAGGCAACAGATCGTATCCAAAAATGCATACGTTATGAATACTTACGTATAGTCGACAGGTAAAAAGCAGTTTACCTCTTCGCCGTTTAGCATGTTTGCATTTGCCTGATTCTGATTACTGCTTTGCTCTTAGTATATTGGCAGGTGGGAGATCACGAGTTCATCAACTATGATGACAATGTCTACATAACCGACAATGCTCACGTGCAGGAGGGTTTAACGAGCAAAGGGATGATCTGGGCTTTCACTACCAGCCGCACGGGCAATTGGCACCCTCTCACCTGGATTTCACATATGTTGGACTGCGAGCTCTATGGGCTGAATCCCGGTGGACACCACCTGACCAACGTGCTGCTTCACATGGCAAACGCGGTCTTGCTGTTTGTGGTTCTGAGGTGGATGACTGGGGCCACCTGGCGGAGCGGTCTAGTGGCCGCCTTGTTTGCGCTCCATCCCCTCCACGTTGAGTCTGTTGCCTGGGCGGCAGAACGCAAAGATGTGCTCAGTACTTTTTTCTGGCTGTTGACGATGGTAGCTTACCTCCATTATGTCAACCGTCCAGGGGGCAAGAGATATTTCCTGGTCCTTGTCACCTTTTCCCTTGGTCTTATGGCTAAGCCCATGCTGGTAACTCTTCCCTTTGTTCTGCTCTTGCTGGACTACTGGCCTTTGAACCGCTTTCAACCCCAGGCAATGACGGGTTCTGTTGTAAACCAACCGCTTGGATTCCGGAGCTTCGGCGATGACAAGTCGCCGATACTCAAAGCAGTCATGGAAAAAACGCCTTTGTTTGTGATCTCATTGTTCTCATGTGTTATCACTGTTATGGCTCAGCAAGAAGCAGGAGCCATCTCTACCCTGGAGATAGTCCCATTCAAGTTACGAATAGCAAATGGTCTCGTATCATTTGTAGCTTACATGGGAAAAATGATTTGGCCTCAGGATTTGGCGGTATTCTACCCACATCCGGGTAGCGATCTACAAATCTGGAAACCTGTGGCAGCTGGATTGTTCTTACTGATTGTATCCACTGTGGCTTTGTGGGTTGCACACCGCTGTCGATATGTACTTGTGGGATGGCTGTGGTATCTGGGCTCTCTTGTGCCGGTGATTGGCCTTGTCCAGGTTGGAGAGCAGGCCATGGCCGATCGCTACACCTATGTGCCACTCATAGGGCTGTTCATTGTTGTGGTCTGGGGTTTTGCTGATCTAGTGAAAAGATGGCGCTCGAGTCGGTGGGTGGCCTCGGTAACGGCAGCTGTGATGGTGCTAGCTTTGATGGCAGGTAGCTGGCTGCAAGTGGCCCACTGGAAAAACAGTGTTAAACTTTTCAAACACGCCCTCGATGTAACTCGCAACAACTATGTGGCCCACTACACCCTCGGGAATGCACTGGCACAGCAAAGAAACCTGACTGGAGCCATTTTCCATTACAATAAGGCGCTGCAAATCAACCCCAAATTTGCCGAGGCACATAACAATCTTGGGAATGCACTGGCACAGCAAAGAAACCTGACTGGGGCCATTTCCCATTACAATAAGGCGCTGCAAATCAACCCCGACCACGCAGAGGCACACCGCAACCTGGCAGTTGCTTTCGACCGCCAGGGGAAACACCAAGAGGCCATTCAACATTATGAGGAAGCCTTGCGAATCAGTCCCCATGATGCGCAATCCCACAACAACCTCGGGGTTGCGCTGGCTGAGCAGGGGAGGCTCGAGGATGCTGTTGCTCGTTTTACCGAGGCCCTCAGGATCGATCCGAACTTTCAGGAGGCGCAACGTAACCTGGAACTCAGTCAAACACTCATGGACAAATCCTCTACGGGATCGGCTGGTAAGCCGAGACAGGAAACTTTGGAGTGACCATAAACAGGGTGTGTGACTCATCTGCCTGCAATACTTCCACCTTGTCGTTGGGAATGGGCCGGGGTTTTCTTGCAGGCAAGATGAGAATCCGAGATATGGTTACGCGCCAGGAAAGACGGAAGCGCCCCTGAGCCAAAGCTAAATGGTCTGCAACCCTAGAGATTGCTCAGGGTGTGATGAACACGGAAACCCTTGATATCAGCCTCGAAGGAGCGTTTGTCCGCTGTCTAGACCCCTTGAAGCTTGAAGAACTTTTCAGTATGGTTATCAAATTTCCCAACTCAGATCGTCGTCTTGCGGTTGATTCTAAAGTAATCTGGGTACATGTGCATGGGCCTGATCACTCTGTTACGCCCCGTGGAATGGGGGTCAAGTTCACCCAGCTTTCCGGCAGTGACCGGCAATTTCTTAATAAAATGATTATACATCGCGTCCAAGAAGCGCATAAAGTCCTGTGCGATTGCCATCCCCATTACTTTCCCCGCCTCAGACCTTCTCAGCATTTTTCACGGATCAGTCTTGATGTCTAGAAGGCAGCATCTATTGGTATAGATTGTGCAGTGACGTGTGCAGCACAGACCGTGGATCTAGCCCGGATATTTCATGGGTCACCTGCTGCGTTCCAAATAGCGATGCGCTTTCACCTTCACCCTGTTCTGCTCCTGTGATATCCGGGATCTACTGCAAGGAAAGATGGCTTTAGGATGGATTTTAATAGGAGGATTTATTGCCCTCCTTCTGCTCCTGCTTGCCAAGGACGATTACTACGACAGGCAAGAGCAGAAGAAACGTATGGAAATGCGAGCGGAAATAGCATGGCCTGTTGTCATAAAAACAGATCGCGACAGCTTTGAGAGCAGAACGGTAAATATCAGTGCCAGTGGAGCATTACTCTGCTTTGCGGAACAGCTGACATTAATGGAAATCGTCACACTGACAATTAGACCCCCCGTAAGAGCGGCTCTGGAGATTACCGCCGAGGTGGTCAGAACAAACATCCCCTGCGACAACAAAGACAGCACGCGACAGGGGGCAGCGGTTCGCTTCATCATAATCTCGGAAAAGGATCGAGAGTTTGTCTCCTTTAGCGTCTTCGACCACCTGCAGCAAAAAGCCCATTCTAATCAGCGCACAAAAAGGGATTTAAGATTGTAGATTTAAGATTGATGCTTCGGAGTTTTCCTGAGTCCTGGCCTCTGGGCCTCTAAATCTAAAATCTGAAAACTACAATCTTAAATTTCTAACCCTGCCAAACCCTCACAAAAGGCCAGAACATTTTTCCCCAGGTCGGGAAGGTAATAGCCCCCTTCAAGCACAGCGAAACGTCTCCCTTGGCATAACCGGTGAGCAGCTGCCCTGATATTGGCGCCAATGGCCCGATAGTCTTCTGTGCCTAAGATACCACCCCAGTCCCTGACGTAGGTGTCAAAACCAGCAGAAATACCCAGCAAATCAGTCTCACTGTAGTTTCTCAATTTCTGCTCCAGAAACCCAAGAAAAGCAGTTCTTGTCTTGGCCCTCACATTGATGACGTCAACTGCTGGGTTGTCCCTGAAAATGGCCTCAGTTCCATCTCCGTCATGGAGGTCTAGGTCTATCACAACTGCACTGGCAATGGTGCCATTTGCCATCAACCTGGTGATAGCTACAGCGATATTGTTGAAGAAGCAATATCCCCAATAACGGTCGGGGCCAGCATGATGTCCGGGGGGACGAACCAAACCGAAAGTCGGGATACCGCGCATGGCTTCATCCGAGGCCCTGATAGCTCCTCCAGCGGCCAGCAGGGCGGTTTCATAGGTCTCACGACTCTCCAGCTCTACGCGCTCCACCATTGCTGAGGTGTGGACCCTGAGAATGTCTTCTCGCTTTGCAGGTTGGGCTTCTACTATGGGGAAGCGGTTGCTAAGCTTGGCATGGATGGCTTTCACCCGTGCAGGACACTCAACGGTGGAGGTATAATAGGAGGTGAGATAGCCCTGGTGATAAACCAGAGAAAGAGGTGACATTGTCAACTTATCCTATCAGTTTACCATTGACAGTTTTCTAGATCGTAGCTATTCTCAGCCGACTCGAGTTGGCGTAAACCGACCTCGGTTTGATTCAACATCGAGAACCGGGTCTTCAGGGCCATTCTATGTGTGATTTATGATTTCAGATTGAAGATTGAGGAGCAAATCCATTTCTTACCTCGAGGTACTGAGCTCTTCAATCTAAAATCGTGAGGAGATTACGATCGTGCCACTACCCTTTGGAACTGCCCACTCAGGGATGGCTGAGAAAGCAAACGTTTTCGTTTTGCACTGCGCCCTTGATCTCAAAAAACTACAGAGATGCTGCAGGAAGCTTGATCTCGCCGTCAACCTGATACCTTTTCGCCGCGAGGAGGTCTTTTCCTACTATGTGCGTCTGGACAGGCCACGGCCTGATTTGATAGTCATCCGCAGCCACTTTCATTCACTGGTCAATTCCCTGAATCACCAGAAATGTATTCCGACCATAGTGGTCTCAACCCACCAAAAGCCCACCGACTGCCTGGCCCCCTTCATCCGAGCAGATGAGGGCTATGAAGGTTCTCACGCGTCCAATACATATGAGATGCTGGCGCTGACCATGCGTCGGGAACTGTCGTCCGGCCCCAACCTGGCTTTCTGAAGAGGCAATTTCTTGGATTTCTCTCAAGTGCGTTCATAGAACGCCATGCTGCCGAAGGTGACGAAAGAGCCCTCGCCATCCACCTCAGTGTAGTCATAGCGTAGGAGTTCTCCCTCCACCGTGTTCTCCAGGGTTTTGAGCATGGTATAGAGGGGCGGAAGCCCGCAGATGCGGCGGCGATTGCGTTCACGCACCAAGGTGTTGGCGAAGGTGTCAGCGTCAGCGGTTGCAATGGTCTCGAGCAGCTGGCGGTCGGCTTCCTCGTGTTCCCGCACCGTTCCTGCGTGGGGCTGGAACGGATCGCCATAGCGGGGACCAATATGGGCCAGGTCCACACTGCTAACCAGACAAACTGGGTGTGGGTAAGAGTCCAGAGTTTCTCTGAGGGAGTAGACCATGGTGAGAATATCAGGGCTACGCTGTTCGAGTTCTTCCACAGCAAAAGAGCAGAGGATGGGCACAATGCGAACATCCGGCAAAAGTAGACTCAAAAAAAGGGTCTGGAACTCAATGGTGTGCTCACGCCGGTGGGCGAACTCGTCCGCGAGAAGGTCCAGAGAACAGCGACTGGTCAATTCCTCAATGAAGTCGTTGTCCGCTGCAACCAAGCCCAACGGAGTTTCGAAGTTTTTACGGCTCAGAGCGAAGCAGTTGGCCAACGGTTCATGACCGGTACCGAGGATAACGCAGGTGCCCACAGGGCTCGCTTCAACCAAGGCCTTGTAGGCATAAGCGAAGCACGGACCACCTGCGCGCAGGTCAATGTGTGGAGCCATCAAACCGGCTATCGTTCTCCTCGATTGAGCCGGTCGAGGCTCGCCGGGGCCGCCGTTTTCCGGGTCAAAGAACCTTTGTAGCTGGAGGCGGAGACCTTCAGGATCCGGTTCATAGCTGACTCCCGCGTGGAAAGGCAAGCGGCTAGATTGGTTGCTAAACTCATCGATCAGTTGCCGCATGCGAGCACGGCTGTTTTCATTGTCCAGAAAAAGGTAATCATCCAGTGTCCGGATGAGGCCATCGAGTTTTTCACGAAATAACATGCCACCAAACCTGCGCATATGGGCGGCCTGGATATCCACCACCGAATTGGATCCGTCCATAAGGGTAACAAGAAAGTAGGCCTGGGGGCTCAGGACCAGGGTCTCCGGATTCAATCCCTCCGGGTCCCGAAGCGCAACGTATAAAGCCTGACCGTGTCGAATGGGGATGGCCTCCAGGCGATCCCGCAACCTGGGTAGTTCTCCGCTCATAGGTTGACCTCGTTATTGCCATAGCTTCCTGGCGGTGCATTTGGCCCCTCCCACCGACCCACAACGTAGATCTGGCTGGATTAGTAGAGTGGAATACGGCTCAATTGACCAGAAGCAGATGAGCAATAATCTTGTACAGTTTGTGATATGAGACGGGACTACAGTATAATGAAAAGGAGCAGCTCGAGCAACGAGTTTCTGGACAATTAAAGTGTTTGACTGTTTCAATAAAATTTGTTATTTCAACATTATAAAGTACTTAGTCCAGGTTCTTCATGAGGCTCTTTTGCCATTGTGAACAATCCTTCTTCTCGGGCTTTTGCTCACAACAAGATGACCCGGACTGGAAACTCTAGGGGAGACTATTCATCTGAACTTGGATGAAATCTAGTTATGCGACACTATTCTGTTTTGATACTGATTGCTCTGCTTGTGTTGTCACTACTTTGGGGTTGCGCTCTCACTGGACAAAAGGCGGCCACTGAAGAGGAGATTGCCACCCAGCAAGCGAGGGCAAAACCTCACTTGAGCTCCCGCACTGACGCCTACTACCATTTTCTCCGATCACGCCAGCTTCTTTATCAAAACCAGGTAAAAGAAGCATTGACTGAACTTGAAATGGCCGCGGAAGCAGACCCCGGGGCGGCCTATCTTTTTGGGGAGTTAGCCACCTTCTATATGCGCCAAGGCCAGAATGCAAAGGCCGTCGAGGCGGCACAGAGAGCCAGAAATCTAGATCCTCAGTCAATCAAAACGAGAATGATGCTCGCTGGACTCTACAGCAGTCTCAAACAGACGGACCGAGCCATTGCCGAATATCGGGCAGTGCTCGAGCTGGATCCGAAACAACAAAAGGCTAGACTCTGGCTGGCTTCCCTCTACGCCGCCCAGAGTAGATATGAGGAGGCTCGTGAGGTTCTGAATGAGCTCGTGAATCTGGATCCTGAAAATCCTGTGGCAAATTATTATCTCGCCCGGATGGAACTGGAGCTCAAGGAATACAATGAAGCAGAGAAATACTACAAAAAGGCACTGGAAATCAGACCTGATCTCGAAATGGCCCTCATGGACCTGGCTTATCTCTACGAGCTGCAAAACCGCTATGATGATGCAGAGGGGACATACAAGAAAATCCTGGAGTTTGATCCAGAGAACAAACAAGCTCGATCCAGGCTTGGCGATCTTTACCTGAGGCGGAGTAACTACCGTGGGGCGCTGGCCGAGTTTCAAAAGATAATGGATCCAGAGGAGAAGGGGTTGGAGATGCGGAGTAAGGTCGGCCTCATCCACCTGGAGCTGGAAGAATATGACCAGGCTATAGAGGTTTTCAACACTCTTCTGGCGGGAGACCCCGAAAACCAAAAAATTCGTTACTACTTGGGAATAGCCTATGAAGAGAAGGAGGATTTTGAGCGAGCATTGGCCGAGTTTGATGCAATTCCTGCCTCCGGGCCCTACGGACTGAAAGCCAGACTCCATCGTGGTTTTATTCTGGAGAAGCGAGGGGATGTAGATGACGCCATTGCTACTCTCGAGGAAGTAATAGAAAACCACCCTGAGGAAGAGGACGGCTACCTTTACCTGGGGAACATGTACGAAACGCTCAAGCGCTTTGATGAAGCAGAGGCGGTTTTGAGACAAGGTCTGAAGATGGCTCCAGGCCATCAGCGCCTTCATTTTCGTCTCGGTGTCGTTCTGGATAAAAAGGGGGACCGGCAAGACAGCATTGTCGAGATGGAAAAAGTGATCGCTTTGGACCCCAAGGATGCCAATGCTCTCAATTATTTGGGTTACTCTCTAGCGGAAATGGGCATACGATTGCAGGAGGCGGAGGAGTTTGTTAAACGCGCTCTGCAGATTAAGCCGGGAGATGGCTACATTACCGATAGTCTGGGCTGGGTATATTTCAAGATGGGCCGCCACAATGAAGCGCTCGTGTGGATTCAGAAGGCACTGGATCGACTGCCAGAAGATCCGCTGATTACTGAGCACCTTGGAGATACATACCAGGCTCTTGGCAGATGGCGTGAAGCGCAGGAGGCTTATGAGCGCGCATTGCGTCTCGGTCATGAAAACCCGGAGCAGTTGGAATCCAAGCTCGAGGAAAGCAAGAAAAATGCAACCATTGAGGGGGCTCAGTGAACGCAGGGCCTGGTGTGAATTTAGTCAGGAGGGCCATGGGGCCTGAGCTAGAGTGGCGCAGATTAAGCAAAGCCGCGGCTTGGCCGCTGCGGCTGGTTTCGCTAGTAATTTACGTTTATCTATTGTTCTTTTTCAGCGGCTGCGCCAAGGAAGTACCCATTTACGAACCGGCTGACCTGCCGGTTTCTTTGGTTGTTGCCCAACTGCAACAAAGAGAGAACCACCTTTTCAGTTTCCGTGCGGTCGGCACCATCCGGGTGCAAGGAGGGAAACAGCGCTGGTCGGGAAGAGCCTTCCTCCTCAGTGAATTTCCTGATTCCTTGCGGTTGGAAGTGGTAGGCTTGTTCGGAAACCCCGTCCTATACGCGGTGAGCGATGGCCACCAATTTACAATCTGGGAGCCCGGTCGTGAGCATGCCTATCAAGGCTTGGCCTCAAGTGGCACTCTGGCAAGACTCATCAAATTTCCATTGCAGGATCGGGAGGCCCTCCTGCTGTTGGCGGGAATTGTACCGCCATGGCAGCGGGTACAAGCAAAACTCTTCAGGTTGAGTGAGGCGGAGAGTTTCATGCTGCAACTGGAAAACAAGCCTGCCCGGCTTAAGCAAAGGATCTGGCTCGAGGGTGAGGACATGATCGTGACCAGGGTTGAACGAACGCAGAGAAATGAAGACAAGTTTGAGGCCAAATTTTCTGACTTTGTTTCTATTGATGGATTATTTTACCCCAGAAGCATTGTGATGGAGGGAGGCCAAGCCCATCTCAGTATTCGCTACCAGCAGTTTGCGATCAACGAAGATTTAGACGCAAGTGTCTTTCATCTCGCTCTGCCTGAGGGAATCGAGATCGTTCCCTGGTAGTCCTGTCCTTCAAGGCGGTTTTATAATGCAGCGTTTCGTTGCCGACCGAATGCTGGGAAAACTGGCAAAGTGGTTAAGAGTTCTCGGACATGATGTCGTATATTTACGACAGGCCGCGGATGAAAAGATTGGGGAACGGCTGCGTGAGGGTAGGATTTTCCTTACCAGGGGCCGCAGGGCCGGGTCATGGCAGCAGCTGGGCAAAGTTTTCGTTGTCCATGCCAATGAGCCCAAAAAGCAGTTCCGTGAGGTGGTCAAGGGGTTGCGTCTGGCCATGATCGATGCCGAGGTCTTCAGTCGATGCCTCAGTTGTAATTGTCTACTGGACACAGTCAACAGGGAGGAAGTTCGCGCAGAGGTGCCGGATTACATTTACCAGACACAGAGGCAATTTCATCGTTGCTGCGATTGCGGCAAGGTCTACTGGCCGGGCAGTCATTCAGAAAAGATGCGCCAGCAGCTAGAGGAGATACTGGCAGACTCTGACTAGCTAACGCTGCGTTGCACCACAATCGCAGAATCCAGCGTCAGGAAGAAGCGCCGCAGTCACTCGGATCGCCCTGGATTTTTTCCAAAGCGTGATGAAGGCCCGGGAGTATCGATTCCAGGTTTTCCCGGGCACCTCTGACACTACCAGGGAGGTTGATGATGAGTGTCTGCCCCCTGATTCCGGCCACTGCCCGGGAGAGCATTGCATGGGGGGTTTTGAGCAGGCTTGCGGTTCTCATCGCCTCGGCCATACCTGGCACCTGGCGATCAACAACCGCAAGAGTGGCATCAGGCGTTACATCCTGTGGGCTGAGCCCGGTGCCACCGGTAGAAACCACCAGATCCAGACAAAGTTCGTCGGTAAGGTAGCGGAGTCGTTTTTCAATGAGGGGCTGATCATCTGGAAGCACCTCATGATGAGCTATGAAAAATCCAGCCTTGTCCAGAATCTCTTGAACGGCTGGACCGCTTCCATCTTGGCGCTCACCCCTGAAACCCCGATCGCTGATTGTCAGTATTGCCGCCCTTCTCATATCAACCACCCGAAAGCGGAGTTTTCCCTCTTACTTAACGCCCTTTCTCATTATGAAACGCTGGGCGGCTGAACTCAAAACGCTCGACACGCCCTTGTTCTTGGACAATCGCTTGAGATCGGCGACCATCAGAGTTCCGATGATCTTAAGACCAACTGGCAGAGGGGTTTTTGGATTGTTCACCAGACCCAGACGAACCTGGTAGTTTTTCATCCATTGCCTGTTGACGGCAATCTTTCGCAGGATCTCATCACGCATATTACGGGAGTTGGCAACGGCAACAATCTCCATTTCAGAGATCCGAGGGCTATCAAGCACCGCCTCTTGCACCTGCTTGCTGCTGTCCTTGAGGAGAATGGAACGCGCCTCTTTGTCCCCAGTCATGGCCAATTTGATTTTATCAGGAACCGGCAGATCTTGGATCTCCTGGAACCGGCTCTTGGCTTTTCTCTCATCTTTCGGTGTTTTCGGTTTTACGCGGGCACGTCGGTCAGTTCCTCGCTCGGCTGCAGTGCGCTCAGCCGCTGCGATTAGGTCTTCACTCACCTCCGCGTTTTTGGTCAGTTGCTTGAGATCGGCATCCAAAAGTGTGGGAACCAGTTTGAGGGCTATGGGGAAAGGTGTTCTGGGGTTGTTCACCAGAGCTCGACGGACTTGGTAATTCTTTAGCCATTGCACATTGGCAGCAATTCTGCGCAGCAAATCATCGTCAAGCTTCTGTGATTTGGCAATGGCCACGATCTCCACTTGGGTGATTCGTGGACTGGTGAGCACCGCCTGCTGAACTTGCTTGTTTGAATCTGTGATCAGAACGGCGCGCACCTCGCGCTCGGCCATGTGGGCCAGTTCAATTTTTTTGGAGACCGGCAGATTCAAGATCCGGCTGGGTTCAATTTTCTTTACCTTGCCAGTCTCACTCATGCATTCGCCCTCTCTTGCTGGGGCTTCAAGTTAATCTTCCTTCTCTTTCTGGGCCTCTGCCACGGTACCTCTTCATAGTGCGAGTGTTTCATAGTGAACATGCCGCGGCCGCCGGTTATGGAACGGAGGTCGGGAGCATATTTGAGTACTTCAGACATGGGCACATGAGCTCTCACTATTTGATTTCTCCCCTTCGAGTCCATTCCCAATACTCTGCCTCTCCTGGAGTTGAGATCACCAATCACATCTCCCATGTGCTCATCTGGAACGGTCACCTCCACTTCCATGACCGGCTCCAGCAAAGTGGGCTGTGCCTCGGCAACCCCCTTCTTGAAGCACATGGATGCGGCTATCTTGAAGGCCATTTCCGAGGAGTCCACCTCATGAGATTTACCATCGTAAAAACGTACTTTGAAATCCACCACCGGGTAGCCTGCTCGTACACCCATCTCCTTGGCCTCATTAAGCCCTTTTTCCACAGCCGGAACAAAGCCGCGGGGAACATTCATTCCCACCAGAGCCTCTTCGAATTCAAAACCCGTGCCACGTTCAAGGGGAGAGAGATCAAAATGTACCTCGGCAAACTGGCCACGACCGCCAGTCTGTTTCTTGTGCCGATAAATAACACCCGTAACAGCCTTCTTGATTGTCTCCCGATATGGGACCTTCGGCGGTGATAGATTGACCTCCACGCCAAACTTCCTTTTTAGTTTGCCCATGGAAGCTTCGATGTGTATTTCGCCCATTCCAGATAGGATTGTTTCTCTCGTCTGTTCCTCGCGGTGTACTTGTAAGGTAGGGTCTTCTTCCATAAGTCTAGCCAGAGAAGAGAATATCTTGTCCTCATCTCCTTTACTCTTGGGTTGCACCGCCATTGAAACAATGGGATTCATGGTTTCGGGAACAGGGTAGACAATCGGATTGTTCGGATCGCAGAGGGTATCGCCGGTGAGCGTCTCTTTCAACTTGGCCACCGCGACAATTTCGCCAGGGCCGGCACTTTTAATGGTTTGCTGGCTCTTTCCCTGCATGAGCATGAGGGCGCCGAAACGTTCTTTTGCCTCTTTGCTGGCGTTGTAGAAATTGCTGTCGGCTTTTAGGATTCCGGAGAAAATTCGCATGATGGTAAGTCTGCCGGCGTAAGGATCGCTAACAGTCTTGATTACCTGAGCACTTAACGGTTCGCCCTCTTCAGGATTGCGCACTGTTTCCTCACCATTCTTGGGGTTAACGCCCGTTTTGTCACCACGGTCCAAAGGACTCGGCAGACACTGGACAATGAGGTTTAGCAACATCTGTGTCCCCATATTCTTGGTGGCGGACCCACAAGTGATAGGAATGATATCACCGGCCACACAGCCGTTACGGAGTCCTTCCAGGAGTTCCACGTCGGTGAGTTCCTCGCCTTCCAGGTATTTTTCCAACAACGTGTCATCTGATTCGGCGATACGCTCAATAATCTGTTCTTGCTGACTTGCCACCAGGTCTTTCAGGTCAGAAGAAACATCAATCTCCTTCATTTTGCCGCTGCCGTCATCCTGAAACTGGTACGCTTTGCCGCCGAGAAGATCCACCATACCGCTGAAAGTCTCGGCAGCTCCTATGGGAAGGTGTACCGGGGTGGCTTTGTCGCCGAATATCTCTTTGATCTCCTTGACAACTCTGAAGAAATCAGCACGTTCGCGGTCCATTTTGTTGATGGCTATAAGTCGTGGAAGATTGAGCTCGTCGGCAAATTCCCAGACCTTCTCTGTCTGCACCTTTACGCCGTCGATGGCGTCAATCACCACTATAGCCCCATCCGCTCCGTGGAGGCAGGTCTGGGTGTCGACCAGGAAGTTAAAATCACCCGGGGTATCAATGATGGTGAGGGATGAATTCTTCCAGGTGAAGGTGCAGAAAGACGAACTTAAGGTTATTTGTCTGGAAATCTCTTCGGGGTCATAGTCCAAGATAGAAGTGCCGTCATCGACTTTACCCAGCCTCTTGGAGTTCCCTGTGGTGAAGAGCATCGCTTCTGCCAGGCTGGTTTTTCCTGCGCCTCCATGGGAGATAATTCCCACTGTTCTCAGATTCGCAATAACTGTACTCATGAACACTCCTCTCTGGCGTTGTCGTCCAGATTATTTTGTACTGAGTGTGCTTTCAGGGTGATGTACGATCCGTTTGGATTGCTTTCTGAATACGGAAGGGGATTCACAGGTTGACTGTTGGTCTGATTGCGCCTCGTTTGTTGCTAGTTCCGCATTCTCAAACAGGTCCTGCCAAGCAAACCCCGGAAAAAATATAACACGTGAAATTACCTCAGCGCAGAAAACAAAGTCAAGGGAAAGTTTGATGACCACTTTTTCGTTGATTCTTTTTCTGGCACTGTGCTAATGGTTAAGTTTTACGTTAACTACCTGGAGAAAGCTGCGGTGGAAAAAGCATTTAGGGACTTCCTCCGTTATCTCAGGGTGGAAAGAAATTATTCTGCCCACACAGTGAGAAATTACGAGAGCGATCTTCGGCAATTTGCGGGGTTTATGCGACAGAGAGGTAAACAAATAGGGGGAGAGAATAAGACACCTTTTGTTCCAGAACAGGTAGACCATCTGGATATTCGCGCCTATCTCGCCTCACTGTATCGACGAAATGCTAAGAGTTCAGTGGCGCGAAAGCTCTCAGCCCTCCGTTCATTTTTCGGATACCTGGTGAGGCAGGCAGAGATCAAACAGAATCCTGCAGACATGGTGTCCGCACCCAAGATGGGGAAACCGATACCGGATTTTCTGCCGGTGGACGAAGCCTTCCAGCTTATGCACGGTCCGGATACGGATAACGTGCTTGGGAGTCGTGACCGGGCGATTCTGGAAGTTCTTTACTCATGTGGCCTGAGGGTAAGCGAACTCACAGGTTTGAATCTTGACAGCTTGGATTTAGAGCTCGGTATTGCTCGGGTAATCGGTAAAGGGGACAAGGAAAGGGTAGTACCTATAGGGGATGAAGCAAAGAACGCCATCTCCGACTATTTGCAAAAGAGGGGGGAGTTGTTGGCCGGGCGGCCAGACCGCCGAGCACTCTTCCTCAATAACCGCGGTGGCCGGCTCAGTTCCAGAAGTGTTGCGCGGCTAGTAAAGAAGTATATGCAGAGATGCAAGCTGGGCAGGCCACTGAGCCCTCACGGTCTCCGGCATAGCTTTGCCACTCATTTGCTCGATGCCGGAGCTGACCTTCGGGCTGTTCAGGAGATGTTGGGCCACGTCAGCTTGTCTACCACTCAGCGATACACGCATCTTAGTGTGGACAAGCTCATGGCCGAGTATGATAAGGCCCACCCGCGCAGCAGGCTGCCACGCCGAGACCAGGAAGAAAAGGGGGAATCAGAGGAAGAATAGGTGGCGTAGTTCACGGCTTAGTATTATGGGCGCAGTGGGCAGCAGGCAGTGAGCGTTGAACACCATTTCATTGCTCAATTCGCATCGCACATTTCTTATTCTGCATTTACATAGCGTCTATTTTTGACTTTGATACCCTATGCGAAATGTGTAATGTGAATTGAATACTGTTCGTACTCCCTGGTGGTAAATGCCAGAATCGCTCTTCAAGAGGATTTTGCTATGAAGGGTACAACCATACTCGTAGTGCGTCGAGGGAACCAGGTTGTGGTTGCTGGTGATGGCCAGGTGACCATGGGTGATACAGTCCTGAAACACAAGGCGCGCAAGGTTCGTCGGCTTTATCACGACAGGGTGATCGCTGGTTTTGCCGGCGCCACTGCAGATGCTTTCACCCTGTTCGAACGGTTCGAAGCCAAACTGGAGCAGTACAGCGGTAATTTGCGCCGAGCGGCTGTTGAACTTGCAAAAGATTGGCGCACAGACAGGATGCTCCGCCGATTGGAAGCCCTGCTTGCTGCAGTGGACAGTGATGGTTCTCTGGTGATTTCCGGAACTGGTGATGTGATCGAACCGGATGATGGCCTGCTGGCAATTGGCTCAGGTGGCCCCCAGGCGCTGGCTGCGGCGCGTGCTCTGGTGAAGCATACTGACCTCAGTGCCCGCCAGATTGCCGAGGCAGCTATGGAGATCACAGCCGGGCTGTGTGTATACACCAATGATCAGTTTGTTTTTGAAGAACTGAGCGAAGACAATGAAAGCGCTTACTCCACCTGAAATAGTCACGGAGCTGGACAAATATATCGTTGGCCAGGAAGACGCCAAACGGTCGGTGGCCATTGCTCTCAGAAATCGCTGGCGTCGTCGGCAGGTGCCTGTGCATCTCAGGGACGAGATCGCCCCGAAAAACATAATCATGATTGGCCCCACGGGCGTGGGCAAGACCGAAATAGCCCGCCGTCTTGCTTCCTTGGCCAATTCACCGTTTTTGAAGCTTGAGGCCTCTAAATTTACGGAGGTGGGGTATGTAGGACGTGATGTGGAATCCATGATCCGTGATCTCTGCGAGCTGGCAGTGAACATGGTCAGGGGGGAAGAACAAATAAAGGTAATGGCGCGGGCCGGTGAAATCGCTGAGGAGAAGACCCTGGATATTTTGCTGCCCCCCGAAAGAGTTCAGGAGTATCCGGCAGAAACCGGCTCTGAAACCACCACTGAGCTCGAAGGGCCAGAGGCAGGGGATCGTTCTGGAACGCGTGAAAAACTCCGCCGGCTGTTGCGAGCAGGGAGGCTTGACGAGCGCTATGTGGATCTGGAGGTCAGTGATCGCAATTACCCCATGGTCGAGATTTTCAGTAGCGCCGGCCTGGAAGAGATGGATATCAACTTCCGGGAGATGCTGAGCAACATGATGCCTCGCCGTACTAAACGGCGCAAGGTCAAACTCCCGGAAGCGCTGGAAATCCTTACCCAAGAAGAAGCGCAGCGGTTGATCGATATGGACAAGGTAGTAAAGTTGGCCATCGAAAGGGTGGAACATTCTGGCATTATCTTCCTGGATGAAATTGACAAAATAGCTTCTCGGGAGAGCACCAGAGGGCCCGATGTGTCGCGGGAGGGAGTACAGCGGGATTTGTTGCCCATTGTCGAGGGTTCCACCGTGAATACCAAGTATGGGATGGTCCGCACCGATCACATTCTATTCATAGCTTCCGGGGCTTTTCACGCCTCTAAACCTTCTGATCTGATCCCTGAACTCCAGGGACGGT
>WOR8_10001612_pt1 | contig 22819 bp, 15 predicted proteins | sample DeeMarSeWOR38_10_FD_19890 | JGI IMG/M metagenome (IMG submission 19890) | reverse complement strand
TTACGACCAGAGTGATATCGTCCTCCGGCACTTCATCGCCCCGGAATACCTCGAGCGCCTCGGTGACGGTGTTCACGATCCGGCGGGCCGAGGCCTTATGGTTATGACGAATAATCTCCATCAACGCTTCTTTTCCGAACATCTCACCGGTTTTATCGTGCGTCTCCCAGATGCCGTCGGTACCGATCACAATCACCTGGCCGGGTTTTAGGCGGCGCTGAAAAGAATCGTATTCGATAGAATCGTCAAATCCGAGCGGCACGCCCCGGCCTTTGAGTTCATCAAATGCGTCCGTAGAGGGATCGTAGACCAGGGCCGGGTCGTGCCCTGCGCGAACCCACCGTATCTGCGTTCCACGCTCCGCGAGTTCGGAGTAAAAAAAGGTCATGAAATTCCCGGTCTTGGCGGTGTCCAGGCTCAGGTGCCGGTTGACGTCGCTGATAATACCGGCTGCTTCACCGGGCATGGAAGCCCGCAACATGATCAGGGCCCGCGCCGTCGCCATAAGCAGGGCGGAAGATACACCGTGTCCCGAAACATCCCCGACGACCACAGCCAGACCGGCCTGACCGCCCCGGTTGGTTTCGATAAAATCGTAATAATCGCCGCCCGTTTCATCACAATATATACTCGCTCCCGCAATATCGAATCCCGCAAGCAAAGGATCGCTTTGCGGCAAAAGACTCTGTTGGACCTCCTGGGCAAGCCCCAGGGCGTAGCTCATGCGCATGTGTTCCTCGATCTTGGGGACGATCTCGTTGAATGCTTGGATCAGCTGGGCACGCTCATCTTTCATGCGGGCCTGGAGTCTTACCGAAAAGTCGCCCTTCGCAAGCCGTTTCCAGGCGTCGATGATGGTCAGAATATGACCCGTGCTGATGCGCGAGGTGAAAAAGGCCACGATACCCACTAGAAATAAAGCCAGCACAACGGCGACCCCGGTGATGGCCGTCCGGTTTTTAGAATATTCCACAAACATCTGCCCAACTTCTTCAGGCAATGTCATGATCTCCGATTTGGGCACGACGATCACGAAATACTGGTCTGCAATCATAGCGGCATATGCCCAGAGCGAGTCCACCCCTTTGAACGGCATATCGAGGTACCCGGATTTCTGGTTTTTGATACGATGATATAAAGCCGCAATCTCCGGGCTCTGACTGGATAGTTCCTCCTCCGACTTCGAGGCGGCCGGGGCGCTTTTTTCCTGCGAGGAAAGAACCCAGATTTTGCGCCCCTCTGAAGTCGTCGTCTTTTCGGTGCCGATCATAAAGGAAGACATCTTTTGAGACCAGCTGGAAGCCGTTGTATTTTCCATAAGGGCATGGGCGATCTTGATGTCCATGGCGGCGACGCCGGCAAACGATCCGTCCGGATACCTGAACGGTACGGAAACGGTCAGGGTAAGCTGACGGGTGGTGGCATCGATAATGGTGAGCCAGGTAAGGGCCATTGATTTTTTGGCGTTCTCGTACCAGGACCGTTTCCGGGGGTCGTAGTCCGCAGGATATCCGCCGTGACCCGGGTAAGAAATATGGACTCCGCTTTCCAGGCTGGCATATACCCAAATAAGCCCCTCTCCGTATTCTTTGCTGAGTTTTTTCAAGGTGGCGATCAAACGCGTCAACCTGGCAATGTCTTTGGCTACGTCCGCCTTATTCGTGCCAGGGGCCAGAAGGAAATTGGGGTGTTCGCGGCTGACATGTTTATAGGTGATGACGCCGCCTTTGAATTTGATGGGATGATTCTTCGATAGCGCCATATCTTTAGGAGCTGTCCGTGGATCGTCAAAATCGGCGGCATAGTACAGAGGGGTTTCCGGCGGCGGTGGCAGGACCAGAGCAAGCTCAGCCCGGGCTGCCAGCCGCTGGATGCACTGCTCGGAAGCAAATCCACCCAGAAAACTGGACGTGGCATAGCTGCGCGCGGCACGCACCATCTCCTGCCGGACGGTGTCGGTAAGCGTATTTCGGGCTCGTTCGGAAATGGTATTTCCCAGGCGCCGGGAGGCGTTGTGGGTGATCCAGGTAACTGCCAACAGTGGAACCAGACTGGCAGCTAAAAGAACCAGGAAGTGTTTCCAGCGCAGTTTCATATTCCCTCCCATTTTCGGCTGCGAACGCCATTTTGGTGCCTTATGGGCAAATTATCGCTAATCCAACGGCAGGCGCCGAAAGGTTCCGGGGTTTTGCGGATTATAATAATGATCCATCGGACCATTTTCGCGGTAATCCTGGTGCCAGTGATTGAGGGCATCCCGGTCCAGCACCACGCCGAGGCCGGGACCTTCGGGCACATCCACTACATTGTTTCGCGGCTTAAAGGGACCGCCCTGGATCACATCACCGATTTGCCAGCGCTTTAGCGATTGACTGGGCTCGTGCATCCATTGCGTGGCGGCGGTGACATGCAAGTAGGCGGCCGTACAGATCCCCGCATCACCGCTGTAACACCAGAAACCGATGCCCATGGCCTCACAGGCCCCGATGAATCGAATCGCCCGATTGATGCCGCCCAGGACGGCAAAATTGGTCACAAATGCATCCGGAACTCCCAGCGCAACCGCCCGTCGGATATCGGGTACGTGGGAGGAAAATGGAATACTCGAGTGCCGCCGCAGCGCCGCCATTTCTTCAAAGGTGGCCACGGGGTCCTCGTAGTTACGGATGTTATAGGGCTCGATTTCACGCAATATCTGGCGGGCAGTGGACAGTGACCACGACATGTTTGAATCGAGCCGGATCATCGCTTCGGCACCGAGTTTTTCACGCAGGCATTTAACCGTTGCGACCTCAAGGTGGGGATCACCGAGGCTTAATTTACCTTCAAACAGGGTGGATCCGTGCGCTTCCTTCATTTTAACACAATAGTCGGCGACGGCCTCAGGTGTCATTTCTCCGCCGCGTCCATCCTTTGCCACCCTGAACGCAAAATATTCGGTAAATGGAATTTTTTTACGGACGGCACCGCCGAGCAATTCGCACAGCGGTCGGTCCCATGCTTTGCCCCGTATGTCCCAGAGTGCAATCTCAATGCCGCCGAATGCCTTGACAACCGAAGCGTCATCGGTATTCTGGACCACACACCATTCCGGCAGGCAGCGCATCTCACAGCCGGCTATATCGATGGGATCACAGCCGGTTAAACGGGGCCCCATCTCGCTGTTGATCACCTCGGCACAGTCTGCCGAGGGCGACTCTCCGAGCCCGACAAGCCCTTCATCGGTTTCTACTTCAATGATCGCCTTCGAGGTACCCGGATAGGTCCCCACCGACCAGTAAAAAGGCGCCTCAAGGGGAATGTTGACCGGGGTGGCTCGCACCTGCGTAATTTTCATTTCGGTTCCTCCTCTCTTGCGTGCGGTCCGGGCGGAGCCAATTGCTCGGAAGTGTTGCGGGCAATTGCCAAGAAAAAGCGGCTTAAAAACCCTGAAGCTATTTCAAAAATAGTAGATCACGCTCCCCGCATGAATGCGGGATTTCACGTCTGATTCTAAAAACATTGAGGTGTTCAACAAAGCAAGGCACCGGCCGATCCGCCGTCGCCCTCTGATAAACATCGGGCTATGGCGGGACAAGCTGAAAAAGCGCAGCATACATGATCGTATGTGAGCATTTTCGCAGGGGCTGGGGAAGGGACCCCAGGCCCTGCCAGTAACACAGCTATTGAGCGTTAGATGCATTTTTGAGATAGCTTCAGTTTAGATGACGGATAGTTGCTTGCCGACCTTAGTAAAAGCAGCAATGGCGGTATCCAGCTCCGATGTGGTCAGTGCGGCCGATATCTGCACCCGGATGCGCGCCTTGCCCTTGGGCACCACCGGATACGAAAAAGCGATCACGTAAACACCCTCGGCCAGCATGGCATCGGCCATTTCCACGGCCACTTTGGCATCTCCGAGCATAATCGGCACGATCGGATGGTCTCCGGGATTGATTTTGAATCCGGCCCGGGTCATACCCTCCCGAAAATATCGGGTGTTGCGCTCCAGCCGATCGCGTAATTCGGTTGAGGCGCTCAGCGTTTCAAGGGCTTTGAATACCGCAGCGGCCACGCCGGGCGCCAGGGTGTTCGAAAAAAGATAGGGCCGCGAGCGCTGCCGCAGCATATCGATAATTTCCTGGCGCCCGGAAGTAAATCCGCCGGATGCCCCACCCAGGGCCTTGCCGAAGGTGGAAGTAATAATATCCACCCGCTCCATGACGCCATGGTATTCGGGGGTGCCGCGGCCGGTTTTGCCGATAAAGCCGGTCGAGTGCGAATCGTCCACCATGACCAGTGCATCGTAGCGGTCGGCCAGATCGCAGACTCCTTTCAAATCCGCAATGATGCCATCCATTGAAAAAGACCCGTCGGTGGCGATCAGACGGAAGCGGGCATCCCGGGCTTCCTTGAGCCTGGCTTCCAGATCGGTCATGTTATTGTTTTTGTATCGGTAGCGGGCCGCTTTGCACAGCCGGATGCCGTCGATGATGCTGGCATGATTGAGCTCATCGGAAATGACCGCATCCTCAGGCCCCAGCAGGGTTTCAAAAAGGCCGGCATTGGCATCGAAACAGCTAGAATACAAAATGGTGTCATCGGTGCCCAGGAATTCAGAGACTTTTTGCTCGAGTTGCTTGTGCAGCTGCTGGGTGCCGCAGATAAAGCGCACCGAAGACAAACCATAACCCCATTGCTCCAGGCCCTCTTTGGAAGCATCTACCAGATCCTGGGTGCCGGACAGGCCCAGATAATTATTGGCGCACAGGTTGATCACATGCCGGCCGTCGGCCAGCTGAACCCGGGCGCCCTGGCGCCCGGCCAGAACGCGTTCATCTTTAAAAAGCCCGCTTTCACGAATCTGGGCCAGCTCTTTGACCAGATGATCTTTCATTTTGCCGTACATTTCTTTTCTCCTCTTGAGCGCTTTTGCAATATTAACGGCTTATCAAATTTTACTTCGGAGTAAAATGCAAAAGTGACTAAAGTGAGCTAAAGTGACTAAAGTGACTAAAGTTAAGGAATTCTATCTTTTTTCAATAAAGATAGAGCGCAGCGATACCAAAACTTTAGTCACTTCCAACTTTAGTTCACTTTAGTCACTCTTCATTTGGCCAGTTGAGAATGACTTTGCCCGACTTACCCGACCGCATAATCTTAAATGCTTTTTCATATTCGGTGTAATCAAAGCGGTGGGTGATCATCGGGCTGATGTCCAGGCCGCTTTGAATCATGACGGTCATTTTATACCAGGTTTCATACATCTCGCGGCCGTAAATCCCTTTAAGGGTCAATCCGTTAAAAATCACCAGATCCCAGTCGATGGCCGTTTCTTTTGGTAAAATTCCGAGCATCGCGACTTTACCACCGTGGCACATGTTCGCCAGCATCGAGCGCAAGGCATCCGGATTACCGGACATCTCCAGGCCCACATCAAAGCCTTCCTTCATGCCCAGCTTTTTCTGCGCATCCTCGATCGTTTTGGAGCGCACGTCCAGCGCCAGGGTAGCGCCCATTTTTTGGGCCAGTTTCAAGCGGTAGGGAATCACATCGGTAACAACGACATAGCGGGCGCCGGCATGCCTGGCAATCGCCGCTGCCATGCAGCCGATGGGCCCGGCGCCGGTAATGAGCACATCTTCACCGAGGACATCAAATGAGAGCGCAGTGTGCGTGGCGTTGCCGAGCGGATCAAAACAGGTGAGAATGTCCATCGGGATGTGGCGGTCGCAATACCAGATATTGGTGACCGGAATGCTGAGATATTCAGCATAGGCGCCGGGGCGGTTGACCCCGACACCGCTGGTGCGCATGCACAGGTGGCGCCGGCCGGCCAGGCAATTGCGGCAACGGCCGCAAACCAGATGACCCTCGCCGGAAACCAGATCCCCGGGCTTGAAATCATGCACATTGGCGCCGAGCTCGGCGATGCGGCCCACAAACTCGTGTCCCACCACCATCGGCACCGGAATGGTCTTCCGGGCCCACTCGTTCCAGTTATAAATGTGCACATCCGTCCCGCAAATAGCGGTTTTGTGAATCTTGACGAGCACATCGTTGATGCCAATCTCCGGAACGGGCACTTTTTCCAGCCAGAGCCCCGGTTCGGACTTTGACTTTACCAGTGCGTCCATATGAACTGACATATGCACCTCCAGACACTGAGCTTGAAGGTTGTGGTGAAAGCAGGCGCCTGTCGCGTCTCGAAAAATACGTTTTTCCGGCTGTTCATAAAACCCGAGTTAAGCTCTCTCAACCACGAAGCGCACGAAGGACACAAAGAGAGATTTTAAATTTATGCTGTCCTGCCTTCGTGATCTTCGTGTATTTCGTGGTGAGGTATTTGTCGGATGTATTTAACCTGATCTTCCGATTTACCCACATTGATTAAAAGGGGTTTAAAAAAAATTTAAATGGATTGTGACCTAAAAAGCGCATCCGTGTTATGCTTAACCAGTTGCCTGATCGAGAATTTCGGCGATATCTTTAACCGCAATGGCGGAAGCGGTTTCTTTGACACCGTCATTGAGCATCGTATTGCAAAAAGGGCATGCCGCCACAAGGGTTTCAGCTCTGGTGGCCGCCACTTCTTCAACCCGCTCGATATTGATGCGCTTGCCGATCTTTTCTTCCATAAACATCCTGGACCCGCCGGCTCCGCAACACAGCCCTTGGCGGCCGGAGCGCTCCATTTCCCTGATCTTCAGGGCGCCAATGGCACCCAGAATTTTTCGAGGTGCGTCAATCATATCATTCCAGCGGCACAGATAACAAGAGTCATGCAAAGTAACGGTCGTTTCCAGATTAACGTGCGGCTTTAATATGCCATTTTGAATCAGAATCGCAAAAAATTCCGTATGGTGGAGGACTTCCGGCATCGCACCGAATTGAGGATATTCATGTTTAAGGGTGTTGTAACAATGGGGGCATCCGGTCAGGATTCTGGCGGGCTTATACTTGCCGAGGGTCTCCAGATTCGCCTGCATCAGCTCCTGGGCCACATATTCATTTCCGGCCCGCCGGGCCGCATCTCCGGTACAGCGTTCCTCCGGGCCGAGGATGGCAAAATCAACCTCCGCCTTTTTTAAGAGATTGACGATGGACCGGGCAACGACTTTACCTCTTTCGTCAAAAGCGCCCGCGCAACCGACAAAGTAGAGAATCTCGGCATTCGGGCGATCGCTCATCAGGGCAACATCCAATCCCCGGCACCAGTCTGCCCGTTTCTCCGCGGCAAAGCCCCACGGATTAAATTGATTTTCCAGGTTATTGAAGGTTTCCTGTAACTCTTCCGGAAAGCGGGATTCCATAAGCACCAGGCTTTTGCGCATTTCCAGGATAAAATCCAGATGCTGGATGTGAAGCGGGCAAACACTTTCACAGGCCCTGCAGGTCGTGCAGGACCAGATGACATCTTCGGTAATCGGCGAACCTGGCCGAACGATCGGTTCGATCGTATTCTTGTTGTTGGCAAATTGGCCGATCAGATCATCTTTCACGTCCACCACGACGGCTTTGGGCGATAGCGGCTTGCCGGTCAAATCGGCGGGGCATTGCTCTTCACAACGGCCGCATTCGGTGCAGGCATAAAGGTTCAGCACGTTTTGCCAGTTGAGTTCATCAACGCTTCCCAGGCCAAAAGTTTCGATATCCTCGTTCTCTAAATCGCTTCTCAGCATCGGTTTGGGGGTGTCCAAAGGCGCCAGAAAGACATTCGGGATGGCCGCCAGGATATGAAGATGCTTGGATCCGGGAATATACACCAGAAAATATAAAATGACCGCCAGGTGAATCCAGTAGGAAGCCTCCAGCCCGATGAACAATCCCTGCCGCGGCAGGTGCTCCAGCCCCAGAAGTGTCGCAATGGGAAACGAAATTAGGTAGCCGCTTTGAAGACCCTGCAACGCTTCCGGGTAGAAGGCCAATCGAAAGGCGTTAACTGAAAAAAAGCTGACGATGATAAGGGTCGTAAACAAAAGAATCAGCCGGGAATCCAGGCCATCGGTTAAATATTTGGGTTTGAAGATGAGCCGCCGGAAGACACAATAGGCCAGCCCTACCAGAACCAGTACGGCGAGGATGTCTGCCAGAACGGCATAATATCCGTACAGAGCAGGGAAGAGGCGCGCGAAACTGAAACCGGGTAAGATACCGGCGATCATCAATTCAATCGTATGCGGCAGTATAACGATAAAACCCAAAAAAATAAAAGTGTGCGCCAAACCCGGAAATCGCTTTTCGCGCACTCTGGATTGCAGCAGAACTTCTGTGAAGAGAATCTTTAAGCGCTCAGGTAAACGGTCCAACCGGATTGGGTGTGAACCGCTGACGCGGGTCATCAACTGAATTAAACGGCGAGAACGGATAAAAAAAAACCCGAAGCCTGCCAGAAGCCCGAGCACGATTAAAATAGGTTTAATGGTATAATAAAGGCTCATATAGGATCGACAACCATTTTTAGCTGACGGGTCAGAATGGGGACAATCTCAAACAAATTCTCAACAATGTAATAATCACAATTTTTGGTAATGCTGGCTTCCGAATCCGTATTGACGGCGATGATCATTCCCGAGGTTTTCATGCCGGCAAAATGCTGCACCGACCCGGAGATGCCGCAGGCGATATAGACTTTGGGGCTTACCGTCGCCCCGGTTTGCCCGACCTGCATCGTGTGCGGCGCCCAACCGGAATCGACCGCAGCCCTGGAGGCACCCACCGCCGCGCCCATAACGCGCGCGCACTCGAAAAGAATCTCGAAGTTTTCCGGATTTTCCATACCCCGTCCGCCGGATATGATAATATCGGCCTCGGTGAGGTCGATGCCGCTGTGGGCCTGTTGCTTGATCTCCCTTACCACCAGGCCTTTGCTTTCGACATCGGTCTGAAAAGAAACCACCTCGGCTTGACATGGCTCGAGCTTGGCCTCGATGGCATTGGGACGGATGCCGAAAATGAAATGGTTTCCGCTGACTTTAATAGTGGCGATCGTCTTGCCGGAAAACTGCGATTTTCGAGCCGTGCGCTCATTTAAATTTAAATCGACACAATCCATAACGAGGGGCGCATCGAGGTAAGCGGCAACCCGCGGCAGCACATCTTTTCCCCGGGCGCTGGCGAGCCCGCACAGAGTGGTTAAACCAAAGTGGTCCATGGCGGCGATGATCGCCCGGGCCCAGTTGTCCGGGTTCCACTGCAGGGGGCCTTCAGCAGTCGTTACATCAACTATTTTTCCAATACCGTATTGCCGGAGTTGTTCCTTGCAGGCCGCTGCGTCACCGTTTAATATCAGCGCAAACAGTTCACAGCCCTGCCGACGGGCAAGGGTGATCACACCGAAATTGGTCTTCTTGATTTTACCGTCTTTTAGTTCGATTAAAATTCCAACTTTTTCCATTTGCATACGCTTTCAGTGTAAGTCTCATCCCAAACATCAGGGCACCGGTAACCTGTGAATCATAGCGCCTAGAAGAAAATGACATGACCGGTCTGCTCTCTTTCAACAGACTCAGCCCAATAGGTCATGTTGTTTTCTGTAAGGCGCTATGTTGATAAATTGATACCAAAGTTCAACGTGACCTGATATTTGGGATGATCGGTATCCAAGCCTTTGAGCTTAGCACATGGGCTGTTTGAATCCCAAATATCAGGGCACCGGTAACCTTTGAATCATAGCGCCTGGAAGAAAATGACATGACCGGTCTGCCTCTATTTCTATCATTTCAGCGACGGTAAACTACAGGACTTTTGCCTCGTTTATTAACAGCTCAATCAATTGCCGCACAGCCTCTTCCGGTGGCCCTTTGAGCTCCCTGGGTTGCCGTTGCTCGACGGCGGGTTTTAATTCCAGGATCTCGGTACGCGCTGACGGCTTTTCAACTGGCAAGCTGTCCAGCTCGATCTGTTTAATTTCCTTTTTCTTGGCTTTGCGGATATCCATAAAAGTTGGATATTTGGGTTTGTTCAACCCCTTGCCGGCTCCGATGACGCACGGCAGCGGCATTTCCAGCAACTGCTTGACACCGGCCTCCAGTTCGCAAGCCACTATCGCCTTATTGCCGTCGATTGAAAACGCGACCACATTGGTGGCTACCGGCACGCCCAGGGCGGCTGCCAGCCTGAACATGGTCTGCATGCCCTCACTGTCGATGGATTCTTTCCCGGTAAAAATGATATCCGGTTTGCCGTCCTGATCAATGGCTGCTTTCAGGGCCCTTGCCGTGAGGATGCTGTCGGGCCGGTCATCGGTTTTGACCAATATCGCCCGGTCTGCTCCCATGGCCAGAGCGGATTGAAGGGTACTGGCGGCGGCTTCCTTGCCAACGCAAACGGCGACCACTTCGGTGCCTTCTGTCCGGGCTTTGAGACGGGACCCTTCTTCAACGGCGTGCTCATCATAGGGATTGAGCAAGAAGGTCACGCTTTCATCGATCTGATTGTTTTCCCGGATGGTAATCGTTGCCGCCGAATCGGGCACATGTTTGACACACACATAAATTTTCATTGGAGCCCTTTTAACCTAACCTTTTAATGAAGCCGGTTTCAGGTGTCGGTCGCCTAGTTCAAGGGTTCAGGGTTTAGAAGTTTTCTGTAGAAAGACGGCAGAAGACAGATGAAAAAGCGAAAAATATAATCAGCTTATCTGCCCGCTGTCCTTTGTTTTCTTCAATCTGACCTCTGTCATCTGTCCTCTGGCCGCAGCTTTGATGAAATGATGAAAAAACAGGACTTTACCACTTACTGATAAAGCCCTGTTGCATTATTCCAGCGTGACTAGCCATTGACCGAGAAACTACTATCCGGGTTGATTTCGCGATTACGGGAAAAGAAACCCACGTTGATGGATCGCCCGATGTAGCGAAACTTAAACTGAAAGGGATCGTTATCATGATCGTGGCCCTTTTCGCAGGCGTCGATCAATTCGGCCATCATGGCGCCGACCACCAGCGCATTTTTGTACTGATTGCCGCTGGTACCGATGGCCATGTAGAAACCTTTCATGTCGGACTTGTCATAAATGGGAATCCAGTCGTCGGAGCAATCATACAGGTCGCAGGTCCCGCGGGGCTGGTTCGGTATCTGCATGCTGGGAACCCGCTTGGCACAACGGTAGGTTTGGGCCTTCCACTGGGCTTCGGTCAGCTGATTGTCCCGTCCGGTCCCGCCTTTACCGGCATAAAATTCGTCCGGATCGACCCATTCCTGCGGATCACATTCCGGATCTTCACTGCCGATCAAAAACATGTTGCCGACTTCCGGACGGTAATAGCAGGCAATATCACCGTCGGAGGTATGGTACCCGTTATTGAGATAATCGTATCCTTCCGGAGACGGGCAATGCATGACCTCGTGTCGCAGGGCTTTGGTTTTAATGTTGCAGCCCTCGTAAACCCCTTCGGCCATCTGGTTGATTTTGTATGAGTGCGGGCCGGCGGCATTGACGACCACCGGCGCATCGATTTGCGTTCCGTCTTTAAGCGTTACGCCCAGCACCTGGTTGTCCTGGCTTCTAACCTCGACAACTTCGGCGTTAAATAAAAATTCAGCGCCTTTGGCCTCGGCCGCACGCATGACGTTATGGGTGGAAAGGGCCGGGTCGTTGACGTAACCGCCTTCGGGACAAAATAGGGCACCCTCGAGCATTTTCTTCGCTTCATTAAAAAATTCAGGATCTTCGGGTCGCCGGACGGGCCAGTATTCATGCATATCATAAACCGGGACCATTTCTTTGATCTTATCGACGTCCCACTCTTCATAGGTAACACCGACGGCGTCATAGTGCTTCTTGACCTTGCGCCAATCGTGCCCCTGGGATTTGATCAGAATGGAGCCGGTGTTCATGTACTTGGCCAGGCCTTTTTCGTCGTTGACATGCTCCAGGTAATTTTCCCAATCCAGCCAGTACTTAAATCCCTCATAGGCCATGGCCACACCATCTTCAGTGGAATAATGGGCGCGCACGATGGCGCAGGATGCCGCGGTGGAGCCTTCGCCCGCATCCGCCAGCTTGTCGATGTTCAGGGTCTTGTAGCCCATCTTAGTCAGCTCATAGGCGATGGGGACACCGATGACACCTGAACCGATGATAATGGCATCATATTTTTTCGTCATGATATTAACCCTCCTTTATATATATCGGATTGTGGATTGCGGAGTCATCAATACTAAATATTTAAATTTAAAGGTGCTAACCAGTTAGACTGAGTCAAATCAGGGATGGATTGCAAAGCTTTTTTAGATCCCAGGCTTTGATTTTAAATGATTCACCCAGTCGCTGAAGGCGCTTTCTCCGGCAGGCTGGAGTTCAAATTCTTTTCCGGCTCCAAGAATTGCCGCTACCATATCCTGGGCATAGCCTCTGGAACAGGTCAACAGAATGGCCGATCGTTCCGGTGTATTTCCCAGGACGACGATCTGGCAGGGGACATGCGAAAACGGCCCCTGCAGCAAAAACGGTGTTTGCTGTAATGGATCGACAAAATCAAGGGCGGTCAGCTTTTCGGTAATCGCAAAAACATCCTTGCCGAGCAACGCTAAAAACACGGTGGCATCAATGACCTCCGTAAAAGCCGGATCATCCGGTAAAGAAAGGTTTTCGCCGGATAGATGCCAGATCGATGCCTGGGTCCGATTCATGCGATTGATTAAAACACCATTTTCAAAGACACACCGTCCCGGCGTATCCGGGATGCTGACGCCCCAGGGCTGATGCCGGCTAATATCGCTGTCCTGAAGATCCCACCGCATCCGGTGGCTTAAATCGACCACCCAGGGGCCTTCGCCCTGGGCTTCGTATTCCAGCACCACGCTCCAGTGATCCCGAAGTTCAGTTTTTAAAGGTTTTCCTGGGAAAGTTACCGGAGATCGTCGCTTTATTTCAACAGCCATTTTTGCCTCACATCCTTAAGCGCTTGCCTTCAGGGTCATAAAAAGGGGTGGGTACCACCGTTGCATAAATATGCTCACCCTTGCATTCATCTTCATAGATTTGCAGGCGTGTGCCTTCCTCGGCCAGCTGCGCTTCCACCAGCGCCAGCCCGACCGGTTCTTTCAAGGTAAAACTGTGGCGCGCAATACACACATATCCTTTAATACGGTTGTCCACAATGATGGCGCCATCTTTGGGGGGGCGGGATGGATCTTCCATTTTAAATCCCACCAGCTTGAAACGGCCCTCCTGATTTTCGGTCTGCCGCAACGCCACGGCCCCGACCGTTTTGGTCCCGGATTTGTTGCGATCCCACAGAAATCCAAGGCCGACATCGTGAAGCGTGGTGCGCTGCTCGGATTCGGAACCGATAATCAGGTGGGCTTTTTCCATGCGCAACACATTCTGGGCTTCCAGCCCGAAATTTCGAATGCCCCATTTCTTGCCGGCTTTGCTGATCACATCCCACAGGCTCTGCATATAGGATGCGGGAACGTGCAGTTCAAAGGAAAGCTCACCCACAAAACCCAGACGCATCGACCGGACCGGAATGGCATCCTTAATCATAAATTCACGATACCCGGCATACGGAAAGGCGCCGTCGGAAACATCTGCATCGGTGACTTTCTGGAGCACTTTGCGCGCGTTGGGCCCCGCAAGGTTGATCACGCCAAAAGCGTCGGTCAGATTGACCATGTGAAACTGCCAGCCGTCATAGCGCGTGTGATAGCGGATCCATTCCACCGTGGCGCCGGCCCGGGCGGTTGAGGTCGTGAAATAATAATCGTTTTCACCCCTTTTGACGACCACGCCGTCATCGATGATACAGGCGTCTTCATTGCACATGGCCGAATATTTAACTTTACCGTTGGCAATATTGGACATGTCGCCAACGTAAACCCGCTGAAGGGCCTTTAAGGCATCGGGCCCCCAGATCCTGAACTTGCCCAGCGTAGACGCATCCAGGATGCCGACGTTGGTGCGGACATTTTCGATTTCCGTGCGGCAGCTCAAATCCTTGGAAAAATAGCGCGCCCGCTTCCAGACGCCAATTCGCCGGATGACACCACCGGCGGCTTTCTGGGATGCATGAACCGGTGTGCGTTTGCACATATCATGATTGGTGCCGGCATAGGTGGCAATATAGGTGGGCACCAGCGGCACGCGCACGGTGGTCGGCATGGCCGTCGCTGTGACATCGCCATGGTACTGGGCCACAAGCAGCGGCAGATTGTGCCCGGGGATGCCGCCCTGCCCCGGACCGGTGCCGGCGGCCGTAAAGCGCTTGATCAGCTCGGTGGCGTCAAATCCCATTGCCAGGGCCTGTTTCACATTCTTGACGGTCGTATCCTCATCAAAGCAGATAAAGGTTTTGCGGCCCTGAACAGGGGCGGTTACCAGTTTACAGCCCGGACCCGGACCCGGCAATTGATTCATATTTTCGCGGGCTTCTTTGAGCCGGCTGTCAACGGATGCCCCGCAATCGGCAGCCGCTAAAATGCCGGCCAGCCGGCCGGAAGCCTCAATGGCGGCGGGATGATTCAGTCCCAGCATCCGACCGGCAACCTGTATGTTGGCGGGCAGAGCTTGGGGCATGAAAAAGCCGGTGTAGGGCTCATAGGCCAGCTTGGCCTGGGCCAGGGAGAGCGGACCGGTCAACGGGGTCGCCCCGGCCGAAGCCACCAGAAGGTCACAGGCAAACTCTTTTTCAAGGGTTCCTGTGGTCGTGGCCAGCGTTACTGTGTTGAGCGCACCGGTGCCATGGGCGCAGGTGGCAACCCATCCCCTGAAAAAGGGAATATGGCGCTGCTGGAGTCCTTCGAGCAGGATGGGATCCTGTCCGTCCTCGCGGATATCGGCCACACAGGTGACCTCAAGGCCCAGGTCAAACAGATCCAGCGCGGCCTCCAATCCCAGATCATGCCCGACACTGAAAACCGCCTGTTTACCGGGAAGCAGACCATATGTGTGCGCCAGACGATGGGCGCAGCCGATCTGCATCACTCCCGGACGTTCGTTGTTTTCAAAAAGCAGCGGACGCTCGATGCAGCCGGTGGCCACAACAACACTGGTGGCCCGGATTTCAACATAGCGCTCATCAAAATAGTCGCTGCCCTGCCCCTTCTGAAAGGCGGTCACCAGATTATTATTGTAAACACCCACCACGGCGGCTTGCTTGAGTACGCGGATGTTTGTTTTTTGATCAAGCTGTTGCGCCATCTGCCGGGCTGTTTGCGCCAGCGATTCCCCGGCAGAATTTTGCACCGTGCGGTAGTCAAAAAAACCGCCCAGCCACGGGCGGGTTTCCAGGAGAATAACCCGCAGACCATTTTCAGCGGCGGCCAGGGCGGCCTGCATGCCGGCCGGCCCCCCGCCGATCACACAGACATCGGCCCTGGGGTAAATTTCATCGTAGGTGCCGGGCATTTGAAATGTGGGTGAAATTTTTCCCAGCCCGGCAGCCTTGCGCACCTGTTTGAGCGCAATCGGCCAGATGGGAGCCGGCTTGTGCATCGTGCGGTAATAGAAACCGGCCGGCATCGCCCAGTCCAGTTTATCCATGAACCCCTTCAAATCCCTTTCGGGCGAACCCGCCACGTTTTGCGCTTTGACCTGCATACCGTCTGCCAGCAGCGTGGTCTCGGCACACACATTGGGGATTCCGTTGACCTGCATGCAGGTATTGCTGCTTTCGCCATCCAGGCTGTAAAGACCGCGGGGGCGATGATATTTCAAGCTGCGCCCGAATATGCGAATACCGTTGGCATAGAGGGCGGTGGCAACCGTATCTCCGCTCAGCCCCGTGCGCTTTTTGTTCTTGTATTTAAAATTCAGGCTCTTTGCAGGATTAATTCGCAGGGTGGACAGTTTTTCCAGCCTTTTCATGATTGCGCCTCCGGTTTATCCACCTCAAGATTGGTCGTTGTGTCGCGGTGCGTCTTAAACCAGACGCCGCAGCCATCTTTGTGGCACCACCATTCTTCCTGGACACCGGCCAAGCATCGATTCATGTGCACATAATCGCACCAGGCCCGGGGCGAAAGATCGGCTTCATCCGGCCGGGGTCCTTTTTCTTCTCCACCGTAGCGGAACTCATAACCGTTGCGTTTACCGCATACCGGACAGGTCAGGGTCATTGCCATTTTCTAATCTCCGTAAGTGAGCTAAAGTGACTAAAGTTTCAAGTGCCTAAAGTTATGGTATCGCTGCGCTCCATCCTTCATAAAATCGACCGCATTCCTTAATTTTAGGCACTTTAGTGCAATTTAGGCATTTTAGGCACTTGTCAATTGAAATTTATAAACTGCAGAAACTTAAAAAAATAAGGGTCAATTGTCCGGTGTATAATTTACGACCGCGGCCGTCTCTCCCATCAGCCGGTGCTGCTCGAAGCGACGCAGGTTGAAGGGTTTAAGCATTGCGGGGCACTGCCCGCTGGCTATAAATTGTGCCATGTATTTGCCGGTGGCAGCGCAGGATTTGAAGCCGAAATATCCCCAGCCACAATCCATGTAATAGCCTTCAATGGGGTCGTTGCCATCCATGATGGGCGCCATATCCGGTGTCATGTCCGCCAGGCCGGCCCAGTGGCGCATGAATTTAACCCCTCTTAAGCAGGGCAGCATCTCAGAAAGGGCTTCGGCCTGATGCTTGATGTAATAGGCGGTCGTCTGCGTCGTGTAATTCGGCCAGGCATCCATGTGAGCACCGGTGGCGATTTCACCCTTAAGGGTCTGGTTTGCATAGGCATGATACGCTCCGGAGGAGACCACATGGTTTAAGATCGGTTTCAACGGCTGGGTCACCATGGCCTGAATGGTCAGTACGCTGATCGGCAATTTTATCCCCAGCATCTGATAGGATATGGCAGCCGAATATCCGCCGGCGGCATTCAACACCCGCGTGGTTTTGATTTTACCGTTGTTCGTTTCAACCGAAACGATTTTATTGTTTTCCACACCGATACCGGTCACTTCGGTTTGCTGGTGAATGTGCACGCCATGTTTGGCCGCCCCTTTGGCCAGGCCCCAGACGATGGCATCGTGGCGCAGAATGCCGCCGGGTGGATGATACATGGCACCAAAAATCGGATAGGTGATATCCTCTGAAATATTCAGCGCCGGAACCATTTCCTTGCACTGTTTGGCATCGATCAAATGGCTTTCCACTCCGAGAAACTGCGCACTGGCCACATTCATGCGCGCCGCATTCATGGCCGCCTCACTGTGCATCAGGTTCAGGTTGCCGCAGTTGTAAAACATCAAATTATAATCGAGCTCTTTGGTAAGGACGGGCCACAGCTTGAGGGCTTCCTTGTAAAGGGGAACGTTTTCCTGGGTGCGTTGATTGGCCCGCACGATGGCGGTATTGCGCCCCGAACCGCCAAAGCCAATGTAGCGCTTTTCAATGACAGCCACATTGCGCATGTTGTGATTCCGCGCCAAAAAATAGGCCGCAGCCAGTCCGTGCAGCCCACCCCCAATGATAACTGCATCATAATTTGACCTGAGCGGCGGCTTTTGTCCCCAGAGGGGCTTGAGCTTTCCAATCATAAATTCTACCTCTGCCGATGATGCGTAAAATAATTTTTTTATATAAATTTCGGTTATTTAATAAACAAATCGGCTTCGCCCGCAACGAACGGAGCGGTCTTTCAGATTTGACACTACTTATGATAATGAAACAAAACCTGTCAAGGAAAAAATAAAAAAATGAAGCAAATCATTTCAAAATGGGTTGACAATTCAAAAAAAAACTTGATATGAGGATGATTCGAGCCTATCATTATCGAAACGTATAATTTATGAAATTTTATATAATATTGATAAAATTATAAATTCTAATTAATTTAGTGTCTGCCAGATTTTGAATCGAGTGTTTCCGCCATTGTGGCCAGAAGACTTCATTTTTGATGGAATTTCGATCATTTTTGGGGGCCTAAAGCCCTTCACTCTTGGATAAACCACCGTTTTAGGGGGGCTTTTGCAAGTTAAGCCCTTTTTGACTGCATTTATTTCATCTTAAAGCATCAAATTATGAAAGATCAACCATCACACCCGACGATGCAGAGCATTGTCGCTCAACAGCATGCCCTGACACCCAAAGGCCGGATCCTGGGTAAATATATCCTTGAAAATCCCCGCAAAGCGGTCTTCATGACGACCAAGGAACTGGCGCAAACATGCCAGGTCAGCGAAGCGACGGTGGTCCGTTTCGTCAGTCAGCTGGGATACGAAGGCTACGGCGCCTTTCAACAGGCGCTGAGGGATTTCGTGGATACGGAACTGACGATGCTGGACCGCACCGTTCTTTCGGGCATGCAGCTGGCGGGCGCAGATCGCCTCAGCCGCGTGGTGTTTGAAGAGATAGAAAATCTAAAGCTCTTCCTTGAAACCGTCGATATGGATGCACTCAGGAAAATGGTTGATCTGATTGAAGCCAGCAAATCCATCTATGCCGTCGGATCCCGTCTTTCCTTTACCTTTGCTTACTATCTGGGATGGTCCTTGACCAAGATCCGCCCGGGTGTCCATATTTTAAAGGGCAGCGACAGCACGGCCATCGACTGGCTGACAATTGCAGCGCCGGAAAGCCTGGTGATCATCATCGCCACAACGCGCTATCCGAATGAGCTCATCCGATTGGGCAAAATGGTTCGTCGCAACAGACTCAATCTGATTGTAATTGCCGACAGCGCCCTTTGCCCGTTGATTCAATTCGGCCACCTGTCGCTGGTCGCGCCGTCGAAAAACATTCCCTTTATCGGAAATCCGACTACGATTTCCTGCGTCATCAACTATCTCGTTCTCGAACTTGCCAGCCGAAATGGTGACCGACTTAAAATGCACCAGGAAAAAATTGAACAGGCCTATCGCGAAAACGATATCCTGTTTAACCTGTATAAAGAAGAATTTGCCAAAAAATAGCCACATATTTTAAGCGCAAAGGAGGCACAGATCATGAGTGAATTATTCGGGAAAATGGCGGAGTTGTTGATCGCCGGGAAAGTGGATGAAGTGTCCAGTCTCACCAAAGAAGCTGTGGATGGCGGTCTATCGCCCCAGGACATTTTGGAGCAGGGGCTGCTGGCCGGCATGGATGTCGTAGGGCAGCGTTTTAAAGCCAATGAAATGTTTATTCCGGAGGTGTTGCGCTGTGCCAAATGCATGCATGGCGCTATGGAAATTTTGCGACCCCTGCTGGTCGAATCCGGTGTAAAGACGGCCGGCACATTGGTGATCGGAACGGTCAAGGGCGACCTGCATGACATCGGCAAGAACCTGGTGGGCATGATGTTCGAAGGCGCCGGCTTTAAAGTGATCGACCTGGGCATCGATAAGGATCCACAGGCGTTTGTTGATGCGTTGAAAGAACACAAAGCGGAGCTCTTCGGCATGTCGGCGCTGCTGACCACCACCATGCCGAAGATGGGCGAAACCATTAATGCCATCAAAGAGGCAGGCATCCGGGATCAGGTCAAAATCATGATTGGCGGGGCTCCGGTGACAGCCGAGTTTGCCAAAGAAATCGGGGCCGACGCCTATGCTTCAAATGCCGCCAGCGCTGTTGATAAGGGAAAGGAGCTGCTGGGTTTATAAACTCGGCTGATTTCTACGGAAAAAATTGTGGTACCCATAGCCTCGGGCCGCTTTTTTAAGAAAGCAAAATAGGAGATAGACCCATGTTAGAAAAAACAATGCTCATCAAAATGAATCAACAGGCCTATGGTACAACGATGTTTCAAATTCTGACCGAAGATCAAATCGAACAGATTTATTATGCGGCCCTGGACGTTTTAGAAGTTTCCGGGGCCCGGGTCCTTCACACGGAAGCTTTACAACTTTTGCAACAAGGCGATGCCATCGTCACCGACAATGATCGCGTAAGGATTCCAGCCTCTCTGGTAAAACAGGCCTTACAGAGTTGCCCTTCCAAAGCGGCCCTGTCGGGCAGAAACGGAAAACGTTCGATCAAACTCCAGAAAAACGAAGTGGCATTTGGAAGCGGGCCCGATGCCACTTTTGTATACGACCTCAAAGCCGGCGAGCGTCGGAAATGCACATTTGCCGACGTGGAGGCTGCCGCCAAAATCGTTGATTCACTGCCGCGCTTTGATTTTTGCATGTCGTTTGGTGTGGTCTCGGACGCGCGCAGCCCGAAAACGCATGACCGGCATCAATTTATGGCCATGGTCAAAAACTGCACCAAACCGCTGATGGTCACCAGTGCCGACGCCGAGGGATTAAAGGATCAATGGGAAATGGCCTGCCTGATACGCGGCGGTGAAAAGGAGTTTCGCTTAAACCCCCTGTTTGCGACCTATATTCCGTCGGATACCCCGCTGGTGTACCCTAAAGAAATGGTGGACCGGCTTTTGTTTGCCACGCAAAAAGGCATACCGGCCGTATACTCGTCCTGTTCCGGAATGGGTGTGACCGCTCCGGCGACCATTGCCGGCGTTCTGGTGCAAACCCTGGCCGACAGTCTTGTGGCGCTTGTACTGAGCCACCTGCAAAAGCCCGGAGTGCCTTTGATTTTAGGCGGCATTCAAACGGTCATGGATCAAAACAGAAAAAGCTTTCATTTCGGATCGCCCGAGCTTCATCTGGCTTCAGCGGCCATTGCCGAAGTTTACAAATGGCTGAAACTTTTGAGTTCGGCTCCCGGCGGGTGCTCGGATTCAAAGATTGTCGACGAGCAGGCCGCCTCGGAGGCTGTGATGAGCGTCTACAACGGCTTGATGGCCGGAACCAACCTGATCCATCATGCGGGCAGCCTCGAGGGCGGATTGACCGCCTCACTGGCCGGCCTGGTCATGTGTGATGAAATCATTGCAATGGTCAAACAGATCGGAAAAGGCATTGAGGTCACAGATGAAACGCTGGCCTTAGACCTTCTGCAAGAAATCGGGCCGGGCGGCGAATTCTTAAGTCACGACCACACATTTGACCATTTCCGGGATTGGTTTCAGCCGACCGTCATCGATCGCTCCAACTGGGAAACCTGGACGAACGCCGGCAGCAAAACCTATCAGGATCGGCTCGTACCGGAAGTAGACCGACTGTTGGAGGCCCACCAGCCGGAACCGCTGGACGCAAAGTTAATTCAGGAGATGAAAAAAATCATCAGCCTGGCGGACAAAAAGGAGGTTTGATGATGAGCACACGAACCAATCAAACGATCAATCAAACAGCACAGTTTCGCATCTTATCACCGGATCAAAAACAAAGAATTTTTGAAGGCATGATCGAGACCCTTCGCGATACGGGTGTGCATCTTCACCATGAGGAGGCCCGGGCGCTGCTCAAAGAGCACGGCGCTTTGATTGATGACATAACGGTCAGGATTCCGCAAAACCTCGTTTTGGATGCCCTGGCCACTGTTCCACCGGTAACGATCGTCCAGAGCTGGGATGGTACCCGTAAAACCCGGATTGAGAAAAACCAGGTCCTGTTCGGTCCCGGGCCCACCCCGCCGAACTACACCGATCCCGATACACTCGAGCGCCGCAAGTATGTCAAAAATGATGCGTCCGTAGTGGCCCGGGTCTGTGAGGCCCTTCCGAACATTGGTTTTGTGCAATCTTTGGGCACCATCAGTGATGTGACCGTCTCTTTGGCAGATGTATATGAGTTTGCCGAGATGATTCAGAACACCACCAAACCCATTTTATCCTGGTCCTACACCCGCGATACCTGCAGCGACATTCATCAGATCGCCGTCGCCATGGCCGGCAGTGAGGAAGCTTTTAAACGATGCCCCAATTACGTCTTTTACGGTGAACCGATCTCACCGCTGCTCAGCGATTTTCACGCCATGGACAAGCTCATGTACAATGCCAAGCACGGCATCCCGCAGGTGTATACGCCCTGCTGTATCGGGGGTGCGACCGTTCCGGCCACCCATGCCGGCCAGCTGGTCTGCGCTTTTTCCGAATCGATGCTCGGTGTGGTCGTCGCCCAGCTGCTCAACCCCGGCACCTGTGTGATCATGGGCGGCGTCCAGTCGATTATGGATATGCAATATTCGGTCTACGCTTATGGATCCCCGGAACTAAGTCTGATGAGCGCAGCGCTGACCGAGATGGCGCAATATGCAGGATTGCCGATGTTCTCCACCGCCGGTTGTACCGACACCAAAACGCTGGACGTCCAGGGCGCCATTGAAGCGGCCACTTCGGTGCATTCGGCTATGCTCAGCGGAGCAAACTTTATTCACGACGTCGGATACTTCGAATCGGGCATGACCGGCTCCGTGCTGCAACTGGTCATGGCAGATGAACAAATCGGCATGAGCCATGTGGTTGCAAAGGGCATCGATGTCAACGAAGAGACCCTGGCCTTAGAAGAAATCTGTCAGGTGGGACCGGGCGGCAATTACAGCGACAGAGATCACACCCGAAAACACGCAGGCGCCCTCTGGGCACCCACCCTGATGGACCGACAGGGATACGAGGACTGGGCAAACCAGGGTCAGACAACGATGAGAGACCGGGTTATCGCAAAGGCTCGTAACATCATCGCCAACTTTGAAGGCCCGATATCCAAAGTGCCGCCGGAAGCAAAGAAAAAAATTGAAGACATCCTGAAGGCGGCTGAAGAACGTGAGGCTAAAAAGGCAGCGGCTGAAAAGAAATAGCTTCGAGCCATTTGACATTTGACATTTACCAGCCACCATTGAAGAGCCGGACGGATCGATGCTTTGCGCCGTCCGGCTCGATCCATTTTGCGATCATCGGCCTGCGGCCTTAAATGAATTGTCTCCTTTTATTTTCATGCAAGATTCAGGTGTTGAACGTAAGCCCATGGACCCATCCGGCGAATATGTCATTGGAATCGATACAGGAGGCACCTATACCGATGCTGTCCTGCTCGATCTGAAATCCCGTAAGGTCATGGCTTTCAGCAAGAC
>WOR8_10003562_pt1 | contig 22827 bp, 20 predicted proteins | sample DeeMarSeWOR38_10_FD_19890 | JGI IMG/M metagenome (IMG submission 19890) | reverse complement strand
AGGGGTTTACGCCCGGCAACGGTGTCATGCGATCGCAGTCAAAAAGACTTCGGATCTGGCTGGATGAAGCGCTGGGCATCAATGCCCTTTCGTTGCCGTACCAGATCGAGTTCGGCGGGGCTTTCCTCAAAGACGCCGCTCATCTGGCCGGTCTGGGGGTTATCGGCAAAAACAATCTCCTGGTTACACCCGATTATGGAACCCGTGTCCGGTTGCGGGGGATATTCATGGAAGCAGGGCTCGAACCGACCGGTCCGCTCGATTTCGATCCCTGCAGCGGCTGCGATCAGCCCTGCCACCGGGCCTGCCCCCGGAACGCGTTTCGAAGCGGGGCCTATGAAAGGGCGCTTTGCATGCAGGAGAATGACAAACGTGAAGCTGAAGCAGAGATACTCGATGGTTCGATCATGGGGATCGAGGAGCCCAGTGAGGTGGTTAAACCTTGTCGGTACTGCGAACTCGCGTGCCCGGTCGCCCAGGGTACATCACTATCCCCGGGAGACAGGACCTGAGCATTTCATTACCGCAACCGATACCCTGATAAGGGAGAGCAGCGCAAAATGAAACCCGCCAAAAACGTAATCCCCGAAAAGGTCGACGCCCTCTGGCTGAACGTCCATCTGGCCACGATGACCGCAGGCGACCCATACGGAATGGTCAAAGATGGTGCCATCGCTGTCGCCGGGAACAAAATTGCCTTGGTAGGGAAAAGAGCCGACCTGCCGGTAGATTTTGAATCCCGGGTCGGGAACGTGCATGACGGGGGAAACGGCTGGATCACACCGGGACTTGTGGATTGCCACACCCATCTCGTCTATGCCGGCAGCCGTGCGCGTGAGTTCGAGTTGCGTCTGCTGGGGGTGACCTATGAGGAAATCGCCCGTCAGGGCGGCGGGATAAGGTCAACGGTTGCGGCGACCCGTGAGGCGGATGAGCAAGTTCTCTTGAAACAGAGTGCCTCCCGGCTAAAAGCCTTGATGCGGGAAGGTGTCACGACGGTGGAGATAAAGTCCGGCTACGGCCTGGATCTCGAGACCGAATTGCGCATGCTGCGGGTGGCCCGGCAACTGGGTGAAAAGTATCCCGTATCGATTGTCCCAACTTATCTTGGCGCCCATGCACTGCCCCCTGAATTTGAGGGCAGAAGCGATGACTATATCGATTTTGTGTGTGACACCGTCATGCCGGAGGTGGCCGCTCAGAAGTTGGCGGTGGCCGTTGATGCCTTTTGTGAGAACATCGCCTTCACCCCCGCTCAAACCGAACGCGTTTTCAAAACGGCCCAGAAGTTGGCCCTGACGGTTAAGCTGCATGCCGAGCAGCTGTCCGACTTAAATGGGGCCGCACTGGCGGCCCGTTTCGGGGCACTGTCGGCGGATCACCTGGAATATGCATCCGAGCAAGGCATCCAGGCCATGTCCGCCAGCGGAACCGTTGCGGTCCTGTTGCCGGGCGCATTTTATTTTCTACGCGAGAAAAAACGACCACCCGTTGATCTTCTGCGCCGTTACAACGTGCCGATGGCGCTGTCCACCGATTGTAATCCCGGCAGCAGTCCGACGACATCGCTGCTTTTAATCCTCAACATGGCGTGCACCCTGTTTCACATGACCCCGGAGGAAGCCCTCGCGGGCATAACCCGTAACGGTGCCAGGGCCCTTGGGCGCCAGGACCGGATCGGTACCCTTGAAAGCGGGAAAGACGCTGATTTTGTGCTCTGGGACATTGACGAACCGGCCGAACTTGCCTATCGTATCGGCTTCAACCCGTTGAAACAGGTTGTCCATCAGGGCAGGGTCGTATCCCGGTTGACTTAAAAGCCATGGGGGATAGTTCGATATTGGTTAATCGGTGGCAAGAGGGTTCGGGACTTTTTTTTGTTCACCCCGCGTCATTGGCGCGCAGGCGGGCAACCATTGCAGTTTCAAAACCTTTGGTTTCCGGGTGGGGGCTGAAGATCGCGTCGTCAGCGGGGTTACGCCTGTTCTCAACTTGATTGGCGCCCGTTTTAACGGGCAACCTGGAGGCATTTTATGGGCATCGCTAAGATCGAGGAATTACATAAACAAATCATCGAAAAAGCCAGGTATCTGGGGGCCTGCGCGGCCGGAATCGCCGATGTTGAAGCGCTGAAGCAATCTCCCTCCCACCTGATCTATCCCCACACAGGCGGTTATAAGAGTTTCTTGAATGACGACGTCCCCGGCGACGGCGGTGAGGTGCTATGGCCGCAATATGCCCAATCGGCCATCGTCGTCGCCGTCGAACACCCCGAAGATAAGCCCGAGTTGGATTGGTGGTATGCGGGACGAAAAGGGGGGACACCGGGCAATCAGATGCTCATGAACATCATTGCCTCAATCACCGAATGGCTCAGGAGGGAAAAAGGCTGCACAGCACAGGGATTGCCCTATTATATCGCCCAGGGCGGCATCTTGCTCAAAGATGCCGCCGTTATGGCCGGCCTGGGATGTATCGGTAAGAATAATATGCTGGTAACACCGGACTATGGCCCCCGGGTTCGCCTGCGCGCTGCCTTTGTAAATATAAAATTGCCGGCGACAAAGCCGCTTGATTTTGATCCGTGTTGCGATTGCCACATGCCCTGCCGAACCGTCTGCCCGCAGAAAGCATTTCAAAAAAAAGTTTCTATCGCCAACCCGCTCAATTTAAAGATGCTTCCGGCCAGAAACGGCGGCTACAGCAGGTCTCTGTGCATGGATCAGATGATAATCGATCGCGAAAATGCGGTTGTCGAGGCGGATGAGAACCGGGACGATCGCTTGAGGGTCGCGAAATGCTGCCGGTTGTGTGAGACCTCATGTCCCGTTGGCAAAAAATGACATACGATCATCGGTGTGAAAAAGATAACGATCTTACAAGGATGAAAGGTGCCTGATCCACAACTTCCCCAGCGGACGATCTTGTTAGATGGCGGCATGGGGCGCGAGTTGCGCTTTCGCGGCGTCGATGTGATGACCTCCATCTGGTCGGCCAGGGCTCTCATTGATGCGCCCCAGGTGGTCCGGGAGGTTCATCGTGATTTTATAGATGCCGGCGCGGACATTATCACGATTAATTCCTATGGCATCGTCAAAAGCAATCTGGCCTGGGCCGGTATCGAAGATCGCTTTGAGGCGCTTAACCTGTTAGCCTGTAAATTGGCTGATGAGGCACGCGATGAATCCGGCCGGTCAGTGGTGGTTGCCGGATCGCTGCCGCCCCTGGCCGGCAGTTATCGGCCCGACCGGGTGGGTAAATTTGAAGAGATCGAACCTTTATACCGCGAGCAGGCTGAGGTGCTGGCCCCCCACGTCGATCTTCTATTGTGCGAGACCATGTCCAGCGCGGACGAGGCACGCGCAGCCGCTGTCGCTGCCACCCAGACCGGCAAACCCGTCTGGGTGTCCTGGACCCTGCACGAAGACCGTTCCGGCAGACTGCGAAGCGGAGAACCGCTTGAAGACGCTTTGAAAGCCCTGGCGGAGCTGCCGGTATCAGGTGTGCTGGCCAATTGTTGCGCGCCGGAAAGTATCACCCGGGCGGTTCCCTGGCTGGCGCACGCCGGCCTGGTTTATGCCGGCGGATATGCCAATACATTCCAGCCGATTCCCGAAGATTGGGATCTTACCGGGGACAAAAAGAGCGACGGGTCCCTTGGTCTGCGAACAGATCTGGATCCGGAAAGATACGCGGCCCATGCTGCCGACTGGATAGAAGCCGGTGCAACGGTTATCGGCGGTTGTTGCGGCACGCGGCCGGCCCATATTGCCAGACTCAAGCAGCTTATCGCCTCAAAAAACAGGTAAGCACGGCAGTGGCTATACACAAACCTGCCAGAAACAGCGCCCCCGCCATAAAAGTGCCGGTTAGATCCACCAGTACTCCCATAAAAAAAGGCCCGGCAAAACCCCCGATTTCAGCCACGCAAAAGAACATGCCGCCGGCCGAACCCATATGCCGGGTTTCCACCCCCGGGCTGTCCATCAAGATTAACAGCAGCAGCGACATGAAAGGCGAGCTGATAAATCCCAGGAGGGCAAGGCCGATTAAAAGGGCCATTCCGGAAACCTGCATGACCAATAAGATATTCACGGCAGTCAATATCGATAGTATGGCCATGGTTCGCCCCCGGTGATGCAAGGGAACCACCGATGGAATGATCAAAATCGACGGGATACCGGCGGCGACTGTAATTGAGGCAGCAAAGCCGGCCTGCTGGCCTGACATTCCGCTTGTCTCCAGAATTTTAGGCAGCCAGCTGGCAAGGCCATGACCGATGGCAAAGGCCAACAGACCCATGGTCAGTACAATGCGCACAGCGGGCAGTTTGACGAGACGGCTGAATACGCCAATAATCGACATGGTCTCCGATGATGGTTCGCGTCCGCCTTCCCGCGCAAACAGTAACCAAATCAGTCCGATACCAAAAGTGGTCATGCCGTAAGTCGCAAAGGCCATCCGCCAATTATTGCCAACCAGGGGCATCACCAGGCTGTTGGTCAGGGCCAGTGACAGTAGTCCGCCGATCCAGTTCCCGCTCGTGTAAAGGCCGATGGCAATGCCCCGGCTCGGACCGCGAAACCAGAACGAGATGGTTTTGGGACCGCCGATGGATATCATCGGGCCGCCCGCACCGAACAGGGCAACCGCCAGCAAAAGAAAGGCAAAATCGTTTGCGAAAAAGCGCAGGCTCGCTGATAGACCGATTACGAGCGCCCCGACAAATAAGGACCTGCGGACACCCCAGCGGTCCAGAATTGAACCGGCGCCAAGGGCCATCATGATATAGGTCAGCTGCCAGGAGCCGAGAATGAACCCCATCTGGGAATAGCTAATGTGGAGGTCATTCAGGATGGGGGTGACGAGCGGGAAGATGGCGCGTGAGACAATGCCGAAACAGATGTAAAGCAAGAATAGCAGGAGCAGCATGATCCATCTGTATTTGCTGTGATGAAGTTCATGGGTTCCCGGGCAAATCAATTATGTTGCTCCCACGCCTATGTATGGCAGAATGTGCAATAGATTACGCCAAATAAATCTCTTTTGTGTCGTGTGACGCTGCCTGTCCCCAAGATTAAATATCTATAAACCTCTGGGCTTATTGGGTGGTAGGTAATATACTACCGGATCCGTGCCTTCATCCGGTTTCAGACAGAAGCACTTCGCTGATGCAACCATCTGTGAGACGATGCTGTCCGGATCCTTGAAATCGCCAAAGTGAATCGCCTGGCCTTCGCAGCAGATGACGCAAAAAGGTTCAAAGCCCTTTTCGATGCGGTGGTGGCACAGGTTGCATTTCTCGGCTTTGTCTTTTTGGTCATTAAATTGGATGGCGCCGTAGGGGCAGGCATCCAGACAGGCCTGACAGCCGTCACACGTTTCTTGATTCAGGATGACAGGCCCGTCATTAGATTTGACAATAGCCTCCAGGGGGCAGGCAGTCGCACACGGCGGCTGCTGGCAATGATTGCACAGGATCGGCATAAAATGCATCGTCAGGCTCGGAAACGTGCCGGCCGGTGTATCCTTGCAGGGAGCATCAAGGGTTGCCACCCGGATCCAGCCCGATTGGCCCAGGTTCTCCTTTATACAGGCAACGGTGCAGGCCTCACACCCGATGCAGCGCTCCTGGTCTATGACGAATCCTAAATGCTTATTCAATGAACGGGCCTCCTTTTAAAATAGCTATGGTAAAATTTGGACACGGATGCACACGGATAAGTATTTTTCGTGCGGGCTTTACGCCCGCAACAGGATTATTATTTTATAAATCCGTGTGCATCTGTGTTCATCCGTGTCCTAATAAATATGATGCTTTTTTCATTCGCGTATTCGACCTATTAATCTTCCGTGTACCTTTTAACTTGAACCGCCACATCGTTCATATGCATATTGGGCTCGTAAACCTTTTCTTGAACCGGGTTGATGATCTCGTGGGTCAGGTGATTGACACTGCCTTCTGTGAACTGGTCGATCCACCAGCCCTGGGTTATGTTAACAACCCCGGGGCGCACCCCATCTGTTAATCTGGCTTTAAGGGTTGTACGGGCACGATCATTGAACACCGTAACCATGTCGCCGTCCGCTACACGCCTTGCCCCCGCATCGATCGGATTAATTTCAACCACAGGCTCCGGATTCATTTCCTGCAACAAGCCCACATTGGCAAACATGGAGTGAGTTCGGAAACGGCTGTGTCCCTGGATGAATGCCAGGGGATACTTTTTCTTTTCAGGTTTGAGCGGCGTTTCCACCGGCTCAAGGAAAACCGGCAGCGCCTCGCCCTCGGTCGCAAGCCCCTCGGCATACAATTCGATTTTGCCGGACGGTGTCCCAAACGGCATATTGAATTCCTGATCCATCTCCGGAATATACGTCAGGGGCAGGGCGCCGTCTTTCAATCTTTCCCGGGTAATGCCCTTGATAGAATCGTTGCCCGAATCGAGAATCAAATCGATGAAGGCCTCTTCACCACCGGCGAAATATTCCCCGAATCCCAGGCGTTGGGCAAGTCCGGCGGCGATGTCGACATCCGATTTCGATTCATATAACGGATCGATTACTTTCTGCTGGAGCTGAACGTGCGGATAGGGATGGGGGATCAAATCCGAAAACTCCAGATAGCTGCAGACCGGCAGCAGGATATCGGCATAGCGGGCGGTGGGCGTCATGAACAATTCGGTGTCGACGATCAGGTCCAGCCGGGGAAACAGTTCTTCGGCAATTTTTCTGCTGTTGGCGCACTGGTTTAAAAAGTTGATAAACGCAAACCACACCGCTTTGACAGGGTAGGGTTTGCCGGTGATGACGGCATCGTAAAGCTGCAGTATCCCGAGCCGAGAATAGGAAGGCTTTTCCGGCCGGGCCTTCAGAAACGGTTTCCAGTTCAACACAGCCGGCAGATGACCGCCTCTGAAAGTGGCGCTGACGTTACCGGTCAGTGCCGCCACGGTGCCCAGTCCCCGCAAGGAGATGTCCCCGTGATAGGTGCGGGTGAACCCCATGTGGGTGACAAAAATAGTTGAAGTTGACCTTCCGATTCGTTCGGCGAGTTTGATGATCAGATCGGCTTCGATACCGGTAATGCCGGCCGTATGCCGGGGATCATATTCCCGCGCCAGATCCATCAGAAGTTGTAATGAGGGCTTGCAGGCGATGCCATCGGCTGCAAAAGCGCCGGTCAGAGCCGGCTGAGCACCGGCTGTGTTGCGTGGTTTGGGTGCATCGGTCGCTTGATCCCAAATGATGTATTCCGTTTCTTCCGGCCGCCCGATATCCCGGCCGCGCAAATATTGACCGTTGTCAGCCCTCACCAGATAGGGTCCCGTTGTATGCCGCAGCAAGAATGCAGCATCCTGCAGACCTTTTTCAAAAATAACATGCATCAGGCCCAACGCCAGGGCCGCATCCGTGCCGGGTTTGATTCCGACATACTGGTCCGCTTTGGATGCCGTGACGGTGAAGCGCGGATCGATGACCACCAGACGAGCGCCGCGGGCTTTGGCATCCATAATCGGACGCATCAGGTTCAACGGCTGGGATTCACCGGGGTTGGCGCCCCAGACAACGATCATGTCGGCCTCCGGCGCCCCGGACCACAGCTGCGCAAACAGCAAACCATAAGGAAACTGGGTGCCGAAAATGATGCGGCTGCCGCAGGGCAAGCCGGCATCGCCGTATCCCCATGCGCTTACACGGGTCGACTGGGTCAGGCTGGCAAGACGCAGGTAAGCACCGAATTTGGTGGTTCCGGCGCCCGGGCCGCCAAGCACCCAGGCGATGGCAGGCCATCCTTGCTGGGCGGCAATTTTTTTAAACTTGCCGGCAATGAAATCCAGCGCATCATCCCAGGAAATTCGTTCGAATTTTCCCTCTCCGCGTTTTCCTATCCGCTGCATCGGATATTGCAGCCGATCCGGGTGATAGGTGATGTCGAGGCTGGAAAGCCCGCGCAGGCAAATGCGGCGATGCTTCGGATTCGGAAACGCGGCCGGTTCCACCTTGACCACCCGGTCTTTCCGAACATGGGCCGATATGCCGCAGGCATCGATACCGCAATGCGCCGGGCAAACGGTTCGAATCACACGGATCTCTTCATTTTTCATGATACCATCTGGCTCCGATAACTATTGGAAGTTTATTTTCAGGCTCGAATTCGGAAAAAGGATCTGCCCTAGAATTTGTGTTTGTTATCCATAATATCCGCGTAGATATCAGCAGTCAGCAATTGATATTCGGATTCTCCGGACGGTTTTCCAAAAAAATGCAAGCCACATCGCCTTTTTTCAGCCCTTTTGAAATAAAAAAATTGGCACAACGATTCACGGCTTCGTTGTATTCCCGCCAGCTCAGGTTGGCTTCGGCGGATTTGATAGCCGGGTTGTCCGGAAATTTCAGGGCATTTTCTTCCAGCATACTGCCCCAGGATTCCCGGTTTTCAATGCCTACATTCAAAACATCTTTCTGGGTGCGCAATATGGCCGGCAGTCGCCAGGATAGTTTAAACCAGCCCTTGAGATAGTCAAAGCATGAAATCAATCCTTCATCATTGGATGGAGAAACAGGCCCCATTTTGCAGAAGTCCTTCGGGGTTTTCAGCGCGTAGACATGAGCAGAAGTTTCTCTTTTGTCATTCCGGACTTGATCCGGAATCCAGTGCAGTTTGGGCTCTTTCCGCAATTGGATGCCGGATCAAGTCCGACATGACGATCAGTAAATAGGCGGTTGCCAGTCTTTTGACACAGTCTCCTTAATTTTTACCCCCTGAAATTCACGATGCTACCCGTGCCGAGGGCCTAATCATTAAAAAAATCGGTTTGCATTTCCACAGTGAGTTGGTCGTCACTCATCAAGCGTCTAACCAGGCCCTGTGTTTTGGGTAGTTCATAGGAGAAGAAATAGCGCAGGGCGAACATTTTGCCCTGGTAAAAATTCTGATCTGCTTTTTTGGCACCGTTCTGCAGCGCCTTCTGTACGGCAACACCCTGCAGCAGCCATTGCCAGGCAATGGTCACGATACTGAACAATTCAAGATACAGGGTGGCATCTGCCAAAAAGGCCTCAGGCCCCTGTTGCTGCGCCAGCGTGATGAGATGCTGGGTGACGTCCTGCAGATCTGTCAGGGTGGTGTTCAGGTCATTGGCAAATCCCCTTAACTCGCTGTATGACCGGGCTGCCCCGATGGCGTCTTCGATTTCGTTGATAAAATACAGAAAGGCCTGTCCGTTTTTCATAATCACTTTGCGGCCCAGCAGATCCATGCCCTGGATGCCGGTGGTGCCCTCGTGAATCGGGTGGATGCGGCAATCGCGGTAATACTGCTCCAGGGGATAGTCGTCGCAGTAGCCGGAGCCGCCCAGGCACTGCAATCCCTGACTGATGGAAAGAATGCCCATCTCGGATGGATAGGTTTTGGCAATCGGTGTCAGGATTTCCAGCAGGAGATGATATTTCTCCCTGTCCTCGGCGCCGAGCACCTTCTGAAAATCAACATACTTGCTGCATTGCATGATCAGGGCAAGCGCACCTTCGACGACGGCCCGCTGGAAGAGCAGCATGCGCTTGACATCCGCATGTTCGATGATGGGCACCGGCGGCAGGTGCGGGTCTTTTTGCCCCAGTTTGCGCCCCTGAAGGCGTGCTTTGGTATAGTCCAGAGCGGCATAGTAGGCGGCGGTGGCCATGGCAGTGGCGCCCATTCCCACGCCGATGCGCGCTTCATTCATCATCTGAAACATGTACATCAGGCCGTTATGGGGCTCTCCGACCAGCCAGCCGCGACAGTCGTTTTTATCCCCCATACTCAGCTGCAGGATGGGGCATCCCCGGTAACCCAGCTTGTGATAAACCCCGGCAGCGGCGACATCATTGGAGACCAGATTGCCGTTGTCGTCCAGCCGGTTTTTGGGAACGACAAAAAGGGAGATGCCCTTTACACCGGCCGGAGCACCTTCGATTTTCGCCAGCATCAGGTGAACAACGTTTTCCACCCCGTCGTGGTCGCCGGCGGATATAAAGATTTTCTGGCCTTTGATAAGATAATAACCTCCAGCGGCAGGCTCGGCCGTGGTGGTGATGTCCGCCAGGGAAGAGCCGGCTTCGGGCTCGGTCAGGGCCATGGTGCCCTGCCATTCACCGGCATGCATTTTAGGTACGTAAGTGTCGAATAATTCTTTGCTGCCGAAAGAATCAATCAGGTGCGAGGCACCGAAGGTGAGGCTGGGGTAGGCATTGGCCGAGTAATTGGCCGCCGAAAAAATAAATTCACAGACGTCGGCCACCAGACTGGGCAATTGTTCGCCGTCCTTGTCGAAAGGAAACCGGCTGGCTATCCAGCCGCCTTCGCCGAATTCCTTCATGATGGTTTTAACAGACGGGTGTACCTTGACCTCCCCGTCCACCAGTTCGGGCTGGTTGCGGTCCATTTCCTCAAATATCGGAAATAATAGATCCTTGCCCAGTTTGACGGCCGCTTTCAAGACCATGTCAAACACCTTGCGGTTATGCTCGCGGTAGTAATCATACCCGGTCAATGACTCCACATCGAACACTTCATAGAGCAAAAATTTTATATTGCGTTCACTGACGAATTTGGCTGCCATCTTTTCCTCCAGTATTCTGTCGGAAGGTTAATAGTTGATTGAGTTGATTAAGTTGATTAAGTTAAATCAGCCGTTACGGCAACTTAATCAACTCAATCAACCATTCAACTCAATCAACCAAAAAATAAGCGCATTGCGCTTATTTTTTAGTATAGTCGTACCACCCCTTACCGGTTTTCTGACCGTAGTCTCCTTTACAGTATTTTTCGACCACGCTGGGGCTGGGCAGATGGCGGACATCGCCGGTTTCGCGGAAGGCTTCCATGCCCATGATATAGGTCAGATCGATGCCGGTGAGATCCATCAGGCGGAAGGTGCCCATGGGGTGGCCGGCGCCATACACCTGGGCTTTGTCGATGTCTTCCATACTGGCAACCCCCATTTCCAGTAGCCACAGAGCCTCGCGGGTAATGGCGGCAAAGATGCGGTTGAGCAGGAAGCCGTCGACTTCCTTTTTGAGGTGAACCGGTACCTTTTCGAGTTTTTCGCACAGCGCCATGGAGATTTCCCTGGTTTCGTCCGATACATGGGGTCCCTGGACGACTTCCACCAGTTTCATTACCAGGGCAGGATTGAAAAAATGCACGTTCAGAACTTTTTCCGAACGGTCGGTAGCATCTGCTATTTTGGAGCTGATGATGGCGGAGCTGTTGGTGGCCAGGATGGCATGAGCTGGCGCCATTCGGTCCAGGTCGGCAAAGATCTTGCGTTTCAGGTCCAGAATCTCAAGCACGGCCTCGATGACATAGTCCGCGTCTTTGACGGCTTCCTCCATACTGCCGGTGAATGCAATCCTTTCCCGGGCGGCGGTGGCCTGATCCTGGGTCAGTCGCCCTTTCTCCACGCGGCCGGCCAGGTAGGTATCGGCAAAGTTCTCTGCTTTTTTCAGGATATCCGGGTTAATGTCCGTGCATACGGTTTTGTAGCCGTGAATGGCGCACAGCATGGCGATCTGGTGGCCCATGTTTCCGGCGCCGATAACGGCGATGTTTTTGATGTCGTCGATGTTCATGTTGTTTTTTCCTTTCTTTCTATAAGGTTCAAAGGTTCAGGGTTCACAGTTCAGGGTTGCGGAAGGTCAAACCCTGAACCCTGAACGTTGAACCCAGAACCCTTTATTTAATTAACGCCAGGGCATTGCTTAGAACGATATTATGCTCTGTTTTGGCCTGGACGATATATCCGCCTTCGGTTTTCCAGCCCTCGGTGGTCAACGTATCGCCGGGATAAACGCTGCTGGTAAATCTGGCCCTGAATTCCTTCAGCCGGCTGACATCACCCGCCAGCGGGATATTGACCAGGGCGCGGGTGGCGATGCCATAGGTGCACAGACCGTGCAGGATAGGGCGGTCAAAGCCACCCCGTCTGGCCGCAGCCGGATCGATGTGCAGGGGATTGCGGTCACCGCTTAAGCGGTACAGGGCGGCCTGGTTCTCGGCCACTTTGCAGGTAAAACTGAAATCGGGCGCGACCTTCTCCGGCGGCGTTACCGGTTTTGTCTTTGGACCGGGGTCGCCGCCGAAGCCGCCGGCACCCAGATAGAAAATGGCCCAGTGGGCATCATAAAGGTGTCGGCCGTCTTCGGTTTCACCCGTGATTTTGGCATGAAATACCGCCCCCTTGCCTTTGTCGAAGATGTCGGTGATCACCCCGGTCTGAACCAGTTTGCCTTCGGCTGGAATTGGGCGCGAGAGGCGAATGGTATGCTCCCCGTGCAGCATGAGAGACCAATCGATATCATCACCAAACTTGGGAAAAGCCCTGACGGCCGGGACGACGCAAAAGCTTGGCAAAACCTTGAGCCCGCCGGGTGCATTTTCGTAGACCAGGGACAATTCTTCGGCCGTCGCTCCGACACCCAGCGCATACAGCACCACGTCCCGCCAGGTGTATTCAAAAACAACAGGCTCGGTTTTCTTTCCGATGACGTTTAAGTCTACTTTGGGCATCAATTACCTCCCCATAATCAGATGACAGATAACAGAGGACAGAAGACAGATTGGTCGTTCAGAATCCTCTCCTACGTCCTCTGTCGTCTGACTTCTGTCATCTGTCCTCTGAGACCTGATTCCTGAAACCTATTTTGATTTGAAGCGAAATTATGGTCCACCTTTTATCCCTCGAGATTGGCCGGAACCACTTTTGGCTTGATGACCACTGCCGGCTGCGTTCGTTTCGAATATCTGAAATCAACGGCTTCTTTGCCGTCGCCATACTTATTTTCCAATTCACGCAATGGCCCGGCGTCAAGGGCGCGAACCGGGCAGGCTTCGATGCAGTCGGGAAGCTTTCCTTCCAGATGCCGCTCCAGGCAGAAATCGCACTTGCGCATTTTAGCGTCATCTTCCGGTCCGAACTGGGGCGCATCATAGGGGCAGGCTTTCAAACATTTGACATCGCATTCGCCTTTGCCCAGGCAGGCGTCACTGTTGACCAGCACGATGCCGTCTTCTGGGCGCTTGGTGATGGCATCAACCGGGCAGGCGGCGGCGCACACAGGCTCGGCGCAGTGCCAGCAGGGTGCGATTATATAACTGACGAACGGTTTCGGAAATTTGCCTTTTTCCGTGTAGCGCACCCGCATCCAGTTCTCCGGCCCGGCCGGAATATCGTTCCAGTCCTTGCAGGCCACTCGGCAGGCACTGCAACCGGTGCATCTCGTCTGGTCGAAATAAAATCCTATCTGCATTCTAAAATCTCCGTTCAATACTGAATTATTCAGCGCCCGCGTTGCTCGAGGCGCAGAGAGCGCAGAGGTTATTACTCTTTTTGCATTGCCCTTGAGAAGGATGGCAATGCAAAATCAACCAGCCCTCCGGGCATGCTTATTTTTTTGGCTGTAGAACAAATATTTGTTAACTGAGAACAAAATTCAATAAATTTGCAGTATACTGTTATTGTAATAGCGGCTGCGAAGCAGCGATAGTTTTCTCATTGGCGTCCTCTCAACGCCAATGAGAATAATACTTTTTCTTTGCGTCCTCAGCGTCTCTGCGGTGAAAATAGACAGTTTATGCTCTCTCGATTTCAACCAAACAGGTGTTCAACACCGCGGCGCCGCCGCCCGAGTAGGCATCCCTGGTCAGTGTGTTGGCGCAGGCGCCGCGATCGACACCGTCTTTGTCCGGGTTGTACCAGGCCCCCTCGAATATGCAGATGGCCCCCGGTATGATTCTTTCGGTCAACCAGGCTTTTATCGCCACCCTGCCGCGATCATTGAAGACGTGGATCTCATCGCCGTTCTTTATGCCCCGCAAGTCGGCATCGACCGGGTTGACCCACGCGCGGTGTTCTTCCACCTCCCGCAGCCAGGGCACCATATAGAGTTCTGAGTGTACCCGGTTTTTGGGATGGGGGGTGAGCAGTTGCAACGGGTATTTTTCAAACAGGGGGTCGTTGCGGTCTTCCGGTGTCGGCATGTACTTCGGTATCGGTGGCGTATCCGGTTTGTTTAGATCGGCGACCCGCTGGGAAAAAATTTCGATCTTGCCCGACGGAGTAGGGAAGGGATTGTTTTGAATATCATCGATTTGCTCCTTGAAGGCGATGATGGGATGCTCCAGCTCTACCCGGTGAATGCCGTCTGTTTTGAACCGATCATAGTCTTTGATATGTTGTTGATATTCAGGGTTGAGGTCCACAAACAGTTTCAGCCATTCGTCCTCGGTATGGGGATTGAATCCTTCGATGCCCAGGCGCTCCGCCAGTTCACTGACGATGTCCAGGTCGGATTTGCATTCGCCCAGCGGGTTTAGCGCACGGTTCATAAACGTGAAATAAGGGCCGGACGGCCAGGGACGGGTCAGGTCGCTGCGCTCCGCCGCTGATGTTACCGGCAGGAGCAGGTCGGCGTAGCGCGCCTGGGCGGTCATGAACAATTCCTGGACACAGAAGAATTCGAGTTTTTGTAACGCCCGGGCGGCTTTGTTGCTGTTACCGGTCTGGTTGAGATAATTATTGCACATGGACCACATCAGTTTGATGTCGGCCGGGTAACCGCCCTGTTTGCCTTCCAGGATGGCATCAAAAATCTTGTTGATGTGGATCCGCTTGATTACCCGCATGCGGATATCCAGGGTGCCTTTGACGTTGGGCCCGTCCAATTCAAACGGGTTTTTCCCCGGCGGGATGGCCGACATGCGAAACATGTGGCCCACCGGGATGCCCATCAAACCGCCGCAGGCGCTGCCGCCCGCCCGGCCGACATTGCCGGTCATGGCGCTCAGGGTGGCGGCACAGCGATTGTATTGCTCCCCCATGGCGCTGCGGGCCGGGCCCTGGCAGTCCATCAGGGCAGCGGGTTTGGTGGCCGCATATTCACGGGCCAGACGGATTATAATGTCTTCATCCACACCGCAGATCGCTGCCGCCCACCGGGGAGTTTTATCATCGCCGTCTTCGCGCCCCAGGACATATTCCTTGAATTGATCGAATCCAACGGTGTATTTATCCAGGAAGGCCTGATCGTGGAGCTGTTCTTTGATCTTCTTTGATCATGACGTTGGCCATGGCCACCATCATGGCCGTGTCCGTGCCCGGCCGGATCGGAATCCATTCGTCGGCCACGGTGGCGGCCGTATCGTGGTAGCGGGGATCGATGGCGATCACCCTGGCGCCGTTTTCACGGGCTTTGATGACGTGGTACATCGTGTTGGTGCCGGAAATCATCCGGGCCGGATCCCAACCCCAGAGAATAATCAGTTTGGCGTTGAGCATGTCTTCCCGGCTGTGCCCCACCATGACGGATCCATACTGGGTCAGCGAGGCCCAGACGGCGCCCTCGGATGAAATGTTCCCGTAGTGGGTCACACATCCGCCGAATTGATTCATTAATCGCTGGGCCGCGAACCCGCCGTTGTGCAACCCGGCCAGGTAACCACCGCCGGTGGCCAAAAATATACCCGCGTTGCCGTAGGTTTCTTTTACCCGGGTCAGTTGTTCGGCCAGCATCGTCAGTGCTTCGTCCCAGGCAATGCGCTCAAATTTGCCTTCGCCGCGCTCACCGACGCGTTTCTGAGGATACATCAGGCGCTGGGGATGGTGAACGTACTGCCGCAGGGCCCGGCACCGCAGACAGGTCCTGAGCTGCACCGGTTCCGCTATATCGTCACCCTCGACTCGCAGGATGCGATTGTCTTTCACGTGCAGCTTAAGCGGGCACCGCCCACCACAGTCAAAGGTGGAAGTGGTGCGGACGATTTTGACATCGTTCACGGTTTGGTTGACAATTTCAGTGCTCATATTTTTATCCATTTGTTGTTTTCGTTCCGCACTTTTCCCATGGATTCAAGCCTGGAAAGATGTTTTTCAATGTGAACCAGCTCGAACCAGCGAATTAAATCCGGGAAGTCCGGGTAGGCATTATAGTAAAGATGGCGACCCTTGAAATGTTCAATCGATTTTGGCCGGCTTAATTTTTCCAGCAATTTTTGATCTCTGTCATGGATAACCTGCGCATACGCACCGAATCTCTCATGCAAGTTGTCGCTAAACGGGCCGGCATGGCCGCTGGCCACAACTTTTGGCTCAAGGTGCTTTAATTTATCAATTGAAGCCAGAAATTCATTGATGTCGGCAAAGTCATGACCGTAGAATGGCCCAAACGGCGTTAGATCTATATCGCCGGAGAAGATTAGTCCATGCTCGGGAATGAGAAACGCTGTGTGGCCGGGTGTGTGACCGGGCGCATGAATGGCTTCCAGCGTGATGCCTCCCAGGTCAATACGCTCGCCGTGGTTTAGCCGGTGGTCGGTTTCGATGCTGAATGCTTTCTTGTCAAAGTCAAAAAGTCCGGTTAAGTCCAGGCCGCTGCGTTTAAAGCCCATTGATTCAAGGAAATAATCGCGATCTTTTAAATAGCCTGCATCACTTGTGTGACACCAGACGGGGACACGCGCTATTTCCTGGCAGTTAAGACGGTGATCGATGTGGCAATGGGTCAAGATCAATAGATCGATGCCCATTCCTTTGATCGGTGCCAGATTGCGCGTTCCCATCCCGGCATCGATCAACACCCGCAGATTTTTGCCTCTTAAATAAAGGCAAGCACAGAAAGGAAACCGGGATTTGTTTTCACCAGGGATATAAAATATATTCGGTTTTAGCTCAATCATCTTCTCTGCGAGGCTATGGTAGAATCCCATAAAATCCTTAATTTCTTCTCGTCATGCTGGACTTGATCCAGCATCCAGTTTTGTAAAAAGATGAAAAGGCGCTGGATGCCGGGTCAAGCCCGGAATGAAGATCCGACGTATTTGCGACTTTTTACTTTCCGAGACATACTGCTGCGAGGCGTGACAAGGATTTTTAAACAGCTTCTAGTAAAATTTCCAACGCTTAACCATTTCGACCAATTGTTCCGGCTTCGTTTCACCGCCCACAAGTGTCGTTGCGGTTGAACTGAAGTATTTGCCGTCCTTTATGGTGATCAAAGCGCCGGTAACCAGTTCGGTAAAACCATCGGACCAGGTCCATTGGTAGGTGAATACCTTTGCCGGTGTACCGTCATTCAGGGTAACGTCATTTCGGGACACAACCTTATAGCCATCGCTGCCGGGTTCGGCTTGCTTGGCGGCCTCAAGAAATACATTCACATCCAGTGACGCGCCTTTCTTCTGATCACTGACAGAAGCGGTGATAACCGGAAGGCTGTACATGTTCGGGTTGGCGGCACGAAGGACTTCACCGGGCCGCAGCGTGTTGGATTGCCAATTCTCAGGGTAGGCCACCGAAAACCGGTACTCCTTGTTGACATAAAGGCCGGGTTTCTGTTCCGGAAGATCGGAAGCCCAAGCCAGGATCGGCAGCATGATAAGACATGCCAGGGCGACTAGTACACTTATCTTTGATTTCAATTCAGTTCTCCTTCATTAGTTAATCGTAAGTTTATATTTAACCGTATACCGGGCCAGGATATCGTTTACTCTGTCTCGAATATGATCATGGGAAGTGTCTGGCGAGGCTTTAGCAGTGATGGCCACCATAGCACCGTGAATCTTGTCTTCGGTCACGGTCACTTCCAGGGAGGCCAACAGATCATCAATTTTTTCCATCTCTGTCTGGTAGACCTTTCGGATGGCCTGCCAGCGCAAGGCCGGTTTGAAAATTTTGCCCACCGGGGTCAGGGGTACTTCTTCAGTAATAATAACCTCCTTGGGTACCGCCGCGCGTTCGCCGATCTCCTCCTTCAAATAGTCCAGGATTTGTTCCGGGGTGAGTTCGGCGGCTTCCTGGAGTTGTACAAAGGCGACCGGCACTTCTCCGGCGTGAGGGTCCGGACGACCCACAGCGGCGGCCACCTGGACCCCCGGCAGGCGATAAAGGGGATCTTCGATGACCGCCGGGTCGATGTTGTGCCCGCCACGAATGATCAATTCCTTGGTGCGACCGGTCAGCCAGAAGTAGCCATCGGCATCTTTGCGGCCCAGGTCTCCGGTATTGAGCCAGCCTTCTTTGGGCCAGATGCCGCGATTGTGGGCATCGTCCAGATATCCGCTGAAAACATTGGGGCCCTGGATGCACACCGAACCGATCTCGTCGATTTCGGTTTCCCGCAGGAACATGCCGCCTTCGTCGACAATAAAAATTTTCATCTGCATATAGGGCAGCCGCAGCCCGATGGAGCCGATTTTCTGCCGGCCGTGATAGGGATTAAAAGAAGACGCGCAGGTTCCTTCCGTCAGACCGTAACCTTCCAGTATCTTCATGCCGCTGTGAGCTTCAAAGCGCTTGAAAAGCTCCACCGAGAGCGGAGCCGCCCCGCAAATGGCATAGCGCAGCGATGATATGTCGGCATCGCCGACGGGGATATCGAGCAAGATCGACAGGACGGTTGGAACCGAAGAAAAGGTCACCGCCTTGTAATGGTCGACAATCTTATAAAAATTTTGCATCACCGCCGGATCCCGGTAGCCCCGGGGACCCAGCAGAACGACGTGGGCACCGATTAAAAACGGCGTGGAGCCGGTAACGGTGGTTCCGTTGACGTGGAAAAGCGGCAGGCCGCACAGGGCAGTTTCGCCGGTGTTGAGCTCGGCGGCGGCTGCGAGCATATAGGCCATGGCGGTTTCATTGAAATGGGTGTGGGGCGCCAGTTTGGGGATCCCGGTGGTGCCGCCGGTGTGGTACATGGAGGCCATCTCCCGGGGATCGATGATACGGTTTGAATCCAGTTTTTCACCGCTATAACGGCCGATGATCTCATCGTAGGCGTATATACCCTCCTTTTCATCGCTTGGGCCCATGACCCGGATGACGGCCTTCAGATCCGGCAACGCTTTGCGAACCTTCATGGCCTTCTGCCAGATGTCCGATTCGGGAAACTCGGCCAGTGCGACCAGCACTTTGGTCCCGGCGGCCTGGCAGATTTCGGCTATGGTGGCGGGTTCCAGCAGGGGGTTGATCGGGTTGACGATGCCGGCTGCTTCCCCGCCCCAGAGCACATAGTGGGTATGGGGCAAGTTGGGCAGAAGATAGGAAATGACATCCGTGGGGCCGATACCCAGGTCATGGAACAAGTTGGCCGTTCGGGTGATGTTAGCCGTCAGATCCCGGTAGGTCACCGTCATCGGCCGGTCATAGGTGTCACCCGAAAGAAAAAAGCTGATCGCCGTCGCATCCGGGTTAATGGCAGCACCTGTTTTTATCAGGTCATAGGTATTGAAAACCGCCATGCGCTCCTCAAGCGGGGTGCTTTCAAAGGCTTCAATGTCGCTGGTATCTTTGAATTTTACCTCTTCCATAAAACCCCCTTGTGTGATTGCGGATTTGGGATTTGGGATTGCGGATTGAAAAATAAGGAAGAAATCTGATTTTATTTTTTTGTTATTGAGAGAAGTCTCCAATTTGGTGCAAGAATGTCACTTTTTATCTCAATAACTGAGTTATCTGACCATCAAATAAATTCAATCCGCAATCCGCAATTCCCAATCCCATATCTCACTAGACTTCCAGGTACTTGGCGCGAATATCCGGTCGGGCGTCAAGCTCTGCCTTGGTTCCGGTAAAACCCAGGTGGGCCTTGCCCATCAGATAGACGCGGTTGGCCAATGACATGGCGACTTTGAGGTTGTGCTCAACCAGCAGGATCGAGACACCGGTTTTGTTGATTTCTTTAAGGATATCTCGAACTTCCTGTACCATCACGGGCGCCAGACCATCACGGGCGCCAGGCCTTCGGTGGGTTCATCCACCAGGAGCAAATCCGGGTTGCCCATCAATGTTCGTCCGATGGCCAGCATCTGCTGTTCACCGCCGGAAAGCAGCGCGCCTTTCTGGTGGGTACGTGCTTTCATAAACGGAAAATGTTCGAAAATACGATCAATTGTCCACTTGTTCCGGCCGGTGTTTTTAAAGCCTGCGCCATGCTTGATGCCCATCTTCAAATTATCGATAACGGAAAGATTCGGAAAGATGCGCCTCTCTTCCGGCACATAACCAATCCCGATTTTTGCCGTTTTGTATGGGGGATAATTGGTAATGTCCTTGCCCTGGAATAGAATCGAGCCGGATTTCGGCTTGACCAATCCCATAATTGATTTCAGCGTGGTGCTCTTGCCCATCCCGTTGCGCCCCAGCAGCGCCACAATTTCGCCGTTGTTGACCGCCACCGACATGTCCTGCAGCACATGGCTTTCGCCGTAGTAAGTGTTCAGGTCTTTAACCTCTAACTGCATGCTTATACCTCCATCTCACCCAGGTAGGCATCTTTGACAGCTTGATTTTCCTTGATTTCGTCCGGGTGGCCCGAAGCCAGAATGCCCCCGAGGTGCAGGACCGTAATGCGGTCGGCCAGGGAGAAGACGACGTCCATGTCGTGCTCGATAATGACCATGGTTTTGCCTTCGGTCAGCTTTCGAATCAGTTCCACCGCATTATGGGTTTCGTCAACCGACATGCCGGCAGTGGGCTCGTCGAGCATGACCAGATCGGGATCGGTGGCCAGGGCCATGCTGATTTCCAGCGAACGGCTTTTGCCATAGGACAACATGCTGGCCGGAATATCCCGTTCGCCGTCGAGGTTGATCCGTTTCAGGACTTCGTCCGTCTCACGGGTGACGTCATCCATTTTGTCCAGGAAGTTAAAAAAGTTGAAGCGAATACCGCGTTTGGACAAAATGCCCATCCGGATATTCTGAAAGGCGGTCAGCCAGGTAAATGTGCTGGTAATCTGAAATGAGCGCCCCATACCGAGGCGAACCAGCTTGTGGGGTGGAAATCCGGTAATCTCTTTATTTTTAAATAATACCGTGCCTTCGCCTGGCTTGTAGGTGCCGGTGATGACATTAAAAAGGGTGGTTTTGCCGGCCCCGTTCGGCCCGATGATCGCATGGCGCTCGCCCTCTTTGATCTTCAGGTTGACATCCACTAACACCTGCAGACCGCCGAAATCGTGGCTAAGTGCTTTTGTTTCCAGTATATTCATTGTCGATCCTCTGCAAACGTCCTGTCAGGAAACAGCTTCGGAAAACCGTTGTTTCAAAAAATTGACAAACCCCATAAATCCCAGCGGCGCAAACAAAATCACCAGGATCAGAATGAGTCCCATGACCAGTTCTACGCGCTCGGTGTAGCGGCTGGTTAGTTCTTCAATGATGCCAAAAATGCCGGCGCCCATGATCGGCCCGAAAAAACTACCGATTCCGCCGACCATGGTGATGATAATGGGGGCGAAGGAAACCATAACGTGGAATCCATCGTCAGCAGAAATCAGATTCTGAAAAAGGGTATAAATGGATCCGGCCACCCCCGCAAAACAGCCGGAAACCGTATAAATGATCGCTTTGCTTTGGGGGACTTTAAAACCCATATAATCCACACGCTCGGCATTATCCCGGATGGCGATCATGATGCTGCCGAAAGGCGTTTTGGTAAAAAACCACAAAAACAGGAGGCTCAACCCCAGCAAGGCAACCGCGAAATAATAAAAATTTAGCGGATGGGTCATATCGATGGAAACGATGCCAAATAGGTTTAAATCGGGTATGGGAAAGCCCCCGATGCCGTCTTCTCCGCCGGTGATACCCCTCAATTTCAATGCCAGCACGTACATCAGTTGCCCGAAAGCCAGGTGCAGCATGGCAAAAGCCGTTCCACTGACCCTTACCACGATCGGACACAAAATCAGCGCCAGGGCGATGGCGGCCACGGCGCCCAACAGAACAGAGACGATCAGCGGCATACCCTCGACATGCTCCAGGGCAAGGGCGGTGCCGTAGCCGCCGACACCGAAAAACATGGCATGGCCGAAACTGAGCAAACCGGTGTAGCCCAGCAAAAGGTTATAGGAGACCGAAAAAAGGGCAAAAATGGCAAAAGAGATGAACACGTTGGTATAGTAGATGCCGAAAACCTTGGGGTAGAAGGCCAGGGCGGCTAACAACACGATCCAGAATATCAACTGTTTTGCTTTAGACATTACTCTCTTTCTCCAAATATGCCCATGGGCTTGATGGTTAGGACGATTGCCATGAAGATAAACATCAGAACCGGTGCCAGGGTGGAAACGAACTGAACGCCGTAGGCATTCAGCAAGCCGGCGATGATGGAAACGATGAACGCCCCGGCCAGGCTGCCGAAACCGCCCACAACCACCACAATAAATGCATCCAGACCCATCTGGTCGGCCAAACCGGGAAATACGGTCAAAATGGGCGCGATGGTCACACCGGCAACGCCGGCCATCCAGGTCCCCACGCCGAAAACGAGCATGAAGACCAGCGGAACATTTATTCCCAGGGCGTTTACCATGCCGGCATCCGAAACGGCAGCGCGCACGACCATGCCCAGGCGGGTTTTGTAGAGGATGACGGTTAAAATGGCCAATACGCCCAGCGCCAGACCGATGACGAACAGGCGGTAGATGGGGTATTCCAATCCGGCGATATTCACCAGGCCTTGCAGGATGTCCGGTGGCGGCAGCGGCAGGTTTTCGGTGCCCCAGAAAGCCTTGACGCCGTCTAAAATGACCAGGCTTACGCCGATCGTTAAAATCAATTCGCCAATGTGACCAAAAGCGTGGACTCTTCGCAACAGAAACCGCTCCACCAATACACCCAGCGCGGCGGCCACCGCCGGCGCTATCAGCAGGGCCAGCCAGAAGTTGCCGGTCAGTTGCAAAACGGTGTAGGCAAAATAGGCCGACAGCATGAAAAAGGAGGCATGGGCCAGGTTCAATATCCCCATCATGCCGAAAATAAGCGTCAGGCCGGATGCCACCAGAAAG
>WOR8_10009245_pt1 | contig 22835 bp, 29 predicted proteins | sample DeeMarSeWOR38_10_FD_19890 | JGI IMG/M metagenome (IMG submission 19890) | reverse complement strand
CCATTAGAGAAAGCATTTCAGAAGCAGTTCCGAAGAGAACCATAGAACAAAACTTGAAAGCATTTAGTTTGGGAAAACAAAGTGCTCATGACTCTCTGTGCACCCTTGTTCCTTGTAGACCCTTACTATAGCTTTAGAGGATGCTGAGTAAAACGCTTGGAATAACTCTTAAAATTCAATCTGTTAACTAGCTAACTTTGAAGTAGGAAAGTGTGTTTTGATGAGCTATCGGTCTCAAAGGAGTTCACGTCGCAGCAGTAGGCGAGGACGTGGAAAAGTGCATCATGAGAAAAGTAAGAGGAAAGCACGGAAAAATCGTTCTTACAACCAACGTCTGCTTAAGGTAAGTGAAATTCTCTGTTTAGAGGATATAGCTAATAAAACCCTCGAAAGATTGAATAACCTCGGAATTCAAACTTTTGCGTTTTCTCCCTTCAGCCAGTATTTTAGGGATTGGTTGCTAAGCCTAAAGAATGTAATCTCAGAATTTGAATCTAATCCAAACGTGAAAGTTGATGAAGAGTTCAAAGAAAACCGTTCGCAACTGATCAGTGACATTGAACTTAAACTCTTTGAGAGACAACGAGAGGAAGATTTTATCGAAAATGCTGCGAGAATGTTGACAAAACAGCGTAATCTTCTAGTTCAAACTAGAACAGAATTCTCCTATGCACTCCAGGAGCTTGCGTCGGAAAGGAAGAGTGAAATCAAACGCTTAAACCGTAGCATTCGCACCCTCAAAAAAGACCTTAGAGCAACAAATCAAGGAAGAGTAAGTATTTTGAATCCTCTCGCAAGAAGGTCAAAATCACAAAGAAAAACTGAGTTAAATCGAAAACTGGATTTTGCTAAAACTGAACTTGAATCAATAGAGAGGGAAATAGAGACTAAACAGGAAAAACTACGTGTTGTCTATGAGGAAAAAAAGAACACTCTAATCGAGGAAGTTCGGTGTTTGGAGGAGAAAATTGGCACTTCCGAGATTGATAACTCCATTGAGGACCGAAGAATTGTTTGTGAAGACCTTGGGAAGACTGTGAAAGCGCTTTTGCAACGAAATAGAGCGGCTCTTTAAAAGCTTCTATGGTGAAAATATTACTCAACATAATAGCGCTTCAAGTTTCAGTTTTTACTGGTGCTCGTGTTTTTTTAAAAAAATTAGGATGTGGATGAAGTTTTGCTGATTCATTCTATCGTTTCTGTTGTTAATTCTACTTTGACGGTTATTGGTTCGGTGAATATTTTCACTACTGGACAATTAGCCTCTGTTCTTCTCCATATAGCTTCTAATAGCTGTTTTCTTGCTTTAGCTGCGACGTTAACTCTCAGTACCACGTCTTTAATTAGCGGGCTATCTTCGTTTTTAGTGGCTTCTGTGGTAACTTCAATTCTTTCGAGGTCGATATTGCTTTGTTTTGCCACTTTGGCAAAAATTGTGGCTGCACGTTGGTCCTTTATCGTCTCCTCCTTTAGAGGGAGGCAGGTCACAAACGATTGTATGTGTTCGCGAATTGTCAACTGCTGTACGCATATTTTCTAAAAGTTTTGCTGTTGTAACAATTTTTGGCATTTGATATTACCTCAATTCATATTTTTTTAGCATATATTCCACTTTATTATTCTAAAAGTGAATTAATTGTTTGTTTAATAAAAATTTTCCCTTAATAGAGTTTATTTTCTAAACTAATCGCTAGCAACTGCGACGAACTCAAAGTGTTCAAGAACGACATTGTCCACATTGGTCTATGCGCCTTATAGAGAACCTTTGTAGTAGCTAGTTGCTGGGCAACCAACACATTTCTTTAATTCATATCGGTTACAAGGAGCGCAATCGACATTGCATGGCGGCGCTGTTCCATCTTTGTATGCTAAATTCTCTCTTATTGACATGAAAGACGAAAAGTATGTTTCGCTTATTGGATAAAACTCTGATCTTCGTATTCCTTGACCGCTTCGCAAGGAGCATTTCTCTACAGATATGCTTTCAAGCGTGTCTCGGTTTTCTGCGACAACCAGGGCTATTAGATTAAAACCGCCTAATGTCTTGAATATTTGTATTACTCTTGGGCAGTCTTTGAAACGATCGAGAAGATTTTTCATTGCTTCAGCACTTTCCATTTCTAACATTACGATTGCTGGATGAAGTTTGAGAGCATTTGGATTAATCAAGGCTGAAACCTTGATCACTTTGTTATCGATAAGTTTCTCCAGTCGTTTCTTAGTTCCCATACTTGTAAAACCGATATTCTTAGCCAAGTCCTTTAGTGTAATTCGTCCGTCCTTTTGGAGGAGTGCAACTATTTTCTTGTCAATCTCGTCCAAACAACTCACCTGTTTATTTTATAAACAAAAGGTATTAATATGGTTTATCTATTAAACTTTTTTCATCTAGTAGCGTGAAAATGCAATGCAGGTTAAAAATAAACTAGAAACAAAAAATGGGTATACTCAAAAGTTCAAGTTAAATTCAAAGCCCAATGAATATGACAAGTCAAAGAAAGCAGTCTATGAGCAAGAACAAAGACTAATGCTGAAAATGAGCAAGATTAAACACAAAATAGCGGTTATTAGCGGCAAAGGTGGCGTGGGAAAGACCACGGTCACCGTGAACTTAGCTATGGCATTTGCGATGCAAGGACATAAGGGTAGGGTCGGTATTCTGGACGCAGACATTCACGGTCCATGCGTGCCAAAAATGTTGGGGCTAAAAGGAAAAAAGCTCGCTGGTGGACCAGCAGGAATGATTTTTCCTGTCAATACTCACTCAGGCATTAAAGTTGTATCAATGGACTTTTTGCTCCCAAGCGAGGAAGCACCAGTTATTTGGCGTGGTCCGTTGAAAATTAGGGTAATTCAACAGTTTCTATCGGATATGATGTGGGGGGAACTTGATTTTCTGTTCATAGATCTTCCACCTGGGACTGGTGATGAGCCATTAAGCGTTTTGCAGCTGATTCCGGATATTGATGGCGTAATAATAGTGACTATGCCTTCAGAAGTCTCGCAAGTTGTTGTTAAAAAAGCCATTACATTTGCTAAACAACTAGCCGTTCCGGTAATAGGTATAATTGAGAATATGAGTGGCTTCATTTGTCCCAAATGTGGGGCTAAAATTGACATTTTCAAAGCTGGTGGAGGAAAAAAAATATCTGAAGATTTATCGGTTCCATACTTGGGAAAAATTCCAATAGACCCTGCGATTTGTATTGACTCTGATGGCGGCACTCCTTTTATCGCTGAGAACTCGACTTCTCCAGCCATCCAGGCTTTTTCAGAAATTACCGAGAATATAAAAAACTATTTGAAAGTTGAGTAGTGGAGTTGATAAAAATGAAAATATGTGTAACCGCAAACGCAAGCAACTTAGACTCGCAGATAGACCCCAGATTTGGTCGATGCTCCTATCTCATAATTGTTGACTCTCAAACCATGCAGTTCGAAGCTATTCCTAACATGGCTGCTGGCGCAACAGGCGGCGCAGGAATTCAAGCAGCACAAACAATAGCAAAAAAAGACGTAAAATTGCTTATAACTGGAAACGTCGGACCTAACGCCTTTGGGGCGTTGTCGGCAGCAGGAATAGAAATTGTGACAGGAGCCTTCGGAATTGTTAAAGAAGCAGTTGAAAAGTTTAATCGAGGCGAATTTCAGAAAACTAGCGCACCTACCGTTGGAAGCCATTTTGGCACGGGTGGTAAAGGAGGCGGCAGAAGGGGATGGCGAAGTTAAGCGAATTCAAATTTAATATGACAAATCACAATGGAACTCGGAGGTGAATAATTGGCAAACAGAATAGTAATACCTGTAGCGAGCCATGATGGTTTAAATGCTTGTTTAGCAGAGCATTTTGGGAGATCACCTTACTTTGCTGTTGTTGAAATGGACGATAATGGAGAAGTCACAACCCTCAAGACTGTTTCAAATGTGCCTCATAGTACTGGAAGAACGGGTCAACCTCACGAAATAGTTTTGGGTTTAAAGCCGAACGCTATTATTGCTTATGGTATGGGTCGGCGAGGCATCAGTAGCTTTCAAAGCGTCGGAATTGCTGTGCTAAGGGCAGACGCTAACATGGTTAGTGAAGTGATTACTTCGTACAAAGAAAACAAGCTTCAAGAACTTACAGAAGGCTGTCATGACGCGCGTCACCCTTAATATACAGACTGAATGTGACGACTGTGGCTTGAGAGGTTAGAATATGTCGAGGAAACTTTCTGAAGAAGAATTGAAGCTGATGGTTGAGTCGGGCTACTCTAACAAAGCCATCAAGCTTTACGTAGATAATGTTAACGTAGGAAGACTGGATAACCCTACCGTCGTCACCACTTTTCTCGGCACATGTGGCGACCTCATAAAACTATATCTGAAAATTAGCGAAAAAAACATAATTGAGGATGCCAAATTCTACTATTTAGGCTGCCCAGGCTCAGCTTCTTCAGCATCTGCAATGACCACACTTTTGAAAGGCAAAGCTATTGACCAAGCAAAAAAGATGACAGGTGATGACATACTTTCTGAACTTGGTGGATTGCCAAAGTCCAAGCTTGATTGCACTCGCCTTTCAATTAAAACTCTGCGAAAAGCCATTGCTGAATATGAGAAGCTAAGAGGTCGCTTTGAACTGTAGAAATTTCCAACGTTTTCAATGAATTTTGGATTGTATAAGAATGATATTAGCGGTTGCTAGTGGAAAAGGTGGCACTGGAAAAACATCTGTAGCCGTGAATATGGCGCTTTCAGTAGGTAAGGTTCAACTTTTAGACTGCGACGTTGAGGAGCCAAATGCGCACTTGCTGTTAAATCCTAATATGCAAAACCCTGAGCCAGTTTTTGTTTTGGTTCCTCATATAAACGAAGAATTATGTTCTCATTGCGGAGAGTGCGCCAAATTCTGTCAATTCAACGCCCTTTTCGTCAGTCCAGATAAAACTCTGGTTTTTTCAGAGCTTTGTCACAGCTGCGGTGGATGCGCTCTATCTTGTCCGAGAAGCGCGATTATTGAAGAAAGACGAAGAATTGGCGCGTTGAAGTTCGGCTCTGTTGGAGATTTAGAGCTTGTCTACGGAGAACTTAACGTTGGCGAACCATTGTCTGTTCCACTCATAAAAGCAGTGAAAAGCAAAATCCAAGAAAACACAAACGTAATTATTGATGCTCCCGTCGGAACTTCTTGTCCAGTCATAGAAACAGTCCGGGAAAGTGATTTCTGCATTCTTGTAACAGAACCTACACCCTTTGGTTTGCACGATTTGAAGATAACCGTGGAAGTCTTGCGAAAAATGAGTATTCCATTTGGGGTCATAGTGAACCGCGCAGGTATAGGCGATAACAAAGTGTATCAGTACTGCCGAGAAGAACATATCCCTATAATGATGGAAATACCTTATCAAAGAAAGATAGCTGAACTTTATTCAAAAGGTATCCCATTCAGCTTGGAGTTGCCTGAATGGAAAGAGCGATTTCAGGCGCTTTTCAATGAAGCAAAGAGGCTCGTGGAAAAATGAAACAGTTAGCAATTCTAAGCGGCAAAGGTGGCACCGGAAAAACAACACTCACTGCTTCCTTAGCTGTTTTAGCAAGAAATACTATTCTAGCAGACTGCGACGTTGACGCGCCAGACCTTCATATGTTGTTACATCCTGACGTGATTAGAACACAGGAGTTTAAAGGCTCAAAACTAGCCGTTGTCGACAAAGAAAAATGTGATAACTGCGGTTTCTGCATAGAAAAATGCAGGTTCGACGCCATCACTGAAACGATTGAAGTTGATCCTATTGCTTGCGAAGGATGTGGTGTTTGCGCTGCCATTTGTCCAGTTGATTCAATAACCATGACCGAACGCGTTTCTGGTTATGCTTACATTTCAAAAACGAAGTATGGTTTTATGGCTCACGCTTTGCTTAGTCCTGGAGAAGCAAACTCGGGGAAACTTGTTGCTTTTGTCCGACAAAATGCTAAGTTACTATCCGAAAAAGAGAACGGCGATCTAGTAATTATCGATAGTCCACCTGGAATTGGGTGTCCTGTTATAGCTTCAGTTACAGGTGTAGATTTAGGTTTGGTAATTACTGAACCAACAATGTCTGGAATCCACGACCTTCAGAGAGCGTTGCAGCTAATTAAGCATTTCAACGTTAAGCCTCTTGTATCAATAAACATGTACGACATAAACAAAGTCAACACTAACAAAATTTTGGAGTTCTGCAAAGAAAACGGCATAGAAGTTGCTGGGCGCATTCCTTTTAACCCAAAGGTTACCGAAGCCATGGTCAAAGGGCAAACCATAATAGAATACGCTCCAGAAAGCGATGTCACAAAAGAAATTGAAAAAATCTGGAAAAGCTGTAAAGACTATCTTGGTCTCGGAAATGCTTTTCTTTCCCGCAATGATATTTATTCAATAAGTTAATAATGTGTCACTATCTTGGAGAACCCATTCCAGAGCTTGCTTGGTTGCATTCAACGCTATTGTCTTTAATTCGCTATATGGCTCTTCAATGAGCTTTTTCTGGTTGAGTATACTGAGTCTTTCTGTGATTTCACTCTCGGACCTCAGCTTTTGTTTACTCCCCTTTTAGTTTATCAATTACAATTCTAAGAGCTTCTTCAACTTTGGTGTTGGGTTTAACTGATACGTGCCTTATATTGTGTTGTTTCAGCAGTTCAGATGCACCAATCCCAAGTTCATACGCAATAACAACTGTCACACCTGCATCCAGCAACATTTTAACAGCAATTGGACCAGCTCCATGTTGATACGTCTTCCCAGGATTATCCAAGATTTTCAATTCCGATATTTTCTCTCCTTCAGTATCCAAAACAGTAAATGTGTCCGCCCTACCAAAAGCCCATGATATACGATCCTCTAGACCCTTCTTTTCCTTTGTGGCAAAAGCTATCCTATAACTTCCCATTAACACCTCTCCCGCTGATTCAATCTCCAATTAACAATACTTTCATATTTCGTTTCAACCCCTGCTCACTTTTCCGTTTTTGATTTTAGTTCTTCTATTCTTGCCTTTACGCCATCCATTTCTTGATCAAGATCTTTCTTTTCTGCTTCCAAACTCTTTTGATAATTCTCAAGTGCTACAATTTCTTGCTCTGGAGTCTGTGGCTGTGGAATAGGCGTATATGTTGTTGGGTAAACGGGTTGAACAGCTGTTGGTGGCGGATATGCATATCTTTTTCTTCTGAAGCCTCTTCCCAATCCTCTTCCAAAACCTCTTCCCCAACCTCTTCCAATTCCTCTTCCGTATCCGCATATCGGGTTTATGTATCCGGGGACTGAGTAACCTGCGCAGTATCCGGCTGCTCTTCCTGTCATGGGTCCTGCGCCGTTTGGTCCTGTTTTGTCTCCTCTTGGCATTTTTTGTTTCACCTTTATTTTGTGTTTATGCACAATTTACATTTATTGGATAATGCACAAAAATATATAAAGGTTGCGGGTGCAATTAAAGTAGCTGATTGAAATGTCACGAAGACGCAGACGAGGTAGAAGAGGGAGATTTCCCAAACCAATAACCATATCCAACCCTTTGAAAGTTGAAAAACTTATTCCAACACCAAGAACGAATTTGGATTCCATTTTTATTGAACCCTCAGAAGTTGAGGCCTTAAGACTGGTAGATGTTGAAGGTCTGTCTCAGGAAGAGGCAGGCAGGGAAATGGGCGTTTCAAGAGGAACTGTTTGGAGACTTGTTCAAAGCGCAAGAAAGAAAACCGCTCAAGCCCTAACTGAAGGACGTACTTTGCAAATAATCGAGAGTCATTCCTTGGAAGAGAAGTAAAGCAACTTTGGGAACCATCTTGGCACTCGTTTTTGGTAGTTAATATATTTTTCACCGAGAATTCTGACTAGGTCATTTTCTTCGTATGTTGCCATTTTGTCATAGAAAATGAAAAATACGATCCACACTCCGATAGAAAAGAACGAAGGCATAATAAATAGAAACCCAAGGCAAAATAGCATAATCCCAAGATACATGGGATGACGAACCCAAGAATAGACGCCTGAATCATTTAGCATAGGTTGACCTGTTGTCGCTCCGAAAATTGCTTCATGCGATTTCATGACTAAATATATTCCTAGACTCCAGGAAAAAAGTGCTGGAAGTAAAAGTAGAGGAATGGAAACTACCTCAACGAAGATTGTTGAGACTCCAAATATAACTTTGCCTATGATATCAATGCCCCATGTTACAAAGAATAGAATTAGGGTTATGAGCTGAATTGAATCGCAAAGTGGATGTTCTGAGCCTAATCTTGCCAGTCTGTTAGACATGTTACTCACTCATTCGTCAAGAATCGCCGTATGATGCCTAGAAGAAAATTTGCTCTTGGAACCTTTTTCATATAAGCCTTATAGTCGTCCCCAAACTTCTCAATAGCGTCTTTATCCGCTTTAATTAAATCAAAGTAGGTTAACGGTATTATGGGAATGCAAATAGTATGAAGGTTACGTATTGAGGATGTCGAACAATAGAGTAGATTCCAGTGTCGACAAGTTTGGTGGTGTAAATGTAGCTTTTTCCCTCTTTCACTTCGCCTTTTTTGCGAAACTCGATTACTGGAAGCCAACCAAAGACTATTCCAGAAAAAACGTAAAACCCTATTCCAATATACGCTAGAACCTCAATTTGAACAATCTCAGGCAAAAGAATGAGGCCCAAGATTATTTGGCGAATTTCATATCGCCTACGTTTCTATCAATACCAAATTGCATTTATCACTTTTGTTTAGAAAATAAACATCCTGAGATTGCCTATTGCAACTTCTTATATCTACTGAGAATCATTTTTTTGCTTATGAAGGTGCGGGGTGATTTGAAATCCACGCCTATCTGAAATATTCCTCAAAAACATGATCTAATGGTATTTAAAAAAGACAAAAAAACGTTAGAAGTGTGTGCTACTAGTTCCATTGAATGGCGACTCTCCTTACAAGAGTAGGTTCCGTAAACGATAGGTCAAATTTTCTAAGTTGATCTTTAATTAAAAACGGATTTGCGAGAAGTTGCTTTATTCCTTCAACGTGAGCGGCTCCTACAAATGCAAGAATATTGGAGTTATTTCCTTCGTTTAGATTATTTGACGCTATCCACGCCAATTTAACACTCATCAAAATATTGCGTTCATCTATAAGAACCCGCCATACAGATGGAAACAAGGGTCGACTATCCTCAATCTGCTTTTTAGAGTTTTTTATTACTCTATCTTTGAACCCTTCTTCCCAGAGCCAAGTGGGATCCTCATCTAGCCCTTGAGATAGCAGAAAGCCCATCCGTTCTCTTTCAGAACGAGTTATTCTACTTCTTATTCGGTGCTGCATCTCTCGTTCTGTCATGTCTATTAGCCATATGTTTGCGTCGACGTTTCCCAAAGCTTCAGCAGCCGCAGTAAATTCACAGAGACCTTTGCATGAACTAATTCTTGGGCACCCTAGACATGCAGTGTTAAGATGTTTGAAGCGTTTCCAATCAAGTTCAATGGCGACATCTTTAGGATTCAAAGACTTTATTGACTCATAAGCGTCATTGATGCTGCGTCTTGTAAAGTGAGCTGTACCAACGATATCAATATGCTTATTATAGTCAACATTTAAGATTTGAACCATGAAGTTCACTAAGACTATTTGATATTGATCTTGTGAAGTTCTTTTTTTGGGATTTCTACTTCTAGTACGCCGTTTTTGCACTTAGAAGATGCTTTTTCAAGGTTGATGTTAGTGGTTGGTAGGTTTATCGTCTTGTAAAAGTTCTTAGCCTTGACCTCGACCTTGTCTGAAGTGATATTCAATTGAATATCCTTCTTATTTTCGCCTCGCACCTCAAAGTAGATCTTTATCACTTTTCCATCCTCGAAGACATCTGCCAACGGTTCACTGGATTCTTTCAAAGCATTCTCAGGCGAGCCTGCAAATGGTCTTTGCGGTCTTGGTAGTGGCCTAACCGGATTCATTGGTTCAAAGGGTTGAAAGGGATCAAAAGGCTTCCAAGGTTGACCTGATTCAAAACCTCCCTGAAAAACGTATCCCTTAATGCCATCGCCATCAATTTCCTTAATTTTCCATTTGCCCTTTAGGTTCTCGTCTTTCGCTATTGTCTCAAACTCACTTATCATTCTCTGAATCATTCTCTCAAGACCACTTTTGAAAACATCAAATTCTCCAAATTCGTCAGATGACAGCATCTTTCACCTCCTAGTAATTCTCCATTTCTTCTAGAGCTTCTATTAGACGCCTAAATGCGAAGCTCACCAGAATAAATCTTCTCTGTCCGAAATCTGAACAGCGATATATGCCCCTGTCGACTTTTTCTAAGAGTCCGCCTTCTCTGAGTTTTCTTGCATTTTCCCAGACAATTTTTGGATTTAGGTTCAGGTCTCGCATAAAATCTGTAAAGTTTATTGTGCAGTCTTCTTCCTCCATGAGCCGTTTCATCATCTTTAAGCGGGTGTCATGAGACAAGACACCAAAAATTCTCGAAAATCTCTGAAAATTTTCTTCTAAAGACTCTAGTTCGTTTTCGAGTTGTTCCTTCGGCCAGTCAGTAGGAGAAAGGGGAATTTGAAATACCACTTCTCCGTTTCGGACCAACTGCAATTTCAGGGTCATACAAGGTTCCTCTTATTACCATTAAGTAATTACCATGTTGTAATAAATAAACCTTACTTTTTGGTAATAAATCTCCTACAAATTACATACAATGTTTAGTAACCTAAACCAAAGTCCATGAAAACGCGAAGTGCGGGGGGTGGGATTCGAACCCACGAACGCCTACGCGACAGGGTCCTAAGCCCTGCTCCTTTGACCAGACTTGGAGACCCCCGCTGTTAAGTTTGTTAAGACTTGAAAGTAAATTATCAGCCTTTAATATTTTGTTAGCGGTGTGTATTTGCGTTGTCATGTGTAGAGGTTACGATATGACTCTCAGGTCCTTGTCTATTTAAATAGAAACAAGGCCTTTTCAAGGGGGATTCTCACCGATTCAGTGTAAATTATGAAAAAATTGAAAAATGACATTACAAATATGCAAAACAAGGCATACTAAGTGTAGGCTTTAAAATAAATTGAAGCTGAAACTATGAAACCTATGCTTGAATTTCCATTCGAGTTTTTATCGGCGACGATAACTATCCATCTTGAATTGACCGATATTTCTGCATAACTCTACGCGGTAATGGTACAACTTGCGGTTTTTAACTCGTGGACCCGCAGTACTCTTTTTTGAAGTTTGCTCTATCTTTGGAGTTTGCATTCTTACTTTACCGGCTTTTGAAAGCGAACCATGAGTAGGCACAATTTCACCTCCCAATTCTAGATTTCTGCCAAGTTTAAGACCCAAGCCATTCGGACCTAACCAATAAGCCTGGAAGGCAGTAAACCCTGTTATCTGTCCGCTTTACCATTCGGCATCTAATAAATGTTCGCAACCATCAATAAGGAAATTAGATTATATTTCCATAGTCTTCCTGAACTGGCAGAAACTCGGCATTAAACACAGAAACAAAACAATACTTCTTAAGGAATAAGAGATAATCCTTAAACCGTAAGCTCTTTATTTAATAGAGCACGTTTTGTTCAAAGAGAAATTAATATGCCTCGGTAGCCTAGCCTGGTGGGGCACCGCCTTGGTAAGGCGGCGGTCGCGGGATCAAAGCCCGCCCGAGGCTCCATTTTCTACTATTTTCTAATGGGACGACTTAACAAATGGGGTTTTCATGTTTCGTAAAAGTTGTTCCCAATTTGGGATTTCATGCAAGCGTTAAGCCGGTAACACGCTATATAATTTATATATATACCAAAACCAATGAAGTAAAGAGGATATCATGGCTTTCGAGGATCCCTTAACTATTGTTGCTACTGTGGTAGTGGTGATTATTGCCTGCGTGATAGTCATTTACGCCATGAGAGGCCGAAGAAGAAAGCCTGAAAAACCTGAGCTGGCAGCTCGAAAAGAATCAGATTTTAGGGGCTTACCTTTTAAGGTTTCTAAGAGTGTAAGAAAAAGTGATGCAACTCAAGCACAGGATGAACTGCGCATTCTTGATTTGGAAAGAGAAATTTTAAGCGACTCCATAAGACGGCTTTATGAGGCTCATGCCGAAGGTAAAATCAGTGAACAAGAACGCGAGAGACTTGCCGCTTCCTACAAAAGCCGCATGAAGTCTGTCAAAGAGTCAATGGCGAAAGACGAAAACATAGTGGCGTTGCACGAGCTAGAAGGTATGCAAGAAGACCTAATGAAGCTTTTTAGCGAACGCTTCGAAGATTTAAGCTCAAAAGTGGAGGAGTTGCGGTCAAAAATTGATGTACAACCAGTGAAAGAGATAAGCGTGAAAATACCGAAAACAACCATGTTCGAAGAGGAAGAAGAGGAAGAAGAGGAAGAAGAGGAAGAAGAGGAAGCAGCGAAAAAGAAAACTAGAAAAAGACGCAAGCTTGCAGAAAAGCCGAGTCCGAAGAGTGAAGCTGAGAAGCGCATAGAGGCAATCAGAAGCGAAGTGGAAAAAGTCTTAGACAAACTGGGGCAAATGGAAATTGAATCCTAAGACTAAACTTAACCTTAAACGAAAAGCAGCCTACGAAGCGGTTAAGCATGTTAAGGACGGTTTTGTCGTTGGTTTGGGAAGCGGAAGTACGGCTGCATATGCTATAGAAGCATTAGGTAAGAGAGTTGAGCTTGACGGCATAAACTTGTTGGGTGTTCCAACGAGTTACCAAGCGTTTTTATTAGCGGTCAAACATGGGATTCCTGTTACCACATTGGAGGAACACCATGTAATTGATGTAACAATTGATGGAGCAGACCAAATAGATCCAAAACTGAACCTAATAAAAGGCATGGGTGCTGCATTAACGCGAGAGAAAATCGTGGCTTCAGCGTCCAAGGTAAACGTTATTGTAGCTGATGAAAGCAAAAAAGTAAAAGTGTTGGGTGAAAACGGTCAGCCTGTGCCACTTGAAGTCTTACCTTTTGCTATCTCTTTGGTAAAGCGCCAGATAAAGGAAGTTGGTGGAACCGCTGTTCTAAGGGAAGGAAAAGGAAAAGTCGGACCGGTGATAACTGACAACGGAAATGCAATTATTGATGCTGGTTTCGGTGCTATTCAAAACGCTGAAGAGCTTGAAGTGAAGCTTAAGATGATCCCAGGTGTTGTTGAAACAGGTCTTTTCATTGACTTGGCAACAACAGCTTATATTGCTACAGAATCCGAAGTTGAAAAGCTTTAGCGTCATCTTCAACGTCGTTTGGTTAGCAATGTTTCCCGAACTATTCCGCAATTGGGGCAGCAATGTTCCTCACTTTTTTCGCACAAACTCATTCTTACAAACTTTTTCTCTTTCCTTAAACATTCGAGACAATATGGTTCTTGGTTATGAAGCTTCAAAACCTCAATTTGAACATCCGTCATCTTAAGCTCCTCTAAGACTTCTATCAAATCCAGGTTAGGGTCAAAAAGCAAATCTTTCAATAATTTCACAAAGCGTTTGTTCAGACTATCTTCAGGATCGTCCTCAACTTTCTCTAAAACATGTTCCCAAGGGGTTTTCCAGCCGCTCTCGCCCATCATGAGATCAAGCCAAGGAAAATTCCATCCATACCTCAACGATAGAGTTCGAACCATTCTGAACATTGTGCATCTACCCGTGAAATTGTAGCTAACAATCATCCCTTTGTCTTTCAGATAATCTAGAGCAACAATTAATTGAGTTTCTTCAGCGGTAGTAGTTCTAAGCAAATCCTTGAAAGAACGTGGCTTACGGACTAAGGCTTGATAAATTTGTCTCACAATGATTGGAGCCGGCTTCTTAGGATTCTCCATTACAATTCAAAGTAGTAGTCTAGTTTCTAATATTCTTAATCATAATCGGTTGGCTTAATCCGCTGAGAGCCAATATATTAAAATTATTCTAAAATGCTTCAGTAACAAGCGTTGCTCTTCCTATCTCAATTAAGATTATAGGCAATATTGATTGTTTGGTTCCTACATTAAAGGTAGGTATCATTTCAGAGCAATTCAAGAACCTTCTTTGGAACATTGTAATTCTTGCCACAACGTTTACATTTTATTGAATTTTTTTGTGAAGAAAGAGATTGAGAAGTGCCACAATGAGGGCATTTCATACTGATCGCTGCGACTTTTCCAATATTGTGCTTTCGACATTCTTCAGCCCTATCCCACATCTCGAGTTCCTCATACTTAATAGCGGCTTCTTCAAATTTTCCAGCTTTTTTCAACTTCTCAATTTCAGAAGTGACTGCAGGAACAACATCTTTCATCGAAAGTAGATTTGTACTTCCACAATATGGGCATTTTTGCGGGTCTTTCTGCAAGATTTCTTCGCGACAATTACCACATTTCATTACTTTAACAATCTCCCAAGTTCCGTTATACTTCTCAATTTGGATTACTTCATTAATTATCTAGCTATAATACTTTTACATTAATCCTTCAAAGCCATGATGGAACCTCGTAGGCATCACTGATGAAGCTCAATGACTTATGTGCTAAATCTTTATCAATTAGAATGAAAACTCAGGTAGTAGCTGTTAACCATAAAGATAGCATCAATGCCGGGGTAGCCTAGCCTGGCTTAGGGCGCCAGACTCATAATCTGGAGAACAACGGAGGCCAACGCCCTGTGTCCAGAAGTCGCGGGCTCGAATCCCGCCCCCGGCACCATAACAAGCGTTTCAGTTTTTGCTTGGAAAATGCTTAATTAAGGGCTGTGCTTATTGCAGTGCTGATGGAATGATAAAAGATGAGTGATGAGCTTTCAAAATTACCACCTCAAGTTCAAGAACGTTTGCTTAGGTTTCAGCAGTTGCAACAGACATTGCAGAGCGTTTTAGCACAGAAACAACAGGTAGATATGGAGAAAACTGAAGTTGAGCAAACACTGTCTGAGTTGCAAAAGACAGCAAATGATGCCGTAGTATACAAGGCGGCTGGTTCGCTCTTAATAAGGGCTGAAAAAACCAAAGTGGCTGAAGAGCTTATTGAGAAGAAAGAATTGTTAAACACTCGAAGCACAGTTCTCACCCGCCAAGAAGAGAGGTTGCGCAGTCAAGTTAAAGAGGCTCAAGCGAAGCTTCAAGAAGACTTTAAGCCTATTTCGCCATCCTCGAATTAGTTTCTAGGTGAAGCTTGTGGAAGAGCTGGGTATATCCAACTTAACCACCGAGCAAACTGAAACCTTATGCTCAACTGCAGAGATTGCTGCGAGGAAATATATTCTATCCAAAGTGCCTTTGAAGATGGTGGATGACTTGAATATAAGTGTAGAAGCTGAAGGGGTAAAACCAGTAAATGTAACGGTCGAAATAGACTTGACTCTGTCACCAAAGATTAAAAACCTTGACGCTAAGGCGTTGGTGGACAAAGCAGTTCAAAAGGCTTTGGACGCAAGTGAAATCTTCATGAGAAATCTGAAATGACCTTCACAGAAATAACTGCAGTTATAGACGAAGCTCATGCCCGCTTTGTTCTTTTATTATGTCATCACAATGCAGATCCAGACGCTGTGTGTTCAGCCTATGCTTTTCAAAGCTTATTATCAAGTTGCAGTCCGAATCTAACTGTCGAAATTGGGGCAAGTCAGGGAATCAGCAGGCTTTCAAAGCATATCTTAAAGCGCATCCCTATAACCCTTAATTTGGAACCCGACGTAGACAAAGCAGATGTTATTGTGCTACTTGACACTAACACCACTCAACAGCTAGGGCGACTCGCGGAAAAAGTCGTAAACAGAAGGGTGCCAATAATTGTTATCGACCACCATGCAGTTCATCCTCAAACTGAGCAAATGGCGAAATTATGCATAACCAACGAGACATCTTCTTCAACATGTGAAATGGTCTATGATTTCTACAAACAGCTTAATATTAAGCCAGATCTTAATGAGGCAAAAGCGCTTTTTATAGGAATAACTTTTGACACGAGACACTTTGTTTTAGCAGATTCCTCAACCTTCAAGACTATATCTGAACTAAGCGACATCGGTGTTAACCCCCAGGAAGAATTATCCTCGCTTTCGTTACCCATGGATTTCTCTGAGCGTGTCGCAAGGATGAAAGCCTGTCGAAGAGCCAAACTCGTAAAGGTGGGAAACTGGATAATAGCCCTTTCAAACGTTAGCGCCTATCAGGCTTCTGCAGCACGAGCTCTGATTGAACTAGGTGCACACATGGCAGCAGTAGCTGGACAGAAAAACGAGAAAATTGAGATTAGTATGCGCTGCTCCCGTGATTTCAATAAAATGACTGGGATTCATTTGGGTAAGGATATTGCCAAACCCTTAGGAGAATATCTTCAAGGGATGGGCGGTGGACACGCTACAGCTGCGGGAGTTAATGGTATTGGATACGTGGAAAAGGGACTGAAGCGTTGCCTGCGATTAGTAAAAGAGCAACTCTCTAATCAATAATGAGTAGCTACTCTTAAATGGGGAAAGAACGGGTTAGATAAGCAGGCACAGCAAAAATGACCATTATAGAAACAAAGAACCTTACATATACATACCCTGGTGGAACGACACCATCAATCAACAACGTTTCCATAAAAGTGCAAAAGGGTGAATTCATTCTAATTACTGGTCCAAGCGGATGTGGAAAGACAACGCTGTGCCGCTGTTTAAATGGCCTTATCCCTCACTTTTACCAAGGCGAGTTAAAAGGGCACATCACAGTAACTGGAATAGACACAACCAAGCATAAAACGCATGAGCTGGCAAAAAATGTTGGCTTGGTTTTTCAAAATCCGGAAAACCAACTATTCGCTTTATCAATAGAGAAGGATGTAGCTTTTGGATTGGAAAATCTCGGTATGGCTAGAGAAGAAATGCAGGAAAGAGTTGAATGGGCGCTGAAATTAACGGATATTTATGACTTGCGAGAAAGGTCGCCTCATGAGGTTTCAGGTGGTCAGCAACAACGTGTCGCGATAGCAGCTGTTCTTGCAATGCAGCCGGAAGTCATAGTTTTGGATGAGCCGACATCCTTTCTTGACCCGTTAAGTGCAGAAAAAATCTTCGAAGTAATTCATGAACTTAACAAGGAACTTGGAATTACAGTTGTGCTTGTGGAACACAGGTTAGATTTAACGGCGAAATACGCTGACCATATAATAATCATGGATGAGGGAGAAGTTGTTTTTGATGGTAACCCTCGCGAAATCTTGAGCACAGAAGAAACTCGCCTAATTGGCGTCGGAATCCCTAAAGCAACTTTCCTGTACCATATGCTCAAGAAAGAGGGCGTGAACCTTGGAGAAGTCACTCCTCTGTCCTCAGAAGACTTGACAATAATACTGCAGGAGGCTCTAAAAACCAGTGATCGAGGTTGAAGACCTTCACTTCCGCTATCCAAATGGTGTGGAAGCCCTGAAGGGTGTCTCCCTTGTCATAAAACGAGGTGAATTCGTAGCAATAATGGGGCAAAACGGCGCGGGAAAAACAACACTGGTTAAACACTTTAACGGCTTGCTGAAACCTTCTAAAGGAACAATACGTGTAGATGGAGTAGCCACAACAGAAACCAGCGTGGCATCCCTATCAAGAAACGCGGGCTTCGTTTTTCAAAACCCTGACCATCAGCTTTTCAGCGAAACCGTTGAGGAAGAAATCGCTTTTGCATTGAAAAACTTTGGGTTTAAAGAAGAAACCATAGAGAAGCGCATTACGTGGGCTCTGAATCTGCTTGGGTTATCAAAATACCGAAAAACTTCGCCTTTTCTGCTTAGCGGCGGCGAACGCAAACGCGTTGCGCTAGCTTCTGTCCTAGCTTGGGACCCTGAGATCCTGATACTGGATGAACCTACGATAGGCCAGGATCATCAGCAGAAAGAAAAACTACGACAATTCATCATTCAGATGCAGACTCAAGGGAAGACAGTTGTGATTGTCACGCATGACGTGGAATTTGTCTCTGAATGCAATCCACGAGTTTTGTTGATGAAGGAAGGAGTAATTGTAGCTGATGGTGAAGGCAAAAAAATCCTCACTACTCCTGAAGTTTTAACCAAATCCTCCATAGTTCTGCCTCAAATTGCACAGGTATTCATGAAACTAGCTCCCCTGGGGTTTCCAAAAGACGTTATTGACGTCTACGAAGCCAAGGAAATTCTGCTTAGAAAGCTGCAGGAGATGCGCAAATGAGTGTTTTCGACGGCTTAAAATTCCGAAGAATCAAATCACCGATTCACAATTTAGACCCAAGAATGAAATTTGTATACGTTTGTGCTGCGTTTGTAGCAGCAATTCTTTTCGGCAAACTCATTCCGCTGTTTGTTCTTTTCTTGTTACCAATTCCTTTTGTTTTTTTAGCGGGAGTTCAAAAAGAGTGGCTTCGTTCACTTCGAGGCGCTGCTTTTCTTGCTGGTTTTATTTTCTTTGTTAACCTAGCATCCAGCTTTTTCACTTCAAACTACACGCTAACAGCGGCGGCTGTGGAAAACTCAGCTGCAATGACTTTACGCTTTGTAGTTCTAGTGGAATCTTTTTCTGTTTTCTTTTTAACAACATCTCCCGACCATCTAGGTTTAGCATTAGAGCAGACAAAAGTGCCTTACGAGTTCGCTTTCGCCTTTACAACAGCAGTGCGTTTTGTTCCTGTCTTAGCTGAAGAAGCACAGACAATAATGGACGCTCAGAAAGCTAGAGGATTAGAGCTAGAGAAAGGAGGAATTCTGAAAAGGATCAGGAACTACGTTCCGGTTCTCATACCTCTGATTGTAAGTGCTATACGCCGGAGCCTTGAGCTAGCTGAAGCTATGGAGTCTCGCGCTTGGGGGGCTACTGAAAAGCGTACCAATCTCTTTGCATTGCGTCTCCATAGGGGCGATTTTGCGCTATTAGCGATTACTGTTGGAATTCTAGTGGTTTCAATTTACGTTTACATTTATGTGCCAATTCCAACATTGAGTCAATTCATGTGAGTTATTCTAGATGAGTTATACACATTGAGTCAAACTTTAAATGAGAAGCAAGCACTTCTACCCTTCTAATCCCATACTTAAAAGAGTGAACTGGATGTCAAAGTGCCCTCGTTTTGGTCCTGCAGGAGTTCCACCATTATTCAGAATCCTTAGGACTCATTTAGCTGATGTTCCTAGACTTCTTCGTGAAGAAAACCTTGATGCTCTTGAGTATCAAGCTGTCAAGTGGGATCAAAAACCTCAGATGACACAGGAAGATGCTGAAAGCCTTGGTGCAGAAGCAAAAAAAAGGGACGTTTTGCTAAGTATGCACGGTTCTTATTACTTGAATCTTTGTGGTAAAGAAGAGGTTGTAGAAGATAGCAAAAAGCGTTTAGTCGCGTGTGCCACTGCCGCAGATTGGATGGGTGCTTGCTTATGTTGTAGTCTTCCACACGGGATTCTATGGTCGTTTAGAAAAAAGCTACGCGCTTAAAACTTGCATTAAGGCTTTGAAAGAGGTGGTCGCAACTATGAAAAGTCTGGGAATCCGAAACGTGAAGTTGGGTCCTGAAACAATGGGCAGAGTTTTTCAAATCGGCAGTTTGAAAGAGATTTTAGCGATTTGCGAAGAAGTTGAGCAAACACAACTCGTCATTGACTGGTCACATATGCATGCAAGACGCAAAGGACGGTTTAGAAAAATAGCGGATTTTCGGGATGTAGTTGAAGAAGTTGAAAGAAGACTAGGAACAACAGCTGTGAGATCAATGCACTGCCACTTCAGCAAAATTGAATATACAGACAAAGGTGAAAAGCGCCATCATGTCTTGGACGAAGCTAAGTATGGTCCAGATTTTGAGATGCTATCTGAAGTAATGGTTGAATTTAAGATGCAACCTGTTATTGTATGCGAAACGCCACTATTGGACATAGATGCCATAAAAATGCGTGACACTTACATGAAAGCTTTAGAAAGAAATCGCGGCTAAACTACATAAATTTTCATTTCGACATGGTTAGTGTGATATGATATTCGGTTGACATCTTCTTGGTGTCCATGTTCGATTTTTCACAAATATTAAGATTGAATCCAACAATCAGGACAATCATTAAACTTATCTTCACCATGCTAAATGTTTGTAGAGTTTTTCACAAAAATTATGAAAAAATCTTAAATACCCTTATATTGCACCCAGTACACTGAATTTAGCAGATAAAACAGGGAACTAAAATGAAAGAATCAGGAAAAGAAAGAACCGAAGAGACTGAGATCGTATACTATGCTCACGTTTAAGCATAGAAGAAATAACTTGTTTTTCATTTTAGCATTAGATTTACTTAGGTATTAAGCAAAATTGTAGACAACAAAAAACGCATCTTTGCCTCGATATGCTTTTTTACTGTAAACCATAATGCTCTTAGTTGAGGAGTCAAATTGGCTAGACTAAAAGGATTCCAAAAACTAACACTTGTAGATAGCGCCCTCAAAAAATGGATAAACGTTTTACAGATAAGAAAACCTGAAGAAACTACAGTAACCCTTAACGAGGCTTTAAACCGCATTTTAGCAACAGACATAATCGCTAAAGAACACCTTCCCAAGTTCGACAAGTCAGCCGTTGACGGCTATGCGATTAAGTCCCAAGACACCTCAGGTGCATCACAATTCAGACCAGTAACTTTTCAAATAACAAACTCTGAGGAAGTTGGCGCCAAACAAGCCCGTCAAATCTGGACAGGAAATCCTCTTCCCAGAGGCGCAAATGCTGTGGTAATGATAGAGAATACAAGAAAAATCAATGGAGAATTAGAGATTGGAATCCAAGTCGCAATTGGCGGGAACGTATCTAAAAGAGGTGAGGATGTCAAAAAAACTGAAAGGATTCTGAAAGCAGGAACCAGATTGACGCCTTACCATATAGCATTGCTCGCAGCAATGGGCAACAACATAGTGAAAGTTGTAAAAAAGCCAATAGTCGCCATATTGGCTACGGGAAATGAACTCGCAGAACCAGGCAGTGAGTCTACTGGAAATCAGATTTTTGACTCCAACCGCATCATGCTTTCAGCTATGTGTTGCGAAATCGGTGCAGAAACAATAGATTTGGGCATAGCAAAAGATGATCTAGAAGAGATCGCTGAAAAGATCAAAATTGGAATTCAGAAATGTGATGCTGTAATCACGACTGGGGGAACTAGCGTTGGAGGATTGGACTTGGTCCCAGAAGCAATTAATAGACTGGGAAATCCAGGGATAATCATTCACGGTTTAGCATTGAGACCGGCTATGCCAACAGCAGTAGCTGCAGTAGAGGGGAAGCCAGTGCTGGTTCTTTCTGGCAATCCAGTAGCAGCAGTAATTGGTTTCGAAGTATTTGCCCGACCACTAATTAGCAGGATGCTTGGAATGAGTAAAGAAGAGCCGCGACCAACAGTTAAAGCAGTTATGACCCGTAAGGTAGCTGCAGCCCTCGGAAGAAGAACTTTTATACGTGTCCAAGTAATCCGGAAGAATTCCGATTTTTTCGCTGCGCCTGTCAGCGCTCGGGGTTCTGGAGCAATCTCCACCATGACACGAGGAAACGGCTTCATTGTTGTTCCTGAGGATAGAGAAGGCGTCGCAGAAGGAGAAGTTGTACTTGTTCGCTTATTTGGAAACGTGGAGGAAGTGAGCTGATTGTTTAGAAGGTTGATGACGTTTGATGAAGCTAGAAGGGTAATCGGTGAGAAGTTGAAGCTCAATGTTTTGGGGGAAGAAGAAATTCCATTGCTGGAAGCATGCAACCGTGTTCTCGGGGAGAATATCGTTTCAGCTTTAAATATTCCGTCTTTTAGCAAATCAACTGTTGATGGTTATGCAGTCAAAGCAGAAGACACTTACGGAGCAGAAGAGAATCAACCTGCAAAGCTGACTACGGTTGGTATTGTCAATATTGGGGAAAAACCGAAAATTAGCATTGGCAAAGGTGAGACTGTGGAAATCGTTACCGGTGCCCCAATTCCAAAAGGTGCTGACGCCGTTGTAATGGTTGAAAACACTGATCGACAGGATTCTGAATTGCATGTTTTCAGAGCTGTAACCCGAGATGAAAATGTCATGAAATATGGACAAGATATCAAGAAAGGCGACACAGTACTAAAAACTGGCCAAATTTTGAATGCATCAGATATTGGTGTTCTAGCCGCTTTAGGATTTGTAAAGGTGAAAGTATTCAAGATCCCTATGGTTGCGGTCCTTTCAACAGGCGCAGAAATAACTGAACCCGGTGAAAAGTTGCTTGATGGAAAAATCTATGACATAAACGCTTACAGCCTAAGTATTGCGGTTCAGGAAAGCAATGGAAAGCCGATCTACTTGGGTGTTGTTCAAGATGATAAGGTTGAATTGCGTAAAGCTCTAAAACACGCATTGGCTTCTGCAGATATGGTGATCACTTCAGGAGGCGTTTCTGTAGGTCCAAAGGACTTGACACCCCAAGTTGTAAATTCTTTAGGAAAACCAGGGGTAATTATTAATGGAATTGCTGTGAAGCCTGGAAAACCCACTACAATAGCGCTTGTTGGTAGAAAACCTGTGATTTGTTTGCCAGGTCACCCAACTTCTGCTCTTTTGATGTTTTACTTGATTGCTCGCCCTATTATTCAATCTATGTCTGGCAGACCAACAAGTCAAGTTAAGACCGTTAAGGCATTAGCATCCAGACGTATGTTTTCTGCTAGAGGCAGACGAACATTTGTTATGGTCAAACTAAATCCCGGCAAGTCAAGTATGCAGTTAGCTGAACCTGTTGAAACTGGAGCTTCGGGAGCTATTACAACTTTAGCAAAGGCTGATGGTTTTATTTCGATTCCTGAGAATCATCAGTTTATTGATACTGGCGAAGAAGTTATCGTAACAATTTTGAACGAAGCCTC
>WOR8_10001606_pt1 | contig 22839 bp, 19 predicted proteins | sample DeeMarSeWOR38_10_FD_19890 | JGI IMG/M metagenome (IMG submission 19890) | reverse complement strand
GTGATAGATTTACCACAGGATATTTAACCGTAATGGTTAAATGTGACCATGAGCTAAGACTTGATGATGTTGCAATTCAATATGATAAATATAACTTTAGAAACGGTAAATTTGAGTACTATAAGAAATTTTATTTTAATGTTGATAGGGATATGAAATATATTTACTTCTCAAGAAACGATGAAAGCGATATGGAATTTGAAGATCCCGGATTTTACAGAGTATTTTTGCTTGATGAAGACGATAGGACTGTCACCAGTGCTCTAATTGAAGTTATTCCCTAAATTTTTAATGATCTGTTTAAGGCGGTCAAGTGCCGCCTTTTTTATTTTAAACTTAACTCCTCTACCTAATTTCTAAATTGAAATCGAATTGCATTAAGCTTATTTTTAACCTGCTGATCGAAGAAATTTTCCAAATTTTAATTTTAATCTGGAGTTAAAATGCTTAAAAAAATTCAAGAACTACTCGGTAAAGAAGCTGACGACCTTTTAGGGTATAAGGCAAAATTTCCCAAGGAACAGCTTAATCTACCTGGCCCTGATTTTGTTGACAGAGTTCATTTACAATCGGATAGAAGCCCGAACGTATTAAAAAATCTTAACTGGATACTGAACACCGGAAGACTTGCGGGAACAGGTTATGTGTCTATTCTTCCAGTTGATCAGGGGATTGAGCACTCGGCAGGTGCATCATTTGCGCCAAATCCGGTATATTTCGATCCCGAAAATATTGTTAAGCTTGCAGTCGAAGGCGGCTGTAACGCCTGTGCATCGACACTTGGTGTTTTAGGAATGGTCTCCAGAAAATATGCTCACAAAATTCCTTTCATTTTAAAACTTAACCACAACGAGCTTTTAACTTATCCAAACAAGTATGATCAAATAATGTTTGCTGGCGTTGATCAGGCTTTTGATATGGGTGCAGCTGCAGTTGGTGCGACTATTTATTTTGGATCAGAAGAAAGCAGCAGGCAGATTATTGAAGTAAGCGAAGCATTTAAATATGCACACGACATGGGAATGGCAACAATTCTCTGGTGCTATCTTAGAAATTCCGAATTTAAAAAAGATAAGGATTACCACGTTTCCGCAGACTTAACCGGACAAGCGAATCATCTCGGTGTTACAATTGAAGCAGATATAATCAAACAAAAGCTACCGGAAAATAACGGGGGCTACACCGCTTTAAAATTCGGAAAGACAAACAAAAAAGTTTACTCCGATTTAACTTCCGATCATCCGATTGATTTAACACGCTATCAGGTTATAAATAATTATATGGGCAGAGCAGGATTGATTAACAGCGGCGGTGCATCCGGCGATAATGATTTTGCAGATGCTGCGCGAACTGCAGTTATTAATAAACGTGCCGGCGGAATGGGATTGATCTCAGGAAGAAAAGCTTTCCAGCGCCCGATGAAAGATGGAGTTAAGCTTTTGAACACTATTCAGGACGTGTATTTAACAAAAGAAATTACTGTAGCTTGATTCTAAATTCACAGTCAAAATTTAAAGCGTCCCAAAATTGGGACGTTTTTATTTACTAAAGGGCTAATAAAAATTCCGCAATCTTTCCCAGGTCTTTAATATTTTTTTCACCGTAACCGGGCATAATCTGACCCGGATATTTTTTTCTATAATCTTTAAATCTTTCTTTATCCATATAAGTCATCGGGTTGCGCAGGTAGGCTATTAAGCTTTCTTTACTCCAAAATTCAGTGAGTTTTTTAAGGGAGGGTCCCATTTGTGTTCCTGCTAAATCGGTTCCATGGCAGTTAACACAGCCAAAGTTTTTGATAAGCTGTTCTGCAGTTAGCTCAGCAGTGTTTTGCTCAGTGCCAGTATTATTAATTTGATTGGAGAATTGTTGTTCAATTTTCTCCTCTTTTGTTAATCTACCCAGAACAAACAGCAGGATAAACAAAACTAAAAAAGCAGATACCCATATCTGAGGTTTGGTCATAAATAAATCTTTTAATTCTTTAAAAATCCTTAAATTGAGTCCCAAACATATTAAAAACAGCCTACTTAAACAATGATTTTTAGTCTGTAGCTATAACTGATGAACTAGTTCATTTCATCCTAAAAAGGGTATAATAATTGCATATTATACTAATCAAACAATAAATTTTAAAAAAATGAAGTGTGCAACACTAACATAAGTAATTTATGGAAGTAGAAAACAGATACATACGATCATTACTTCAAAGTGCTAAGGCGGGTAACAATTCAGCACTTGAACAACTACTAGAACTTAACCTGGATAGGATTTACGCAATATCACATAGGTTAAGTGGTAATCAGCCGGATGCTGAGGCACTTGCATCAAGGACTTTAATTGAAGCCTGGAAACATCTTGATAAAATTCGAACCGATGTTCCTTTTAATCTTTGGCTTGATAGTATAAATGTTCATCTGGCTCTGCAACATTTAAGAGATATAAAAGAAGAAAAGAAAAAATGGAGCTTCTTTAAAAAGAAAAACATTGAAGTTAAAGAATCCGATTCTAAAGTACCGGAGCTTGACTTAGAGATTTGCAAGCTGCCAAAGCTTGAACGAACAGTTTTCGTACTTAACAAAATTGAAAATTATTCGTACGATGAGCTTTCGGGAATGATGGATATTTCTTCAAACCAAATAAGGGAGAAAATTACTAGTTCTGAAAATTTACTACTAAAAGCCCAATTTATTCAAACACGCGAGATGTTAACAAAAAAAGTTGAAGAATTACCTAAAAAAATAAAAGCCGATAAGAAAATTCTTAAGGACGCATTAACCGAAATTTATAAAATAAAACTTCAAAACAGAGTGGAAGAAGAAAAACAAGAAGAAGTACCAAACGAAGTAGAAGAAAAGATTGAGGAAGTTGCTAAACCGATAGAACCAAAATCTGATAAAGTAAAAATAAAAGGAGAAACAGGAATAGAAATACCATCTATGACTCTCGGATTTAAAAAAGGACTTGGATGGGCTATAACAACAATTGCAATCGGTATTGCAATTTATTTTTTAATTATAAGTAGTTTAAATGACTGGGGGGCAATCCTGCAAAGCGGAACCGTTACTGTCGCAGGGGAACAATTAGCCGGCGAGTTTGGCTTTTCAACCGATGAAGTGCTTAAGACGGGAAAAAACTCTTCGGTTAAAATCTTTATACCTGATATTGGGAATATTCTTGTTGAACAGAATACTGAATTTAAGCGTCTCGATAAAAAAAATTCCGCCGAGCTGATCAGGGGTAAAATTAAAGTTGATTGCACCGGCACAGAAGAGCTTTTTACACTTAAAATTCCTGCTTCACTTATTTCAGATTACTATTCTGGTTCTGCTTATAATGTTAATGTAAAAGCTGATAAAAGTGGGCAGATATTTGTGAAAAATGGATGGATTAAAATTACTTATAAAGACAAAGAAATAATTGCTGCGTATGATTATTCTATTGATTTTGATGCAACATTGGGAGCCAGTATGCCTTACAATAAAAACTCCGATTCTGAATTTATCAACGCGGTGAGAGAATTATTACAAACGAAAAGTGAAATGTATGTAGAAAGAATTGTATCGTTAGCAACTCCATTGAATGCTCTAACTTTATGGAATCTCTTTAAATTTATAAACCCTGCAAAACGCTTACTTGTTTATAGAAAATTGAATGAACTTGTTCCACACCCATCGTCAATTACAAACAAAGATGTATTTAATCTGGATTCCGAGAAACTTCAAATCTGGCTGAAAGAAATTGAGTCAAATATGTAGTTCATGAATATTACTTTTTCTTTGGCCTGTAAACATGGGTGCTCTGTCCAAAGAAAACCTCCGCAGCTTCCATTAAAGTTTCCGACAATGTCGGATGAGGATGAATGGTCAGTTTCAAATCAGTTAAGTTAGCCCCCATCTCAATTGCTAGTACACCTTCAGCAATTAATTCACCGGCACCAGGACCGCAGATTCCAATTCCCAAAATTCTCTCAGTAGAAGGATCAATTAAAATTTTTGTAACACCATCGTTTCTATCTAAAGTTACTGCTCTGCCGGATGCAGCCCAGGGAAACTTTGTGATATCATAATTAATATTTTTTTCTTTTGCCTGGTTCTCTGTCAATCCAGCCCAGGCAATTTCCGGATCAGTAAAAACAACAGCAGGAATTGCCATTGGTTCAAAAGATACTTTGTGTCCTGCAATTGCTTCAACGGCAACTCTACCTTCGTGCGAAGCTTTGTGTGCCAGCATAGGTTCGCCAACAATATCGCCGATAGCATAAATATCGGGATCATCCGTTTTCATTTGACTACTGACATTTATCCATCCTCTTTCACTCACTTTTACTTTTGTGTTCTCCAATCCCAAACCTGACGTATCTGGTTTTCTTCCGATTGACATCAAAACATAATCATATGTATTCTCGATGGTCTTTTCTTCACTGTCCTTAATCTTAACCTGAATTCCATCTTTTACCTCTTTCATCTCAACCACTTTCGAATTTAGCATTATGCCCTCAAATTTTTCTTTTAGTCTTTTTGAAAGATGAGAAACAAGATCGCGATCCGCGCCAGGTAATAATCCGTCAAGCATTTCCACTACGGAAACTTTTGATCCCAATGCCTGGTAAACAGAACCAAGCTCTAATCCTATATAACCTCCACCAATTACAAGCAATGATTTTGGAATGGCGGGAAGATCAAGTGCAGAAGTTGAATTAAGTAGTTTTTTACTATCAATATTTAATGAAGGAATGGTTGCAATCCTCGAACCGGTTGCAATTATTATTTTATCGAAGGTAATATCTTCCTTATTTCCGTCCGCTTTTTCTACAAGAAGCGTTCTTGAATTTTTAAAGCTTGCCGTTCCCTGAAGGTAATGTACTTTTCTATATTTTGCTACAGTTCCAACACCGGCAGTAAGTTTTTCAACAACGCCATTTTTCCACTCACGAAGTTTATCGAGATCAATCTTCGGTTTGCCAAATTCAACTCCCCAGTTCTTCGCTTCTTCTGCTTCGTTAAGAAGTTTTGCAATGTGAAGCAATGCTTTTGAAGGAATGCATCCTTTATACAGACAAACACCGCCGGGATTTTTCTCTTTATCAATTAAGGTAACAATCATTCCAAGATCGGCAGCGAGAAACGCTGCAGCATAACCACCGGGTCCGGCACCGATCACAGCTAAATTTATTTTACTTTCTTCCAACTTTTTACCATATGTATGTGAATATAGAAAGATTAAGAGTATAAGTAAGAAAACATTTTTTAAGAATCGTATTCGTCACCACTTGCATAAACTCTATCTGAATTACTTTATATTAATCCAAATAACATTGAGACCAATTATTTTAACATTTGTTTTCCCGTTCTGACCTCTTCGTCTGTTATAACATTTCTCACAGAAAGAATATCTAAAGAACCAGCACATTCAAATGAAGAACCAATAGAAACATCAAAATATCGGCACCTATCTTTTTTAAAATACTTGCCATTACCTTCGGCCATATTTTATACGATTGAATTTGCAGCTCTATTCAGTTGATTTTTTATGTCTGAACGAGAATCGAGTTTTATACATATTTTATGAGCATACTTATTGAATTCAAGTGAGATCTTATAAACCTTCAACTTCTAACGATCAAAATATATTTCTTGTTTTTCATCCATCTTACTCTTTCTCTTACTCCTACTTTTAATCTTCATCACATAAAAATTTTCAGTGGCTCTTCAAGTGCCTCGCATACCCATTTCAAAAATCTTATTGCATCAGCCCCATCAATTATTCGATGATCATAGGAAAGAGAAAGCGGGAGCATCAATCTGGGCTCAAAGTTTCCCTCTTTTGTATATACAGATTCATAATTACCGCGTGATACGCCTAGAATTGCAACTTCAGGTGAATTTACGATCGGAGTAAAATATGTTCCGCCGATTCCACCAAGATTAGTAATAGTAAAACATCCGCCTTGCATTTCCTCAAGAGAAAGTTTTTTATCACGAGCCTTAGCAGCAAGTGAATTCAACTCGACAGAAATATCAATCAGATTTTTCTTATCCGCATCTTTGATTACCGGAACAAGCAAGCCGTATTCTGTATCTACAGCAACACCAATATTAATATACTTTTTATAAATGACTTCGTTCTTATCCATATCTATGCTGCTGTTGAACTGCGGGAACTTCTTAAGTCCCTCAGAAATAATTTTAATGAGTATACCGGTTACGGTAAGTTTTGCACCGTGTTTCTCAACTTGCTTGCTTAATTCTTTTCTGTCCTTTTCGAATTCAGTAATATCTGTCTTATCAAATTGAGTTACGTGCGGTGTAACAGCCCAGGCGTAACTTAAATGAGTTGCTGTCTTCTCACGTATCTTGGTCATTGCTACACGCTCGATTTTACCGTATTTGGAAAAATCAGGCAATGTTTCTTTTTTAATTCCGACTCCTTCTGCTTTACCTTCCATTATTTTTTTAACGTATGCCTTCACATCATCCATTGAAATTCTTCCACCTTCACCGGAACCCGGGACTTTGTTAATGTCAACACCAAGCTCACGGGCTATCCTTCTAACTGATGGAGCGGCGGGTGCGGAGCCTCTTAAAATTGGTGGCTGTTCATCAAGCTCACCAGGCTTCATTTCTTCGACTTCACCTTTCTCTTCCTTTTTCTTTTCTATAACCGGTTCTTTTTTCGTCTCAGCAGTTTTTTTTGTCTCGACTTGTATTTCAGAAATTGATTCAACTTTAATAAGAACATCCCCGATTTTTACCTTGTCACCAGATTTAACTTTAAGTTCAACAATTTTGCCCTCAACAGAGGACGGAACCTCAACAGTAGCTTTATCAGTTTCAATTTCTATAATGCCATCCTCTTTACTAATTATATCCCCATTTTTTACAAGCACATTTATCACATCAGCAGATTCTATATTTTCGCCAAGATCGGGGACTTTGGATTCTAAGATTTCACCCGGTCCCGATTTTACTGTTTCTTTAACTTCCTTTTTAATTGGGGGTTCTCTCTCATCTTTCTTCATCATCGTCTCGGCCTTTGCCTCTGCCTTCTGTTCAGTCTTCGAAATTTCTGCTTTTCCACCACCTTCATCCACTTTAATTATCGTCTGACCAACCTTTACTGATTCACCCTGCTTAACCAGGACTTCGGTTATTTTACCTGAGATATTCGAAGGCACTTCAATTGTTGCTTTATCAGTTTCTATTTCGATAATTGATTGTTCCTTCTCAACCATATCACCAGCTTTCACAAGTACATTTATTATGTCTGCTGATTCTATATTTTCACCAAGCTCGGGTAATTTAAATTCTATTGCCATTATTGTTTTAATATTTAATTTCTAAATAACAAAGCGATTTAATAAATAATGTTTAATTGTAGATTGCTTCATTCAGATAAATCGGAATTCGCAATGACATAATAATAATTAAGATGTCATCGGATTTAATTTGTCCTGTTTAATCTTTAAATCCATTTTTGCTTTTTTGAGAACAGATTCTTTTATCTTGCCTTCTTTAGCAAGTGCACCGAGAGTTGCATATACGACATGCCTGTAATCAACTTCGAAGAAATCTCTTAATGCTTTTCTCGAGCCACTTCTTCCGTATCCGTCAGTTCCTAATGAGTACAGAGTTCCTGGGAACCACTTTGCAATCGAGTCGGGCAATGCTTTTACATAATCTGATGAGGCGATAAAAACTCCTTCTTCTTTTTTAAGCATCTGAGTGATGAATGGAGTTTTTTGCTTCTTGTCAGCATTTAACATATTCCATCGTTCAACTTCAAGTGCTTCTCTTCTTAATTCTTTGTAGCTAGTAACGCTCCAAACATCTGCAGAAACTTTGTAATCCTTTTCAAGAACTTCCTGGGCTTTAAGAACCTCATTGAGAATTGTCCCGCTTCCGAAAAGCTGTGCTTTAAGTTTTGCATTCTTTACTGTTGAAGATTTAAACTTATACATTCCTTTAAGGATTCCTTCCTTTGTGCCCTTCGGCATTTCAGGCATAGCATAATTTTCATTCATCACAGTTATGTAGTAATAAATGTTCTCCTGATCCTCAAACATTCTTTTTATACCATCACGAATAATTATTGCAAGCTCAAAAGCGAATGCGGGATCGTACGCAACAAGATTTGGGACTGAGTAAGCAAGCAAATGGCTGTGTCCATCCTGATGCTGCAAACCTTCCCCATTAAGTGTAGTTCTTCCTGCCGTTCCGCCTATCAAAAATCCTTTAGCAGCAATATCACCGGCGGCCCAGGCAAGATCGCCAATTCTTTGCAGTCCGAACATAGAATAATATATAAAAAACGGAATAATATTTATACCGTGTGTGGTATATGCAGTTCCCGCTGCGACGAAAGAAGACATAGAGCCAGCTTCAGTTATTCCTTCTTCAAGTATTTGTCCGTTTTTTATTTCTTTGTAATAGAGAAGACTGTCTTTATCTACAGGTTCATATAATTGTCCTGCGTGTGCATATATTCCCACCTGTCTGAAAAGGGATTCCATACCAAAAGTTCTTGCTTCATCAGGAACAATAGGCACAACATTCTTTCCAACTTCCGTATCTTTTAAAAGCTTGGCAAGAATTCTAACAAACACCATAGTCGTAGAAACTTCTCTTCCTTCGGTTCCTTTATAAAACTCTTCAAAAAGTGATTCATCAGGAGTTTTAATCGGTTTCAAATCTGTTTTTCTTGAAGGAACAAATCCACCCAATGACTGTCTTCTTTCCTTCAGATATTTAATTTCATGACTATCTTCATCCGGTCTGAAGAAAGGATCGTTATGAATCTGTTCATCAGAAATAGGAATACCAAATCGTGCACGGAATTCTTTCATCTCTTCTTCATTTAACTTTTTCTGCTGGTGAGTGATGTTCTTGCCCTCACCGCTTTCACCGAGTCCATATCCTTTAACGGTTTTCGCAAGAATTACAGTTGGTTTTCCTTTATGATTTACTGCAGCATTATATGCAGCAAAAACTTTTTCAGGATCGTGACCGCCTCTTCTCATTTTCTTCAACTGCTCATCTGTCATATTGATTACCATCTCTTTCAGCTCTTCATCAACACCGAAGAAATGTTCTCTGATATAATGGCCGCTTTCTACAGTATATTTCTGATACTGACCATCTACAACTTCGCCCATTCGTTTTACAAGCCTTCCATCCTTATCTTTTTCGAGAAGCGGATCCCAATCGTCTCCCCAGATAACTTTAATCACATTCCAACCGGCACCACGAAAAGCTGCTTCAAGTTCCTGAATAATTTTTCCGTTGCCGCGAACCGGTCCGTCAAGTCTCTGCAGGTTACAATTGATTACAAAAATTAAATTATCAAGCTGTTCTCTTGCAGCAAGTGTGATCGCACCAAGAGTTTCGGGTTCATCAGTTTCACCATCTCCAAGAAATGCCCAGACTTTACTGCCTGTATCTTTTTTCAGACCGCGGTCTTCAAGGTAACGATTAAACCTTGCCTGGTAGATTGCCATAATTGGTCCGAGCCCCATTGACACAGTCGGGAACTCCCAGAATTCCGGCATTAACCACGGATGAGGATAAGAAGAAAGTCCGCCGCCTTTTGCAAATTCTCTTCTGAAGTTTTTTATTTTCTCTTTTGATATTCTTCCTTCAAGAAAAGCGCGTGCATAAATTCCGGGAGATGCATGCCCCTGAAAATAAATCTGGTCGCCATCGTAGCCTTCACCTTTCCCTCTGAAGAAATGATTAAAGCCAATCTCATACAAAGTTGCTGCGCTTGCATAAGTTGAAATATGTCCGCCGATTCCTTCTTCCATCTTATTCGCGTTTACAACCATTGCCATCGCATTCCAGCGGATAAGTGATTTTATTCTTCTTTCAATTTCCCTATTACCCGGAAATGGCGGCTGCTCTTCTCTCGGGATTGTATTTATGTACGGAGTGTTCGCTGAGAAAGGAATGTGAACACCAGCCTTGTGTGCACGTATCTGCAACTGCTGCAGTAACTCTCTTACTCTTTCGGGACCACCATGCTCTAAAACATAGTCAAGCGAGTAAAGCCACTCGCTCATTTCTAATTCTTCTATTTCCGGATTGCGTTTATAATCCTTAGCCATGAAATTCCTTAAATATCTAATTCCAAATTGATAATCTAACTAAAAAAGTGAGTTTTTGGATTGTTTTAGCCAAAAATCGAGTCGGCAAAATAATCTATTGATAAGTGAAATACAAGGCTGGGAATAACAGAGAAAGAGTAAGTTTAAGAAACTGCATCTTAAACTTAATCTTTAACTTTCCACTGAAGGAAGATCAGCCTAAGGCTGAGAACTTAAACTCTTCGGCTTAACATTCTCGATTTAATTTCTTTGTTTGCTTTTGCTTTTAATAAACAGACAGCGGGATGATCCGGACACCTTAATCAAGTGGGGCTAGCTCGCATTTACTTTTAATCCATTTTACTGACCAAGTAAATGGCAGGGTTGTGGCATATGAAGGGACATGCTTAAAAACAACTGACGGTGGAATAAACTGGACAAGTGGAACAATTCTTATCACTACCAATGGTGGTGTTACTTTTATTGAAAATGAAACTTATCCAAATCATCCAAAATCATTTCATATCTCTCAAAATTACCCCAACCCGTTTAATCCAAGCACAAGTCTGCAATTGGCAGCCTACCTGACGGCAAGGCAGGTCGGTAATTCGTGAAACTCAAAGTTTACAACATCCCAGGAAGAGAAGTTGCAACTCTCGTTAATGAAAAAAACTGCAGGAAAATACGGGGTAAAGTGCAATGCTGAAAGTCATTTCGGCAAAGTCCGGAATCTGACAAGTGGGATTTATTTGTACAGTCTGCAAGCGAGAGATTACCTCCAGACAATGAAAATGGTGTTGCCGAAGTGTGAACCAGTGTAAGTTAAGGATTAAGTTTAATTGTGAGTCTAAAATAATAATTCTTTAACTTGCTCTTACACTTAAACTTTAATTAAGAAATTTTTCAAACCACATTCTTCTCATCTCATCCACTTCTTTGCGGTGCTTCTTGTTAAAATGATCTCCACCTTCAAGCATAACCAGCCGAAATGGAATTTTAAGCTTTAGTAACTCATAAGAAAGATCAAGCGAATCGTGTGGTAAAACTCTTTCGTCATTTGTTCCGTGTATTATTAGCAAAGGTATGTTTTTAGCAAGTTTATGGGGGAATTTTACGATCGAACGGCTTTCACATTTTTCATAAAACTCTTTCTCTTTGTGTTTACCCATTGTAACTTCATACAACCTTCTCATAAACGGACTTTCATCCGAACTGCAGCGTAAGTTTGCAATTCCACCGCTCACAATTGCACAGCGGAAAATGTTTGTCCTGGTTAAAGCAAGATAAGTCATCATCCCGCCGCGGCTCCATCCTTCAATTCCCCATTTTGTTTTATCCGCATTTACTATTTCATCTGCAAGTGGAATTAAATTTAAAACATCATTTACATCATTACCGCCAAATTCATCCTTTCCTTCACCGCCGTCGTTACCGCGGTACTGCGATGCAAATACAACATATCCCCAGCTTGCAATTTGTCCGAACAATCCTCTAGCAGTAAAAGAATCAATTGCACCTTTGTTACCAATTCCCCCTCGATTCCAGATTATACAAGGGTATTTTTTTGATTTATCTTTTGGATAAGCAATATATCCCTTTACCTTTAATCCATCCGAAAGGTGAGTGATTTTTTCTGTTAGAGTATTTTCAACAACTTCATCTCCCCATCCACTTGCGATCATTTTATTCTGAGAATCGCTTAAAGAGATTTTTTCTCTATCTATGATTTTAAGATTATCTTTACCCATATTTGTAAGCCTACGGTCTTAAATTTAAAATGCTATTAACTATATTAGTTCCTGCAAATATCGGGATTTATGGAATGGCTCAAAAGAAAAGAAAAAAGAAACAGAAAGAAACTCAACTACAAAAAAAAAGTCTAAAGCCTTTAATAGTGAAAATAGGAATAGCAACATTAGCAGTAGTTATAGCAGCATTTTTCATTTTTAATAACTGCGACGATGAACCAAACAGCTTGAATTACTATAAATTTAAAAAGGAAGGCGAGCTTACATTTACTGATAGTTCCGGTAATTCAATTGTAAAAATTGATGTTGAAATTGCCGATAACGATTATGAAAGACAGCTCGGATTGATGAGCCGTGAAAGTATGGAAGAGCTGCAGGGAATGCTTTTTATTTTTCCCGTAGAACGTTACCAATCGTTTTGGATGCTGAATACACTTTTTTCACTCGATATGATGTTTATCAATAAGGAAAAAGAAATAGTGACCATTCATAAAAATACAATCCCACTTTCTCAGCAAAGCTATCCTTCCTCTAAACCGGCGATTTATGTTTTGGAAGTAGTTGCAGGATTTACGGATAAGTACAATATTATAGAGGGTGATAAAATTTTTTGGGTGGGAACTAGTCTGTCAATTATCAAATAACAAACTCCAAGTTCCAAATAAATTCCAATTAACACTATTCAAACGTTTGTAATTTCGAAATTAGAAATTGAATTTTATTTGAGATTTGATATTTACGATTTATGATTTAATTGCGAGCGTAAAGTCTATATTCCACCAATTCACAGATAATGTGCGCAATTGTTATATGTCCTTCCTGAATCCTCTGAACATTTGAAGAAGGAATAATAATGGGAAGATCAACAAGTTCTTTAAGTTTACCACCAGTACCTCCCAAAAATCCCATTACTTTCATTTCTTTATTGTGAGCAGCATGGACAGCTTTAATTACATTCGGAGAGTTACCGCTGGTTGAAATTGCCAGAAGTAAATCCCCCTCATTTCCCAATCCTTCCACGTTCCTGGCAAATACGTTTTCAAATCCGATATCGTTGCCACCCGCAGTTAGATTGGATGTATCTGTTGTAAGAGCAATTGCCGGAAGTGCAGGTCTTTCAATGTGATGACTTAATCTAATCATTAACTCTGTTGCAATGTGCTGGCAATCGGCAGCGCTTCCACCGTTTCCACAAAGTAAAAGCTTGTTTCCAGCTTTAAAACATTCAGCTAAAATATTTGCAGCCTTAATCAATTCATCAGTTAATTTATCCTTTATCTCCAGCTTTGTTTCAGAACTTTCGTTTAAAGAATCAGTTATAAATTTTTTTGCATCCATTTTTATCTAAATTAATAAGAGATACCCAACTGCCATGCCGTCAGGCAGGATTTCGTGGGAACGACATTCATAAAATGATTTATTAATTAAACCTCAACAGGTAATTTAAAGTGAACAGCTTGTGCAAAGTCTTTTATCAAATCCCAATTGTTCTCATTTTCAAAAAAGTTACCGGTCACAATTATGCTTGCTCCGCTTTCAACTTTTTCTCTTGCAGTATTCGGATTTCTAATTCCGCCTCCGACAACTATTGGAATATTACACTCGGTCGCTACTGCTTTAATCATTTCATTCGGAACAGATTGTTCTGCCCCGGAACCTGCTTCCAGATAAATTAACTTCATTCCAAGATACTCTCCTGCGAGCGCCGTGGCAGCGGCAATTTCAGGTTTATTTCTCGGCACAGGTAAACTGCCGCTCATATATACTGCAGTTGTCGTTTTCCCGGACTCAACAAGTATGTAGCCTGTTGAAATTGGTTCGATGTTAGCCTTCTTAACCAAACTTGATGCGACAACATGTTTGCCGATTAAATGTTCGGCGTTCCTGCCACTTATCACCGACAAAAATAGTATTGCGTCAGCAATTGGCGACACCTGGTTTATGCTTCCGGGAAAAATAATTACAGGAAGTGAGCTTGTGCTTTTAACTTTATCAATAAAAGAATCCAAATTTCCACTGATCATCAAACTCCCGCCGATGAGGAAGCCATCAACGCCGGAATTTTCACAATGGCGGACAAATGGAACAAGTTTTGCATCCGATATCTTATCGGGATCGAGAAGAACCAGATAAGCTGCACCTTTTATTTTTACAGTATTTAAGAGGTTTTCATATATTTTCATAATCGGCAGTGATCCCGATTTATCGGGGTTGAAATATATGAAAATTGGTTTTTATAAGAAAGAAAACAGATGATCAAAAACAACTTTATGATTTTTTTCTAAAAAAATAATTAACATTTTTTTAATTCTATAGTTAACCTAGCGATTTATTCTTAAAATTTTAATTACTATAATTGTCAAAGTCTTACCTAACTTTTAGCAGATGGTAACCCAAGCCATCGTAATCTTACATTTAAGGCATTATGGGGAAAATAATAGCGGTTGCAATCCCAAAAGGCGGAGTAGGCAAAACAACCACTGCAGTTAATCTGGCAATAGCCTTTGCGCTTTCCGGAAAAAGTACGCTTCTAATTGATGTTGATCCAGCAGGTTCTTGCGCCGAAATTTTAGACTATAAAAAAGACGAAGTAAAATCGGATATATTCGATGTTTTACAATATACGATTTCACTTCAGCAGGTAACTCTTAAATCACAAGTTACAAATCTTGATTTTATTCCAATGAAGCATCTCACGTATGTAGATGAAATAAGGCTGGGGAAAATATCAAGCAATGAAAAACTGCTGAGTAGCATTCTTAAACCCGAAGCATTTTCTTACGATTATGTTGTAATAGACTGCCCGCCCTATCTCACCGGAACAACAAATGCTGCGCTCATTGCCGCCGATTCTGTTTTAATTCCGACTATGCCCGGTCAGCTTTCTATTAATGCAGTTAACAAAATTGTTGATCACATAAAAGACATACAAAAGAATTACAATCAAAAATTGCGTATTGAAGGAATACTTTTGACGATTTATGAGTACAATACAAAAGTTTCATTTGCTACGAAGAAAGATTTGTTCAGAACATATCCAAATCTTATTTTCAACACAACGATTCCAAAAAATGCTACGGTAGGCGAAGCATCGGTAAAAAATAAACCCTTATTAATTTTCGATCCGGCAGCTAAAGCTTCATCGGCATATATGAATTTAGCTCGGGAGATAATTCAAAAAAGGGATCTTATTAATTTAGAAAGCCAATTTTAACATTTTAATATAAAGGGAGTGCTATGCAAAAAATTACGGTTTATGAAAAACCAACCTGTACAACCTGCCGTAAGGTTGCTAAATCTTTAATCGAGAACGGGATTGATTTTGAGAGGGTGAATTACTACATCAAACCGTTTTCAAAATCAAAATTAAAAACCTTGCTGAAGAAGACAGGACTAAAACCATCGGAAGTGCTGAGAAAAAACGAACTAGTCTACAAAAAACTTAAAATAAAAGAGAAGAATTATTCCGAAGAACAAATTTTAGATTTAATGATCAAGCATCCCGATCTGGTGCAGAGACCTATAATTGAAAGGGGAAACAAAGCAATTCTCGCCCGCCCACCGGAAAGAATAAAAGAACTTTTCCGAAGATAAATTGTATTAAAAACGGACTTTTTAAAATCGTCCCCCCTCCCTCTCTTACAAGAAGAGAACGAGTTTTACGGGGGACGTTAGGGTGAGGGGTAGTATTTTATAAATTCTTTACATTAAAAACAAATTTTTCTACTCATCTCTTTCTTTTAGCTCCGAATCATTCAATAAAATTTTCCTTGCTTCATCCAAAGCACTTAACTGTTCCCTGTTAAGTTTTGGAAACTCCGGTTTTAATTTTTTCATATCTTTAACCAAAATTTCGGAAACTGCAAGCCGCATAAACCATTTTTTATCTGCCGGAATTACATACCAGGGTGCATGTTTTTTAGTCGTAGCAGAAATTGCTTCCTGATATGCTCTTTGATATTCATCCCAGTATTTTCTTTCTTCAATATCTCCCATTGAAAATTTCCAGTTCTTTGAAGGATCTTCAATACGTTTTAAAAATCTTTTTTTCTGCTCTTCTTTAGAAACATGAAGAAAAAATTTTATAATAATTATACCATTTTCGTAAAGATATTTTTCGAAATCGTTTATCTGCTGATAACGCTGCTTCCAGATACTTTTGTTATTAAACTTATCCGGAATTTTTTGATACTTAACCAAATCATGCACACGAACTACAAGCACCTCTTCGTAATGCGAACGGTTAAATATTCCAATTCTTCCTCTTTCAGGCAAAGCTTTGTTTATCCGCCAAAGGTAACCGTGATCCAGTTCTTCTTTCGATGGTTGCTTAAACGAAAAAACCTGCGTGCCCTGCGGATTCAGTCCGCTCATTACGTGTTTTATTGTTCCATCTTTTCCTGCAGCGTCCATGGCTTGAAAAATTATAAGCAAAGAATATTTATCCTGTGCATAAAGTTTGGACTGAAGTTCTCGCATACGATCAACATTGTTCTCAAGGAGCTTTACCGAATCTTTTTTAGAACTGATTCCTAAAGTTTCATCAGTTTTTATTTTAGAAAGCTTTAAACTTTCGTTTGGCAGAATAAGGAATTTTTTTGTATCCATTTCATATCCTTACTTAATAATTGGGGCTAAATACTTCTTTAATAAAATTATACACTAAATGATATTGAAATATTTATTATTTTTGAAATAAAAGTGAGTTTATAATGATCAGCAAAGAGCTTTTAGACATACTCTGCTGCCCTGAGACTAAAGCAGACTTGGTTTTAGATGGTAATACACTTGTTTCCACAGATAAAAAAACACGCCGCCGTTACAGGATTGAAGACGATATTCCAATAATGCTAATTGATGAATCGGAACAGATTACAATGGAAGAGTGGATAGAGATTATGAAAAAACACGGTAAAGATATAGGAACTTGAATTATCAGGTTCTGAGCGCTTTGTCTGCAGGATTAAATCTCAAATTTCAAACAACAAATCGCAAATGATATCCAATTATCATTTTTCAATTTGTAAAAGTTAATCATTGAAATTTCTAATCTTGGAGTTTGTTAATTGTTTGCCATTTGAGAATTGTAATTTGGAATATTTCAGTCATCAATTTTCTACAATTAAACTTCTTTTTATTTATATTTTCTTAAATGCAATTTTTATTTTCTTCCCAAAGTAAGATAAAATGGATCCAGTAAACATAATTGTACTCATTAACATAATTGCAACTTTTGGTGCAAACATAACAGGTGCGAAAAGCGGACTTAAATCAACAGTTGCTGAAATAAAAGAAAAGCCAAAAACTTTTCTACAAAAATTTCCTCCTGTTGTTTCAACCCTATCACTTATAGCTCTAATTCTGGCTGCATTTCAAATCGGTACTTTAGAGTACATAGAAGAATACAATATAATACGCTACATTGGTTTGGCTCTATATCTAATTTTTTCATGGTTTCAGGTTTGGTCTTTTAAAACACTTGGCGATAATTATTCGCAGGATATAATGATAAAGAAAAAACATGAGCTTATTACAAAAGGCCCATTTAAAGTGATAAGACACCCGCAATACTTTTGCCAAATATTGGTCGATATCGGTGGGGTGATGGCAACCTTAAGTTACATTTTATCAGGTTTTGTATTAATTGAGATTCCAATTTACATTATGCGAGCATTAGTCGAAGACAAGCTGCTTGCGAGGCATTTTGGTGACCAGTTTGAACAATACAAAAAGAAAAGCGGATTCTTTTTCCCCTTCATTGGATAAGCTTTTAAAACCAATGAAATTGAAAGCATTCTTTACAATATCATTTTTTTTGTTTTTCAATTCCTACGCTCAGGAAATTACCAACCTCGCTATAGTTACAGATGAAGGGACAAAATACATTCCTGCGTTTTTTAGGGAAGGAACAATTTATGCTGCTATGCTTGAGCTTGCAGCAAAATTAGACATCAGCTTTTTTGCAAATGAAACAACGGGTAAAGTTGAACTCAAATCAAATTACATACTTTTAAAATCTACACCCAAAAATCCTTATTTAATAGTTACACCACGTTCAACAGGTGTGCCGAAGGTTTACCAGCTTCCAACATCGAGCTATTTAAGGAATGGTAATACGTATATTCCCATTGCTTACAGTCTCGATCCATTGGAAATGATTATTGAAAAAAAGCTGACATTTGAAGAGCCAAATAAGCTTTTAATAGGAAAGCAAATTACCTCTTTGTTTGAAGGAAAAGACTGGTTATTTGATAACCCGGATCTTCCACCAACACTCGGATATGGTATAACCGGACTTACAATTACAGAAAAAGCTAACGGTACTTTGATACGTGTTCATTCAAAAACCAGAATTCCGTCGTACTACAGTTCATATAATAATGATCAGCTTACAATCATTTTTAGAAGAGTTAACGCTGAAGTAGAAAAAATAAACAAAGAAAAAGTTGGAGATCTTGTAAAAAGTATTCAATCAAGAAATGTTGGGCAGGACGCAGAGTTTATTTTTAATGTTGGAGAAGAATATTCTACAAATGAGGTAATGAATGCACCCGGCAGCAATGATATTTTAATTACAATTCATAACAAGGTTTTTTCTGGCACTTTTATAAACAGGAATCTTGAAAAATGGAATTTTGATGTTGTTGTAATCGATGCCGGACATGGTGGTAAAGACCCCGGTGCAATTGGTATTGATAAAATTAAAGAAAAAGAAATTACACTGGCAGTCGCATTAAAGCTGGGTGAAATTTTGAAAAAGGAAATGCCGGATGTTAAAGTAATCTACACACGAAAAAATGACAGTTTCATTGATCTTTACAAGCGGGGGAAAATCGCAAATGAAAACAATGGAAAGCTTTTCATCTCGATTCATTGTAATTCGACAAAGAAAAAATCAACTGATGCAAACGGAACAGAGGTTTATCTTTTAAGACCCGGCCGGACTTCTGAAGCAATCGAGATTGCCGAAACTGAAAACAGCGTAATAGAGTACGAAGATAATCCCGACAGGTACGAAAAACTTACAGATGAAAATTTTATACTCGTTAGCATGGCGCATTCATCCTATATGAAATATTCCGAAAAGTTTGCTGAGCTACTCGATAAAGAATTCGATACAAATCTTAAACTTAATACACGCGGAGTTAAGCAAGCCGGATTTTACGTTTTGGTGGGTGCATCAATGCCAAGCGTTTTAATTGAAACCGGATTCATCTCAAATAAAGACGATGCAAAATTTCTTAAAAGTAAAACCGGTCAGCAGCAGCTTGCCGAATCAATTTTAAGTGCTATTAAAACTTACCGTTCATACTACGAAAATGAGATGGAAGCTGAGTTGTAAGTTCCTTCAAATTTTTGATTAAGTAGACATTTAGACTTAAATTCAACACAAATCATGTGATTTTCATCAAATTTCAACTGAATCTTAAGCGGTGGTGCCCTCATCATATATGTGCAAATATCTAAAAACAATTAAAGGTTAAGAATTAATGAAGAATGTGGTCGAAGGAACAGACTTCAATTTTGAACAGGAAGTTTTGAACTCGGATACACCTGTGCTTGTTGATTTTTGGGCTCCTTGGTGCGGACCCTGTAGAATGGTTGCCCCAATTGTTCAACAAATAGCCGACGAATATGAAGGAAAATTAAAAGTGGTAAAACTTAATACTGATGAAAACCAGAATATTGCCATGACTTACGGAATAAGAAGCATTCCTACTTTAGGAATATTTAAAGATGGAAAAGTAGTTGATGCAGTTATTGGGGCCGTTCCCAAAAATCAGCTTGAAGAAAAAATTAAGCCTTACTTATTGAGCATTAATTAAGTTTTCAGCCTCCTCCCATAGGCGTACTTCGGTACGCCTTTTTTATTTATTTAATTCGGTATTTTATTAGTGTTGATATTAATATCCTTCTGCCTTAATCTTATTTTTAAATAATCAGCAACTCAAGAAAAGATTAATAAAAAAAGGGTGAAATCATTATGAATAAAAGACATACCATCTTTACAATTTTTCTTCTCGCAACATTTGTAACCGGATTTGGAGCATTCACATCCTTAGTAGATCACTGGAATTCTTCAATTAAAAATGAAGAGAAAGTCTCGGGTGCATTCCATGCCATGGAATTCTGGAACATGGTAAGAGCTTATCCCGAAGATGATATCCCAGCTGAAGGATTTATTAATGCCTTAAACCAGGCAGAGTTAATTTCATTTGATAAACTGCAGTTTACTTCATTTGTTGATCCATGGTATGCAATTGGTCCCCACAATACTGGTGGCAGAACTAATGCAATTACTTTTAATCCCCAGAATCCAAATACAATTTATGCCGGTTCTGCAAGCGGTGGATTATGGAGAAGCTACACAGCAGGAGTTGGTGTTGATGCCTGGCATTATGTGCCAACAGGTTTCCCGGTTCTGGGCATCAGCTCAATTTCAGTTGCGCCAAACGATTCTAATATAATTTATATAGGAACGGGTGAAGTTTATAATTATTCAGGTGCAAGCTACGGTGCTGCCTACAGAAATATGAGAGGAACTTACGGCATTGGTATATTAAAATCCACGGATGCCGGACAAACATGGAACAAAAGTCTAGACTGGGCTTACAATTCCGGAAGAGGAGTTTGGTCTGTTGAAATAAATCCTTTAAATCCTAATACAGTCTGGGCAGCAACAACAGAGGGAATTTACAGATCTTTTGATGCAGGTGTAACATGGCAGCAGGTTCACAATATTATGATGGGAATGGATTTAATTATCAATCCCGTTGATACAAATATTGTAATTACCGGACACGGAAATTTTGCCAGCACAGGCTTTGGAATTTATCGAACAACTGATGGTGGGACAACCTGGTCTCACATCACATCCGGGCTTCCAACTTATTACGAAGGGAAAATTCAGTTAGATATTTATAAGGCCAATCCAAGTATAGTTTACGCAAGTATTGGGCATGGCTTCTACGTCAATGGCAACAATGCAAGCTGGCTTTGTAAATCGACCGATGCAGGATTAAACTGGAATATAATGTCCCAGGTAGACTATTCTAAATGGCAGGGCTGGTTCTCGCACGATGTTGCAGTTGATCAATCGAATCCGGATAATCTAATAATAATTGGAATAGAAGTTTATAAATCTACAAACAGCGGTTCAACTGTTGTTCAAAAATCTTCCGGCGGTTTGATTCTTGGAAGACCTCCAATAGGCGGGCAAGAGGGGCCGGCGGATTACACTCATTCGGATGCACACGTTGTTACTCAGCACCCGACTGATATGAACACTTATTATATTGGAACAGACGGAGGTGTTTTCAGAACTACAGATTTCGGTGATACTTATGAATCACACAATGGAAGACTGCAGACAACCCAGTTTTATAATGGAACATCAAGTTCACAAACAGATTCTTTAAAGGCAATTGGGGGGTTGCAGGATAACAGTACCGTAATTTATGATGGAGATTTGGCCTGGATAAGGGTAATTGGCGGAGATGGAAGCTGGACTTCAATTGATCCGACAAATGATAATATTGTGTTTGCATCATGGCAAAATTTAAATATGCAGCGGTCCACGAATGGTGGAAATAATTTTTCTACAATTACCCCCCCAAGTGCTGGAATAACAAGTTTTATAGCACCATTTAGAACATTTTATGGAAACAGTGCAATTATTTATGCTGGCAGGGATAAAATATTTAAATCAACGAACTTAGGAAATAACTGGACTGCAACTAACAGCAATACAGTACTTGACGGAAATCCTGCACTAGCAATGGATATAAGCTATCAGAACAGCGAAAAAGTTTATGTTGCAACTGCACCTCTTCAAACATCGAGGGGTAACGTTTTCAGGACAACAAGCGGCGGGACAAACTGGGTAAACATTACAGGAATTTTGCCCGATCGCTTTCCTTCGGATATTGCAGTTGATCCTTTAAATGATGAAATAGTTTATTTAACATTTTACGGTTTTGGAAGCGGACATGTCTTTAAATCCACCGACAGCGGCGATAACTGGACAGATATAAGCGATAATCTGCCTGATGTTCCCATCCCGGCAGTTATTGTTGATCCGAATAACAATAACCACGTTTATATCGGAACTGATATGGGAGTATATGTTTCAACCGATGGCGGCGGAAACTGGCAGGATTTTAACAATGGTTTGCCTGACGGTGTGCAGGGAATGGATTTAAATATCTGCAGGGTTAATGATGTTTTAAGAGTGATGACACACGGTAACGGTGCTTACGAAAGAAAACTTTTAAGCACAATTGTTATTAATTCAAATACAGATCCTGTCACGGTAAGCAGTTACAAACTGGAACAGAACTATCCAAATCCTTTTAATCCTAATACAACTATAGGATTCAGAATTTATAAATCAGGATTTACAACTTTGAAAGTATTTGATGTAATTGGAAATCATATTACAACTTTAGTTGAAAGGGATTTACAAGCAGGAGAATTTACAGTTGATTTTGATGCAAGTAATTTAACCAGCGGAACCTATTTTTACAGGCTTGAATCTGGCAGTTATATTGAATCAAAGAAAATGATCCTCCTTCGCTAATAATTATAAATAGAGGGAGCTTCGGAGGACAGGTGCTCCTAAATTAATTCTGGATCAAATAGAATAGTTTAAGAAGGGCGGTCAATCTTTTGATCGCCTTTTTTGTTAAAATAATAATTAAGTGTTTATCTTTGAAAAAATATTAATCAGAAAAAAATAATTATGGCAAAACCAAGATTTATCTCGTTAAAGGATTTCAAAGAATATTCAAGCGATGAATTGATTACACGATCAGCGGAGTTTTATTCCGATTTACAAAGGAGAAGAACAGTAAGAGATTTTTCAAATAAACCGGTTCCAAGAGAAGTAATTGAAAACTTTATTAAATCTGCAGGCTCAGCACCAAGCGGTGCGAACATGCAGCCCTGGCATTTTGTTGTTATTTCAAATTCCGAATTAAAAAAGAAAATAAGAATTGCTGCAGAGGAAGA
>WOR8_10001800_pt1 | contig 22861 bp, 16 predicted proteins | sample DeeMarSeWOR38_10_FD_19890 | JGI IMG/M metagenome (IMG submission 19890) | reverse complement strand
CACCGGCATGACGCGCGTCTTGAGCTTGTACAATTGGGAAAAACGGGATTACAGAAGTTATGATTAAACCATCCTGGATATTAAAAAACCAATTGCTGACAAATTCGTTACCGGTTAGACCTTCTGTGTCAAGTGTCAAGCTAACTTGATTAAGACCAGCATCTTCAAACGTCGCGGTCAGCCACGGTGCAGATTCGAGAGGTTCTGCCCCTCCTGTGTATTCTTCATCGAGCTCGAAGGTTATAAGCAGTGCATTTGCCGGTATTGATGTTGCGGCGAGAGTTACTCCTACTCCGACGATTATCAATAGCAGTAGTTTTCTCATTTTCACCCCCCTTGATTGAATTTTCGAAAAATGAGAACAGACTACTCTTCTAACAAATTAAACAACGGCTTGCAAGCATAAAAGCTGGAAAGCTTTTGCAAGCATAAAAGCTGGAAAGCTTGGAGGCCTGTAAGCAAAAAGGCGCCACAGGTGCCAGCTCATAGCTCATAGCTGGTAGCTCATAGTAATAAAGATAGAAAGACGGAAGGTCAGAATGCTCATAAGTCTTTGATCCTCTTAGCTTTCTGAATTTTTTACCTTGAGCCTTTTGCCTTTAGCCATTTGCCTTACCCAGATCTTTATATCTATTCTTCAATATAACTGCTTATTAACTAGTCGATATATCTATTCGAAATTATAGCATGTAGGCTGGAAGCCGTAGTTAGCTCAAAGCTGATAGCTCATAGTTCGCAGTCACAAAACTCAAAGCTATGGAAATTTTTTAAGACATCACGGTGCAATTACAGTAACGCAGTTGTTAAGAGAGGTAATGGTGTTTTTTTGACATAAATGCCAGACGCCGGGGAAGTTAGGACCGACTTTCTGTTTTATCCGCTTCAAGGAGTCGAATTATTGCATCCTTGTAATTTATAAAATCATTAAGATTATTTTTCAAAATACCGGCAACTATCTCGGCGTCCACTTTGTCATAATGGTGAACAACAACATTTCTGAATTTCGCCATTTTCTCCAGCGCGGCAGACAATTTGCTGCCTAAAATTTTTTCTTCGTTGAAGATTTTAAAAGTGTCCGCATAACTTTTCGGTATTCGGAATCCCTTATCAGCAATAATGTGACCGGCGATATCTACACAGGTTTCAATCATCATCTGCAGCGTTCTTTCGATGATGCGTTGAATTTTCCAATCTCCGGAATACTGGTCGACGGTTATGTTTTCGAATTCCTTGATCTGCCTGTAGTATTCATCCAGTTCGGCTAATTTCCGAAGAATCAAGGCTTCATCAACCATGCAGGTATCTCCTTCTCAATTGACCTAACTCCTTATACGAAAAATCAAAGTATTTCCGCATTGTCAGTGATTCAAACCGGTGCCGTTCAAAAGGATCATTATCAACGATAATCTCTTTCGCTTTAACAATATTCATCACCAAAGGGATATCGGCCGTATTGAGAATAACAAGATCGATTTCATCGGTTTGCAGGATATCCATGAGCTCTCCCAGGATTTCCAATTTGTATTCGGCGAAATTTGTGCCCGGCTTTAAATAAACGGCAATATCGACATCACTTAAAGGAGATTGCTTCTTTCTGGCCAGACTCCCGAAAAGATATGAAAAAATGACCCTGGGATGAGATCTCAGGAAATCCACTGCCTCGGGCAGAAGATCGAGTATATTTTTGGGTAGTTTTTTGTATTTCATCATGATGAATAAATACGCTTAATAACAATGGCAGTCAAACATAGGCTGGCATGCTGGGAAGCTATCAACAGCTCGTAGCTCATAGTTCATAGCTCACAGCTGTGTGTCTTATGAATGAGCTATCAGCTAATAGGCTATGAGCTTTTTTTGCCTTCCAGCCTGTTAGCCGCAATAGATTATTACAGAAATTGTGCGAAAGCGCGTTTCAGGTCCTCAAGGTCCTTAATGTTATTTTGGAGAACATCGAAGACGATCTTGCGGTCAATATCGATGTATTCATGCACAAGTGTATTCCGAAAGCCAATCATGCTGATCCATTTTTCTTCTAATTCAGATGAAATGAATTCTTTCTCGGCCAATATTTTTGGAATGTCGCTATACCAGTTGACAACTCCGAGCTCCGAATCAGCAATAACGTGATTTCCCATGTCGATTACCGTTTCAATAGCAAGGTGCAAGAATCGTTCAGCACTCCCATAGCGCTCCGGATTTTCTGTGAACTCTTTAAAGCTGTATTGTTTTAACTTTTTAAGAATGGTGAGGTACTCATCCAGCCTGTTCATTCTTTTTCGGATAATCTCAGCTCTGACCACTTAATATCCTCTTTTTATAGACATTCCGCTGTTCGGTTAAATAAGGGTAAAAGTCCAAATATTGCCGGACGATTCTGGAATATGTCGCGCCTCGGTCAAATCCGGCTGCCTGATAAACAACAATATTCTGCCTGACGGCTTCATATTGCAGTACGATATCATTCTTGTCCATAAATACCAGGTCAACATTACAGAAACCGATTCGAGCAAGCTCGGTCAGCATAGAAAGTTTTCTCTCCCGCAGGCCGGGAGTATCCGGATAAATCGCCAGATCGATATCGCTTTCGAGGTGCACCTTTCCGGTACCAGCGGATCCGAACAAATAAACTGCTTCTATTTCGGGATAGTCTTTAAAGACTTTTTCTAATAGTCTTATATCCGGATTGGTTTTCATGATTTTCAAGCCTTCCAGCCGCCTGGCGTCTTTACCCAGTTAAATTTCTCGTTAGAGAACGAGCGCAGCGGATTTAACCGGGGCCTGCCTCCCAGCCTTAACATTGAGCCTTCAAGCCTGCCAGCCTCCTGACCTCCCAGCATTTTACCTTGAGCCTTGAGCCTTTAACCTATTTACACCTTTATACCTTTACTTCTATATAACTATTTATTAACTAGTCAACCTATCTATATAACTTGTTAGCTGGAGGCAGGCAGGCTTGGAAGCTGGGAGGCTGAAGATTTAGATTTTTCCAGAATTTTCTAAATGATTCTTGACTGCATCAATAAATTTTCGTGCCCGGTCAAGAAACGGTTCGACAACTTCTCTTCTCAGATCAACTTCTTCCCTGTAATCTCCTCTTTGTCTGAGATCAAAGGCCTTGTTCACAGCCCTTCCGAGATCCTTTTCGATAATTCCTGTCTTTACAAATCGGGAGTTAAAAAAGGAAAGCACCCCGGAATGTTTGGATGACGCGTATTGCTCGAATATTAAAAGTGCTAAAATAGAATAGAACATGGCATAATATGCTCTATTGATCACAGATCTGGGTGATTTGCGTCCATCAAACAAGTATCTAGCCTCGTCTAAAGATTCTTCGGCTTGCTTCAGCCTGTTTAAGGCAAGATTCCTTTGTTTGTCCTCAACATTCACAGAGTAACGCCCTCTTGCTTGATTTTCTTGTAAATAGGCGATTCAGCAAGAGCCCCGTATTCAAGTTCATCACGACTGAAATATAAAGACGTAATCAGGCAATCATGTTCCAGGTTTAGTTCAAATATTATGTCATCAATCTCAGATTCGATATCGGGTGAAAGGTCTTCAAGAATTATCATGATATCCAGGTCCGATTCGGGTTTATCATTTCCTCTGGACTTGGAACCATATAATTTAAGGTCCACAAGACTGTATTTATTCTTTAGGTATTTTTGAAGTTCCTCTAAAGCCTTCTTTTCGTTTGGCAAGATAGGCATTTTTCGGATTTAACCCCTTTTTATATTTATGCTTTCAATCGCTAATAAAATTATTGAGCACCAAACCAACTTTTTTGTAATGATTTCAATTTATTTTGCAATTGTCAACCGCAAACCCAAGCCTGCCAGCCTTCCAGTCCTTTTAACCTAATTGAAATTTCGTGCTTTCGTGATAAATTATTCTTTTTAATCTGCGTTCATCCGTGTTGATCCGTGTCCCATTAATAATTTTCAGCCTGCTGGCTTGCCAGCCTTCCAGCTTTTTCGCCACGGACAACTGACGACGGACAACTGACAATCTCTAGCTAAGAACCGTGAGCTACTTGGACCGGTACGGTTGTGATGGACTGAGGGTGACTTTGATGAGACCACGATGCTCGGTGTACTCGTCGGCTTCGTCGTCTGAGTTCAGTTTATTAAAGGTATAGCCCAGGCGTATTTCCATCCATCTCAGCGGTTCCAGAGTAAAACCGGCACCGGCCCGATAGCGGTGGACATTTTTACCGGTATCCTGGTCGGTGCTGTCGACGGCATCGGAATAACGGTAGAACCCGTTGACATAGCCGCCGAGAATGCGCGTAAATTGATAATTGGCCGATCCCTGTCCGGCGACATATCTTTCAAGACCGATATTTTCCGATCCGAAATCGTTTTGATCCAGTCCGGTCAATGCGGCCAGCATGATCGAGCCGCGCTTGTACATCCAGGTCTTGTCAATCTGACTGTTGCCAAAAAAGCCCTGATTGTCTTCATCGCCATCGATCTCCTGGTAAAAATATCCGCCGCCGAGCCTGAGGTTCAGCCCCTCTTCTACGACGTATGTCATTCCGGCAGACGGCGCATAAACCAGGTAGTCATTGTCATTGGCATTGTTGCTTTCATAGTCTCTGTAGATTTGATTGTGCTGGGCAAAGACGCTGGTGCGTGTGTTTATCCGGTGAATGCCCTTGATTGTGCCGGCCCAGTTATCAAAATCAGTAGTACCCTCCCCGACAAAATCATTATCCTGGTCAAAATTACCTTTTGTATAGGTCGCATTCGTCTGGATGCCGAATTTGGGGCCAAACCAGTAGTTCAGACCCACCTGGGGCTGATAGCGATCATTGTCTTCTTCCTGAGGATCTCTGTTCCTCAAAAAACTGTGGAGAAAACCGGCATAAGCCAGATCATCCTGGCCGAACTGGTGGGATATCCGGGTACTGGCGGTGTTCCGGTAGTATGTTCGCCGTCCCTGCCGAACAGTGGTATCTCCCTCCTGCACCACCTGCCCTTCACGCAGCGCCAGAATATCTTCTTCTTCAAGGGGATCCTGGGTCCACAAAAATGTATCCCTGATATCGAAGCGGGTCCTTTTGGTAAGATTGGAAACGCCGGTCAATCTGGCATCATGTTTCCAGCCGTCGTTTTCGTCAAAGTCGCGGTAAAATCGGTAGCCCGGGTCATAGGAGACTTCCAGCTCGCCGGTTTTGCCGAAGGCCCTGGCCGTAAAGCCGGCGGAAACGGTGGTGATCCAGTCGTCTTCTTCGTTGTCCTTAGAGAGAAACACGTTGCTCGTATATTCCTCACTGGCCGACACCCGAGGCTTGAAAGTCCATTGTAAGGAAAAGGCAGCCGAAGCCATCATAGATGTAAAAAGTATTACTAGGAGGCCGATAATTTTAATCTTCATCCGGGATCATATCCTTTTCGTTAGTTGTCCGTTGTTTCATTTTTTTAGACAGGATTTACAGGATTATTCAGGATTATTTTTATTCTTTCTCAATTCCCTGATGGAATTGAGAAAACTTAATCCGCTTTCAGCGGAATTTTTTAACTTAATTATCCGCGCTAAAATTTATCATGCCGTCTTATTTTGTTCCCTCCAGTGTGAGTGTTTTTTATAATTAGATATGGGCTGATGAATAATGAGAATTTATTAGCTTTATTACTAATCAATTAGTTTTACCGTGAGCGTTTGTTATAATTTCCATTTTTATTCGCCGGAGGCGATTGTGTATTTTCAGTTTCTTCTGGAAACTGAAAATGTAAAATCCAAAATCTTGTAAATCCTGTTAATCCTGTCAAAAAAAAATCAAAACAATCCCCTAAATCCTGTCTTAAAATAAAATTAAGGAACGATTATGGTGTCGTCGGCCTGGAGTTTTAGGTTCTGGCTGAAATCTTTGCCTTTGGTGATGTCTTTGTAATTGATGCGGAAAATCTTATCCTTGCCGCCTTCATTCCGCAGGAGGATGATTTCATCTTTGGAGGCCCATTCGGTAAACCCGCCGGCCAGGGCAAAGGCTTGTAAAACCGTCAGGTGCTTTATCAGCGGATACTCACCGGTGCGCATAACTTCCCCTAAGACATAAAATCTCTGGCTTGTCGGATTGATGAGGTGGACGGTAACCACCGGATTTGAAACATACGCCTTTAATCCGGCCTCTAAATTATATTTGAGTTCCATCGGAGATAACCCGGCTGCCGGGAAATCATTGAGCAAAGGAAAACTGATATACCCGTCGAGTCTGACCATAACATTTCCCCGCGAAAAATCCGGCTCCTTCCAGGTCGTAATCTCGAGGATATCACCGACGCCGATCTGGTATTTATCCACGAGCGTCTTGCCGATAGAACCCGATTTTATTTCCGCTTTTTTGTCCTGAGCAAAAATTTGCGTGCCTGTCAGAGCGAACAAAGCTATCAGAAAAATGCAGAGCGTTTTTTTCATTTCTTTTTTCCTTATTATTGATTGGGTCATTTTATTTTATTAGACAGGATTTACAGGATTATTCAGGATTATTTTTTATTCTTTTTCACTTCCCAGACGGAAGTGAAAAAACCAAATCCGCCTCCGGCGGAAACTCATCCTCTGAGGCTGGATCTTTGTATTTGCGTTTTACATCAACTCCTGATGGGCCAAAATTTATCAAAAGACCAATGTTTTTATTTAGTCCTTTCAGATAATTCACAATCTGGACTTCATGTTCTTTCGCTAATTTTTGCAAAGATTTAAGTTCTACTATTACATTTTCGGCAACAAAGAGGTCAACATAAAATTCCCCAACCACCTGATTGTCATAGTAAACTTTTAAAGGCTTTTCAGCTTCAACTTTCAGATCCTTTTTAGACAATTCGATTATCATGGCTTTCTTATAAACGCTCTCTAAGAAGCCGAAGCCCAAAGTGTTGAAAACTTTATATGCAGCACCGATAATCTTATGGGTTATCTCCTCGTATTCCATATTTATTTAGATAGGATTCTCATTTTATTATCTTAGACAGGATTTATTCGGTTAAATCCTGTCTAAAAGAAAATGCGGGCATCAGATACAGCTCCGCCCTGTCGATTCCCTCGGCAAGTTCAATTTAACTTATTTAATTTATTATAAAAATATACAACATTCCCGGAGTTTTGTAAATTAAACCGGAAATAAGGTGTTTTTTCGCCGAAGGCGATTGGGTTTCCAGGCTATCATCCGGATAGCCTGGAAAATAATATCCAGTTAATCCTGTTAATCCTGTCTACAAACCAAAATATGATAGAATCCATTCCATTTAACGGGCCCCCTTGGCGAAGAGCACGATCTTGATGGTGCGCAGTACGATCATCAGATCAATCAGGATCGACATGTTTTTAATGTAAAAAAGATCGTAGTTGAGCTTTTCGATAGCGTCTTCCACCGTATTGGCGTAACCGTAACAGACCTGGGCCCAGCCGGTAATTCCGGGTTTGACCGAGGACCGCACACCGAAATAGGGTATTATCCTTTCAAGTTCTTCAACAAAGACCGGCCGCTCGGGCCGCGGCCCCACAAAGCTCATCTCGCCTTTTAAAACGTTCCAGAGCTGCGGAATCTCATCAAGGCGAAATTTGCGGATAATTTTCCCGACCCGCGTGATGCGCGGATCATCATCCCGGGCCCAGACCGGACCGCTCGATTTTTCGGCGTCTTCCACCATCGAACGAAATTTGTGCATGCGGTAAATCTTATTCTTCTGACCGACCCGTTCCTGGGAAAATATAACCGATCCCCTTGAATCGATTTTAATTAAAATGCCGATAACGACAATCACCGGCATAAAAATGAGCAACAAAACAAACGACAAAATCAGATCGACCGTGCGCTTGACAAAGCGCCGGATACGCGTTTTTTGAAAACCTTCCGAAAAAATCAGCCACCCCGGGTTGATGGTCTGGACAATCAACTTGCCGGTCAGCATCTCAAAAAATGTATGGCCGTCGATCACCTGGATGCCTTCGATCCGGCACTGCAAAAGCTCTTTTACAGGCAGTGAATTTCTGCGCTCTTTCAGGGCAACGATGATTTTTGTGGTGCCCAGCGACCGGGCCATACGGCACAAATTTTCATAATTTTTTTGGCAGATGATTGACGCTGACGTCCTGTCGGTAAAATCAACCGGGTCATCCGATTCCGGGACCACTACGGACAGGGTGTACCCGCAATCTTTTGTATCCTTGATTTCCTCCTGGATCTCTTTGGCCAGATCACTGGATCCCAGTAAAATAATTTTTTCATTAAAAATGCCGCGATCCAGAATCAGGGTGTAACAAAAACGCCAGGACACGATGAGTAAAATGACAATGCAGATGCTGATCAGAAAGGTGCCGGTACCAATGATGACCTGCGGTATGACGATATAAACGAAGGCTAAAAAAATAGCCGAAGCCCCTAAAGCCTGCAGCAATCGGATGCCGAGCTCTCTGAAGTTGTCCGTAATCTTGAAATCGTACAAGTCGTTGTAGTACAGGCAGGCCTGGCAGACAAAGGTAATCAGAAAAATCTTGGCAGCCAAAAACCAGCTTAGAACAAACAGCTCATCGCCGAGAATAATCCGGGAGGCGATCAACACGGAGATATAGATGAATAGCCCCTCGCCAAGCACAAAGAAGATGTTTCGGATGGGGTAGTATTGTTTAAAAAAGCGGAGCATATTCTTAAATATTCAGTCGGTAGTCCGTTGTAAGTCGTCAGTTGTTTCTTTTTTCGACGGACACTCACAAAGCTCATAGCTCACAGCTCACAGCTGATAGGTCGTAGTAAAAAAGTTTAGAGGCCAAAATGCTCATAAGCTTTTGAGCCCTCCAGCATTCTCGCTTTCAGCCTTGAACCTTGAGCCTTGAACTAAAGCCTATGAGCTAATTTAGTTCCAGCCTTTAAACGCACTCTGATCACTCCTGTCCGTAAGGCTTGACGGCATGCCCGTAATATTTTCTGGCGTAGTACGGCGACATCATTTCAAAATTATTGACGATGGCACCCAGCACTTTGTTCGGATCCAGTTTGTCTATCAGCCCGGTTACCACTTTACGGGGGGTGCTGGCATATTTGATCACCACAAGGATGCCGTCTACCTGCCTGGCCAGCGCACCGGATTCGGCTGCCAGCTTGGGGGGCGGTGAATCAATAATGATCAGACGATCGCGGTATCTGGCGGATACTTCTTTGATAAGATCGCACATTCGCTCCGAAGACAGCAGCTCAGAGGGGTTGGAAGGTGGTCTGCCGGCCGGCAGGATGGTCAGATGATCCACGCCGGTTTTAAGCAACAGAGACGGAAGCTCGATTCTCCCGGCAAGGTAATCACTGAGACCGGGGGTTTCGCCGAACCCGAACTGCCGGTGGATCGAGGGTCTGCGCAGATCGCAGTCGATCAGCAGCACACTGCGGTTAACGTGGAGGGCAACACTGACCGCAAGATTGGCCGCCACGAATGATTTGCCCTCACCGGGCATGGCACTGGTCACCATTATGGAACGCGGTGATTGGCCGGAAGCCGGAAACAACAGATTGGTCCTTAAAATTTTAAATTGTTCGGCTTCAAACGATTGCGGATTCAGCAGCGAAACCAGATTTTTATCAAGTGCCTTCCGGTCAAACCGCTGCTGCGCTTTTCCCAGAACAAATTTCGATTGGCCGGGATTCTTATCGGCTCTGATTTCGGGTTTTGCTGCCGGGATCGGCGGTGGTTTGATGACCGGTTCCGGAATCGGTGATTTCCCGGCGGGCTTTTGCGGGTCCGATATCGCCGGCTTGACCCGCGCCGCTCTTTGGGAATCTTTTGCGACCGGTGTCTTTTTGGGTGGCACAGCCGTTTTCTCGCGCTCTTTGGCGGCCGGTTCAGGCGCATCTTCTTCAGTTACCGGCTGTTTGTCGGCTTTTTTTTGTTCTGGCGTCTCCTTTTTGAGATGAATGACTTTCCGGTTGCGTTTATCGGGTTTTTCGCGTTTTTCTTGAAGATCCGCTGCCTGTTTTTTATCGGCCGCTTCCGGCAATTTCTCCCCGGCGGAAGGCTTCCTGACGGCCGGCGCCGCTTGCTTGCCTTCAAGCTCGGCGTTCCAATTTTCCAGAACCCGGCATCTCACCAGCGCCTTGGCAGATAATTTGCCTGCTGTATCGATCAGTCCGCTTTTCAGCAGACGATTAATGATTTGCGGATCTTTGAGGATTGAGGGGTTGCGCATATTCAATTTAAGCGTATCATGGTCGTAATCCATTAAGGCCTGCATCTCCGTCTGACTTAACGGGTCTGCTGCCGGTGTTGAACCGGCGCGCGCTCTCGCTGCCGCTGTTTTTTCCTTTTTGGCTGAATCCTCAAATTGCGTGTTTTTAAGTTTTTCCTCTATACTGAGGCACCCGCGTTTCGCTTCCGGCGTGAGCCATCCGCCAGGCAGTATCATGTTGCTGTCGATCAAGCGCTGAATCGTTTCCGGATCCTTCAAAATTGCGGTTGAGCCCTGATCCAGATTACCCGTCTCCGGATCATATCTGAGCAGGTTACCGGTCTTACGGTCATATTTCATGATCACGGCCCAATCCGAGGCCGCCAGCTCCGGAAATTCGCCGGCCGGTATCTCAAAAGGGGGGTGAACTTCGACCCGGCCGGATGTCTCCGATTTGGGCGGAACCGGATGCTGATGCCTGCGTTTTATTTCCTCATATTTGGCTCTGCCCGCAGGGGTCAGCGTTCCATCTTCGCGCACCAGCCGGTAGGTCATCATGCGCTGGAGCCTTCTTTGATCAAGGCTGCCCGGAGCACTATCCACCTTTAACTTGCCGGAGACGTAATCGAACTTCATGAGGATTTCATAGTCCGACTGCCGGATTGCATTCGGTCTGGCATACCCGCGCTCTTTTGCAAATTTTTCTAATGCATCGAAAATTTTACCCAAAGCAATACCTCTCATAATGATGCTTGAAAGCATCATTAGCTCATAGCTGATAGCTCATAGGTCATAGTAAGGCACTCCAGGTGCCACCTCATAGTATGTAGTTCAAAGTAAACTACAGCTAATAGGTGATAAGTCATAGTAAAAATTTTAGAGGCCAAAATGCCTGGAAGCTTTTGAGGCCTTAAGAATTTTCGCTTTCATACTTGAACCCTAAGCTTTTTGCCTTGAGCCTTGAACTACAACCTATGAACTATGAGCTATCAGCTACGTGCTATGAGCTATTATAAGATTATTGGCCAAATTACAAAGGCCATCTGATAAACGCTATATTCTGATAAACGCTATATAGGGTCGAACGATTTCCATCGTCTGCTCGACGCCGTTGAACACCAGAATGGCAAAGCCGGTCAGCAAGCAGGCTGCCACAAAAAGCGAGACAGCGGTGAAGAGCCGGTTGAGTCTTTTACGCCAGAGATCCCCTGGCTGGTATATTTTCGGCACCGTTGCCAGGATTGGAACACCGAGATCGTCTTCGAGAGATTCCGGCCGTCTCAAGGATGAATCAAAAAAATCGAGCAGAAAGACCAGACCGGCACCCAGCCCCAGACCGGCAGCCAGCGCCATCAAAAACAGCCGCCGCATATCCGGCGATACCGGTTTCTCCGGCAGACGGGCCGGATCGATGATGCTGAACTGCTCGCCTTTTTGTTTTTTCTCCATGTTAACGGCAATCTCGGCTTCCAGTTTGCGATTCACCAGGGAATTGTAAGACGCTTTAAGGTTACTGTAATCCCGCTGAAGCGTCAGAAGCTCCTGTTCGTGCTGGGGCGTCCGCTCGACGCGCTGCTGGTATTCTTTTATCTGGCGTTCGATGTTTGCGATTTCCACCTCGAGGTTGCGGATCTCCAGCCGGGCCTGGCGGCGCTGCCGCGCCTGTTCGTCCAGGCTCTTTTGAACCATCAAAACAGCCGGGTCTGCGGACGCCGGCGCCGGCATGCCAGCGGAAGCGTTTAGCTCGCCGCTGCGGTATTTTTCTTCGAGATCGGCGATTTTATCCCGGAGCCGGATGACATCCGGGTGGCTGTCGGTGTAACTGGATCTGAGCGCTGCCAGCTGCGCCCGCAGCTGCTCGAGGCCGACAGAACCGCCCTCTTCGGACATCCCGGCGCCGGATCCTGTCAAAAATTTTCGGTTGGTCTCGATCTGGCCTTCGATGGCGCTGAGCCGGCTTTTTTCATCGCGCAGGCTTGCCTGCTTCTCATTCAGCTGCATCTGAAGCCGGTCTAACATTCGCAGGTTGGTTTCCAGCTGATCGGGCAGTTCGCCCATATATTGTTTGCGGTAATCTTTGAGCTGTTGTTCGACGACCTCGAGCCGTTTGCGCATCGTTACCAGTTCATCGTCGAGGAAATCACTGGTGCTGACTGCCTGGGCTTCCCTGACCTTGAGGTTTTCATCGATAAAAAAGGTCGCCAGGCCGTTGGCCACCCGCATGACCAGCTCGGGATTGGTGCCGTTAAAAGAGATGGAAAACGCATCGGCATCCTTGCGGCGGGTCCGCGCCACATCAATTTTGATTCGCCCGCGCAGGCTGGCAATTTTATCTTCCGTAAACATTTTTTCCTGACCCAGCCCGGAAAATAGATTGAACTGGTTGATGACCTTTTCGAGATTGGTGCGGCTCAATATCTGCTGGGAGATGGTGTTGATCCGGCTTTCAATATCGCTGTCGACGATGGAGCTGACGTATTTTTCCGGAACCCGCTGGGGCCTGACGAGAATCAGCGTGCTGGCCTGGTAAATCCGGGGAAGCGTAAATATCAGGACAATTCCCACAACCATTGCCAGGCAGAACGGGATAATCATCAGCCAGCGGTGTCTGGATATCAGATCGATGTAATAACCGATATTAAAGGTTTCTTCTCTTTCCTGCATAAATACTACCCTGTAATTTAGCTCATAGCTGATAGCTCATAGCTTATCGTTTCGGTCACAAGACACAAGGTTATGAGAATTGTATGGGACACCCCGCTGATATAGAATTTAAACCTTACGGGGCAGGCAGATATTCTCAGATTGTCACAGATTACTATAAAATTTTAATCACGAAAACGAATAAAGTTTAAAAAAAGAAATCGATTCTTTCTGCTTCTCGTTTCCCTTATTTCGTGATTATATTTTACAACGGACAACGAACCACTAACAACTAACACTATATTGCTATGACCTGTGAACTGGCATCTGTGGTGCCTATGAGCTATGAACTGTGAGCTATGAGCTTCCTTGATGTTATTGCCTGATGGTCGGGGTTTATCCACCTTCGCTAAGGCTACGGTGAACGGGCTTTATGGTCGCTTAAACCGGAGCGGAGGTGCCGGGTGCTTTAAACAGCGACAAGCGGATAAAATCGTCGGGATGCAATCCCCCCCTATGCTGCGCCAAAACGTTTTGTCATAAACCGCGCACAGCGCTTGCTCTGAATTATACTATCTTATCATAACCTTATACAACTATCCATAACTATCTTCAATGATATTCTGCTGCTTTTCCGGAGAAAGGCCTGGAAAATTCGGTCAATGCTTTCAGCGCAAAATTCATTGCGCCATGGCAATCGGGGCTGATCGAACCGGGGCTGGTGATTTGACATCTTCGGGGCGATCGGCGCGCTCAAAGTAGTATTTAATGGCCTGAACCGTTCGTTCGGCCGCACGACCATCTCCATGAGGAATCGGGCTGCTGATCATGTCGCGATAGGCATCCGGGTTTTCGAGCAGCCGGGATGTTTCGATGACAATCGTTTCCCTTTCCGGCTCGACCCATTTGAATCCATCCGCCGCTTCCTCCCGGGGCGGCCCGGAAGCCTTGCGAAAAATAAGTGTCGGCCTGCGCAGCGCACAGGCTTCTTCCCGAATTGCGTCTGAATCGGTAATGATCAGATGAGAACAGGATAGGGCCTCCACAAAAGTTTCGTATGGAAGCGGATCCAGCAATCGAATTCGTTCCTGATCGACGAGGAATCTGAACACCGGCTGTCTGATTTGCGAGTCGAATTTTACCGGAAATACAATCTGAATGTCCGGATAAGCCTGCGTCAGGTCGATCAGGGCCGGGCACAAATTTTCCACCGCTTCGTTCCAGTTTTCCTTTCTCTGGCACGTAATTAAAATCGTCTTGTATGCATTTAAATCATCCGGCGGTATATGGCGGCTCAGCGTCTTATGCTTTCGGTGGGCAAAGCTCATCATAGAATCGACAATCGTATTGCCGGTGATAAAAATGTTCTTGGGCATCGCCCCTTCGTGTAACAGGTATTCCGTGTTTTGAGCCGCAGGCGCAAAATGTAAATCACTTAGCGTCGAAATCATCCTGCGGTTGACCTCCTCCGGGTACGGCGACATTTTGTTAAAGGTCCTGACCCCGGCACCGATATGACCGACCGGTATTTTATTATAAAAAGATGCCAGCGCACCGATAAAAGCGGTGGTCGATTCGCCCTGAACGAGAACCAGGTCCGGTTGATGATGCTTTAAGAGGGGATCGATGCCGGAGAGCGCAAGGTTGGTAATATCAGCCAGAAATTTTTTATCCCGCTTGATATTCAGATCATGATCGGCGGTGATATGGAATATGTCGTAAAGATCGTCGAGATCTTCCTGATGTTCGGAAGCTGAGACGACGATGCTTTCGAATTCGTCATCTACTGTCAGTTTGTCAAGCACCGGATGGAGCCGGATGAGTTCCTTGCGGGTACCGAAAATGGTCAAAATCTTTATTTTTTTCTCGCTCATATTTTCGCTTCTCAAAAAATAAAAGTTTCAGGTGTCGGGTGTCAGGTTTAAAAGCTTTGATCGATCTTCAGTTTCAGGCGCAAGAAATTTTACTCTCTGTGGGCCCTGTTTCTTGGCATTTAAAAATTGGAAAATGAATTTCCCCCGCTGGAGTTGAAAGCGTTTTTCTAACGCTTTAATAAGGTGGCCGGTATTAGTTTAGCAAAAGGTGTGCCAACGACCGGGTTGTTTATGTTACTGAAGTGATCGGAGCTCAAAAAATACCACAACTTATTGTAATTAAAACGAATTTTTTTAATTTTTATTATTTATTGACCGGTTGCTCGGGGATAATTTCGGACAGCCTGATAGCACCCAATAAACATGAAAAAAAGAAGCGCTTTTCTCAGGAGTATGAAACGAATTTCACAGTCGTTAAGCAGGCGATGAAGCCGGGATTTTTTATCACGAAAACACGAAAACTTGAAATCACGAAATAATTTTATAAAGGCCTTATTTTTCATCAAAGTTTTAGAATTTATAAAACAAGTTTGAAAATTAAATATACAATGACTTTATTATTTCATTTTCGTGCTTTTTTCAATTTCGTGTTTTCGTTCTTTCGTGCTTTCGGGATTAAAGACATTTCATTATCAATTCAGAGCCTTGCCAGGTATTCAAGTTCGCGTGCCTGGGTATTTTTGGTGCCGATGGCCAGGACCTCGACCCTTTGTTCCCTCGTGTTGCGAAAATAAAGTCGGCCCTTATAGCTGAAGATGACCTCCAACACGGTTTTATGCCCCTTGCCCCCGAATACCTTGCGTTTAATCGTAACCGCAGTTGGGTCTGAGTTGAGCTGATGGATGACCTCTTCAGCCTTTAGTTTCAGTTCCTCGTTCAGGTGTATGTAACCGCTGATGGCCCGGTCGGAAATCGCAAGATTTTTATAAAGAACACCGAAGCGTTTTTTCACGGTATCGGCGGCTTTGACCCTGCGGGTCGGTCGCTTGCTTTTCGCATAGCTTTCTATTTTTTCTTTTAGCGCTGAAATTTCCTGATGCTGTGTATCCTGCAGAGCGATATTGTGCTCCAGCTTGCCTTCAAGGGATTCAATCTCTTCGATCAGGTCATCTTCGTTTCTTTCAGCCCTCTTTTGCTCATCTGAAAAAATCTCTTTTAAAACTTCAAGTTCCGACTGGAGGTTTTCCCTTTCGTGTGCCAATGCACCCAGCTGTTGAATATTTTCGGTCTGCAGTTTTCTCAGCCGGTCTATCTCGAGGCTTTTTTCGTGATCTTCGATAGCGGCTTTGCGAGCGGCTGTTCTATAGTGAAGAAAAAGAACCAGCAGCGACAGCAGAATGAAGGTGATCAGAATCGTGTTTGAAAGCAGATGGTTGTGTTCGAACCGGGTTTCGACATCGACCGCGATGCCTTCACTCATGAGTGTAAAATTTTCGGCGGCTACTGTGGCCGGATCTGAGATGAGCGGGGCATCATCAGCCGGTTCGAAAGCGGTGGGATACAGAATTCGGCCATTTTTAGTGGTCACCGTAACGTCGACCGCCACGCCCAGAGCAACCAATGTTTTGCTTTGCAGGAAACGGTCGATATTTTTGGAGATTGCCTGCTTCAGCGGCAGGGAACCTTCAAGCAAGGGCTGCGGGTCGCCGATATAGGTTTCTTCAATTTCACGGGTATAGCGGTCATGAACATATCGTTCGATCACCAGAGCGGCGGTAATGTAAAAAATTGGCGGCAGCAGAATACACAACGCCAGTATTTTAAAGGACAAAAAGCGCATTATTTGTCAGTGGTCCGTCGTCCGTGGTCCGTAGTGTCTCAATAAAACGCGAGTGGTTATATAAAACGCGGAATACCCATATAAATCCAGGTCCAAAATAAATTGGAACGCAGACCTTTACGGCTTGCCAATGAATTTTAATCACGAAAACACGAAAACTTAAAAGCACGAAAAACAAAACAAATTAAATACAAAAATCTACTCTTTCTGTTTCGTGTTTCTTTTATTTCGCCTGCCCTGTTAAACCTTATCTAAGTTTAACCGGGGTGCTTTCGTGATAATGTTTTACAACGGACAAAGAACCACTGACAACGGACATAATTTCGCTGTGAGCTACATTGGCCTTCTATATTTTTTTACTATGAGCTATCAGCTACGAGCTATGAGCTAAAAGTGCGACCGGTCTTACAGACCGGAGAGCACTTTTCTGGCTTCCTCGGCCCCATCAAAGTTTTGATTCAGGCTCAAGGCCTTTTCCAGCTGTGATTTGGCCTTGTCGCGGTCTCCCTTCTTATAAAAAGCCATGCCCAGATGGTAGTTGACGATGGCGTTATCCGAAATTTTTCCCAGAGAATCGCTGAATTCACTGATAGCGTTGTCGTACAGGCCCTTTTTGAAGTAAACCCAGCCCAGGGTGTCCATCACATTCGGGTCTTCCGGGAGTTTCTCTTTTGCCATCCGGGCATAGCCCAGGGCTTCATCCAGGTTTTGACCCTGCTCTGCGAGTATAAAAGCCAGGTTGTTGGCCGCCGGTGCGAATTCGGGGTTGATTTCAAGGGCTGCCCGGTAATGCTTTTCAGACTCATCATATTTTTTTTGCGAATCGAAAATCGTCCCCAGCACCATGTGCGGGCGGGTCTGCCTGGGGCTGGCTTCCAGAATGGAACGGTACTGGGCAATGGCCTGATCGGCTTTGTTTTCGGAAAGGTAGATGCCGGCCAGGGCATAATAGGGCTGCAGGTAGTTCGGGTTTGCTTTTAAAGCCGCTTCAAATGACGCCTGGGCTTTAGCTTTGTCTTTTTGGAACAGGTATAGAGTGCCTTTCAGGTTGTGAACAATCGCCGAAATGGCGGGCTGGTCCGGAAACTGGGCCAGTTTTTGGTCGCATTTTTGCAGCGCGGTGGCAATATCCTTTTTGGCGGTGTGCACGGCAACGATGTTGGCAAAAACATCCATCAGCCGCGGATTCAGTTCCAGTGCTTTTCCAAAATTTGACAGGGCCGAATCGTACTGTTGCAGCAGGCGCTGCAGATATCCCAGCCGGAAATAGCCGACCGGGTTGTTCGGCTGAAGTTCAATGAGCGCTTCATAGGCTTTTTGGGCGTTGGCGGTATCTTTCTGGAACAGGTAGGCGTTGCCTGAAACCAGGGTGGCCGGGTAGTTTTTGGGATCCAGGGCCAGTACCTGCCGGCTTTCTTTCTGAGCGGCGGCAAAATCGCGTTCCCGCAAATAGATTTCGGCCAGTAGCAGCCGGCTTTTGATATGGTTGGGGCTTAATTCAAGGGTCTTGCCCAGATCGGTTTTGGCAAGCCTGGATTCTCCCTTGCCGATATGCGCCAGTCCCATGAAATAATGGGCACGGGCCGAATTGGGCTCTTCTTTGATGATCTGGTTCAGCAGTTCGATGGCTGCATCAAACTGGCGCTGCGCCAGCAGCAATTCGGCTTTGACCATGCGCGCCGGAAAATAATTGGGCCGTTTCTCCATGATCGCGTTGATGTATTCTTCAGCCTTGTCGAACTCTTTGTATTTTAGATGATGCCTGGCAATGGCGTTGGTAATACGGATGTCGTCGGGCTGCAGTTCTAAAGCTTTCTGGTACATGGCCAGGGTTTCTTCTTTGCGGTTTTGGGTGTCGTAGAATCCGGCAGTTACCATGTAAGGCCTGATTGTTTCCGGATCGGCTTCGATGGCGCTCAGATAAGCCGCCTCGGCGGCATCAAATTTTTGCATGCTGAAGTAATAATTTCCCAGCACAATGTGAAGATTTGAATTCCCGGGGTCGGCCTTTATGGCGTCCTTTAACTCGGCTTCGGCCCGTTCAAATTTCTTTTCATTGACCAACATGCCAAAAAGCGCCAGACGCGCCTTGGTATCTTTTGGATTTACGCGGATAGCCTGTTGGAGAATGTTTTGGGCCTCGCCGGGTTTTCCCTGGTCGGCCAGAACCCGGGCAAGACCCAGGTAGGCGCGGGTTTCACCGCTATCGAGCTCGGCGACTTTCTCAAATGCTGCCGCCGCTTCGAAAAGATCATTTTCGCGGGCCAAAAGACTGCCGGACAACAAGAGGGCTTCGATGTTATTGGGCTCTTTGGCTAAAATCGCATCGACTTTCTCGCGCGCCTCGTCAAATTTTTTGCCGAGAAAGTAAAAAGTGGACAGCTTCAACTGGGCATCGCTGTTTTCCGGATCCAGCTCGGCCACCCTGAAGTAGGCCTGGAAAGCGCCCCGGGCATCACCTAACTTTAAATTGGTTTCAGCCAGTTGAATATAAGCCTCGGTAAATTCAGGATCGATTTGAACGGCGTTTTTAAATTCGATCCGGGCACTCTTGTACTCGCCTTTTTCAAAATACGCCTTGCCCTTTTCTAAATGCGAACGCTTCTTTTCTTCGTCAGAGGCACAACCATATACCACCAATGCCACCACCACTGAAAGAACCAGAGTTTTCTTCAAACGACCCATGCTCATCCTCCATGTCAATTCTTAAATAATGATCTAAATAATTTGTTAAGATTTAAGCAACTTATGTTAATCCTTTTATTATAACCCAGATTGCTCAAAATATTCAATAAAATTAAAATTATAATTAGCTATTAATGATTTTTGTCTATTTTGAAATTTTTAGACAGGATTAACAGGATTTTTAGGATTATTTTTTATTCTTTTCCAGTTTCCAGATGAAACTGGAAAAACTTAATCCGCTTTCAGCGGAATTTTTTAACATATTTATCTGCGCTACAATTCATAATCCCCTTACATCTTGCTCCGTCCAGCCAGCGTATTTTTTAAATGTAGATAAAGCCTGAAGTGTTGTTAGAAATGGTTAAGTTCAGTACTACTCAATTGGTTTTGCCTTGAATGTTGGTTATAATTTCCATTTTTTATTCGCCGGAGGCGATTGGGGTTTGGCCGCTCTCTTCTGGAGAGCGGCCAAAATAAAAAATCCAGTTAATCCTGTAAATCCTGCCTGATAGAAAACCGATACAGAAAATCCATAATTTTTTCAACCGGCCATGGGACTTAAAGGTCACGTCCCATGTGATTTCAGCTATTTATCTATATTTATGGTAAATTACGTGTAAAAAGATGTCAAATGCTGTAAAATGAGGTAAATTTAAGTAAAGTACTGAAAATATTGTAATTTTTCGCTTGCATTTATCTTTTTAATCTGCTAGGATCGGTTTTAACTTTTAAGAACAAAGAAAATAACCAGGCATGCGGTTGTTTTCATAATCCTAAGGAATTTTCATTTTACTTTTCAGTCAGCAGGTGCGGGTCGGTTTAAATCCGGCAAATTCACCTGCTGCCACCGTGTTCCCGCCTGCTTTAATTCGCTTAGTTTAAGAATTACAAAAAGAGGTAAACTAGCTGATAGCTCGTAGCTCATAGGTCGTAGCTCGAATGCTATAAGGCTGAGAGGCTTGGAAGCTGGCAAGCTATGAGGCCAGGAAGCTTGAAGGCTGGCCCCGGTTAAATTCGCTGCGTTCGTTATCTCCGAAAAATTTACCCCGGGAGGTAGGCTCATTTAGACTTGGCGATGTAATCGACAAGGCGGAGCTTTGTCTGGTGCTCTGAGGGCATCGAGCTATAAAGCCTTAAAGCTCCCAGCATTCTATCTTTCCAGTTTTTTGCTATGAGCTATCAGCTTTGAGCTATGAGCTAATATTGCCTCCAAGCCTTCAAGCTTCCAGGCATTCCAGCTTGCGAGCCTGGTTAATCTCTGAAGAGAGGGGATCGAACGGTAGTTGAAAAATCATGTAGTTAAACAGTTTCATTCTTTTCTCGTATGTAATTTACTACATAGATGCTGTGTAAATCTAACGCCGGCTTCATAAATAAGAATAAGGGGGAATTTATCTTCCAGGGCGCGGTTGGAAACCGACAGATTTTGGATACATTCTAAGTTACTTAAATAATTTATAAAAATTTTACACCAGATAAGTTTTTAATCTTTTTCTCAAATTGGCATGGCAATTGCTGTAGCAGTTGTAAATTGCAATTGAATAAGAATTCATTAATTAGGCCCATTGTGAAAATAATTGCGGTGATGTGATTTGATAAAGGAAGATACAAAATATTTAGTCATTCAAAAAAAAATGAATTCTAAATCTAAAAGCAGAGGAGATTGTACATGAATAAATTTATCAAAATCTTATTGCTGTTATTTTTTGCACTACTTTTATCGGCTGGAATAGCATCAGCAACATTTATTAATCCTTTGGGTGAATGGAGCTCAAGTGCTGCGTTAGGCTTACAAGGCTTATTAGATAGCATAACAGTTCCTGGCCCAAGCAGTATTGATGCATCGGGTGATGATAATGATGCATTGCCGGATTCAATAGACTCATTATGGAGTGTCGCGGCATCAGGTACTTCCAGTCAAACCATATTTTTCGAAATTGCCGGTTATAATGACCAAAATTCATTTGGTATTTATGATGCCGCTGATTTCAACAATAGGATTGAAATTTTTGTTGGACCAGATGCTCCCGGCATAGGATTTGGTGGTAGAAATAGTATATCCATTACCGGAGTTGGCGATGTGTATGTAGGGGGATTCGAACCCGGCGATTACGCAGGCACCTTTGCAGGGAATCATTTTGGTTTCTATCTTCAGGGTCCTGGTGGATTATTCTTCTCTGATTCAAGTTTAAACGCAGTCCTCGCCGACCAGATGGTCGCGTTTCAGGGAGTGAATGATACCATTCAACATCCGGTAGACCTGCTTTCTGGCGTTTGGACTCCAGATGAATACATGCTGGCCTGGGAAGATTTACCGCTGGGAAATTCGGACCAAGATTATAATGATTTTGTTGTTCTTGTTGAATCGGTAAATCCTAATCCCGTTCCAGAGCCCGCCACAATGTTGCTTCTGGGCTCCGGATTACTGGGCCTGGCAGGCGTTGGAAGAAGGAAGCTTTTTAAAAAGAAATAAGCAGGAAGGCTTGCCCCGGTTAAATCCTCCATGGGAGGGCCGCAGAGCGGCATTTAACCGGGCAGGGAGGTTGGAAGGCCAAGAGGAAGGAAGCTGGAAAGTTTAAAACTAAAGCCAGGGGCATACAGCAAATAAACGGAGGGTCTGTTCGGTCCAAAGCGTGTTTGGATGGCAGGCTCTTCCTTTATCCTGGGATCCACTGAGCCCAAACGGTGAATACAGACTAATTTTAAATCGAAATTTTAAATCGAAATAGGTAGTTTGTTACATAGTTTCTATTCAAATCTTACCTGAATTACCCAACATTTGTGATTTCTCTATAAAATCCCACGGAGCCCATAGCGGAAAATTTTTAACCTATTGATATTACTATTTAAATAATTTCATTACAATGAATGAAATTCATTATTTCTGGCACCTTTTTTGCTATTAACTTAAAGTGTATTAAATGAATTGGTTTTTAATTGAAAAAATCGAAGCTGAAAAAATAATCACGAAAACTCACCGGTTACATAATTTATAATTATTTGTTTATCTACTTTTATATTTTAATTTTACGTTTTCTATGTAACTGCTTAATATACCTATTTTTTGGCTTTAACCTAATATTTTGGCGTGAATATTCCCGATAATAACTTAATAAAGATAGGGGGGTATGAAATGACTCGCGCTATTATAATCTTCTTCGGTTTGCAGATCGCTGTGCTGGTAGCCTTAGTGTCGCCTGCAGGGGCCATCTTAATTGACAGCGCTGGAACCTCCGGTTCGCTAACGGGTGACGCTGGCGGTACGGCGCTCCTGAGAGGTGTTGCCGGAAGTGACCTTCAGGGCATCGGAAACTCGAAGGTTTTCCTCACCGTGAACCAACAGGGTAGCAGCACTGTGGAACAGGGGTACAATACGGATGGGACGACCGAATTCGATACCGTCGCTTCCGGTACCGAATCGCTCCTCCTGAGCGAGATCCCGCAGGTCGACCTAATGGGGACGATCTATTACGAGTTTGCGTTCGCGCTCAACCAAACAGGTGGTGCCGATCAGATCTCGATCAATGAGATCACAATCATGCAGGGAAATTCGCCCACCCTGACGGGGTATGATTCAACAGGTCCAGACATCGGCGGTGCTACGAGCTTGGTCTTCGACTGGACGTCCAATGGCGAGGTTCTGACGGTCGAGGATTTCGAGCCAGGCCTTAACGATGTCGAGATGCTGATGTTGGTGGAGGCCGCCAGCTTTAACATGAGTCCTTAT
>WOR8_10001604_pt1 | contig 22863 bp, 23 predicted proteins | sample DeeMarSeWOR38_10_FD_19890 | JGI IMG/M metagenome (IMG submission 19890) | reverse complement strand
TTTCTTCCAGAAGTCTTTTCTACACGACCCCAAGCCTCTGAATTAAAAACTTGGCTTGATGATTTCAAAAGGAAAATTGAAGAAGCAAGAGAATTAGAAACAGGGGAAAATTTCACAATGAACGAAATTTGGGAACTTCGAGCAGCGATTTTTGGTTATGAAAGTGTTTTTATTGATATTTTAGGTGAAGTAGCAATTAAGAATTATGTATTTAAACGCATAGCAGACATACTTTCAGCTTATTTGCCAGATTCTTTTATTTTTGAAGGAGAAACGACTCTTTCATCTCTAGAAGCGAAATTAAAAGCTTATATCAATTATATACGAGAAAAAAAATTTGTTCAGTATGCTAATTATAAAATAGTTGGTGAATCGGTCAGTATAACGGCTAACCGTTGTGCTTTTTCAAAAATTCATGACTCAGAAGCATATCGAAATTCTAATGTTCGATTTTGTCCTTGGGGGATGATAGGGTCTGCAATCGTGGCTAGTCATAAAGGGAAAGAAACGAATATCGATTCCTGTCTTTTTACTACAAGAGGGAGTGTATCCAAGATTCAAAGTAAATGAGAGGAAAAGAATGGAGGATATTATTATTTCTAACTTTGAAATCGCGTTTATACCTCTAATTGTTCTTCTTCTTGAATCCATTCTTGGAATTTTACTATTCCTAGGTTGGTTTCTTGGAGCAAGACGATTAAATATTCAATTACATCATTGGATGGTTTATAGTGCAACATCTATTCATCTTTTTATATGGTTTCTTTGGATGTTTCCTAAATCATTAGCTTCCCTACCATCTGCATTAAGTAATCCACTTGCAAGGATTCTCCCTCTAGCTCATTGGACAAGTGGTCTCATAGCATTAAGCCTGAGTCTACTCATAGCTATAATCTTTTTATTTAATAGAGATATACCTCTTGCATTATTAAGACGTGTTCGTCCATTAATGATAATCACAATAATCTCTTGGTTAATAGCCTTTATACTAGGCTTTATTATCTTCATAAATTTTAGAATCAAGAGTATACCAGAAGAACCATATTATTATACCTTATTTGCGAGAGTACTACTAGGATAAAGTAGTAAAAGAAGATGTCTCTCTCCCAAATAATAAAAAACTCTTTCTCTTGATAAATTAACGAAAGAGACCAGCCATTTTTGCTACTTCAGCGTGAATATTTGTTGCTGGGATTTGAACTTCTCCAGGAGTCCAGGTAAGAAAATAATAATTATTAGGAGCCCGAACAATCACAATTATCCCAGCTCCACCTACATTTCGAGCTACAAAATTTCCGCCATCTAAATCATTAACCATTGTTGAAAAGCGGGTTCCACCAACTGTAACCCCAGGTTCACGATTCTGCCAAGAAGATAACAGTGCAACTCCATCAACCTGCCATTCAGGTTGATTAGTCCAATAAATTCCTCCATTAGGATCTAATATTGTTACGATCGAAATATATCCATTTTGAATCAATGAATTCATAACATCTTGATAAGACATAATTAAACCTCATGATTAAACAAAAAATTATTCTTATTATATACTAATTACTTCAAATGACTGTGGGGTTTAAAGGTTTGCAATCATATAGAATATTACCCAATTCAGAAAGCCTAAATGGGTCAAATAATCGATGAACGGTTCTTTATTTTAAATATTTCATCGTTAAATGCTATGAATTTATCAAGGTCTTTTATTTTTTTTTACAAACTAACATTTTTCGGTATTAATGAATTTATAAAATTAATTTTCCTTGTGTAGGGACGATAATTTCCATTTAAAGGCTTCTTTTTAACTCTTCAAATATTACAATATAAACTAAGTCAATTGAAAAATGTCTATATATTCTTCATGGAGACCTAATATCCTATAATACTAGAAACATTTTCATAGATATGAATAGATTTACCAATTAGATTTTTAAGTCTATCATGAAATTGTTTAGGAGTACTTATTTTTTTCTATTCTGTTCTGTTGCTGCTATAAACTCCATTAAAGCAGTGGATAGATTCTATGTAATAAAATTAAATATTTAAGGTAAAAATATTTCTCTCTGATTATCAATTGTTTATCAAAAATTAAAAGGTTTTTAAGGGTACTATCTTATAGTTACCTTGATTGCTCTAACATAAGTGAAGGCGAGATATTATGGAAAAGTCTGAAGGTGAGAAACAAGCAGTTAGAAAGGCAAAAACAATCTTGCTTAGGGTATCAGATCCCCTATATGATTCAATTAAAAAAGCTATTGACATTGGAATAGCTGATAATGCATCTGAATTTGTACGTAGGTGTGTAGTGAATCAACTTCTCGATTTGAAACTCCTTGGATCTGATAACAAAGACTAAAAAGGGCTAAATATTTTCATGTAATATTTAGAGAGGGAAAAAGATTCTTATTTTTCATATTTTTATAATGGATGAGCTAAGAATAAGAATAAATAAGTAGGATTCTGTCTCAATATTTACCCAAAATGAAATAATTAATACTTGAATTTGAAAATCAAAGAATATCAAAAATATTATTAAGGATTCCATGTAAAATTGGATTTTTTGGAGTTAAAATATTAAGTAATAAATTTACAGTAAATAGAGGTAAGATAATGACAACATCTTCTTTTTTACGCTATAAAACGGAATTGAGCCAATTATTCGAAGAAGAATCAGTTTTAGAACTTCAATTAGAGGTAGAAAGAGCATTATCAAAGGCTAATTATCTAGTAGGAAAAATTCCAAAAGAAGCTTGGTTAGAGATTAATAAATTTGCAACTAAGGAATTTATTAAGCTAGAACGTGTTAAAGAATTAGAAGATAAAACTCAACATGATATAATGAGTCTTGTCTTAGCGATATCAGAACAATGCCAGAATTTCGGTGGGTATGTCCATATGGGAGCTACATCAAATGATATTAAAGACACAGTTCTCGGTCTCCAAATGAAAAAATCAAAAGAGCATATTATTTCCAATATTGATGTAGTATTGGGAATCTTACTAAACCTTGCTCATAAGACCAAAACAACTGCATGTATTGGTAGAACGCACGGTCAACATGCAATTCCTATGACATACGGTTTTAAATTTGCTAATTTTGCATTTGAACTATTTATTGCACGTCAAAACTTAGAGTCAACCAAGGTGAATTATGGCAAAATGTCTGGTGCAATTGGAAATTATGCCTCATTTGGTACAAAAGAAGTAGAAGAAATTACATTAAAAGAGTTGAATTTGGAGCCTTTATTAATCTCTACACAAGTAATTACAAGAATTGTTCATAGTAGATTTATCTATGCCCTTACTTTGGTAACTTCCGCCATTGAAAGATTAGCACGAGAAATTAGAAGCTTACAAAGGACTGAAATAAATGAAATTCAAGAGAGATTTCTAAACGATCAAGTGGGTTCTTCAACAATGCCACAAAAAAGAAATCCATATCTATCAGAACGGATATGCGGAATTTCAAGATTTATCCGTCAGATGGCCTCTCTTTCTCTTGAGAATATTTGTCTAGAACATGAAAGAGATCTTACAAATTCAAGTACAGAACGAATCTTAATTCCTCAAACTATTATACTAGCTGATTATATCTTGATTAAAATAAGGAAAGTTCTAAAAAGGATTTCCTTGAATCCTGAGCAAATTAAAAAGAATTTATTCTTAGAAGAGGGACGACAATGTGCAGAGAATCTCATGTTAGAACTTACTCCCCATTTAGGGCGTCAAGAAGCACATCAATTAGTAAAAAATCTATCAGAGTCAGAGAATTTTCTCCAAGGAGTCAAAAATTCAATTATTTCCAATTATATTGATGTGAATAAAATTGATGAGATTTTAAATCCTGAAAATTATCTTGGGCTTTCTCTTGAGTTAACTGACCATGTTATTATGACTATTCGAAGTGCATTACCTCACCTCTAAATGGATAAAACAAGAAACTTCAACTACTATTCTAGACACAAAATAGTCAAAAAAATTGAAATACATTTAAACATTAAATTAATTATTGTAAATAAATTGGTTAAATCTCTGATGGAGTAGAAGAAATGGCTGAATATCAAGATTTTGGACAATATCTAATGAAACTTTTTGATCCCTTGATATCCGAATGTAAACAACAAATTTCAGAAGCTAGAGAAGAATATTTAAGGGAGATGCCACGAAGATTTGCATCCAGAACCACAATCTCGGTTAGCAATGCTGAAACATGTGTAAAGGAGATAGCTGATAAAATACTGCAGATAAATCAGGATTTATTAAATAATTACTCCATTCAAATTTCTAAAAAAGCAAGAACTCATGTAAAAAAACATTCCGACACAGAGGAGTCGGAAATACAAAGTTTAAAAGAACAACTTACAAAACGAGAGCAGGAATTCGAAGGATTGCGAGCTCAGATTAAAATTCTAGAGAATCAAAATAAAACATTAGAATCAGAGAAAGAACAAACACTCCACCAGCTTTCTCAAATGACCAAAACTATTAATGAACTAAATACAAAACTCAATTCTTCAACAACTGAATTTAATAAACAAATTAATGCTCTTAATACAGAATGGGAAGCACGGTTCCGCAAAAATCAGGAAGAATGGGATAGCTATGTTAAACTAAAGCTTGCGGAAAAGGAAGTAAAATCGGCGAACACAGGTATTTATTCTTCAGATGACAATGAAGAGGAATAACAACAATTTCTAAGAGAAAATTTTTGCTAGGGCTTCCATTCCCTCACAGGCAATGGTAATAAAATCACCTTCGTTAATTTTAGAGGTAGCAATCCTAGTACCAAGAACTGCTGGTACTTGGACGATTCCAGATACTTCAGAACCACGACTGACACGAGTTCCGTGATCAGTTATTACGCCTGCAACTTCATTTGCAACATCAGACCATGACCAGTCTAATTGAGGACAAACTAAGACCAGCGGAATATCTTTACTGTATGAAGCAATTTTTTTACGAGCTTCTTCAGGAGTATAGGCCTTAATTGCATAACCTTCTGACCTAGAAACATTATTAGCAGACCATCCATTAAGAACTAGTTTTAATTGTTTGGATTGCATTTTTACCATAGTTAGAATCATCTATGCCTAAAATATTTATAAATTTAATTAGGACAGAAATTTAAATAGATTTATAGAAGAATGAAGTTATAAAGAAAAACCTTCTTAATTATCTATTGTATATGAAGAACAAGAACTTAAATTAAAAAAGATATAAGTAATAATTCAAATGAAAATTTTTTATAATTTCTCTTGTAAGACTTTCATATAATGAAAAAAACTCGTAAGATCAATGAAAAATAATGAAATTTAAGTGATGAATGTGCCATTCAGCAAAAGAATCAAATTATTCCTATTTCTCACCTTATTGGTATATCCCACTTCTACATCATATTCTTTTCTTTACATCATTCCTATCGAAGCATTAGAAGTAACTCCAAACACTACTGTTGAGCTTAAGGACGTTGTAATCGTAAATTATACTTTATACATTGGCACTGATATCATCGATAAGCAAGAAGGTATAGTATATGTAGAGGATCCAGATGACCCTGTTCCAGGGGAAATTTTAGGAGAATTTCCTGATATACGAGTTCCACCTAATATAGGTTTTCTTGAAGGAATCCTTGGTATGAGAGCGAATGAAACAAAGACCTTGGAGGTATTATTCTCGAGTGGAAAAGCATTCAATAACTTTACTGACCCCCTTTATGGAGAGGATCTATTTTATCAAATAAGATTAAAGGAAATATTACTAGACGCAACTATCTTACCTTTCACTATTTTTAATATACCTTTTTTAGATTTTTTGATTGGGATAATTGTTATCGTAATTCTAATCATAATATTCTTTCGTGTACAACGATATACCCAATCGCATAATCTCTTCGGTTTGAAACCAAAGTGTTATATTTGTCATCAATATGCGGAAGGAAAATGTGGAAATCCTGCTTGTAATACAAGGTATTGTAAAAGTTGTTTCAGAGAAAAAGGTTGTTTAATATGTCAATCGAATACACTAGTTTCTATTAAACCTTAATTTTCAATAAACTCAATAAGAAGGCGAGAACTAGGGTGACCAATGGATGAAAGATATTATCAGCAAAGTACCATGGTAAATCCTCAAAGAAATCAAAGACTCCCCAAGCAATGGTTGGTAATAAGGGGAAATATAATGAAAATTCATTTATCGTGAGAAGAAATACCGCTCCAATGATATAGGTTCCAAGTAACCCTGAAATATACCCCTCTATTGTTTTTTTTTGAGTAAAGGGAAGTCGATGAGTACCTATACCTTTACCCACAATTGCTGCTATCGAATCACCTAAAACTGTGGCAATTAATGCTAGCTCAGCAATAATAATAGAATAAAATACATCTACACCAAGTAAAACTAATAACCATATAGCGGTAGTTAATACATAATTTGCTGGTTCATTCTTTTCAGAGGGCCGTGTAATATAATTTATCCATGTATCAGGATTAATCTTTAACCTATATATCTCCATTGGTACAAAAAAACATAGAGCTCCAAGTAAACACATTTGAATAAAGTCTAAAGGAAATTTTAGGATATGATATCCAATTGGAATCAATAAAACTGATAAATGTACCGCTTTACGTGTGATTTCATTCAAAATATTGAAATTTTCACTAGGATTTTTTACATCTTGGTTCTTAATGTCCATAAAGAGCACCTAGTTTAAAATCACACGACTTCAGGAGGTTTACCCCTAAAAAATTGAAATCGATGGTAATCAATAGGATCTATCATTTTTAATAAAAACTGAAATAACTTTTCCGCTTTCTCTTCCGCTTCACATACAAAAATATCAAGAGAAAGGTAATCCCATTCAGGCCATGTATGAATATGAGCGTGGCTCTCAAGTAAAATGGCAATGACTGAGACACCATGCGGAGAAAACTCTTTTTGAAAAATTTCCTCTTTCTTTAATCCACTTCTACTAATCCCCTCGATTAATAATGATGTTAATAAATCTATATTTGTTAGATATTCTTTCTTTACTCCATAAAATTCTGCAACGATTTGAAAACCAATTGTAGGTAAGGTTTTTACTTTTTTCTCATCAGAAGTGTAAATCTCTTTTAGATAATCTCCAAAATCATACTTTCGAGTTTTTTGAGGAACCCGATCAATAATATACAGATTAGAGCTATTTCCGAGAATAGTTGATCCTAAATATTTGTTAAAATCTCTCAGAAACTCTTCCACAATAAACCCATATTGAAGTAATAATTGTTGACACCTCCAAGAATCTTGAGGGGTTTTTAATCCGAATGAAAGATACCCTCTACCTTCTCCGATTTTTAAAAGATTAATTGCTTGGATTAGAAAAACCTCAAATCCTGAAACAGTATAAGGTGGGTCTGTCTCAAAGACATCAAACTTATTAAGCCATTCTGTGGGAAATGAGGACCGAATATCCCATTTTTCTGCAATTAAAGTATCTTTTAAACCATTTTGAGCTGCAAAATGATTAATAAGATTTACAATACGGGAATCAATATCTATTACAAAAATTTCTCGTGCACATTGAAGATAAGCTAACGCGATTGAAACCCCATCATCATCACCCAGAATCGCAATTCTTTTTCCCTCAACATCCCCTTTTTCAAGCATTAACAAAGCTCTTTTTATGACGGTCTCTGAAAGACTACGAGATTGGTCTAAACGATAATCTGGATCAGGTCTTTCCTTCAAATACTCGATAACTGGTTTAAAATATTCTAAATACTTAGGATCAACACGATATGTCCTCATATTAATAAATTCATCAAAAAAATTTGCAGAAAAGCGTAATCCTAAGGAATTTTCAACCCATTTGATCCCCTCATCAGATATTTGATGCTTGGATATTAAAAAATCCGCTTTCATTAATTCTCCTTTAACTGCAGCTAATACAGGAACAGGTATTCCAGAGAGACGGGAAAATACTTTATTTGAAAGTTTTTCATTTCGGTATCGGTATAAAATTTTAACAACGCGCTCAACACCCTTAGCTCCTTCCTCTAAATTAGCTTTACTGGCTATTTCGTTGAAAAAGAGCGTTGGTTGGTTATGAAGCATATCTAAAACCTAATTCTAAAGCACCAATCAAGAAGGCAATTGCACCAGTCCACAGTGCACTACGAGTTAAAGATCTCGCTTTTTTACCATTCTCTATGGAAGGATCATTATACAAAATAATAACTGTAAGGAAAAGAAGAATAATTGTAATACTCATAAGAAGTAAATATAAAAAACTATTATAAAATTTAATGAATAATGGAAATGGAGAAATAAAAATTACAATTATGAAAAAGAACGAAGCAAGTTGTACTGCTCTTTTTGGACCATAAACAACTGTGAATGTACGAGAATTTGCTGCGCGATCACCCTCTATATCCATAATGCCTTTGACCAATTCCCGACCTACAACCCCAAAAAAAGTAATTCCAGCCATAATAAACACAAGAAATATAGTTCCTGCATCTTTAGCTCCCATAGCTATCAAAGCAAGCAAAGCTGGAGCTGTATCGGAGATTGCAACGGTAATATTACCTAATAATCCTCTTTCTTTCGTCCATAAGTTATAAGAAATCCCCAAAAAACTGAATAAGATAACACCAAGAACAACAAGTATATTGTCCATGAATAAGATGTAAGATATTAAAATTCCTAAAGCAATCATTGATAAAGCTAAAAAAAGGATAAAATTAGGATTTAAATTAGGATTACGGACTAAGGGGCGATCCATTCTGTTGTTAATGCGATCAGCTTCATAATCGTGGTAGTCATTAATTGCCATAGAAGCTCCAACAATTAGAAAAGGGATAGTGAGTCCTAAAATCGCAATTGGCCAATATTCAGGAGTTGATAATATTGATAAGATATCTTTTTTTTCTTGAACCATTACTACAATAGCACCTGAAGTAAATCCAAATAAGGCTCCCATAATCCCCAAAGGAAGTCTGGTAAGATCATAAAAATCATGTAGAATGGTTTTTATTGGCAAATTTGTCTCATGACTCCATATTTAGGTTTTATCTTTCAATTTCTCCACGAATAAACGCTTCAACGCTCTCGTGAGCTTCGAAATCAGGTATTTGAACGGGGGGATGTTTGAATGCATAGGAAGACATGGAAATTAATGGACCAGCTATATTACGATCACGAGCTATTTTAAGTGCTCTAATAACGTCTATCATTACTCCTGCGGAGTTGGGACTATCGATTACACTTAGTTTCACTTCAATTGAAAGGGGTTGATCACCAAATTTTCTACCTTCCAATAATAGATAACAAATCTTACGATCTTCGAGAAATGGGACATAATCAGATGGACCAATACGAGTTGGGACATCATGTGGCATAAGAGAGGTTACAGCTTCTGTTTTACTAATTCTTTTAGTCTTCAACCGGGACTCGAATTTCATATTCTCAAAATCGGTATTTCCACCGACATTAAGCTGATAAGTCTTATCAATTTCAACTCCACGATCAAGCATCAATTTAGCTAAGACTCGATGAAGTATTGTTGCTCCTACTTGGGACTTTATATCGTCTCCAGCGCAAGGTAGACCTTTTGCCTCAAATTTCTTTGGCCATTCTTTACTAGGATCTGAAACAATAAATGTGGGAATACCATTTGCAAATGCAACACCAGCATCTAAGCATGCCTGTGCATATGCTATAGTGGCTTCCTCACTCCCTACAGGAAGAAAATTAACTAAAACGTCTGATTTTGTCTCTCTGAGTATTTCTGCAATATTTGTTGATTTTATATCAGATTCCGAATAACAATGAAAAGAATCTCGCATGTGAGGAGCAACCCCATCTAAGATTGGGCCTGGATAAACCATTCCTTTTATCTCGGGAACTTCTGAAAATTTCGGTGTACAATTTGGGGGCATCCAAATTGCTTCACTTATCTTCTTGCCAATTTTTTCCTTATTAACCTCAAAGGCAGCAACAAATTCTAAATCCCGAACGTGATAATCACCAAATTTTACATGCATTAAACCAGGAACCCGTTGATCATCTTTTTCATTGCGATAGTAATGAATTCCCTGAACTAATGCGGAAGCGCAATTTCCTAATCCAGCGATTGCCACTCTAATTTTACCCATATTCGTTTTCAACTCAATTAATTCAATTATAATGATCGTTCTCAAAAATGATACTGCAAATAAGTATATTTTTAAGACTGCTAAAGTTTTTTCCAAAACTTTTCTGAACATCACTCCTCTTATTTTTCACTTATTCATCAGATTAATAATAGTAGAAAATTATTATTTCTATTATTAATTAAAATATTTCGCCACACTTTGATGGAATTTATTTCAAAAATGATATTATTCAAAAATAATCTCAAGAATTCGTCTTTCTCTGTGTTAATTAATACAATACACTCATAATAATAACTCAAAAGGATTTTTGAGTTTTCGATGAATTTTTATCTTCTTCCCAAAATAATATAGAATCCAATAACATGCAGGGCAATATGAAGTATAGAAATCAGCTTTCTGAAAAGCTAAAATTCTTTCCTCTGCAATTTTGTCTATCACATCAAGTCTATGCATATATCCAATACCCCCACCACAGCATTTATGTGGAATATCAACTACTTCATATCCTGACTTCTCCAGAACCTGATTAAATTGGATATCTACTCCAGGGAAACCACGATACATCAATTGACAAAGATGTTGTACACCTACCTGTCCTTTTTTTCTTTCTTCAGAAGGTTGAAGATAATCTGTAACAAATACAAATTCAACATCACTATTTTCCTTATAATGAGCCATGAATACATAATAACAAGCTGGACATGTACATATGATCTTATTATAACTGTTAAAAATTTCAAGATTCTCTTTTTTACTCCTTTCGAATTCAGAGAATGCACCAGAAACATAAAACGGGTATCCACAGCAGATTTCTTTATCTAAAATTGTAAAATCAATATTCTGTTGAAGCAGATATTTGATTGAATCAGTCGTATATTGAGGAATCCGGATGGTTGAAAGACAACCCATATAGTAAAGTGTATCACTTTTTTCTGGAATTCCATCTGGCCTTTTGATACGCATTTCTCCAGATAGATAAGGAGTACGATTGGCCTCGAAATTAGTTTTCATTCTATCAAGACCAGTAATTGTATTACCATCGTCTAAAAACTTTTTATTGAGGTGACATCTTTCCTCAGAAGTTTCACATGCATTACAATGAACACAGTTTAATAACTTCAATTCGTAATCTTGATTAAAGGAATAGGTATCTCTAGTATTCATTAATTCATAAATCTGTTCATTTTCTAAAAAATCGTTTGGTTCAACTTCTTTTGTAGGACAGCTATACTTTTTACTTGAGATTTTTCTTCTTTCTGCCAATTTTTGGGTCACCAAAGACCTTTAAATTCCCTTAAGGTGAGTAAAATGTCTATTATTAAAAAGTAATAAATGCTTCTTCTTGAAAATCAAAACGAATTAGATAGAATAATATAACCCTAAAAAGAATCAAGTTATAATAACCTATAAAAATAGCATATTAGGATAGATTTCACTTAGATCTAATCAAATTTTTTTCAACTATATTTACGAAGCTCTTTAGAAAGGGTAATACTCTCTCCATAAGATCAGTTCTTGTCCTAATTATAAGAAATAAATCCATATCTCCAGCTAAATCATCCACATAAAACATAATGTCCCCTGAATTAATAAGGATATAATCTAATGAAGCATTTGATAAAGGAATATCCTTAAAAGCTCTCAAAGTTGATTCAAAAGCGACAATCAGCTGGGCATTAAGGCCTTCTAACAACATCTGGTCTAAACAATCACCTGTAGAATAAAGTACTAGTCCTTCTGAATCTACAAGTGAAAGACACGCATGTAATTCAATCCCCCCAAAAATCTCCTCAATGATACTTATCACTCTATGAGTTCCCATAATTAACCCAGATCCATGAGTGAACGTTCAATTGCTCCAACAGCACTTTTTAAGAAAGGTTGTACCTTTTGCATCCTCTCCGTAGAAGTTTTTATGATAATGTACAAATTTTCTTCTCCACGGAGATCGTCTACATAAAATACAAATTCACCTGAATTAATTATCAAAGAATCAAGAACCTCATTAAAGGATATTAACTTTTCCATGGTTGACTCAAAAGCCATTATTAAATAAGCACTAATCGCTTCAAGAAGCCATTGATCAGCACATTCTCCTACGTTATAAAGCACTAAACCATCTGAATCGCATATAGATATACAGGCAGCGATATCAATCCCCTGAAAAATGAAATCTATTATTTTAATGACATCTCTGACACTCATTTAATAATATTCTCCTAATTTAATCAATAACTAGATTTATCTATTATGTTCACTGAAAATTCTTCAATTCTAATTGTTAGATAATTATTTCTCTTTTTCAAATTTCTTTTTTTGACCTTATTATACTTTTAAAAACTTAATAAGATATACAATTAACAAATTTTGGATTAAATAAATTCGAATAGATTAAAATATTTATTCTCCTTTCATATTAGAGTCGAGAAAAAATTTATTGTAAGAATTTCATTAAAAGATATTCACCTTAAACTTCTTTATTTGAATCTTGAGGTATTTTCTTCGATAAACATAACAACCAATAAAAATATCTCTCAAAGCTTTTCATTTCTTGAAAAGAAAATTTAGTAAATAAAATTCTAGATAATATATGGGTATTAATATCAAATTAGGAGCGTGTGATAAAATTTCGGAATACAAAAACGATATTTCACTTGTCATCTGCGGAGCAGCTGGCCAAGGGATAGCTACAGTAGAAGAATTACTCACAGCAATCCTTAGACTTGCTGGATATAATTCTTATTCCACTAGTGAGTTTATGTCACGAATAAGAGGAGGGACAAATTCAACTGTCATCCGGATCTCTTCAAAACGTGCAACAGCTTTTCTTGATAGAATTGATGTACTTATTCCCCTCAGTCCAGAAGCAATGAGGCATGTGAAGGGTCGTATTAGCTCTGATACTACAATACTTGCAGAAGAAAATAATATTGATACTGAATTAATTAAGAATCCTGAAAATACGATAAAAATTCCTTTTACTGACATAGCAATGGAAATTGGAGGAAAAATCTATTCAAATATTATAGCAGTTGGAGTCCTAGCTGCACTTTTCAGAATTCCTGAAGAATTCCCTGCAAATCATATTAAAAGTCGTTTTGCGACAAAAGGGGAATCTGTAGTAGAGAAAAACATTGCTGCAATCAAGAAAGGCTATACGATTGGAAAAGAACTCTACGAAAGTAATAAAATCAGGATTACAGTTCCGACTGATGATTCAATAAAGAATAATATTTTTCTTAGTGGTACCCAATCAATCGGACTTGGTGCCATTGCTGCAGGTGTAAACTTTATTTCTTCATATCCTATGTCACCTTCGACAGGTGTTCTAGTTTTTCTCTCTCAAAAGGCTAAAGATTTTGATATAATCATTGATCAAGCTGAAGATGAAATTGCAGCAATAAATAAAGGCGTAGGAGCATGGTATGCTGGAGCAAGAGCCATGATAACTACCTCTGGGGGTGGATTTGCCTTAATGACTGAAGGCTTATCCTTAGTGGGGATGATTGAGTCACCAATGGTACTGCATATAGCCCAACGACCTGGGCCTGCAACTGGTCTCCCTACACGAACAGGTCAGGAGGATTTAACACATGTAGTCAATGCAGCTCATGGAGAATTTGCTCGTGTAGTTTATGCGCCTGGTACGCCTGAGGATGGTTTCTATCTGACACAAAAAGCCTTCAATATTGCAGATCGATATCAGATTCCTGTTTTCATTTTAACAGATCAGTTCTTTGTTGATTCACATTATTCAATTCCGAATCTAGATGTCTCAAAAACTAAGAACAAGAAATATTTCATTAAGACAGAATCTGGTTATCAACGATATAAACTAACAGAAAACGGAGTAAGTCCACGAGGAATTCCAGGATATGGCGATGGAGTAGTCAATGTAGATAGCGATGAACACACAGAAGATGGACATATAACAGAAGATGTTCATTATTTAAGACCAAAAATGGTAGAAAAACGGTTATATAAGAAACATAAACTTCTAGTAGCAGAAGCTATTGAACCAGAACTTATTGGTAGTGAAAATTATAAAATATTAGTAATTGGTTGGGGTTCAAATTATAGTGTAATTAAAGAAGCATTAGAAGAGCTTAATAAAAATGAAATTGCTTTCTTATACTTTAAACAAGTCTATCCAATCAATAAAAAGGCATTGGATTATTTAAAAAAGGCCCAAATAACCATTATAGTTGAAAACAATGCCACATCACAATTTGGAAAATTGCTAAAAACAGATTTAAACTTCAATGTAAATAAACAGTTATTAAAATATAATGGAATGCCTTTTTCAGTAGAAGAGGTAAAGAAATACTTGGAGGAAGCTGTATAAAGGAGTTGAGATGATGAACGCTAATATATTCGATATGCCCCCAGAAACAGATATAGCATGGTGCCCAGGCTGTGGTAACTTTAGCATTCTGAAAATAGTCAAGCAAGCATTAGTAGAACTAGATATTAAACCTGAAGAATTAGTTATGGCATCAGGTATAGGCCAAGCTGCTAAAACACCTCATTACATTAAAGCAAATATCTTTAATGGCTTACATGGTAGAGCAATAGCATCAGCTATGGCTATTAAAGCTACCAATCCTAACCTTACTGTTATTGTAGAAAGTGGTGATGGTTGTTCATTTGGTGAGGGTGGAAACCACTTCATTCACAATATTCTGCGAAATCCAAATATCACCCATTTAGCTCATAATAACATGGTATATGGTTTAACTAAAGGACAGGCCTCTCCTACAAGCCAATTTGGATTCATAACGCCAGTTCAAGTTCAAGGAGTGACAAATGAACCTTTCAATCCTGTTGCACTAGCAATTGCATTGGATGCGTCTTTTGTAGCTAGGGTCTCCATAACCGATCAAGAAAAAGCCAAAGAATTAATTAAAATGGCAATTAAAAATAAAGGATACTCTTTTGTTGACATTTTACAACCATGTGTTTCTTTTAATAAGGTAAACACATGGAAGTGGTTTAAGGAAAATTCATACTATTTAGAGGATACTCATGATCCGACAAATAAGGTAGAAGCATTTAAACGTGCCACAGAAAAAGGGAAATTGCCTTTAGGTGTCTTTTACAAGCATTCTAAACCTTGTTTCGAAGATTATTTACCAGTTTATCAGACTAACAAAGATCCTTTATATAAGCGAGAAGCAAACATACCAAAACTGGAAACCCTCATCAATTCAATGCGCAAATAACAAAAAATCAATTATTATATAATTCTCACATCGGGATTATTTCAAGCTGTGACATGTATGTACCTTTACTCCTCTTAATGAGATTCATCATTAAATGGCAATGTTAAATTATTTGCAATTTTTAGTCTACCCAAAGAGAAGAAAAATTGAAGCCAATAAACAGGAGATTTTCTATCTTTTACTTAAAATCATTCCTCATGATTAATTGAATTGACCTGTTTAGGCTTTTTTTCAATCAATTGATTTTTTTCCAAAATTCGGAGACCAATAATAGATTCCTTGATTAAATAATAACTTAAATAAATGAATATTACCCCTAAAAGTAAAGCAATGGCTGTTGGAACAGTTAAAGGAATGGGATCAAGATTTATTTGTGAATTAAGTAAGGTTGTCATTATTCCATCAATGTTTAGTCCAGAAGACGTTTCTAAATAGATATCTAGGATACGACTAAAATAAAGTGCTCCAATTAGGTAAGAAAAACATCCTAAGAGAATTTGTATCCCGTAAAACGCAAAATTTTCTATTCTCTTTGACATTACTCATTCAAACCTGTTTATTCATTAGAATTTACCTTGCTTTTGCATTTAAGGATGAAAACAATCATTTTTATAAACATAGTCAGTTCTCAAAAAAGATTTTTCCCATTTTAGGTTACAATTGTTCCAGAGAAAAGAGGAGGTTGGTTACTCTTTATATTATATAAAATTTGAAAATTTAAACGAAGAGGTGTTCTTTCAATATTTGAATAATCTTTAATATTCAATTTAATAGAAGTTTGGGAATTTATAGGTATTTCATCCTCAAAAACAATTTTTTCGGTACCAGTTGAGAGTATTTGAGTTATAACAGTTATTAGTATTACTAAATCACTCTTATTGTATAGTTCAATCATTTTATTGGAAACACTGAGAATTTTGACCGATTTTGCATATTGATATTGGATACCTTCTTTGAGTGCTTTTAATTGTCCTTTATTGAAAGAAATTTTATTAGAATTTAAAGCGGATAAAACCGGTATGAATATAAAATTCTTAAGAGAATCAAATATTTGAATAGGGAGTGAATCTTGTAATAAATCAGTTTCATTACAATAATGGGAATAGGGAATACCCAATAAATTAGATAACAATAGAAATGATATTTTTCTCGATTCTTCATACAAAAAGCAAAATATCTCTATAAGACTTTCAGAAAATCCAATTTCTTGTGAAATTGGATAATCAAATAAATGAATAATATCTGAAGTCTCCCAATTCTCTGTATAATACTCTGAAACTCGATAAAGAACTCTGTAAATTTCTTGTATGCTCAAGTGATTCCATTTTGAGAATTTTCTCAAATCTGGATCTAGATCTTCTGCTGCAATTTTTCCTCTAAATTTTGGAAATTTTTTAAGAAGAAATTGAATTAATTGACCCGAAATTTCGGACTCTCGTTGTATATTTGGTGGTAAAAAGAACAATAGACAATAGTATGTGAATAAAAACGATTTTTCAGAAGATTTAATAGGAATCTCAATAAATTTACCATCTATTTCTGTTTCATCTAAACCAGTTCTCCCATGATCAACTCCACGGATTAGGGGTCTGTTCTTACGTATTTTAGACGGTATTTCGAATTTTTGGGCAAGATTTTCCCAAAATAACTTAAATTTCAAGTCTAACTCTAAACTAGATTGTGATAAACTCTTAAGTTTTCGGATTGGAGGATAACGACTTACTTTTTTTGATTTTGACTTTATTTCTTTATAAGTAGTTTCAAGATCATCCATAAATGATTGACCATCTATAATTACTCCTTCTTGATTAAAGCTATAGACTCTTAACTCATTTTTCCAGCGAATAAGTGCAAAATAAGATAATCCTTCAGTCGTATGAAAAATTAAAGATGGAAGATTAGGTAGTCCTTTCTTAACTGTTATTTTTTCTTTTACTCTTCTCAACTCACCCCAATCTGCCTTTTTTTCAGCCACTTCTAGCTTGATAAAAGACATGATTTCTTTCCGAAGATTTCTTCGCGTCATCATCACTCACTAGTGTTTGATTGATTTTAAAACCCATTGAATAAAAGAAGAATCCTTTTCAAGGAATTCCCACTAGGTGGAGAATGCTTATGGTTTCCATTCAAATTGATCTTTATGGTCGTCTTGGAATAAATCTTGGAAGTAAAATTAATTTAGATTTTCTAGAAAATACCAATCCAACGATTCGACACGTAATTGCTAGACTTATCGAAATGGATCCATTTCTAAAAGATATCCTGCTAAAGAATGATGAGTTAAGTCAAGGAACAATTCTGTTGGTAAATGGGCATATATTGAACAGATCAGAGTTAGGAATGGATACTCCACTTGAGAAAGAGGATCATATCACTGTTGATAAACTTGGATTTTTAGAGATTGTTGGTGGAGGGTCAGAAGAGAAAAGCTATGACATTAATTAGGTGAAAGGAAAATGCAGAAAATAATTGGGCAACCAATTCCTCGAAAAGATGCATTTGAAAAAATCACAGGAAAAGCGATTTTTACATTTGATATTGATAATATACCACATTTACTCTACGCAAAATTTCTAACCTCACCATATGCTCACGCACGAATTATAAATATTAATACATCCGATGCAGAGAATTTACCTGGTGTAAAAGCAATTGTTACGGGTAGAGATTGGCCCGTTAAAATTGGCTTGTATGCAGGTGATCGTGATATCCTAGCATTTGAAAAAGTTAGGTGGATGGGACAACCAGTGGTAGCTATTGCGGCTAAAACCGAGAAAATCGCAGAAGATGCATTACAAAAAATAAAAATTGACTATGAACAGCTACCAGCAATTTTTGATCCAGTCAAAGCAAAGGAATCTAAAGACATTCTTGTTCATGAAAAAATGGGGGAATATGAACATTCCTTGGCCTTTAATCCGATACCTGGGACTAATATTGCTAATCATTTTAAATTACGCAAAGGAAATGTAGAAGAGGCATTTTCTGGAGCAGAATTTATCGTTAAAAATACTTACACAATGCCCCAAGTGTCTCATTCATATATGGAACCAATAGTCTCCCTTGGTCATTATAAAAAAGATGGATCAATCGAAGTTTGGTCCTCAGCTCAATCACCTTTCACTGTAAGATATCTTTTAGGGATTACTTTTGCTATTCCTACTTCAAAAATTACAGTTCATTCTCCGTTCATAGGAGGAGGATTTGGTGGAAAAGCAGGATTAAATTTCGAACCTCTGGTTGTTCTACTCTCTAGAAAAGCAGGAAATCTTCCTGTAAAACTTAGCTTAAATCGTGAAGAAAATTTCAAAAGTGCTCCAATAAGAGTAGGTATGGTTGCTAACATTAAAACTGGAATTACGGGGAATGGAAGAATAATTGCACAGCAAATTGAATATATTTGGGACTCAGGAGCATGTGCTGACTATGCAGTTAATGTAGGCAGAGCTGCAGGATATGTTTCAATTGGTCCTTATGATATTGATAATATTATATCTGACTCCTATACTGTTTACACTAATAAACCTTATGCAACAGCTTTCCGAGGTTTTGGACATATGGAACTGTCATGGGCAATTGAACGTCAGAATGATCTGATTGCTCGGAAATTAAGAATCGATCCTGTAGAATTTCGTCTATTGAACACACTTAAACCAGGAAAATCATATACTGCTAACCAACAAAAGCTGAGAGAGGATGCGGGAAGTATAGACGAATGTTTGAAGAAAGTATGGAAAGAGGTAAGAGATAATCAAACTCCCTCTCCAAATGATAAACCATGGTTATTCAATGGAATTGGTATAGCAGGCTTTATGAAAGGCCCTGCTCAGCCACCAAATAGTGCATCTTCAGCAATTGTAAAATTTGATGAAAATGGGGCCATTTTTATTTCAGTCGGGACTTCGGAAATGGGACAAGGAACTATCACCTCATTAAGTCAAATTGCAGCCGAGGAACTCGGATTACCTATTGAAAAAGTAACGATTCGTGGAATTAGGAATACTGATTCAGATGCTTATACATGGCAAACTGTTGGATCCCGATCGTTATTTATGGATGGTAATGCTGTAAGAAATGCTTGTCTTGATGCAAAGAACCAAATTTTTAATATTGCAAGTCAAGTGTTAAAAGTACCCGCTTCTGAACTAGTTTTAGAGAATGAAATAATCTTCTCTAGAGGGGAACCCTGGAAAAATTTAATCTTAACAGAGGTTGTGATGGGATATATGTTCTCATCTGGTGAGTCTATTGGGGGTCCTATCATAGGAAGAGGCTCTTATATAGCAAAAATGACAATATTAGATTCTGAAACAGGAGCTGGAACTCCTGCAATCTTTGAAACATTTGGAGCTCAAGGTGTCGAGATTGAATTAAATGCATTGACTGGTGAAATCACTATTAAACGATTAGTTTCTGCTTTTGATGTAGGTAAGGCAATTAATCCTTTGTTATGTGAAGGCCAGATAATTGGAGGTAGTGTAATGGCTCTTTCTCTTGCTATGAATGAGGAATTAAAGTATAACGATAAGGGGAAACTTCTTAATCCAAATCTTGTTGATTATATAGTTTCTCGCTCAGGAGATATTCCAAAAGAATTTGTTTCATTCTTAATTGAGAATCCACAACACGATGGCCCTTTTGGAGCAAGAGGTATAGGGGAACTAACAATGTTAGGAGTACCTGCTGCGTTAGGAAATGCCATTCAAAATGCAATTGGGGTGTCAATTAAGGACCTCCCTTTAACTGCAGAGAATGTATGGAAGGCAATTTCTAATCAAAAGCCTGAGCTGATTCAACAATTAAAAGAGAAAATCTTGGAGAGTTAAAAATGAATACAACTATTTCATATACTAGTTTACCAGAATTTGAGTTTAAATCTCCAAATATTCTAAAAGAAGTTTTATCTTTACTTAATATACATCGATCAGATGCAGTCATCTTAGCAGGGGGAACAGACCTTTTACCTGAACTTCGTCATAGGATCAAATGTCCTAAAGTGATCATTGATATTAAAAAGATACCAGAGTTAAACGAACTGAATTTAAGTGATAAATTTCTTAATATAGGAGCTGCTGTTCCTATAGCAAAAGTACTATCCTTCCCAAAATTAGAATCACTTTTTACTGCATTGTATCAATCACTTCAAGATTTTTGTGATGAGATTCTCCGAAATCGAGCTACAATTGGTGGAAATATTGCTACTTCTTCACCAGCTGCTGACAGTGCTGGACCATTACTTGTATTTGATGCAATAATAGAAATAAATTCTATAAGCAAAGGAAAACATACTGTTAAACTTGAGAATTTTTTCAAAGGAGTTAAGACAAATTGCTTGGAACCTGATGAGCTTATTACAAGAATCAGGTTACCTATACCTGAGGTAGAAACAAAATCTGCGTATTTCAAAATGAAACGTGGAGCGGAGGACATAGCACTAGTAGGTGTAGCAGGAGCTTCAAATAAGACAAGAACAGTATTTGCTTATTCAGCAGTAGCTCCTACACCGATTTTAATAAACGCTTCAGCAATTCTTGCACAGAATCGAAACCAAACTAAAGAAGACCTATTCCAACTTATATGGAACCAAATTCAGGGAAGAATTCAACCAATATCAGATGTACGCTCTGGAAAGGAGTACAGATTTCATATTGCAGAAATTTATACAAGAAAAATGTTACAGGAGTTTCTTAAATGAAAACATCAATCAACCTAATAATGAATGGATCAAGAATAGAAGTCTCAGTACTCCCGAATGAAACACTTCTTGATCTACTAAGAAATAAACTTGATGTTAAATCTGTGAAAGCTGCATGCTGGCAAGGAGATTGTGGACTCTGTACTGTCTTATTAAATGGTATTCCAGTTAAATCTTGTTTGATATTAGCAATCGAAGCAGAAAATTCATCGATAACTACTGTTGAGGGTCTATCCGATAGAGAAAATCTATCAAAGCTACAAAAAGCATTCATTAAACATGGTGCAGTACAATGTGGATTCTGTACACCTGCATTTCTTCTTATGAGTCACTATATAACATCCAAACAGGAAATTTTCTCCCGTTCTGAAATAGAACATTTTCTCAATGGAATTATCTGCAGATGTACAGGTTATAAACAAATTGTTGATAGTATCATAGAAGTACAAGAGCAAAGGGATTAATACTTTGATGAATTATTCCATTTGATTTCTCAAGAATTAATTTATATTTAAAGTGTTAAATCCAATTTCTATGAAATTATATCTGTTTGATAGAGATTAAATAGAAAGATTAAATTGAATTACTTAATTTTTAACAATAGGTTTAAATAATGTCAAATCATGCCGTGCATTTCCCATTCATCTCTAGATCTAATCCAAATGCTCGGAAAGCCTTAACAAATTTGAATCCAAACACTATTTTTAATTCAGTGAATGAAAAATATAAAATTAATACCCAAGTTTATCCGACACTACTTAATAAATCATATAGAGAATTATTTCCAATTTTAGAACAGAAAACCCATTTAATGTCAATTTCAATACAAATTCATTTAGCTGAAGCATTAGAACATTTAGCTGGGGTTCGTTTATCACAAAGCGTTCTTCAATTCCGTGGATTTCTATTAAATTTAGAACGAGTGATGAATGAGCTGTTTATTTTGCACTGGATTTCTTATTTCATCAATGATAGAAGACTAAATGAGCAGACTTACAAGGCTTACTCCAAATTTTCAGCTATTTTTGAAAAATATTGGGATAATCTTTCACCTAGAGCTATCATTCGTCCAGGAGGTATTAAAGAACCTTTAGTCACAGTTGATTCTGATAAAATGAAAAGACTGTGTATTAGCCTTAGTAACTCTTTTCAGAAGCTTATAGGAAGGATGGAAAAAAATAAAGTATATGCAGAATATTCACAGGTGAAAACTCCAACTAATGATTTATTAAAAGCATGGGGGATAAGTGGTCCTTTAGCCAGGACAGTTAATCTTCTACCATATGGAATCAATCTTCATACCAGACAAAATTCTTCTACCAAATTTTTACAATATGCTTATGATAATAAAAATACACTCCAAAGCCTCTTAAAGGTTACATATTCTGAGCTATTTCTTTCTTTAAATAAAATAGTTTCACTAATACCAGAGGATTATAAATCTGAAGAAATTAATTTTCCTAATATAATTAACGGTGAAATTACATCAACTTTTTCATTTCCTCTTGGTGAGGCACATCTAACATTAAGAGTAACAAATAATAATATAACTTATTTTAATTATCTATTCCCACATATTGGTAATCTATTTGGATTTCAAAAATTGCTAGAGAATTATGAAGAGAAATATAAGCCTATTTTCCTTTTATTTTTCAATCCTGAAGAAGTAGTAACAAGAATGGTGTGAAATTAACAATGGCAACCCTCCAAATAACTTTTTTATTATTTTGCACATTGGTCTTAATAATTCTATTATTACTTTCACTAGATATTGTACTTCTTTCTAAGCTCTTTTCACGAAGCAAAAAAAATGATA